>JABAOH010002051.1_pt1 | contig 65051 bp, 55 predicted proteins | sample 7062181 | NCBI WGS metagenome assembly JABAOH01 (sample SAMN14538630, study PRJNA623070) | marine sediment metagenome | biome: marine biome [ENVO:00000428]; feature: marine pelagic biome [ENVO:01000023]; material: deep marine sediment [ENVO:00002113]; isolation source: pool of 5 deep marine... | reverse complement strand
CTGCCTCGTCAAGATGACTGGGAGCACGACTGGCGGAGCGCTGTTTCCGTCGGGGTAGAGAACGTACAGCGGCACGCCGCTCCGACCGAAGCTCTCGAGAGCGCGGGTGATCTCGAGGTCGCGTCTGGTCCAGTCTGCCTTGACCAGTACCACGTCGCGCTCTCGGAAGGCTCGTTCCACTTCGGCGGCCGCCAGCACGATCCGCTCGTTCACCTTGCAGCTGAGACACCACGCTGCCGTGAAGTCGATGAACACGGGGCGCCCTGCAGCCCTGAGCTGTTCAACGGCGGCGGTGGAGAACGGACGCCAGAGCCCCTCCGGTTCGCGCACCGTCTCACTTCGGGTCCCCTGCAGTGCCAGCACGATTGCAGTCAAGGCCGCTCCAGCTGCGAGGGCGCGGGTGACGGCGTAGCGGCGGGGGCTGGCTTGCAGCGGGTTCCAACGTCCGATGATCCATGCGGCGAGGCCGAGCAGCAGCAGCCCCACCATGAGGTACGCCGCACCGTTGATCCCCGTCTGCACACCGAAGACCCACACGAGCCAGATGACCGTGGCAAACAGGGGGAAGGCCAGTACTTGCCTGAGTGTTTCCATCCACGCGCCCGGTCGCGGCAGAAGCCGCAGCAATGACGGCACTGTGGAGAGCGCGACATACGGCGTGGCCATGCCAACACCGAGGCTGCCGAAGACGAGGAGAGTTTGAACGGGTGGTTGGATCAGCGCGAAACCGAGGGCCGCCCCCATGAACGGGGCGATGCAGGGGGTGGCCACGATGGTCGCCAGTACACCGCTCGAGAACGAATTGCCGTATCCACTGCGCCCGACTCTCCACTCACCGGTGCGAGTCAGCCAGGTTCCTACCTCGAACACGCCCATCAGGCTCAGACCCAGCAGGAAGAACAAGCCCGCCAGGGCTGCCACAAACATGGGCGACTGTAACTGGAACCCCCAGCCCAACTGAGTTCCCCCGGCACGAAATGCCAGCAGTAGGCCCGCCAGTAGCCAGAACGTGAGCAGGACACCGGCGCCGAAGGCCAGCCCGTTGATACGGGTCCTGGCCTTGTCCTCGCCTCCTTGGCTCACGAAGCCCAGGATCTTGATGGAGAGGACGGGGAAGACGCAGGGCATCAGGTTGAGGATTAGTCCGCCAAGGAAGGCGAACAGCAACGCCACCACGAGGGTGAGCGAGTTGCCGCCGGCGCGTTGCAGCCCCAGGTTCACGGCGCCGGGCTCGCCCGACAGCGCCACGTCGACCGTCATGGACCGGGCCGGAACGTTGCCTGTCCACGAGACGCCCGCGGGCAGCAGCACAATGCCCTGCAGCCGTTCCACGGGCTGGCCGGCGAACTCGGACAGTGGCAGAGAGATCTGAAAGGTCCGCCCGTCACGGCGGAGCTGCTGTGGGGCCGCGTGGGCGATGACCCCCGCCTCGCTGGAGAAGAAGTACGCTCCCTCCAAGTCACCGTCCCAACCGGCCGGCGGAGTCAATTCCATGAGGAAGCCAGTCGCAGTACGGCCGGCTGCTACTTCCCAACCGACGTTGTTCACAGGGAGCTTCGCCCTGGCGTCAGCCACGGCGCCACGCCAGCGGGTGTGCCATGTCGTCTGTTCTCTCACCGGCAGCTCGAGCGCCAGCTGCGCTGTGGCTGGGAGGCAGATCTCCTCGCACACCACCCAGTCCGCCTGGCCACGCAGGGAGACGACCGAGCCCACGACGAGCTTCTCCGGGGGTGTGATCTGTGTGAGGAGGAAGACCTCGTGATCGTAGCCGTAGCTGACCAGGGGTGGTGCCTCGATCCGAGAGGGATGCGGCCACTGGATGTCGCCCGCGGCGAACCCTTCCGGCAGATGCCATTCGATGGTTGTGGCGCTGCCGGCATCACCGGGGTTGCGCCAGTAGCTGTGCCAGCCTTCGTCCATCAGCAGCCGCAGTGCGACCGTGAAGGGCTTCCCAGGCTGAATGGCCGTCACCTCGGCCACCAGCTGGGCGTCGCTATGGGGGCTGGGGTCGTCCGTCGTCTGTGCGCACAGAGGCCGAGGAATCCCCAGCGCTGCGAGCACGGCGAGGAACCTGATCACGGCACCGAGCGGTGGGTGTGGTCCGGGTGGGCGATGGTGACGACGTTGCACAGCCGGCGGACGCATCAATCTCCTGCCGTCAGTTTCCTGTCCAGGTGTTGCAGCATGTCACGGGTCATGGCTTCCAGATCATATGACGGTGACCAGCCCCACTCCTCCTGGGCGGCGCTGTCATCAATGGAGTCTGGCCATGAATCGGCAATTGCCTGGCGCACGGGGTCGACGGCGTAACTCATGGAGAATTCCGGGATGTGCGAGCGGATCTCCTCGGCCAACCGCTCCGGCGTGAAGTTCATGGCCGTCACATTGAAGGCGTTCCGGTGCTTGAGACGGACGGGGTCCGCCTCCATCACGTCCATGGCCGCCTTGATGGCGTCGGGCATGTACATCATGTCGAGACAGGTATCCGGCTCTAGAAAGCAGGTATAGCGCTTGTTCCTGATAGCCTCGTAAAAGATCTCCACTGCGTAGTCTGTGGTTCCCCCGCCGGCCGGGGCGACGTGCGAGATGAGCCCGGGATACCGCAGCCCGCGGGTGTCCACGCCGAAGCGAATCTGGTAGTAGTCGCACAGGAGCTCACCGGCCACCTTGGTCACTCCGTACATCGTGGTCGGGCGCTGCAAGGTGTCCTGGGGAGTGCCCTCCTTGGGGGTGCTGGGTCCGAACGCGCCGATGGAGCTGGGCGCGAACACCGCACACCCGTTCTCCCGTGCTACCTCAAGTACGTGGTAGAGGCCCCCTACGTTGATGCTCCACGCACCCTGGGGTCGCTCCTCCGCCACCGCAGACAGCAGCGCGGCCAAGTGGTAGATGGCGTCCGCGTCGTACCGCTGCACGGCCTCGTGGATCTGCCGTCGGGAGGTACAGTCCACATGTGCGAATGGCCCGGAGTCCGACGCGCTGGGCGGCATCATCCTGACGTCCGAGGCCACTACGTTATCCGCTCCGTAGCGCTTTCGCAGGGCCGGAACTAGCTCCGATCCAATCTGCCCCAGGGCGCCCGTGACGAGGATTCGTTTCACTGGAATCTCCCGAGCCATCAGCCGTCAGCCTCCACCGAGCAGTCTGCAATTCGCAACTAGCAGTTAGTCGGTGTACTACAATAGACACGAATTGCTAGCTGCGAATTGCAAATCGCGTGGGTAATCAGCTGATAGCCGATGGTTTATGGCTCTTAGGTCAACAGCTTCCGCTCTCTTGCCGCCTGCTCCAGCTCATCCCGGAACTTGGGGTGAGCGATCTGAATCAGAGCCTCAGCGCGTTCCCGGAGGTTCTTGCCAAACAAGTTTGCCACACCGTACTCCGTCACCATGTAATGCACGTCGGCGCGGCTAGTAACGACGCCCGCTCCCTGCTTCAGATACGGCACGATGCGGGACATGTCGCCGCGCTTCGCCGTCGCCGGCAGGGCGATGATGGGCCGCCCTCCCTTGGAGTGCGCAGCGCCACGGATGAAGTCCACCTGCCCCCCGAAACCGGAGTAGATATACGGCCCGATCGAGTCGGAGCAAACCTGGCCGGTGAGGTCCACCTCGATGGCCGAGTTGACCGCCACCATGTTTTCGTTCTGGCTCACGATCTCGGGATCGTTTACGTAGTTCACCGGCCGGGCTTCAAACAATGGATTGTTGTCCAGGAAGTCATACAGCTGTTCGCTTCCCAGAGCGAACGTCAGCACGACCTTGCCGGGGTGCAGTGTCTTCCTCGTTCCGGTCACCACGCCCCGCTCAATGGCGCGCATGGCGCCATCGGAGATCATCTCGGTGTGGATGCCCAGTTCCAGGTCGCCCTTCATGGCCTCGTACACCGAGTCGGGAATTCCTCCAATCCCCATCTGCACCGTGGAGCCTGGTCCGATAAGCCCTACCACGTGCTGGGCAATGGCCTTTTCCACATCCGTTGGCGGCTTGGCTTCCAGGGTCGGCAATGGCTCGGTGTGCTCGACGATGGCATTCACCCGGTTCACGTGAATGAAGGAATCGCCCAGCACGCGGGGCATCTTCTCGTTCACCTGCACGATGACGGTCTTCGCCACTTGGCAAGCCGCGCTGGATGCCAGCGTCTCCACCCCCAGGCTCATGAAGCCGTGCTCGTCGGGAGGGGAAAGCTGTACCATGGCCACGTCCAGTGGCACGATGCCTTCTCGAAAGAGGCGTGGGATCTGATGCAGGAAGATGGGAACGTAGTCGGCCCGTCCATCATTGACCGCCTGCCGGTCGGCCGGGCCGACGAAGAGCGAGTTGTGCCGGAAGCTGCCCTCAGTGCCCGGAGCTGAAAGCGGATCCTCGCCTAGCAGGAGGACGTGGTTCAGCTGCACGTTGTCCAGCTCATCACGGCGCTCGGCGAGAGCTCTTACCAGGGCTTGCGGGATCGCGGCGTTCCCGCCGTAATAGACCCGGTTGCCGCTTTCGATCGTCCGGACCGCATCCGCTGCCGAGGTGAGCTTGGACTTGTAGTCGTCGAGCCAGTTCATGACCGCGGGCCCTCGTCTACGGACCGTCCCGGAGCCGATCCTTCCAATCCCAGCGTGGCTGCGAGCTGCTGGTTGACCAGCTCTCCCTGGTACAGGTAGACCCCCGCTGCGAGCCCGGGGTTCGTGCGGAGCGCCTCCGCCAAGCCCTTGTCTCCGATCTCGGTCACCGGCGCCAGCACAGCGTCAGCCAGGGCCCTCGAGGCCGTGCGCGCCACGTTGGCGGTCATGTTTGGAACGCAGTAGTGCACCACGTCGTGGACGATGAACGTGGGGTCCTCCAGCGTGGTGGGTCGGCTGGTCTCTACGCATCCACCCTGATCGATGGAGACGTCCACGATCACGCTCCCGGCCCGCATGGCCTTTACCATGTCCTCGGTGATGAGGAATGGGGCCCGTGCGCCCGGGATCAGGATCGCGCCGATGACCACGTCGGCGATGGCGGTGAACTGGGCCAGGCGGTCGGGGGTGGCGATCTGGGTGACGACCTGGCCCGAGAGCTCCTGGCTCAGGCTCCTTAGCTTGCTCAGATCCTCGTCGAGCACGATGACGTGGGCACCGATCGCCGCGGCCCGGCGGGCGGCGGTACGCCCCACGGTCCCGGCGCCGAGGATCAACACCGTCGGGGGAGCGATGCCGGGGACCACTCCCAGAAGGATGCCGCGGCCGCCGATGTCGTTGTGGAGGTAGTGAGCGGCGATGTACACCGCCATCTGTCCCGCCATCTCGCTGAACGGCACCAGTATTGAGCGGTGTCCCTGGGCATCCTGAATCAGCTCGTAGCCGATTGCGGTGACCTTCAGCTCTCGCAGTCGTTCCACGCTCGCTCGGGGTGCGACCGCCAGGTGGTGAAACGCGCAGAGGATCGAGCCCGGGCGCACGAGCTCCAACTCGTCGCCACCGATGGCCCCCACGCGGCAGACCAGGTCCGCACGCTTGTAGGCCTCTTCGCTGCTGTAGACCGTCTTGGCGCCCGCCTGCTGGTACTCGTGGTCAGAGAGCCGGGCAGCCAGCCCGGCTCCTTCCTGCACCACGATGCTGTGTCCCCGCCTCGTCAGCTGGGTCACCGCGTACGGTGTGAGCCCCACCCGGTGTTCGTGGCGAGAGGACTCCTTGGGTACACCGATGAACATCGTCTCCGCTCCTTCACCGTCTCACGGCGCGCGAGTCTCGCGGCGTAAGATGTGCCACTCCATCAGCACCGTGTAAAGGAGCTGCACGGAGCCGGTGGATCATGGTTTGGCTGTTGGTCAATCCCCGACCCGGTTCGTCGCTTCTTGGTAGGCCTTGATGCCCCGGGAGAAGGCTTCTTCGTTGATGGAGAGTCGGGCGCGTTGGCCCTCGAGCGACTGGCGCATGGCGGCCAGGAAGCTCTCCTGGGGGAAGAGGTTGGTCGCGGCCTGCAGAGCACCCAGTGCGACGACGTTCTTCACCATGGCCTTGCCCAGGTCTAGCGCAATCTGGGCGCAGGGTATCCCGACCGTGGTGACGTTCTGGTCGAGTTCGGGCGGGTCGATGACGATGGAACTGTCGTAGATGGCGAGCCCGCCAGGCTGCACGTGAGGTCCGAATTTCTCCAGGCTGGGGGGGTTGAATGCAATCAGGACGTGCGGCTCCGGAGAGGCCGGTGACAGCACTTCCTGGGTGGCGATGTGGATGTCGGCGTACGAGGTGCCACCCCGGGACTCCGGACCGTAGCAAGGGATAAAGGTAGAGTCGAATCCCTCATTGATGGCCGTCCGGGTTGTCAGCATGGCGATGGTTTGGGCTCCGTCTCCACCAGCGCCGGCGAAGCGTAGCGCGACGTCGTGCTCGTGAATGTGGGATGGGAAGCCTTTGCCGAAGCGTTGCACCGGCTCAGTGGCGCTACCGATGACATCCACCACGTGCTCGACGTCATAGTCGGGCTTGTCCAGATCGAACCATGGCTCGACCTCGATATCCTTCTTGACCCCCAGCGGAAAGACCGGGACCATATTCTCCTTGACCCACTGTGATGCCTCTGTGGGGGTCACCCGCAGATGGATGGGGCATTCGGACAGCACTTCCACGAACCCGAGCCCCCGGTTCTCCACCTGCAACCGCAGTGCCTTCTTGATCGCCTTCTGGGCTCGGACCCGTTGCTTGTTATCGTACAGGGCCACCCGCTCGACGTAGACCGGTCCGTCCAGTTGACCGATCGTCTCCGCCATCTTCACCGGCTCGCCCATGAGGCGGGTCCGACCAGTGGGCGTGGTGGTCGTGCGCTGGTTCATCAACGTCGTGGGCGCCATCTGCCCCCCGGTCATCCCGTAGATGGCGTTGTTGATGAAGATCACGGTCATAGGGAGACCCATCTGCGCCGCCTGCATGATCTCCGCCAGGCCGATTGACGCCAGATCGCCGTCGCCCTGATAGCAGATCACGATGGATTCGGGGTTGGCCACTTTGTGGCCGATGGCTACGGCCGGTGAGCGTCCGTGGGCCGCCTGGGTGTTGCCGACGTCCATGTAGTAGTACAGAAAGACGGCGCATCCCACCGGCGAGACGTTGATCGTCCGCTCTTGAACGCCCAGCTCTTCGATCGCCTGGGCCAGGTACTTGTGTATCAGGCCGTGGCCACACCCGGGACAGTAGTGCGTGGTGAAAGCCTTGAGGCCTTCACCATGTGCGTGCCGCTCGAAGCGCCTGTAGAACACGTTATCCATGGCCTACCCCCGCCATGGCCGTGAGCTTGTCCGCAATCTCTTGCTTCTGAGGAAGCACGCCGCCGTAGTGCCGCACGTGATCGATGGGAGGCAGTGCCGTTACACCGGCATGGCTCAGGGCCAGCCGCATTTCGTCCTCCAGTTGTCCGCCTCCCGCTTCCACCACGAGCACGCCGCGAGATCGTTCCACCACTGGGAGCAACGCACGGATCGGGAATGGCCACAAGCTGATCGGACGGAACAGTCCTGCCTTGATTCCCCGCTCCCGCAGTGCCTGCACCGCTCCTTTGGCCATCCGCGCCGGCGTGTTGCAGGCGACGATCAGCCACTCGGCGTCGTCGCAGTAGAAGCAATCGGCACGCTGCTCGTGCTCGACGATGTGTCGGTACTTCTCGTTCAGTCGGACGTTGTGCACCTCGAGGTCTGCCTCGAACAGCTCGAATGAACAGAGCAGATTGCGGCGATGTGCGTCGTCGCCGTAGACCGCCCAATCCGGTAGGCCCGGCTGAACGAGGTACCCCGGAAGCGTAACCCGCCCCGTGATCTGCCCCAGGTAGCCGTCACCGACGAGGACTACGGGATTGCGATACCGGAACGCCAAATCGAAGGCGTCCATGGTGAGATCCAGCGACTCCTGGGGCGTGGATGGCGCCAGGACCACGGCATGGGTGTTCCCATGCCCCAGGCCGCGGCACGCCAGCTTGATGTCGGACTGTTCCGGCCCGATGCCACCCAGCCCGGGACCACCCCGCATCACGTTGAAGAACACCCCGGGGATCTGCGAGCCGATCATGTAGGAGATCCCCTCCAACATCAGGCTGAACCCCGGGGACGAGGTGAATGTCATGCACCGCAGACCGGCTCCGCCACAGCCGTACATCATGTTGGCCGTCGCCACCTCACTCACCGCCTGGACGAACACGCCGTCGAGTTCAGGCAGCAGCCTGGCCAGCAGTTCGGCCCCCTCGGTGGATGGGGTGATGGGATAGCCGAAGAAGTGACGACACCCGGCCATTACCGCGCCGACGGCAGAGGCGTGGTTGCCCTTGAGCACCATAGGCTCGAGCGGTGGCAGGGGCACCTGCGTGTCGGGAATGGACTCTGGAATCGGAGCAGTGGAGGGCCGCGGACCGAGGTAGGTCGCGGGATCCTCGAGCGCCGTCTCCAACTCACCTGGGGCCGGGATGAGCGCCCATGGCTCCGGACAGGCGTTGAAGCACAATCCGCACCCATTGCATGTGTCCAGGTGCAGCACCACCGGCGTGTAACCGGTGCGTGCGTCGATCTCCGTGCCCAGCTCGATGCAGTGCTTGGGACAGGAATCGATGCACCGCCCGCATGCCTTGCACAGCTCAGGGAAGACGAACGGCTTCGGCCTGGCCTTGGTGCTGGCAGTAACCATGGGCCTCCGATTCTCACTTCAATGTACACGGCGCCCCGTGCTCGTCGACCTACGTCGGGCCAGGAGAAAGTTGACCAGACGCCGGTAATCTCTTCATGAAAGTTCTTTAAAGTGTCCTTAGAGGGGTACTTGCAGCGCCTCGGCTGGGAACTGTCACCCGTGCCGCGACCGACGACGAACCGAATCATCGGTGTGTGCGGCAGAGCTGCCCCGTTGACTCGCCGCTTGCTTGCCTTCTTGAAGCAGCGCCGCACCCGCGACCCGGGGCGTGAGGCGAGAAGGGGGGCTGCGCGTTGAGTGCCGGTGGCCGCCCAGTCGAGTTACGGGCGGCCCGCGGGCTGCCGCGCGAGCGCGGTGGGCGGTACGAACGGTCGTGTGATACGGACGCAAGGAGGTGGCGGGACGACGATGGCCCGCTGACCGAGGTTGGCTGCTGTTCGGGCCGCCCACGACGCGCCCGCGCGTTGAAGCGGTTCGCACATCTCTCCGCATCGGCGAAGCCGACCTGCGATTCAGAATCGGGCTCAGCGCGACGAGAAATGCGCGCACACATCTGGTGTCGAACTGGCGGCCCGCCTCCTGCTGGAGTTCTTGGACCGCAGTCCTGAGGGACAAGGGCGAGCGATACGGTCGGTCGCTGGTCATCGCGTCGAATGCATCGGCCACTGCGACGATACGTGCCGCCAGTGGGATTTCTTCGCCGCACAAGCCATCGGGGAACCCGCCCCCATCGATGCGCTCGTGGTGCCACCGCACGACTGCGAGGACCAATGGATGGTCCTGCAGCATCGTACCGAGGATCTGCTCACCTATCACGCTGTGCTTCGTGACCTGCTGATACTCCTCCGGCGTCAGCGGACCTGCCTTGTTCAGCACCGAGTCGGGGACGCCAATCTTGCCCACATCGTGGAGCTGACCCGCGAGCCGCAGCTCGCGGATCTCGCTGTCGCTGAAGCCGAGCTCCTGGGCCATCGCGGCGGCGTAGACGCTCACCCGCTTTGAGTGCCCCCTGGTGTAAGGGTCCTTAGCCTTGAGCGCCTCCGCCACTGCCCACACCGCGTTCCCCAACAGTCGGTTCATCTCACCAGGAGGGGCCGGCACGCCAGCCGGGCTTGCCTCCCGCTGAGCCTGCCAGGTCCCAGGCCGGAGGGGCAAGGGCCGCACGGGAACCGCGACGCTGCAGCTCATCGAAGCCGTCGCCCTCAGGGTCCTGGGTCAAACTGAACCGGCCAGGATCCCGCCCCCGCGCCGGGCCTCCCCTCGGTAGCACCCGGTGTGACGGGCACTACGGCGCTAGTGGGGGCGGGGGTTACAGTATTCACGTGAGGTTCCTTAGTTGAGGGTACGGAGTCGCCGCCGGTGCTGCGGCACTCTGCAGTACTGCAACGCTGGGGCCATTCGGGGTCGCATCTGTAACTGGTTGCCAGACAGAAGGTTGTAGCCATCGGCCTGCCGGGACGCCGTGGTACGATTCGTGCTATCTGGTTCAAGAGGGACCAGGTAGCCCCTGTTTGACACCCTCCCGCCTGGTGCAGTTGTGACCACTTGCCCCGTTCGGCCGGCAGTTCGGTTCAGGAGGTGCTGGTGGAGGACGTGAGCATCCTCGTCGTCCAGCTGTCAGAATCCTTCGGGGATCTGTGGGAGCATCTAGCGGGCGATCTGGGCGTCGAGGTTCGCCCCCTGAAGCTGAGCGAAGCTGGTGCAGTGGGTCCCGAGGTGGCGGCCATCGTTCTGGCCGCAGGTGGCGCCGAGCGCGAGGCGCTCGAGTGGCTGGACGGGCATGAGCCGCCGTCGGCCGTGCCGGTGTTTGCCGTAGGGTCCGACCCGGGCCGGAGGATCGCGGCACAACTGGTGGTCCACGGAGCGAACGACTACTTCGCCCTCCCGGAGGACGTCGAGATCCTGCGCAACGCGGTGGCGTCCGCCGTCGACCGCCGGCGCGAGGCGTTGCGTCGGGGGGTGGATGAGGTGGAAGACGTGAGGGCCGAAGCCTTCAGTGACATCGTGGGCGAGAGTCCAGCCCTCCAGGAGGTGCTCGCCCGAGCGGCCCGGTTACTGCCCCACGGCGACGCGACCGCGTTGATCGTCGGCGAGACGGGAACGGGGAAGGAACTCCTGGCGCGGGCGATCCATGAGGGTGGGCCGCGTCGGCGGGCCCCGTTTGTGGCGGTCAACTGCTCGGCCCTCCCTCAGCATCTCGTGGAGTCGGAGCTATTTGGTCATGAGCGGGGCGCGTTCACCGATGCCCACGCGGCCAAACCGGGCCTGTTCGAGATCGCCGAGGGCGGAACACTGTTCCTGGACGAGATCGGCACCCTCCCGGTGGATCTGCAAGCCAAGCTGCTCCGGGTGCTTGAGGACAAGCACGTGCGGCGGGTCGGTGGGACTAAGACCCGGAAGGTGAACGTGCGGATCATCGCCGCGACCAACCAGAACCTCGACGAGAGCCTCGAACACGGTGCCTTTCGGCGCGACCTCTACTTCCGACTGAGCGTAATCACGCTCTCGCTCCCACCGCTACGTGAGCGAGGGGACGATGTCGTACTGATTGGCGGGGAGCTGCTCAGCCACATGGCGAAGCACCATGGGCTTCCGAGACCGCCCTTCACCGGGGAGGCTCGGGAGGCTCTGCTTGGATACCACTGGCCGGGGAATGTGCGGGAGCTCAAGAACGCCGTGGAGCGGGCCTTGCTGCTCTCCCCTCCAGGTGAGTTGAACCTGCTGGAGCTCGTGCCTGACGGGGCACCAAAGCAGGAGAGCGGCGGTCCGCTGCCGTTTCCCGCTCGACTGGACGACATCACTACCGCTGCCGCCCGGGCGACGCTCGACTTCTGCGGCGGCAACCGCAGCGAGGCCGCCCGGCGCCTCGGCATCTCCCGCCGCCGCCTGAGGCGGCTGCTGGATCTGGAAGCCGCCCCAGCCTAGCTCACTGGTACGATTCGACCCGCCTGGTACAATCTGACCCAGGCGGCCGGAGGTGTCTGATCCCGTAGCATCAAACGTGGGAACAACCTAGGGATCAAGCTCGGAAGGCACGTTCTGTGCGGTTTGTCACAATTGGAATGACCCTCTCGCCACCCCCGGGACCCCGGTGGTGAAGGGTGCTTCCGCGTGCGCTCAGCCTGCCCAGGGGGGACGCCATGACTGGTCGCGCCGTACTCGCCGCGTTGGGTGTAGGCACGTTCCTGGTCGCCTGCACGGACAGCACTGGACCGCCAATCGACAAGCCACCGCCGCAGCGAGCGGTGGTCGCGGACGGTGAGCTCCACAGCCTCGATTGGAACGCCCTGAATCGGAATCTCGGATTCTCGGTCGCGGGTGCGGCGTCAGACCAGGCACCGACCGTGGCCGTGGAAGGCGGCATCCTCGCCTCTCCCACACCGAACCGGCTCGGCCTCGACCGGTACCGAGTGAGCTTCTGGGCCGTCAAAGGGAAGACCCGCTGGATTCAGATCAACTACCTGGGTGGCTTCAGCACCCAGCCGTTCTTGCGGCTGGTCATTCCCAGAGGGGCCCTGTACCGCTACCCCGATGGAAGCCGGGTTGGCAGGCGCGACTCGGTCCTGGTCACAGTCTTGGTGGACCCCAAGCGAATCCGGGTGGAGCTGGAGCCGTCGGGGCTGCGGTTCAGCCGATGGAGAGCTGCGAGGCTCCAGATCTGGTACGCCGGCGTCAACGGTGACTTCAATGGCGACGGGGTGGTGGACCGCCAGGATGCGTTCATCGAGCGGCATCTGTTGGGGATCTGGGTGCAGGAGGAGCCTGGAGGCCCGTGGACAGTGATGGCGGCGGAGCACTCCACGCGGGGCAAGTGGTTCAAGGTCAAGCTCCCCCACTTCTCAGGCTACGAGGTTGCTTTCTAGGTGACGGCAGTCGATGCTCGCGAGTCCCTGGTCCTGCTGAGCAAGGTGCAGGACCTGTCGGACTCCGGGCAGCACGCCGCTCTGGTGGAGCACCTCAGTGACTTCACCCGGGCAGACCTAGAGCAGTCCCCGACCTTGGCGCTGCTCTATGGCAGCGCCCTTGCGCGGCTTGGCCGAGACGTCGAGGCCCGGCAGTGGGTCGAGATAGCACTGGAGCGGTCGCGGGACAGGGGTGATCGGGTCATTCAGGCCCGGGCCCTGAATGCGTCTGGAGGGATCGCGTTACTGGGCGGCAGGATCGATGAGGCGGCCGGCTATTTCATGAACGCCCTGTCGGAGGGGAAGTGGGTTGGGGACCACGCTACTGTGGGCCACTGCTCCAACAACCTCGGTATCATAGCAAACATGCGTGGTGAGCACGGCCGGGCCGTGGGCCATTACACCATGGCGCTGGCAGCCTATCAGCAGGCCAACCTGCGGGCCGGCCTGGCGCAGAGTCTCCACAACCTCGCCATCACCTACCGCGATCAAGGGGATCTCGTCAGGGCCCTCGAGACGGCGGACACGGCCGTTGAAGAGGCCGAGGCGGCAGGGGATCTCAGACTGGGTGCGGGGACCCGCGGCGGCCGTGCCGAGATCCGGCTCCTCTCAGGTGATGCACGGATGGCCTGGCGGGAGATTGAATGGGTGCTCCAGACCGAGCGGAGCTTGGGCAACGTGGTGGGTGAGGCGGAAGACCTCCGAGTGCTGGCGGGTACCATGGCCGCCCTCAATCGCATTGCTGAGGCGGAGCGGCTGTTCCGAGATGTGATCGGGCGAGCGGAGCAGCACCACCGTCCCCTCCTTGCCGCCCAGGCTGAGCGCGACTTGGCCCGGCTGCTGGACCAGGCTGGCCGGGCCGTCGAGGCCAAGGAGCTTGCGCGGAAGGCCCGCGTCCGATTCGAGCGGATCGGTGTTGAGGCTGAAGTGAAAAAGCTCGATCAGTTCCTCGGGGAGCAGCCGAGGACTGAGCCACATCTGCAGATGCCACTCGAGTCACTCCCTTCTCGGACGCTTCACCCGCCCATGTGACCTCGACTGCTGGCCACCTGGTCCAATTCGACCCACGCTGGCTTGCTGTGACTCAGGCGGTGTGGCACAACTGATCCCGAAACCCCCCTTCACTACTGGATGTTAGCACTGCGACTCCTGCGGCACACTCTATGCCCGACATAGTCCGTGGGCTCGGCCGTCTCGCCGGTACCGCTCTCCCCGCGACCCCTCAGTGAGATCGGCCGAGCGGCGGGCGCCAAGTCTATCGACGGAGGACGCCATGTTTACCCGGACCCTTATCGCGGTGGTGGGCGCAGCGGCAATCCTGGCCGCCTGCACCGACAGCACCGGCCCACCGCTGGACAAGCCGCCGCCACAGGATGCGGCGGTGCCGGATGGAGCGCTGCACAGCCTCCGCTGGAACCTGCCCGTGAGCCCGACGCAGTTTGTGGTCCGGGCGGGGTTGTGGGACGAGGGCGGCGAGTTCATGGTGGACCCGGGCGTGCTCATGTCGCCTGTCGCCGGCGGCCCGGCCCTCGACACGTATCAGGTGAGCTTCTGGGCGGTGCGGGGCAAGCGGCGCTCGATCCATATCAACTACGTGAGTGGCGACGAGGACCGGGCTCAGACGTTCCTGCGCCTGGTTGTTGGGAAGAAGTCCTTGCGTCGCCACCCCGATGGCAGCCGAATCGCCAAGGGCGACTCGGTGTTGATCACCGTCTCGATAGACCGCTCACGGATCCGGGTGTACTTCGGGCCGACCGGGTTGACGTTCAGCCGGCGGCACCCCGCGGTGCTCCAGATCTGGTACGGTGGTGCTGGTGGGGATCTGAACGGAGACGGTGTGGTGGACGATGAGGATCGGTACATCGAGCGGAAACTTCTCGGGCTGTGGTATCAGGAGGAGCCTGGGGATCCATGGTATGCGGTACCGGCCTGGCACAACACTGGGCAAAAGTGGTTCCGGGCCTGGTTGCCCCACTTCTCGGGCTATCAGATCTCTTACTAATGATCGATGCACGTGAGTCGCTACAGATGCTGAACAAGGCGCAGGACCTCGCCGATACTGGGCAGCACGCTGGCGTCCTCCAGTACTTGAGCGAGCGACCGCAGCAGGAGCTTTTAGGCTCTCCAACCCTCGCCCTTCTCTACGGGATTGCCCACGCGCGCCTAGGCCAGGGAATGGAAGGTGAGCGGTGGGTGGGGGTGGCCCTGAAGCGCTCCCGGGAGCGTGGTGATCGGGCAATCGAGGCCCGGGCCCTGAACGCATCGGGGGCGATTGCCCTGGCGGCCGGGCGAATCGAGCAGGCAGCAGATTATTTCGGGCGCGCCCTGGCGCAGGCACAGCGCGAGGATGATCACGCCACCATTGGCCGTTGTTGCAACAACCTGGGCATCGTCGCCAACATGCGTGGCGACTACGGCCGGGCCGTGGGCTCCTACACCATGGCTCTCGCGGCCTTTCAGCAGGCGAACCTGCGGACCGGGGTGGCCGAGACCCTCCACAACCTGGCAATCACGTATCGGGACCAGGGTGAGCTCGCCAAAGCCCTCGAGACCGCCAACGCTGCGGTGGAGGAGGCGGAGGCGGCCGGCAACCTGCGCCTGGCTGCCGCCACCCGCGGCGGTCGTGCCGAGATCCGGCTGCTCTTGGGGGAGGTGGCGGTTGCCCACCGAGAGATCAGGCGCGTGCTCGAGGCGGAGCGGGAGTTGGGCGACGTGGTGGATGAGGCGGAAGACCTCAGAGTGCTGGCAGGCATCCTGGCTGCCATGGACGAGACGGAGGAAGCTGAGCGCATACTCACCGACGTGGTCCAACGCGCCGTGGACCACGGCCGGCCCTTGCTCGCTGCCCAGGCCGAGCGCGACTTGGCCCGACTGCTTTGCCGGTCCGGCCGTGCCGACGAGTCAAGAGAGCTTGCCCGCAAGGCCCGCGTCCGGTTCAAGCAGCTCGGCGCCGAGGCTGAAGTAAAGAAGCTGGATGAGTTTCTGGCCAAGTAGCCCTCGGGGCGCGACCGAGACCCGATGACCGCCTAGATCACTCTCCCCTCGGACGTCTCACCCGCGCGTATGCGGCCCCTGCCCGGGCCCGCGCCTCCGCGTCGCCGAAGATCTTCTCCCCGTCATATCTCCCATTCTCGATGAAGGCCTCCGAGATCTCCTTGCCGGCCGTCAGGCTGCCGGAGTCGATCAGCGATGCACCGAGGTTACTCTGGCTCCGGCCCGGAACAGTGGGAGCGCCGCCTCCACCGCGGAGTTCTTGCCGCCGATGAGCACGACGTCCTGGCCGAAACTGCGATGGGCCTCGTCGAAGTAATGGCTGACGTGGGGCAGGGATTCCCCTTCTAGGCCGAGCAGGTTCGGGTGGTCGAACTAGCCAGTGGCCAGGATCAGGCGCTGGCTGACGAGGTGATCGGTTCCCACTCGTTTCGCGAGGGCACAGTGGATTGCGTCGGGCCGTCGTTGGGCGTCGACCAGCTTGGTGTACGTTGCTAGCCGGATGCTCTCGGTGAGCGCCACGCCTCGATAGTTCTTGACCGCCTCTTCTCTCGTGGGCTTCTGTCCGGCACAGACCAAGGGATGTGCGCCGATCTCGAGGCGCTCCGGCGTGGTGAAGAACACCATCCCCACGGGGTAGTGGACGATGGAGTTGGCAACGGCTCCCGCATCGATCACCAGGGGGTTGATGCCACGACGCTGGGCGGAAATCGCGCAGGCCAGGCCGATCGGTCCGGCGCTGGCGATGAGAACCTCTTCCGTTATAGTAGGTTTCATTCCCTCTTTAACGTTCACTGGGTTCCTTGTAGCGGTTAGGGTGGTGGCGGGGCTTCGCAATCCAACGCCGCCTGCGGCAAGTGGGACCTCAAGCCAGGGACGCTCATGTTGCCGCAGCGTGTCGATGGCGAAATCCGGACACCCGGTCTATGGTTCCAGGGGTGGGTGCCGATCCCCATCGGATGACGACTGATGTGGAGCGTTTTGGGGTGCGTCGTTGAGCACGGCCTGTGGTTCCACGCGTGGCCGACGATGAATCCGCCGTACTGCCACACCATTGGTGACAAGAGAGGAGCGATGACGGAGCGCGAGTTATGACGCAGCGAGTTGCTATTCTGGGCGCAGCGGGGCGTGACTTCCACAACTTCAACGTGTTCTTCCGAAACAAGCCCGACTACGAGGTGGTGGCGTTCACGGCAACGCAGATCCCCGACATCGAGGGACGGAGGTATCCGCCTGAACTGGCCGGGTCTGGCTATCCCAACGGCATTCCCATCGAGCCGGAGAGCAAGCTCCCGAGTCTGATACGCGACTCGAAGGTCGATGTCGTGGTGTTTAGCTACAGCGATGTCTCCCATGAGCATGTCATGCACGTGGGGTCGCAGGTACTGGCAGCGGGTGCTGACTATCTGCTGCTGGGACCGCGGCACACAATGCTCAAGGCGAAGGTGCCGGTAGTGAGCGTATGCGCGGTGCGGACTGGTGCTGGCAAGAGTCAGACGAGCCGACGCGTTGCGGCGATCCTGCGCGACATGGGCAAGCGGGTGGTGATCGTGCGCCATCCGATGCCGTACGGCGACCTGACCAAGCAGGTGGTGCAGCGCTTCGCGGAGTTTGAAGACCTGGATGGGCACGACGTGACGATCGAGGAGCGCGAGGAGTACGAGCCCCACCTCCGGGCCGGGTGCGTGGTGTACGCAGGCGTGGACTATGAGCGGGTCCTCCGCCAGGCCGAGCGGGAGGCCGATGTCGTCGTGTGGGATGGCGGCAACAACGATCTGCCGTTCTTCGAGCCCGATCTCCACGTGGTGGTGGTTGATCCCCACCGTCCCGACCACGCAGTGCGCTATCACCCGGGAGAGGCAAACCTCCGCATGGCCGACGTGATTGTGATCAACAAGGTCGGCACCGCTGGGCTCGATGCCATTGAGACGGCTCGTACCGTGGCGACCGAGCTCAATCCACATGCGACGGTCGTCGAGGCCGCCAGTCCCATTCTAGTCCAGGACGGCAGCTACATTCGAGGAAAGCGGGTCTTGGTCATCGAGGACGGACCCACCCTGACACACGGAGAAATGTCTTACGGTGCGGGATGGGTCGCCGCCAGACGCTACGGCGCGGGAGAGATCGTCGACCCGCGGCCGTACGCAGTGGGTTCGATACTGGAGACGTTCGAGCAGTATCCCACGACGGGGCCGGTGCTCCCTGCGATGGGTTATGGCGACACGCAGATCGAGGAGTTAGCGGAGACGATTCGCGCAACACCAGCGGATCTGGTTCTGATCGCCACACCGATCGACCTACGGAACCTGATTGGCATGGTGAAGCCGACCCTGCGCATCCGGTACGAGCTTCAAGAGATCGGCGAGCCTACGCTTTCCGACGTGCTCGCCTCGTTCGTCGCCAGGATGACGGTCTCGGGCAGCGAACGGTCTCAGGAGAGCGCATCGGAGGGAGGCTAATGAAGCTCACGGGGGTCCATCTGCTACTGACGTACAGCTGCACCCTGGAGTGCGACCATTGCTTCGTATGGGGCAGCCCGTGGCAGAGTGGGACGCTGAGGCTCCGGGAGATCGAGACCGTGCTGCAGCAAGCGGTGGCGCTGGGTACGGTCGAGTGGATCTACTTCGAAGGAGGGGAACCGTTTCTGTACTACGCCGTGCTCCTGCGAGCGGTGCGGCGGGCAGCGGAGCTGGGCTTTCGAGTGGGCATTGTCTCCAACGCGTATTGGGCGACCGACGTGGACGACGCCGTCGCGTGGTTGCAGCCTTTCAAAGGGCTGGTTCAGGATCTGGCCATCAGTCGCGACGACTATCACCGCAGTGCTGAACCTGGCCGCGTGGCAGAGCACGCGGTCGCTGCAGCGCAGCAGCTCGGGATCTCCGTCGGGCTCATCGAGATCGCCGAGCCTGAGGCGGCGTGCGGGGCGGCAGTCGGCCAGCTTCCCACGGGCGAGTCGGCCGTGATGTACCGGGGGCGAGCGGCTCAGGAGCTCGTATCGCGAGCCCGACGGCGCTCCTGGGAAGAGTTCACCGAGTGTCCGTATGAGGACCTGCGTGACCCGGGGCGTGTTCACGTCGATCCTCTGGGGCATGTGCACATCTGTCAGGGGATCTCACTGGGCAACCTGCGTGGCCGCTCGCTCGATGAGATCTGCCGGACGTATGATCCTGACGGCCATCCCGTGGTAGGGCCGTTGCTGACAGGCGGACCTGCGGAACTGGTCCGCCAGTTCGGGCTGGCTCCTGCGGGCGAGTACGCCGACGCGTGCCACTTGTGCTATGAGTCACGTCGGCTATTGCGCACGCGGTTTCCCGAGACCTTGACGCCGGATCAGATGTACGGCGTTGCCGAAGGTCTCGGGAGCGGATAAGGAGGAGACCGTGGCACCGTCGAAGGGTACCATCGGCATTCTGACGGGCGGCGGGGATGTGCCGGGCCTCAATCCGGCAATTCGGGCTGTTACCATTCGTGCCTTGCGCGAGGGCTATCGGGTTGTGGGAATCCGGCGGGGCTGGGCGGGGCTGGTGGATTTGGTGCCGGACAAGGATGCCGACAACAGTGAACACGTGCAGCTTCTGACGGAGGAGGTGGTCAATCGGGCGGGCCGTACCGGTGGCACTTTCATCCACACGTCGCGCACCAGACCCAGCCGCCTCCCGAGTGCACTGGTCCCGAACCGCCTCAGGGCCAAGTACCCAGATGAGCTGAACGACGTCACGCCCGACGTCCTAGAGCACCTGGAATATCTCGGCGTCGACTTTCTCATTCCCATTGGCGGCGACGACACCCTGAACTATGCCGAACGGCTGCACGAGGAGGGAGTGAAGGTCGTGGCGGTGCCGAAGACCATGGACAATGACGTACCGGGCACCGACTACTGCATCGGGTTCAGCACTTGTGTGACTCGAACCATCGAGATGACTCATAGCCTCCGCACAACGGCCGGCTCCCATGAGCGCTTTCTGGTGATTGAGGTCTTCGGGCGCTACGCCGGGTACACTGCCCTGCTGCCCACCATGGCCGGCGCCGCCGACCGCTGCGTCATTCCAGAGAGCCCCTTCTCGCTGGACCGCCTGTGCGAGTTGTTGAGCTACGACCGGGCGCGCAATCCGAGTAGCTACGCCGTAGCGCTCGTCTCAGAGGGAGCCCGGATGACCGGCGATGAAGGCATGTCGTTTGAGGGTCAGGAGAAGGACCAGTACGGCCACCGCAAGCTCGGCGGCATCGGTGACAGGGTGGCCGCACTCCTCAAAGAGTGCTCCCCGAAGCACAATCAGGGCCGCCGGATCAATATCGTGAATCAGCGGCTCGGGTACCTGGTGCGCTGCGGGGATCCTGATGCCATGGATTCCATCGTCCCGATGGCGTTCGGCAACCTGGCCCTGGATCTGGTGCTCGCCGGTACGTCGGGCCGGCTTGTGGGTCTGCGCAATGGGATCTACGATAGCGTGCCAATCGACGTCGTCACCGGACGGAAGAAAGTCATCGACGTGAGCAAGTACTACAACACCGAGCGGTTGCGGCCGAGGTACGAGACGTTCATCCGCCAGCCGCTCCTCATCATGACGAGCGATGTCTGATTCATTGCGTAATTCAGTCGAGGAACTCTGGCCCGAGCTGGAGTGGATCGAGAGCGAGGACCTGCGCGAGCAGGTGACCCAGACCTGGACCAAGGCCTTCGAACGAAGTCCGCTCGAGCCGGAAGATCTCCATCGCATTCCCTTCACGCTGCTGGTCCCGAACTGCCCCGCGACCTTCATGGAGCACAAGCGCTGTGTGGTGCACATTGCCCGGAAGGGCGCAGAAGCGATGCGGCAGTTCATGGGCAAGGCGTTGACCATCGATCTGGACACCGTGATCGCGGGCGCAATTCTGGCTGACGTCGGGAAGCTGCTGGAATACGAGAAGGTGGGAGGTGTGACGCGACAGAGTGAACGCGGCAAGAACCTACGACACCCGTTCACTGGCGTTGCCCTGGCGATGGAGTGTGGTGTCCCCGACCAAGTCTGTCACATCATCGCCACGCACGCCGCGGAGGGAGACCTGGTCAAGCGCAGCACCGAGGCGACCATCGTTCACCACGCCGACTTCATGAGCTACTTGCCGTTCAAGACCCTGGGGGCGTGATGTCGGAAACCGTCACTGCGAAGATGTCCCAGTGGGCCATGGGCCTCCGATTCGAGGATCTGGGAGGGGGGGCAGTCCACGAGGCCCGACGCTACCTGTTGGACTCTCTCGGCTGTGCCTTCGGCGGCTTCCGCCAGGAGGACGCGTACATCGCCCTCAAGGTGCTGGATGAGATCGCCGGAACCGGGCCAGCGACCATCATCGGCAGCGGGACGAAGACCGATCCCGTCTCGGCTTCCCTGGCCAATGCGATCATGGTACGGGCGATGGACTACAACGACATCTACTGGCAGCAGGATCCCTCTCATCCGTCCGACATCATCCCGGCGGCGATGGCCTGCGGCGAGCGGGCCGGTCGTAGTGGGAAAGACCTCATCGTTGGAATCGTACTGGGCCACGAGTTCGAGATGCGGTTCTGCGAAGCTGCCTTCCCAGGCATCCGCGAGCGCGGTTGGCACCACGCCACCCTCACGGCGTTCGTGTCGCCCATTGTGGCTGCGAGGATGCTGGGACTCTCATGGGAGCAGTGCCAGCACGCCATCGGCATCTCCGCCTCCCACCATGCCACGTTGGGTGCGGTCACGGCGGGCAAGCTCACCATGATGAAGAACACGGTGGATCCCATGGCGACGCAGAGCGGCGTCATGGCAGCGCTCCTGGCAGAGCAGGGCTATACGGGCCCGGAGCATGTGGTCGATGGCAAAGAAGGGCTTGCCCACTGTTTCGGTCCCGAGTGGAAGCTCGAGGTACTGGTTGACGGGCTCGGGGATTCGTGGCGTATCGAGCGGTGCGGGATGAAGGCCTTTCCCACCGAGGCGCTCACCCACGCGCCGATCTCCGCGGTACTGGACATCGTCTCCGAGAACGATCTCACCCCGGAACAGGTGACGAAAGTGCACATCCGGTCCCTGGCCCGGGCTGCTGACATCCTGGCCGACCCCTCGAAGTACGATCCACGCACCAAAGAGACGGCTGACCACAGCCTGCCGTATGTCATCGCGGCGGCCCTGGTGGATCGACAGGTGACCCCGGCGCAGTTTGAGCCTGAGCGGATAATGGATTCCCGGATTCGCCAGCAATTGAACAAGGTGGAGGTGGTGGCCGATCCCGAGATCGAGAAGGTCTTCCCCAAGCTGCAGCGGGTCGTGGTCACGATCGAGACCGCCGATGGGCGCGCGCTGATGAAGCAGCTGGATTACCCCAAGGGTGACCCGCGCAATCCTCTCACAGACGCGGAGGTCGAAGAGAAGTTCGACGCGCTAGCGTCTCCAGTGTTGTCGGACGCGCAGCGGGCCCGCCTCAAGGAGGCCGTGTGGGGGTTGGAGAAGGTGGAGTCGGTTGCGGAGTTGATGGAGTTGTGTCGGGCGGAGTGAATGGAGGTGCCGATGGGCCAGACCATAGTGGAGAAGATCTCTCAGCGGCACATGACGGAGGGTCCCGACCGTCCGCTACGGGCCGGTGACGTCGTCTCCCTCAGCCCCCGGCACGTGATGACCCACGACAACACCGCGGCCGTGATGAAGAAATTCGCGGCCATCGGCGCCGTCAGCCTGCACGACCCGCGTCAGCCGGTGTTCGCCCTGGATCACGATATCCAAAACCAGTCGGAGACCAACCTCTCCAAGTACCGGAGCATCGAGGGCTTCGCCCGGGAGCAGGGAGTGGATTTCTACCCGGCGGGCACAGGGATCGGTCACCAGATCATGGTGGCGCACGGCTACGTAGTGCCGGGCTCGCTGGTGGTGGCGTCGGACTCCCACTCGAACATGTACGGCGCGCTGGGAGCGGTGGGGACGCCGGTGGTCCGCACCGACGCGGCAGCGATCTGGGCCATGGGTGAGTTCTGGTGGCAGATCCCCCGAACCCTTCAGGTGGTCCTCCATCGGCGCCTCCGTGAAGGGGTCACCGGCAAAGACGTCATTGTGACCCTGTGCGGCCTCTACAACCAGGGCGAAGTACTGAACGCCGCGGTGGAGTTCACCGGTCCGGGTGTGGCGAGCCTCAGCATGGATGCCCGCATGGCCATCGCGAACATGACGACCGAATGGGGCGCGCTGGTCGGGTGGTTTCCGGTGGATGACGTGACGATCCAGTATCTCAGGCGGCGGAAAGAGGTACTGGACTCCCGGGGCGTGACCCGGTTCAGGGAAGAAGACCTCCGGAAGTGGGAACGGGATCCGCCGGAGCCGGATGCTGACGCGGCGTACGCGGCCCGAATCGACCTGGACCTCGGTGACGTGAGTCCCCACGTGTCGGGCCCCGATACGGTCCAGATGATGCGGTCGGTGGCAGACATCGAGAAGGACCGCATCCAGATCCACAAGGCGTACCTGGTCTCCTGCGTCAACAGCAGGCTGGAGGATCTGGAGGCGGCCGCGCGGGTCCTGCGGGGCAAGAAGGTCGCGCCGAACGTGGAACTGTACGTGGCGGCCGCGAGCAAGGAGGTGCAGGAAGCTGCGGAGGAGTCGCACGCGTGGAGCCAGATCTTGGAAGCAGGGGCCCGTCCGCTCCCCCCCGGCTGCGGGCCCTGCATCGGCCTAGGGGTGGGACTGCTCGAACCCGGCGAAGTGGGGATCTCTGCCACCAACCGCAACTTCAAAGGGCGAATGGGCTCCCGGGACGCTCGGGCGTATCTGGCCAGTCCGCAGGTGGTGGCCGCGTCGGCTGTCGCTGGCTACATCGCCGGCCCAGTCCCGTCGGACGGACGCCGGCCCAAGCGGCAGTACGAAGAGTTCGCACCGCCGCAAGCCGAGGCGGAGACGGTGGCCGTTCTTTCGGGCTTCCCCGAGCACATCCGTGGTCGGCTGGTGTTCCTCCCGCAGGACAACATCAATACCGACGGGATCTACGGCAAAGACTACACGTACCGTGAGGGGATGACACGGGAGGAGATGGCCCGTGTCGTCATGCAGAATTACGATCCCGAGTTCGCCTCGGAGACGCAGGAGGGTGACGTCCTGGTTGCTGCGTGGAACTTCGGAACCGGCTCCAGTCGTGAGCAGGCGGCCACTGCGCTCCAGGCCAAAGGCATCGCTCTGATCATCGCGGGGAGCTTCTCACAGACGTATCTCAGGAACGCGTACAACAATGGGTTCGTGTGCGTCGAATGTCCGGAGCTGGTGCGCCGCCTCAAGGACCAGTTCGTGGATGCGGTCGCAGCAGGCGCACCGACCATCATTCCGGGCGATTTCCTGGACATCGACTTCGCTGAGGGCACCGTGACCCACAACGGCGAGACGTTCCGGTTTCCGCCCTTGGGCTCCGTGCCCCAGTCACTGGTGGTTGCCGGGGGTATCGAGAACCAGGTTCGGAAGCGGTTGGGAGTCGCCTGACTGACGAGGTGCGCGCCATAGCGGGCGCCGTCATTCGGCGGGGAGGAAACAGCTCCACATGGCAAAGCATACCGTAGTTGCGATGCCGGGCGACGGCATCGGCGAGATCGTTCTTCCGGAGGCGGTTCGGGTACTCCGGGCGGTGGGGTTTGCCGCCGATTACGTGCATGCCGACATAGGCTGGCGGCACTGGGTGAACGAGGGCAACCCGCTGCCACAAGCGACCATCGAGCTGCTGCGAGAGCACAAGCTGGGCCTGTTCGGCGCCATCACCTCCAAACCGAAAGCGCAAGCCGCCGCCGAGCTGCGCCCAGAACTCAGGGACCAGGGCTACTCATACTACAGTCCCATCGTCGGCATGCGGCAGATCTTCAATCTGGATATCTGCATTCGGCCGTGTCGCTCCTTCCCTGGGAACCCACTCAACTTCGTGCGTCAGTCTCGTAGTAGCGGGTGTGAGGAGCCGAAGGTGGACGCCGTGATCTTCCGGCAGAACACCGAGGGGCTGTATGCGGGTATCGAGTGGACCGATCCTCCCCAGGTGGTGCGCAACGCCCTGGGGATGCATCCCAAGTACAAACCGTTCAGTGACGTGCCCAGTGAAGACCTGGCGATCTCGGTCCGGATGTTTACCCGCGGAGCTTGCCGGCGCATCCTGGAGGGGGCCTTCGCCTACGCGAAGAAGCACGGCTACCCGTCGGTGACGGTCTGTGAAAAGCCCAACGTCCTGCGTGAGACCTCCGGCATGATGGAGGAGGTGGCACGACAGGTCCAGGCGTCCTATCCCGAGATCCAGCGCTGGTCCACCAACATCGATGCCCAGATGATGTGGCTCACCAAGAACCCGGAGGACTACGGCGTCATCGTTGCCGGCAACCTCTTCGGCGACATCGTCTCGGACGCCTTCGCCGGCCTCGTGGGCGGGCTGGGCTTCGCGTGCTCCGGGAACATCGGCGATGAAGTGGCGGTGTTCGAGCCGACCCACGGATCGGCTCCGAAGTATGCGGAACTGGACCCGCCGATCGTGAACCCGATCGCGATGATCCTGAGCGCCGCGATGCTGCTGGACCATGTGGGCGAAGACCAGATGGCGACGCGGGTGAGGGATGCGGTGGCCGCTGTCGTGGCAGAAGGAGAGGTCCGCACCTACGACATGATGCGCCTGCCCGGTGGGCATGGGGCGATCGACCTCGGGGCTGCCACGACCACCCAGATGACGGACGCCATTATCGACAAGCTGGTCTGACAGGGGAGCGAGGCATGGCTGGACGAGGGGAGGCCGGCCGCAAGGGCGACGATGTACGTTCCGATCTCCATGTTTCCGTGGAGATCAAGAAGTCCGGCGGCCTGAAGCTGGAGATCGTCTCCAAGGTCGGCACCTTCTACGGCACGTCCATTCGAGAAACCGCAGAGCAAGTGCTGTCGGCGCTGGGTGTGAAGCATGCCCGCGTCGAGATGGACGACAAGGGAGCGCTCCCGTTCGTGCTGGCTGCCAGGATCGAGACGGCGGCCCGTCGCGCCGGTGCCCCCGGTGACGGCGATCCTCGGCCCGAGCGGACGTTTACGCCTGTGCGCCGTACCGCCAAAGACCATCTCCGTCGCTCCCGCCTCTACCTGCCCGGCAACGAGCCCAAGTTCGTGATCAATGCCGGGCTCCACCATCCGGACGCCGTGATACTGGATCTCGAGGACTCGGTCCATCCTGCCGAGAAGGACGCTGCGCGAATTCTGGTGCGGAATGCGCTGCGCTGCGTCGATTTCCTGGGTGCCGAGCGCATGGTGCGCATCAACCAGCTGCCGTTGGGGCTCGAGGATCTCGACGTAGTGGTTCCCGAGGCACCCGACCTCGTCCTCATTCCCAAGACGGAAGAGGCGGATCAGGTTCGTGAGGTCAACGACCGAATCCGGGAAGTTCAGAAGAGGGAAGGGGATGACGCTCGCATCTGGTTGATGCCGATCCTGGAGTCGGCCCGTGGTATCGAGGATGCCTTCGCCATCGCCGGCGCCGCGGACACCGTGGCAGCGGTCACCATCGGACTGGAGGACTACACGGCCGACCTTGGCGTGGTGAAGACGACAGAGGGGAACGAGTCTCTCTATGCCCGGATGCGGTTGGTCAACGCGGCCAGAGCCGCGGGGGTGCAGGCAATCGACTCGGTATACGGCGACGTGGGGGACGTTGAAGGTCTCAGAGCGTGGGGGGCTCGTTCCCGCGCCCTGGGGTTCGACGGCATGGGGTGCATCCACCCGCGACAGATCCAGCCCATTCACGAAGCCTTCACGCCGACGATCGCCGAGATCGAGAGAGCCCTGGAGATCGTCGCGGCGTTCGAGGAAGCCGAAGCCAAGGGATTGGGGGTGGTGAGCCTCGGCACCCGGATGATCGATCCGCCGGTGGTGTTGCGGGCGCAGCGGCTGGTGGCCGTGGCGCGGCGTACCGGGTTGATACCTGAGGGGGAGGGGGGGAGAGCGTAGGGGCGTAGCATGTTGCGCCCCTACGGACGCGGTTCTCTGCCGAGGCCGCCCTTTGGGGCGGGACGGAGATACGGGAGGTGAGTGTGCTTCTCACTGGAGCGCATCGATGAGCGGTACGGAATTCGTATTGAACGCGGTGGGGCGGAGGATTCCCACCGTGGTGAATGGACGCAAGCAGGTGCCGTTTCAGGGTGTCGGTGTACACCGTCCCCAGGGCACCAAGCATGGCCCCGGTATCAGATCCTGCGGCGACTACCCGGCAGACGGGGATAAGCAGGTTTGTGATCTCAAGACGGCGCTTCGGAACTGCGGCCTCGCTGACGGCATGGTGATCTCCACCCACCACCACCTACGGAATGGGGACGGAGTGGCGGTGATGGCCCTCAACGCGGCAGCGGAGCTCGGTGCTAAGGATCTCATGTGGTTCCCCTCTGCCTCTTTTCCCTGTCATGCGCCCGTGATCGACCTCATGGATCGGGGCGTGGTGCACCATATCGAAGGCAGCATGAACGGCCCGCTCGGGGAGTACTGCTCCCGGGGCAAGATGCGGGGGCTGGGCGTGCTTCGGTCCCACGGGGGCCGGTGGCAGGCCATTCAGGACGGGGAAGTCAAGATTGACATCGCGGTCATTGCCGCGCCCACGGCGGACGCCTTCGGTAACTGTGACGGCTCCCATGGACCGTCGGCGTGCGGGTCGCTGGGCTTCGCCCTGGCGGACTCGATGTACGCCGATCGGGTCATCGCGGTGACTGATAACCTCGTTCCCTTTCCGTGTATCCCTTGGCAGGTTCAGGGTAACAACGTGGATTACGTGGTAGAGGTGGCGTCCATCGGCGATCCGTCGCTGATCGTCTCGGGGACCACGCAGATCACTCGGAGTCCCGACCGGTTGCTCATCGCCGATCTTGTCGCCCGCTTCATTCGGGATTCAGGGATCATGAGAGACGGCTTCTCGTTTCAGGCGGGTGCCGGTGGGATCGCTCTGGCGTTCGTGGAGTCTCTCAAGGAGATGATGAGGGAAGCGGGCGTCAGAGCGCGCTTTGTGCGCGGTGGCTCGACCCAGTATCTCGTGGATCTACTCGACGAAGGATTGACCGACTACATCCTGGACGGCCAGACCTTCGACCTGGCGGGAGTGCAGTCGATTGCGTCTGATCCGCGGCACGTGGCGACGTCACCGTTTACCTCCTACAACTTCCACGGGAAGGGCAATTTCGCGAGCATGGTGGATGTGGCGGTGTTGGGGGCGACGGAAGTCGATGTGAGGTTCAATGCGAATGTGGTGACGCACTCCGACGGCCTGCTGCTCCACGGGATCGGCGGCTGGCAAAACTGTCTGTTCGCCGGCTGCACGATTCTCGCCGTCCCGGCCTTCCGCGATCGCATCCCGGTGATCGTCGACGAGGTCACTACCATCACTGGCCCGAGTGAGCTGATCGACGTGGTGGTGACCGAGCGGGGAATCGCCATCAATCCGCGCCGGGGTGATCTGCTGAACCAGGCCAGGGGCTCTGACCTGCCAATTCGACCGATCGAGGAGATCAAGCAAGAGGTGGAGGGGATTCTGGGTGGCCCTCCTGAGACGCCACGTCTCGCCGATGAGCCGGTCGCCGTTGTGAAGTGGGTGGATGGGACGGTGCTCGACACTGTTTGGGAGGTGCTGTGATCTGTGAGCCAGGTGCGTGATCCGTGGTTGGTGGTTCGGGACTCCACGTCCCTCGGATCCCATGAGGCGAAACCACACACCACAGACCGCGGACACCGGACCGCCGGCTTGAGATCTCAGGATCCAGGCCGCAGCACACAGCACCCAGGTTGAGGTGAAGAGGGGAAGGAGGCAGCGATGGTGGCCAAGGCGATCGATCTCTACAAGCTACATCGGGACGAATACGTCACACCGAAGATGCCGCAGCTAGTGCAGATCCAGCCGGCCCAGTACCTGACAATCACTGGCAAAGGTGAACCTGGTGGACAGCTGTTCAGTGCGAAGCTCGGTGCCCTTTACGGCGTCGCGTACACCATCAAGATGAAACGGAAGCACGAGAAGGGTGTGGGTCCCGACTACAAGATCTGCAAGCTCGAGGGATTCTGGTGGGGGAGCCAGGGGGAGGGGGATTTCTCCGCCGAGCCTCCCAGTGAGTGGAACTGGAAACTGGTGATCCGCACGCCGGACTTCATCACCGAGGACGATCTCGACGAAGCCATTCTGGCGTTGGAGAAGAAGGGGAAGGGCCCGGAAGTGGGGGAAGTGACGCTGGAATGGATCGAGGAAGGTGAGTGCGTGCAGATGCTGCACGTGGGACCGTATGCTGAGGAGGGAAAGACGTTTGCCCTGATGGAGCAGTTCGCCCACGAGCAAGGTCTATCGTTTCATGGCCTCCATCACGAGGTCTATCTCAACGACCCCAGGCGTGTGCCGGAGGAGCGGCTGAAGACGATACTGAGGATGCCGGTGCACACAACGTCACAACAACCTTGAGAGGAACCCCATGCTAAACCTGGAGCGACGTGAAGAGATCTCGCCAATCTGCCCGCACTGCTCCGCGGAGATCTACACGGTGTGGTTCCAGGAGCTCGCGGGTTTCTTGGGCAAGCGATTTGTGTATTTCTGCCCCAGCTGCCGCAGCGTCTTGGGGGTGTCGCATCGCAAGGGCTTCTGGATGGGTTAGTCTTTAAGTCGCCCTTCATCCCCTCTTTAGAGCCCCCATGGCATTCCTTCGGGGTGAGAAACTGGGCTGGAAGCTGTAGGTTGATGGCTGACAGCTCACCAGTCAATCGTCACCGCCGAGGTACACATGGCAGGCATTGTCGGCTATGGGGCGTTCGTCCCGCGCAATCGCATCAAGACGGAAGAGATCGCACGCCAGTGGGGCAAGGACCCTGAGTCCATCCAGCGGGGCCTCCTGTTGCAGGAGAAGACGGTCCCAGGTCTGGATGAAGACACCATCACGATCTCCGTGGCCGCCGCCCGGGCGGCCCTGGATCGGGCAGGCATCGATCCCGCCAGGATAGGCGCGGTGTACGTCGGATCGGAGTCCCACCCGTACGCAGTCAAGCCCAGCGGCACGGTGGTGGCTGAGGCCCTTGGTGTCGGGCCGGAGGTCCACGTGGCCGACTTCGAGTTCGCCTGCAAGGCCGGTACGGAAGCGATGTTCGTGGCGTTGGGTCTGGTGGAGGCAGGTCGTGTCGAGTACGCCCTTGCAATCGGTGCCGATACGTCGCAGGGCGCGCCCAACGACGCGTTGGAGTTCTCTGCGTCGGCCGGTGGCGCGGCGTTCATTTTCGGTAACCAGCCGCTCCTCGCCGAGGTGATCGACACCTACAGCTGTACCAGCGACACCCCGGACTTCTGGCGCAGGGAAGGAGAGTTCTATCCGAGGCACGGGGGCCGTTTTACCGGTGAGCCGGCCTATTTCAAGCACGTCACCGCGGCCACCAAAGGGATTTTCGGGAAGACGGGGCTCCGGGCCAAGGATTTCCGGTTCGCAGTGTTCCACATGCCCAACGGAAAGTTCCCCCTTTCGGTGGGCAAACAGCTCGGCTTCGACAAGGAGCAACTCGAGGTCGGGTGGGTGGTGCCGACTATGGGGAACACCTATTCGGGGTCCTCACCCACGGGGTTGGCGGCGATTTTCGATGTGGCGCGGCCCGACGACCTGATCCTCATCACCTCGTTCGGGTCGGGTGCGGGCAGCGACTCTTTCGTGTTCAAGGCAACAGGCGAACTGCCGAAGCGCCGCGATCGCGCACCCACGGTGCAGTCGATGCTGGAGGGCCGCCGCCGATACCTAACGTACGGTGAGTACGCGAAGTATCGGGAGAAGATCATACTGAACGTCTGAACGACGGAACGGCGGAAGGGCGGAACGTTCCGTCATTCCGACATTCCATCGTTCCGCTGGACATAGCGAGGAGGCAGTCATGCGTGACGTGGCCGTCGTCTCTGCGGGGATGACACGATTTGGCGAACTCTGGCGGTCGAGCCTGCGCGATCTCTTCGTAGAGGCAGCCAAAGAAGCACTGGGCAACGCCGGAGCCGACCACCTGGACGCTATCTACGTGGGGAACATGTCGGGTGGACAGTTCGTGGGCCAGGAGCACCTGGGTCCGCTCATGGCCGACCAGCTGGGTATGGCCGGCGTGGCGTCGACTCGTGTGGAGTCGGCGTGCGCTTCCGGGGGAGTCGCCCTGCGCACGGCCTTCCTCGAAGTGGCCTCGGGATTGAGCGACGTGGTGCTGGCGGCCGGCGTCGAGAAGATGAATGACGGCGTCGACGTGACCAGTGTGCTGGCAACGGCGGCGGATCAAGAGACCGAAGTGTACCACGGCATCACTTTCCCCGGGCTCTACGCCATGATTGCCAGGGCGCACATGGAGACCTACGGCACCACGGAGGAGGATCTCGCCGCCGTCGCGGTGAAGAACCACCGGCATGGCGCGTTGAATCCCAAGGCCCAGTTCCGGCGAGAGATCACGGCGGAGCAGGTGATGAGCTCCTCGGTCGTGGCGGAGCCCCTCCGCCTGCTCCACTGCTCACCCGTGAGCGACGGCGCGGCGGCGGTGCTCCTGTGTTCCCTCGATCGGGCCAAGGAGTTCACCGATCGGCCGGTGAAGATCCTCGGAACGGGGTTCGCCACTGGCCCCATGGCGCTGGCGGATAGGGAGGACCCGGCGTTCCTCGAGGCGGTGAGTCTGTCAGCTGGGCGAGCGTACAAGATGGCCGGTGTCCGTCCTGCGGACGTGGAGGTGGCCGAGGTGCACGACTGCTTCTCCATCGCCGAGATCTGCGTCACCGAGGCCCTCTGCTTCGTGGAGCGGGGGAAGGGTGGGGCAGCGGCGCGGTCGGGGCACACATCCATCGGCGGGAAGATTCCTATCAACACCAGTGGAGGGCTCAAGTCGAAAGGACACCCCGTGGGGGCCACAGGCATCGCGCAGGCCATAGAGATCTTCGAGCAACTGCGAGACGAGGCGGGCGATCGCCAGGTGAAGGATGCGCGCGTCGGCCTCGCCCAGAACATGGGTGGATCAGGGGCCAGCTCCGTGGTCCATATCTTCCAGAGAGTCTGACCATGCCAAGTCCGAGATACTGGAGAGAGATCCCCAGCCGCTATCGGTTGGAGGCGTCCCGCTGCGGCGGGTGCGGCAAAGTGACGTTTCCACCACGCCGCGTTTGTCCCGGTTGCGGATCCCAGGAACTGGAGCAGACACGGTTGTCACGGCGTGGGAAGGTGGTCACGTGCACGGTAGTCCACGTGGCGCCCACTGACCTGCAGATGGAGGCGCCCTACGCAGTGGCCATCGTGGAGACGCCGGAGAAGGCGCGGCTCATGGTCCAGATCGCGGACTGCGATCCAGATACTGTCAGGCCGGGGATGGAGGTCACCCTGGAGTTTCGCCGCATTCGGAAGGAGGGGCAGAGCGGCATCCTCTGTTATGGTCACAAGGGAGTACCGGTTGCGTAGTCGGACCTGGCTCGGGCGCGAGGAGGAACCTCATGCGGAAGGTTCGGGTGTGGGCGGAATTGAGTGATGCAGCGTATCACGCCTACGAAGGGGAGGCGCGGCGGCGGGGCGTAGAGGTCGAATCACTGATCGAGCAGACGGTGAACTGTCTGCTGCAGGAGTTGGAGCGGGAGGAGAAGGATTACCCTGTAGTGCCGTCGTGAGGAGACACCTTGCCGAAACGCTCCCGCGCATTCTGTCCCCCCCTGCCCCCGCTGTCCCGCACCCCGCCCCCAAAGGGAGGAGGGAGGATCAACCGCATGAGAGCTCGTTGGGGCGCGAGCCACCGCGGCGATCGCTCTCGCCGCTCCACTCATGGCATTCAGTAGGCGGGCTGCGGAACAGGAGGAACCCGGACGGGTCGTCGGTCTTCCGAGGCCGTCCTACGATGGCGAGGTGTCGCTGCAAGTCACTTTGCGCGAGCGGCAATCGGTGCGGGAGTTTACCCGCGGTCCGCTGACCCTCGCCGAGGTGTCACAGCTCCTGTGGGCGGCGCAGGGCGTCACACGTCCGGACGGTGGCCGGACTGTGCCGTCTGCCGGTGCGCTCTACCCCCTGGAGTTCTACCTGGTGGTCGGCCATGTGGAACACCTGCCCGACGGGGTTTACCGATACCGGCCTGCCTCCCACGATCTGGTCGCGGTGAGCGACCGGGATCAACGCGGTCCCTTGGCTCGGGCGGCCGTGCGACAGACGTGGATGCAGGACGCCGCTGTCGTCGTTGTGTTGGCTGCCGTCTACGGCCGCACCACGGGCAAGTACGGCGATCGCGGGAGGAAGTACGTCCATATGGAGGTAGGCTGCGCCGCCCAGAACATCTACCTCGAGGCCGCGGCCCTCGGTCTCGGCACCACTCTCGTCGGCGCCTTCCACGACAATCAGGTGAAGGAGATCTTGGGCCTTCCGGCGTCGGAACAAGCGCTGGGGTTGATGCCAGTGGGTAGAAGATAGCACCAGCTGGGGTCCGTAGTCGGTGGTGGGTGGTTGATGGTTGGTGGTCTGCAACTGGAGTTGGGAACACGGACTTGAGCACCACCGACCACCGAGGGTGGACAGGCGGGAGCGGACAGCTGTGGTGGGGATCCTGTCCGGCTATCTCGACGATGCCAGTCGTATGGTCAAGACGGAATCGACGCACGTGCTGGCCAGTCTTGCGGAGCACGATGCCGCGCTTCGGGCTCGGGTGATCGCCTCGCTGGAGACACTCACCCAAACCGGCAGCCCGGCGATGCAGAGTGAGGGAAGGAAGCTGTTGCGGTGTCTAGGGAGGTGAGGGTACCGTCACTCCTCCGGATCGATGAACCCGTAGGCGTCGGACCTGCGCAGCTTCTTGAGGAGATCGCCTGCCGCCTGCTTGCGGCGCTGGGTCTCAGCCTCATCGATCTTGGCGGTGGACCAGTCCGGGTTTCCTTCGTTGTCGACGGAGACACGGAGCACCGTGCGTGCGGCGACACCTGTCGGCAGCCGATCCAGGGGAATGGTCAGCGCCCGCCCCGTGTCGTCCATGATCACGGCGTCGTTCTCGTGTACCCGGTCCACCGCGAAGAAGTGTTCTGTGGCCATATGGCACCGTGGAGAGTGGAACTCCATAAAACTATGGTCCAAAGGCCTGGTCGGTAACCTGCGGCACCGGGGTGATCTTGACGGCCGTGTGGAAGAGGGTTGACGCAGCTGGGAGATCACGCACCTGCATTGAGCGCCGGTGGCGTGGAGATGGGAACTAGGAGACGGCTCCGCAGCCGCGCACCGCGCCCAGGCTGCGGGGGTCAGTTGTCAGTGCCCGAGCCGCACCCGAATCATTCCGTCCGACGTCGTCGCGGTCACCCGGGGACCGCCTCCGAACAGAGCACCTCGAATCCAGTTCCGGCCCCGTTGGCCGTCGAGTCGGATTCCCGTGCCCAGTAGCACGTCTTCACCCCGGAGGTCCAGCTCCACTCCCATCCCCTCAGCGATGTAGATCAGGATGTCGCCATCCCGGGTCCGGATATTCGCCTCTGCGGGCTGGGTGAGGCGCACGGTGATGTCACCGTCACCCGATGTCGCTTTGAGTTCCCCCGCAACCCGGCGCGCGCTCATATCCCCGTCCTGGGTGTAGAGGGTGATCTGCCCCGCCTCCAATGCCTCGGCGAAGACGTCGCCGTCCTGGGTCTGGAGCTTGATCCTGGGGCCCTTGATTGCGCCGACGTCGAGATCGCCGTCCGCGGACAAGATCTGCACGTCGCCCTCGACGTCGCCCAGTCGCACGTCCCCGTCGTTGGTGATGAGTTCGGCGTCGAATCGCTGCGGGATGGTCACCCGCACCTCCACGTTCACGCTCCTGTGGCGTCGCCACTCCCAATTCTCGATCTGTGGATCCTCGGCTCTGACCACCACGTTGTTGCCTTCCGAACGGACCTCGAACTGCATGCGCTCGAAGACCTCGCGTCCCCAGTCCAGATCTCGCGCACCGACGAATACCCGGACGAGAGCCCCGGAGCCGCCGGTCTCGACAGTGATATCTCCGTCGGGCACGTCCATCATGAGACGGCCGCCGGCCCGAATGTCGAACCGGCGCTCCAGCATGAGCTCCGGACGGAGGCGCTGCTGCTGCTGCGTGGCAGAGCAGCAGGCACCCTGATGCTCGGTAGGGGCGGGTGGGTCCAGCCATAGGGTGAGTCCCCAGACCGTGGCGCCGATGCCGATAAGGGCGATGTGATAGTCCTTCATCAGGAAGTCTCCTGGGACGTGCGGCGGTCCTCACGGAGTTGGATACCCTGGAGGGGGGAAACGCTGCAAACTGAGGTCTGAAGTTCTGGGTTGGTGGTTTGAGGTGTGTAGTGTGTGGTCAGAGGTGAGTGGTTGGTGGTCCGTGGTTTGTGCCTTCGCCGGACCGGAACCCACGTGACAGGCTGCCAACCACAAACCTCAAACCACAAACGTCAAACCTCTCACCTCACACCGCGCACCTAGGACCTCAGACCTCGCATAGCACACTACTGACCGCCAATCGCAGACCGGGTATGTTTGTCGTCGACAGTGGAGGGAGGCGGAGTGACATTTTCCGGGATTCGACGCCTCGGCGGGTGGGGCTGCGAAGGAGAGAGCTACCCTCCCTCACCGGAGTTCCTCGCCTGGCTCGAGCACCGAGTCGGCAACACCACGCCGTTTCCGCAAGCCAACTTCTCCAACCTCAAGCTCTCCCCACCTCGGCGGCTACCCGAGCTCAAGGTCCCGACGTCTCAGGATCCGATGATCCGCCTGACACACTCCCGGGGCCAGGGACTCACCGACCTGGTGCGGCTGCGCACCGGCACGGTCCCGGCCACTCCGGATGCCGTCCTCCGGCTCCAGGACGACGACCAGATACAGTCGGTGCTCCGCATCTGCAGCGAGGCGGGTGTGCGAATCACCCCGTGGGGCGGCGGTACCTCGGTCACCGGCGGAGTGAACGCCGTGCCCGATGAGCGGCCGGCCGTGGTGCTCGACCTGGGTTCGCTCAGCGGTCTCCAAACCATCGACGAGCAGTCGGGCTTGGCCACGTTCGGGGCCGGCACTCTGGGACCGCGGATCGAGCAGGCCCTGGCCGAACACGGCCTCACGCTGGGCCACTTTCCGCAGTCGTGGGAGTGGTCGAGCCTGGGAGGCTGGATCGCTACTCGATCGTCCGGGCAGGAATCGCTGGGCTACGGCTCCATCGACGATCTGGTGGCGGGACTCGAGGTCGTTGCGCCGGCGGGGCAGATGATCCTCCGCTCGTTTCCCGCGACTGCGGCGGGCCCCGACCTTCGCGAGCTGGTGCTGGGAAGCGAGGGCCGTATCGGTGTGGTCACACGGGCAACGGTTCGCGTGCGTCCTCGACCGGAAGCCCTGGAGGTGACTGCCACCCTCCTCCCTTCTTGGCAGGCTGGTCTGGATGCTGCACGGGAACTCCTGCGGCAGGGGGTGCCGTTGTCCCTGCTCAGACTGTCCGACGAGCCGGAAACTGAAGTGGCGATGTCTATGGGGCTGGCTCGTCACCGGTTGGCACCCCTGGCGCATCGTTGGTTCCGCTACCGTGGCGTGGCACAAGACGCCTGCATGATGCTCTGCGGTGCCGCGGGAAACCGCAGCCGCATTCGGCGCGCCTTGAGCGAGACCCGGGGCATTCTTCGTCGTTGCGGCGGTGTGAGCCTGGGGAAGCGTCCCGGCCGCCGCTGGCTGAACGATCGGTTTCGGCATCCTTACCTGAGAGACGCGCTCCTGGACCGGGGCATTGCCACCGATACCCTGGAAACGGCTGCACCCTGGTCGCGTCTCCCAGAGCTCACCCGCGCCGTCCGGCAGGCCCTGGCGGGGGCCCTGGAGTCCGAGGACGAGCGAGTGGCGCTTCTCTGCCATGTCTCCCACCCGTATCACGACGGCGCGTCACTGTACTTCACGTTCTTCTTCCGCTGTCCCACGGAGGCGGATGCAGCGGTGGCTCGTTGGGCCGCGCTCAAGCGGGCCGCCACGCTGGCGATCGTCGCCGGCGGGGGGACTCTGAGCCACCACCACGGCATTGGAAGCTGGCACGCTCCATGGTACGAGGAGGAAGTGGGAGAACAGGGGATGCGCCTCCTCCACGCGGCGGCCGCCGCCCTGGATCCCGGGGGGATCCTCAACCCACACGTGCTCCTGGACCCCGTGGAGCGGCTGGAGATCTAGCCATGTTTCATCCCCACTGGCGCGACCAGGCGTTGGCCCACCTTGATGATACGTTCGACCTGATCGTTATCGGGGGCGGGATCACCGGGGCCGGCATCTTGATGGATGCCGCTCAGCGCGGGCTCCGGACCCTGCTGGTGGAGCGCCATGATATTGCGAGCGGTACCTCCTCTCGATCCTCGAAGCTCATCCACGGTGGCTTGCGCTATCTCAAGCAGATGCACTTCCGCATCACCCGACTGGCGTGCCGGGAGCGGGACCGCATGATCGCACTCAACCGCCATCTGGTGCGACCGATTCGGTTTCTCTACCCGGCCCACGAGGACGATCCGATCCCTGGCTGGACCGTGGATCTCGGGCTGTGGATGTACGACCGGCTCACCAGCCACCCGGCGAAGCACACCCATCTCGAGCCCGGCGAAGTGCACCAGCTGGCACCGGGCCTGAACCTGGAAAAGCTGGAACGGGCCATGGCCTACACTGACGCCATGACCGACGACGCCCTGCTCACCTTGGCAGTGGCCGCTACAGGGTTCGCCTTTGGCGGGCTGGTGCTCACCCGGGCGGAGGTGATCGGGGCTACCAGCGGCGACGATGGCCGGATCAATGGGGTGGTGCTGCAGGACCACGAAACAGGCGACACCCATCGAGTGCGGGCTCGACTCGTGATGAATGCCGCCGGCGTGTGGGTAGACCAGCTTCGTGAGACCTTTCGCATTGGCGGGCAGCGGGTGCGCCCGTCCCGCGGGACGCACATCGTAGTACCGAAGGAACGCCTCCCCCTCAACTCGGCGGTGACTATTCCGTCGCCCGACGATGGTCGGCCAGTTTTTCTGGTTCCTCATCCTGAAGCTGTCTTGGTGGGGACCACCGACATCTATCATGAGGATACGCTGGATGATCCGCGGCCGACGAAGGACGAACTCGCTTATCTGCTCCGGGCGGTGCGCTCTCAGTTCCCCTCGCGTGAGCTTGCGAACAACGATGTCGTGGGCGCGTTCGCGGGCTTGAGGCCGATTCTCGACATTCATGCCGAGAACCCCTCGGAGGCGAGCCGCGAGGAAGACATCTGGGAGGAGAAGGGAATGCTGTCGGTGTCGGGTGGGAAGCTCACCACCTGGCGCGTCACGGCGGAGGAAGCGGTAGACGAGGCCCTCAAGTACCTGCCGGATGAGCGGGCTCACCAAGCAGCGCCGTGCTACACCGCGGGCACGCCCCTCGTAGGTGTGGCGCCACCGGACCTCGCTGAGCGTCTCCGCCGGGACCACGACATGTTGTATCTGGTGGCGGGTGCCCTGGAGCGGCGGCTCAGGGCCTGGGCGTTGTGGGCACCCCACTTGGCCCGGGACAAGAAGGAGCTGGATCCTCTGATTGCGGGCACCGATCTCTCGGCGGCGGAGGTGCGGGTGCACCTGTCCTTTGGCGCCGTACTGAAACTGGAGGACCTCCTCCTGAGGCGCGCCCGCGTCGGACTCTGGGATCCCGCCCTGGCCCGGGAGCTAGTGCCCCTTCTCCGTCCGCTGTTCCAGCAGCATCTTGGCTGGGACCACCAGCGATGGGAGAGGGAAGAGCAGGATTTCGCAGTTGGCCTCGAGGCGTGGTCTCCGGAGGGGGTGCGATGACCAAACTGGTGGCGGTGGTGAATCCTCGCGCCGGCAGTGGTCGGGGGGTGGAGATCTGGGAGAGGCTCCTTACCGCCGAGCCGCGGTTGGCCCTCGCTCGGGTGGTGCGGGCGGCTGATGCCGATGCCGCTCACAAGGAGCTGGAGGAGGCAGTCGATCAGTCGGTGGAGCGAGTGCTCGCACTGGGGGGCGACGGCACCGCCCACCTCGTGGCGAATCACATGCTGCTACGCGGTATCGGTGACCTGGTGTCTTTGGGTCTGGTACCCATAGGTACCGGCTCCGATCTGGCGCGGGCGCTTGGCATCCCGACGAACCCCCACGCGGCCCTCCAGCGGGCACTCTCAGGCATGCAAAAGCCGCTCGACGTCCTGCGAGTCGAGTCTGATGACGGCCGCCAGGAGTTCGTATTCAATGTGGCGTCCGTTGGCATCTCGGGTGTGGTGGACCAAGCCGTGAATGCCCTGCCCCGGCGCACTGCGTTGTCTTACCTGCGGGCGACCCTCGGCGCTATCGCTCGGTATCGACCCGTGCCATGCCGGGTGGAGGTAGACGGTGAGGTGTGGCATGAGGACGCCCTGCTGCTGGTTGCCGTGGCCAACGGCCCGACCTTCGGGAAAGGGATGCGGGTCGCTCCGGGGGCCAGGCCCGATGATGGCGAGGCCGATGTGGTCCTGGTGCGGCCGGTTCCTCGGTGGCAGCTCCCCCTCCGACTGCCGCAGATCTACCGCGGCACCCACCTCCGTACCCGGTTCGTGCGGGTAGGTCGGGCTCTATCGGTTCGCCTCGAACCGGCGCCGACAATGCCGCCGTTCGACCTCGATGGGGAGACGTTCCCCGCCGCGCCGGCGACGATCTCGGTGGTGCCGGGGGCGCTGAAGGTAGTGGTCTAACCCCACGGCTTGCGGATAGGGAAATTCACTCGGTACGAGGCGCGGTGCGGTGAAGCTCGGAGGTCGAGTGGGAAGTGGTGAAGTCCGGCGAGCTGTGAGCTGAGCTTCAGGCGGTGTGTTCCCGAACGAGAGAACAGTCGCTGGGAGCCCTATCGCCACACCGTCTGGCCTAGCTCACAGCTCACAGCGCAGGGTCTACCGATATTCCGTCTTCTCCGCGACCGAGACCTGAATCGGCAGTCGGGTCCACTCCCACTCCAGCACCAAGACCACATCGCCGCCATAGCCGGGTTCGGCGCGGATGGTCATGGTCTCAACGTGGTTCTCGAGCCGCTGGCTCTCCACTTTAACGCGGCCCACTTCCTGCTGCCGCACCCGATAGGTGTAGCGGGCGATGTGCCCCCACTGGGTGATGGACCGGTTGATGATAACTGTCCACTCCTTCTCACCGGGAATGGTGTAGAGGGAATAGCTTCCGACGTCGATCTCGATGCCCCCGACGCTGAGGGGGATGGTGGTGTGGATCATGGTGGGCTCGTTGGCGCCGGTGCGCCACAGCCGCCCGAAGGGGACCTCCTTGCCCCCGATCATGGTCCGGCCCCGCGCTGAAGGACGACCGTAGCAGATCTTCACCGGCATGCCGGCGACGGCGAAAGTAAGGGAGTCCAGGGGACTGAGTCGTCCTTCGGTGGACATATCCATTACGATGCAGGCGGTATCGGGGCCGAGGGGTCGGAGCATCCACTCGGGACTCACGTCGATCCCCGGTGCCAGAGCGAGGAGTAGGCCTAGACTGCTGGCAATCACGCTACCTCCAACGTCATCGACTGCCGAACGGTTCCGGGCAAGGAGGCAACTAAGTCAGCCCTGCACCGAGTATGCCACTTCGGGCCGCCCTCGGCTGCGGCTTCCCTCCATGGTCCCGTCATCTTCATCCATCCCCGTCCCAGGGCTTCGGAGTGCCTCGTGCCCAGTAGTGATTTCCCTATACACCATGGGCCTCCTTAAGGGTCAGGGCTCCATCAACCAGGGAACTTTTTTTCGGCTCTTGCCGTAAGGAGGTAATAAAACAATATGATGTCACTACCGCACTGGCGCCCGTTGGGTGCGTAGCGCCGGATCTTCGTGTCGCGAGGGGATCTGCTTCCCGCGGGGTCTCGGTGCGAACACACAGATTACAGTGACTGAACGATGATGACGGGCCCAGAAGTTCCCTGTAACGCCTCTGGTCGTCCGCCGCTCGCGCCGCCTCCCGCCCCCCGTACCCTACGAGCGCGATGATGGACATCCGGCAGCGTTTGAGCGCCGCCCTCGCCGGCCGCTACCGCCTACTCCATGAGATCGGCAGGGGTGGTGCTGCGGTCGTTTACCTGGCCGAAGATCTGAAGCACGAGCGCCGGGTAGCCCTCAAGGTGCTGCGCGGGGAGCTGGCTGCCACTTTGGGGGCTAGCCGGTTTCTCCGGGAGATCAAGATCCTGGCCCGGCTCTCGCACCCCCATATCCTGCCGGTACACGACTCGGGGGAAGCCGACGGCTTTCTCTACTTCGTCATGCCCTACGTGGAGGGCGAATCCCTGCGCGCACGGATCGCCCGGGGACCGATGCCCATCTCAGAAGCCGTCCCCCTCCTCCGCAATCTGCTGGACGCGCTTCACTACGCCCATGAGCGGGGGGTGGTGCACCGGGACATCAAGCCCGACAACGTCATGCTCTCGGGGCGCCACGCGCTGGTGATGGACTTCGGAGTGGCCAAGGCGCTGACCGCCGCCGCCGAGGAGCGCCAGGGGGACACGCTTGGCACGGTCCTCGGCACACCGGCGTACATGGCGCCGGAGCAGGCCAGCGCGGATCCCAGCATTGATCACCGGGCGGACATCTACGCCCTGGGGGTGGTGGCCTACGAGATGCTCTCGGGCGCCCCGCCGTTCCAGGGTCGGACGTCGCGACAGATACTGGCAGCCCACGTCACCAAGAATCCAGAACACCTGTCCCAGCATCGGGAGAACGTCCCGCCGGCCCTGGCGGAGGTGGTGATGAGGTGTCTCGAGAAGAACCCCAGCGACCGGTGGCAGACCGCCGAAGAGACGTTGCACCGGCTCGACCAGGGCCTGGCCTGGGGCGCGGCGGCGGGATCGGGTGCCACCACCGAGGTCACCACGCCGGTTGCTGCAGCTAGCCGCCACCGCGGCGCGGCGCTGATCGGCACGTTGGCAGTCGTCGCAGCACTGGTGGCGGGGTGGTTCCTGCGTGGACCTACAGCGGCCACAGTCGCGGGGACGCCCACGGTGGTGGTTTTGCCGTTCGAGAACCTAGGCCCACCGGAGGACGAGTTCTTCGCCAACGGCATCACCGATGCTATCACCGCCCGACTCGCGACGCTGGACAATTTGGGTGTGATCTCGCGGACCTCCGCAATGCAGTACCGGAACCGGGACCTGACCGCCCAGGAGATCGCCAACGAACTGGGGGTGGACTACATCCTGGAAGGCACGATCCAGCGGGAACGGCCCTCGGATCCCAACAGCCGGGTCCGCATCATCCCCCAGCTCATCCGGGCCGCCGACGACACCCACCTCTGGGCCGATGTCTACGACGAGGACCTGACCGAGGTGTTCCGGGTGCAGTCGGAGATCGCCCAGCGGGTGGCCCGGGCTATGGACGTGACGTTGCAGGAGCCCGACCAGCGAATCCTGGCGGCCCGGCCCACCGATAACCTGGAGGCCTACGAGTTCTACCTCCGCGGCCACGACTACCTGGCTGGCAACCTGGGTAGTGGTGACGCGAACGCCCGGCGGATTGCCGTTGACTTCTTCGAGCGCGCCCTTGCCCTGGATGGCGTGTTCGCCCTCGCCTGGGCTGAGCTCTCCCTAGCACACATCTGGTTGTACCACCACTTCGTCGACCCCACGGAGGAACGGCTGGCTCTGGCGAAGGCGGCGGTGGACACGGCTATGATCCTCGATCCCGCGCTTCCCGCAGTGCACCTGGCGGAAGGTCACTACTACTACTGGGGTCCGAACCCCGATCCGGTCGCAGCGCTGCGGGAGTTCCAGCACGTGGCTGACCGGGAACCGAACAACGCCTATGCTCGCAGCCTGATCGCCGCGCTGCAGGCGTCGCGGGGCGACTGGGACGAGGCACTGAGGAACGCAGCGCTGGCAGCGGACCTGGCCCCTCGGGAGCCCGAGTGGACGGCGGCTGCGGGTGGGATGCATCTGATGGCGCGGCGCTATGAGGAGGCAGAGCGCTACATCGATCGGGCGCTCGCCCTCGCACCTGACTACGCAGAGGCGTGGGTGGACAAGATCACCCTCTACCTGCGGTGGACAGGGGACATAGGGCGGGCGCGGGAGGCAGTTAACGAGATGCTCCGGCGGGTGATCCCCGGTCAGGTGGCCCAGGCGCTGGTGACGGCGGGACCCGAGCTCATTGTGGGGGGTGAGTACGACAGCCTGTTCGAGTCCCTGACGCCTGGCTCGGTGGCCGGGCCCCTCCCGTTCGACTACTACCACATCAAGGCCGAGTTCCATCGCCTGCGGAATCGGTCGGGTAGGGCCCGGGTGTACTACGACTCTCTCCGGGCAGTGGCGCAGGTGGCCGCGGCTGAGCGGCCGGCGAATCCAGTAGCGCAGATGTTTCTCGGCCTGGCGTACGCGGGCCTGGACCGGAAGCTGAATGCCGTGCGGCACGCCGGCCAGCTCGAAGGGCTGCTAGCCCAGTCGAGGGATGCGTTGCGCAATGCTGTGATGCGGAACGCGCTGGTCTCGATCTATGCGATCGTGGGCGAGGACGACGCCGCCATGGACCACCTGGAGCAACTCCTGAGTGGCCCCTCCTTGATGTCGGTGCCGTACCTGAAGGTAGCGCAGTTCCCCGGGACGTTGAGAGACCATCCCCGGTTCAAGCGGTTGACCGAGGAGGAAGCGCTGCCGGGTGTGGCGATGCTGGCGCCCAGGGCTTCGAGGTAGGTGCGCCGGCTTTAGAGCTGCGTTGTTTCGCCTCAGCTCACGGCGGACCGCTCACAGGTCCACGTCTCCCCCCGGATCCCGCTCCTTCAAATCATCCAACACCTTCCGGGCCTCCTTCAAACGCCGCGCCGCTTCCGCCCGGTCGATCTGTGCCCTGCCCCAGTCCGGGGTGCCCGCCGCATCCACGGGGACCCTGAGCATGTTGCCCTCTTTGAGGTCCCGGGGGAGTCGCGAGGTTGGGACCAGGATCTGGTGCTCCTCGTCGTCTATCAGGGTCGCGGTCCGGCCCCGTACCTGATCCACCGCATAGAGCCGTTCAGTCGTCATATGGCCGCGCCACCCATAGGTCTTCGCCGCACGCCGCGTTGTCCCCGCCGGGGCAGGGAACCACCTCAGGGCCCCTGCGGTTTCGGTACGGAGAGAGTTCGCCCCCCGTGGGCATTCTCGCAACCCCTCACCTCCCGGAGGACGCTATGCCTGACTATGCCCACCCCGAAGTCCTGGTTTCCACCGGCTGGGTCGCAGAGCATGTGGGGGACCCTGAGGTCAGGTTGGTGGAGGTGGATGTGGACACCAGCACCTACGACGAGGGCCACATCGAGAACGCCATCGGCTGGTCGTGGACCACGCAGCTCTGCGACACGATGCGGCGGGATATCATCTCGAAGTCGGATTTCGAGAAATTGATGGCCGAGTCAGGAATCGCGAGCGATACAGCGGTGGTGCTGTACGGTGACAACAACAACTGGTTCGCCGCCTGGGCCTTCTGGCAGCTCAAGGTGTACGGGCACGAGGACGTGCGCATCATGAACGGTGGGCGCAAGAAGTGGCTGGAGGAGAACCGACCGCTCACGACGGAGGTGCCCAAACCGAAGCGGACGATCTACCAGGCCGAGCCCGCCGACAACTCGATTCGCGCGTTCCTGCGCGACGTGGAGGAGGCGGTGGAGAAGAGCGCCGTCGAGTTGGTGGACGTGCGCAGTCCTGACGAGTTCACTGGCAAGATTCTCGCCCCGCCGGGGCTTCCCGAGACGTGTCAGCGGGGCGGGCACATTCCCGGTGCCAAGAACGTTCCCTGGGCAAAGGCGTGCAACGACGACGGCACGTTCAAGAGCCGGGACGAGCTGTCCAAGCTCTACCGAGGTGCAGGGATCACGGGTGAGAAGCCGGTGATCGCCTACTGTCGCATCGGCGAGCGGTCCAGCCATTCGTGGTTTGCGCTGAAGTATCTCCTGGGGCACGAGGACGTGCGGAACTATGACGGGAGCTGGACGGAGTGGGGCAACCTCGTCCAGGCGCCGGTGGAGAAGCAGGCCTAGGGACAGGTCTACGACTCGGCGCGTGAGCGGGAACTGCACACTCAGGTAGGAGTGAGGAGTGAGGAGTTTATCGCGGGGCTGCGGCGCCTCCCAACACGGCCGCCCGCGAGTGGCAGCCGACCCCTCCTAGGAGGTTCCTCCTCGCTCCTCACTCCCTACTCTGGCGGCCCAACGGGCCTGCCGCCCCTTCCCGCCATCAACCACCGCAGCCTCGTGACGACGATGGCCGGCGTTGTGCAGGGTTCTTGGGCTTCCTGGTCTCGCGCCAGAGGTCGGGTAGTCAGCCTGTGGAGCTGTCCATGCTAGAGGCGAGTTACCGGTCAGCACTGGGGGCATCAGGCACGCCCAATTTCTGGAGCAGCGCGTGGTACCTTGCCTCGCCGCGCAACTCCTCGAAGGCTGGTGCTGACTTCAGGTAGATCAGCAGGTTCACGTTCCCTTCCTGCTCGGCGCGCTCGAGCGACTCGAGCGCGAGGTCTTTCTCACCAACGGCCGAATAGAGGACGGCAGCCTGAAACGGATCCAGCAGGCTCTCGTGCATTGTGATCGCGCGGACGGCACCCTCCCGTGACCCCGCTCCGGTCAAGGCCTGGGTGACTGGCGTGACCAGACTGGAAGGATAGCCTGCCTGTAGGGCAGTGGTAGCGAGTTCGTCAAACCTGGAGAGCGCGAGGTAGCACAGTGCCAGTACGTTGTAGGCGTCCGCATAGGAAGGGTCGAGCTCGTCCAGGGTTCGTCGTGCTTCCGCGATTGCCTCGTCATACCGTCCCGCGACCCACAGTCCTGATGCCAGTGACGTGCTGATCACCGGTTCCAGGGGATCCAGTCGATATGCCCGCCGGGCTTCCGCGAGGCTTTCCTCGACTCGCCCGGCAGCACGAAGGTACTCACTATACCACTGGTGCAAAGTGGCATATCCGGGGCTGAGCGCCAGGGCTCGCTGGAACTCCAGCGCCGCTCGGGACCAGTCCCGGTGCGCCTGGAAGAGGACCGCCGCCAGCGCGGTCCTCGCTTCGCCCAGGGTGCTGTCCCGCGCCAGGGCTTCCCGTGCAGACTGCTCGGCCAGCTGGTACGCCTCGCCGCGGGAGACACCGGGGACGCGGTACAGGGGAAAAAGCACATAGGCGTCGGCGAGCCCGGCATAGGCCAGAGCGTCCCCCGGATCGACGTCAATGGCTTGCTGGAAGTACCGAACGGCACGCTGCAGGCCGGCTGCCGTACGCTTGTTCCAGTGAAACCGTCCCCGCAGATACAGATTGTAGGCCTCGGGATCCACCGGTGGTGCGGTGGCCAGCCGCGTCTCCTCTTGGGGAGTCAGTTCGGCTTCGACCTGCTGGGTGATTGCCCGGGCCACGCGCCCGTGCAGAGCAAGCACGTCTCGCAGGTCGCCGTCGTAGCTCTCCGCCCACACATTGCGGTTGGTGGAGCCTTCCACCAGCCGAGCATTAATGCGCACCCGGTGGCCGATCGGCAGCACAGATCCGGCCAGTATCATCGCGTCAGGGGTCTCCCCCGCCGGTATCCTCTCCGCCACGCCGGTGATCACGGTGAGGTCAGCCACCTTGGTCAGTTCGGTGATCAGGGCATCCCTCATCCCGTCCACGAAGTAGTCCTGACCCGGATCGCCTGAGAGGTTGTCAAATGGCGCCACCACCAGTACTTGTCCTTCGAAGCCTGGCAATTCCGCGCCGCCAAACGCTCGCGCAACCAACCATGCAGCGATCGCCAGAATCGCGACCCCCCCAACGACAAAACCGGCCTTGCGTGATGACCACCGTGGTGCTGCCGCTGGTGCCGCTGCCTGTGGCTGGTGCAATACAGTCCGCGCATGACGGAGCGCGCTGGCCAACTCCTCCGCACTGGCGAACCGGTCGGCTGGTACCTTTCCCAGCGCCTTCATGACGAGGGCTTCCACGGCAGGTGGGACGGTGTCCCGCACGGTCGTGATTCGTGGTACGGCCTCCGTCATGCGACGCGCGATGACTGCCTGTATCGTGGGTCCGGTGAAGGGCGGTTCGCCCACCAGCATCTCGTACGTCGTGCACCCGAGGGAGTAGATGTCGCTGCGTGGGTCCACCTGACGCTCACCGACGGCTTGTTCCGGACTCATGTAGACCGGCGTCCCGATCGCCATGCCGGTTTCCGTCAGCCTGTCTACCTCGATCTCCTGCACCGCCCGGGCAATGCCGAAGTCGGCAACCACCGCGTGCCCGGCGTCCAGCATGATGTTCTCAGGCTTGATGTCGCGATGGATCACGCCCCGACTGTGGGCGAAAGCCAGTGCTTCTGCCACCTCCTCCGAGATCCGGAGCGCGTCGTCAACCCCGAGCTGCTGCTCTCGGTCGAGCAGTTCCCTGAGGGATTCGCCCTCGATGTAGGGCATGACGTAGTAGAGCAACCCGTCAGCGTCCCCCGAGTCATAGAGAGGCAGGATGTGGGGATGCCGCAGCCGAGCCGCTATCTCGATCTCCCGGCGAAATCGTTCCCCCCCGAGCGCGGCGGCGACCTCGGGGCGGAGTACCTTCACGGCAACTCTGCGCTGGTGCCTAACGTCTTCGGCGAGAAAGACGGTGGCCCATCCGCCGGTGCCCAGTTCGCGTTCGAAGCGATAGCGGTCGGCGAGGTTGCTCGCCAAGCGGTGGAGCAGGTCCGACACCAGTCGGAATTATACCGTTCGCCGTGCGGCGGGGGGAGATTCAGCGGAAAACGGGCCAGGGCCCGTGACTCCATTAGTGGCGGCGAGGGAGGAGGGAGGAGGGAGGAGAGACTTGCCGATTGGCGATGGCTTCTCCGATTCTGCTGCCGGCGATCCGGTGACGCCACCTGAACTAGGAGCGTCCTCCTCGCTCCTCACCTGCTACTGTGGCGGCCCAACGAGAGCCTGCCGCCCTCTGCCAGTGCCTGGGAATCGTTCAGTACGCGTACCTCGCCACCACCCGCCCCTGAGCGTCCCGCAGCGTGGCAATGTCACCCCGGTTGTTCCACACCGCGCGGCCGCGGTTCATGAAGAAGTGGCGGCCGTTGCTCCGACCCGAGCCGGTGAAGACGATGATGCTATCGCCGGGAGCGATTGACGCGTTGGGCGGAAAGGCGAAGCAGTGGTTCGCGGCGTCGCACAAGGTACAGCGACCGATGTCCAGGGGCTGACTCGACCGGTTCACCACGACCACGTACTCCCCGTTCAGGTTGTAGTGGTCGTTGCCCGGGGCGTCGGCGAGGACCCACATCGTCAGGGCGCTCGAACGGTCCGGTGGTCGCGCGGTCCGCGCTTCACCAGGCACTCCAGGTCCTCCTCCCCCCTCCCCCCTCCGTGTGGTCACCTCATACGTCCCGTCTCTGTTGCCGAGTATCGTCACGTCGCCATGGAGATCGGTGCGCAAGATCTCCTTCGCCGTGGCCTCGTAGTAGCGCAGCGCCCACGGGTGGGGGTGGCCGTACTCGTTGTTCCGCCCCACGGAGATGACCACCACTTCCGGCTTGGTGGCTGAGAGCCACGCCGGAGTCACCGCGTTCCGGCTTCCGTGGTGAGCCGCCTTGAGGACGGTCACCTGCGGCACGCCTCGGGACAGGAAGTAGTTGAGTTCCTCTACCTCCGAGTCGCCGGTGAGGAGGGCCGTGAACTCGCCGAACTCGACAACCACGCCGATGGACTGGTTGTTCAGGCCGTCGTCTCCCGCCGCTCGCTCCCCAGCAGGGGGGGAGGAGGGAGGAGGCGGGATGATGTGGAGTGCGACGCTTCCTAGTCTGATGGTCCGCTCGGTGGCCTCGAGGTAGGTGATCTTGGGATCCCGCCGCAGCGTGTACATCAAGTGGCCGTAGGTGGACGTGGTGTGGGGCACCCCGTTGTCCATGTAGTTCAGCATCGTGAAGTTGAGCATCAGCTCGGCCATGCCCCCGATGTGGTCCGAGTGGGGATGGGTGGCGATGGCTAGCTGGATGGTGTCGACGTCCATGCGGCTGAGTCGCCGCCCAAGCAGTCCGCTGCCGGCGTCTATGATGGCCACCTTGCCTTCGGGGGACCTGATGACGGTGGCGTCGCCCTGGCCGACGTTGAGGAAGGTGAGCTCGACCTGGCTGGCCTGCTGACCAAGGGCAGGGGAGAAGGCCCAGAGGGAAAGGGCGACGGTCAACCAGGCGAAGCGGAGCGTCATCGGCCAAGCCACCGTTTGGGTTCGGCGATCAAGTTAGAGCAGGATACGACGGCCTGAGAAGGGGCTGGTTGCCACTCCGGCTGGTCCCTGTCGGCCTCGGGGAGTCCCTGGGCTCGAACCCGGGTTCAGGTGGCGAGGCGCCCATATGCCGTCATGCCGTCCTGTCGTTATGCCGTCATGCCCTCACGCCCCCAGCGCCCTCCACTGCCCCTGCCACCACTGCCGCTCCTCCAGCGCCTTGTGTCAGCGGTATTTCGACATATCTTGTCTGGTTTGTATTGCGTCCCTGAGCTATGACTGAACTGACCCAGCGCTTGTCGGTCGCCCTGGCCGACCGCTACCGCATCGAGCGCGAGCTCGGCGCGGGCGGGATGGCCACGGTGTATCTGGCCGACGACCTGAAGCACGAGCGCAAGGTGGCGCTCAAGGTGCTCAAGCCGGAGCTGGCCGCGGTGATCGGCGCCGAGCGGTTCCTGGCCGAGATCAAGGTCACGGCCAACCTGCAGCACCCCCACATCCTGCCGCTGCACGACTCGGGCGAGGCGGACACGTTCCTCTACTACGTGATGCCCTACGTGGAGGGAGAGAGCCTCCGCGAGAAGCTGGAGCGGGAGAAGCAGCTGGGTGTGGACGAGGCGATCGAGGTCACCCGCAGTGTGGCCGCCGCGCTGGACTATGCCCACCGCCAGAACGTGATCCATCGGGACATCAAGCCGGAGAACATTCTGTTGCATGATGGGCAGGCACTGGTCGCCGATTTTGGGATTGCCTTGGCCGTGTCCCATGCGGGGGGCGCGCGGCTCACGGAGACCGGCCTTTCGATCGGCACGCCGCACTATATGAGTCCCGAGCAGGCGATGGGGGACCGGGAGCTGGATGCCCGGAGTGATGTCTATTCGCTCGGTGCCATGCTGTACGAGATGTTGGCGGGGGATCCGCCGTACACGGGTTCGACGGCGCAGGCGATAGTGGCGAAGGTGATCACGGAGAAGGCGCCGTCGGTGATGGTGCATCGGGATACGGTGCCGCCGCATATGGCGGCGGTGGTGCAGAAGTCCCTCAGCAAGCTCCCCGCCGACCGGTTCCATACTGCCGCGGAATTCGCCGAAGCATTGGTCAATCCGCGGTTCGGTGCGATGGCCACCCCGGCAGCGGGCGTCGGTGTGGCGACTGAGGCTCCGCCTGGCATGGCGGCGGCGGCGCGGCCCGCCCGTGTGTTCAGCTCGAAGCAGGTCGCCGCTGTAGGTGGTGTGGCCCTCGTGGCGGTCGCAGCGGCGCTGTGGGGTTGGGTCCGTCCATCCCCCACGCCGTTGCTCTCACGCTTCGCTGTGGCGATCCCGCAGGACGAAGTGCTGCAGACGAGCCACAATGGGAACAGCATTGCCTTCTCTCCGGACGGAACGCTCTTCGTGTATGTCGGTCCCGGCCGGCAGCTCTTCGTCCGTGAGCTGGGGCAGCTCCAAGCGAGGCCCCTCCCTGGTACCGACGGTGCCCGGGCGCCGTTTTTCTCTCCGGACGGTGAGTGGGTGGCGTTCCTGGCAGACGGTCAAATCAAGAAGGTGGCGCTGGGCGGCGGTCCCCCGCTCACCGTTGTAGACGAGGCCCCGACCATGCGTGGGGGAAGCTGGGGGCCGAACGACGTGATCGTGTACACCCCTCAGACCACGACGGGGCTGTACCAGGTCTCGGCCGCAGGTGGAGAGCCGTCACAGCTCACGATGCCCGACAGCGCTGCCGGCGAGACGAGTCATCGCTGGCCCGAGGTTCTGCCCAACGGCAAGGCGGTGGTGTTCACCATCTTGCCTGGGGGTGCTGAGGAAGCCCGCCTCGCGGTCTTCTCTTTTGAGACGGGCGAGGTAACCCCTCTCTCGGTGCGGGGCTTCGGCGCGCAGTACGCCGAGACCGGACACCTCGTGTACGCCTCGAACGACGGGGCGCTGATCGCGCTTCCCTTCGACCCGGAACGATTGGAAGCGACGGGCGCGCCTGTCTCGCTGCTCGAGGGGTTGCTGGTGCGGAGCACCCTCGCGCCAGAGTTCACGTTCTCGCGAACGGGAGCACTGGCGTATATCTCGGGTCAGCCGCCCGAGATGTCGCTGGTCCTGGTCGACCGCCGGGGCGTCGCCCAACTGGTTGCCGAGAACTTGCGATTCCCCCGCGCTCCACGGTTCTCCCCAGGAGGCGAGCGCATCGCATTGGAGCTCCAGGAGGGGGGCAATCAGGACGTGTGGGTCTACGACATGGTGCAGGCAACCACGACGCGGTTGACTTTCGAGGGGGGCAACCGCTACCCCGTGTGGACGCCGGATGGAACACACATCACGTTCTCATCCTCGCGTGAGGGAGCCCAGGGCAGGGAACTGTTCCGCAAGCCCGCCGACGGCAGTGGCGTAGCCGAGGTGCTATACGAGGCGAGTGGCGAGCAGTGGGAGGCGCTGTGGATGCCGGACGGACGATCACTCGTCGTCCGTCAAACGGTGACTGGTCCAAGCGGACGAGATATATGGCTGGTTCCGGTAGGAACCGGGGACTCGGCAAGGCCGTTCTTGCGGACCGAGTTCAACGAGCGCTCGGCCGCGATCTCTCCCGACGGGCGCTGGCTGGCGTACGTCTCGAATGAGTCGGGACAAGACGAGGTGTATGTGCGTCCCGTTCCGGGACCGGGTGGAAAGCGGCAGGTGTCGGTGGACGGCGGGAGGGAGCCGTTGTGGTCTCGCGACGGCCGCGAGCTGTTCTACCGCAGCGAGACCCATCTCGTGGCGGCGGCGATCCAGACCGAGCCGGTGTTCACGGTTGGGGCACGGCAGCAGCTGTTCGAGGATCCCTACGTGCAGAACATTGATCACACGAACTACGACGTGCATCCCGAGACGGGGCACTTCCTCTTGGTCAAGGGCTCCGACGAACCGACGGATCTCGTCGTGGTGCTCAACTGGTTTCAGGAGCTGAAGGATAGGGTGGACAGGAGGCGGTGAGCCCTACGCTCGGCCTCCCTGCGTGTCGGAAGTGCGAAGTGCGACCACCTGTTCTCGGAGCTGATCACGATGTCACGTAAGCACAGCAAGCTGATCGTCCTCGGTGGACTCCTCTTGGGCTGCGCCCCGGCAGGCCCAGAGGAGATGACCTACGTCCAACGACTGGGCATCGACACCCTCGCGGTGGAGCAGTTCACCCGCACCGCCGATCGCATCGAAGGGCGGATGGTGGTGCGCCGCCCAACGACGCGGGTCGGGCACTATGTGGCCACGCTGTCACCGGAGCAGACCATTACGCGGTTCGAGATGGATTGGACGACGCCGGCGGAGAACCCCGAGGGTCCGCCACCTCGGCGGTACGCCGTGACCATGGAAGGCGATAGCGCCGTCATCGAGACGGCAACACCCGAGGGCACGGATACGTCGCGGATCGCTGTCCCCGAGCGGACCATTCCCAGCTCGGGCCTCCTGCCAGAGGCGGTGGCGATCTGGCAGCAGGTGGTGCGCCAAGCCATGGCCAGCGGCGAGGACGAGTGGTCGTTCAACTTGCTCCAGGCCAGCCGGGCCAGGACGTCGCCCAACGCGCTGACGCGCCACAGCGCCGACAGCGTCTCGATGAACTTCTTCGGGATGCCGCTTCTGGCCCGGGTGGACCGGGACGGAGGCGTGCTGGGGATCAGCGGGCGTGAGACCACCCTCAAAGTCGAGATCGAGCGTGGAGGCCAAGTGGATCTCGACCGACTGGCAGCCGACTTCGCGGCCCGAGATGCCCGGGGCGAGGGGTTTGGCGTGGCGTCTCCCGGCGACACGGTGGAGGCCACCGGAGGCGGTGCCCGCTTCGAGGTGGTGTACAGCCAACCGGCCAAGCGTGGTCGGGAGATCTGGGGCGGACTGGTTCCGTACGACGAGGTCTGGCGCACCGGTGCGAACGCGGCGACCCAGTTCACGACCGACCGGGATCTCGTGATCGGCGGTGCCCGCGTGCCGGCCGGCAGCTACACTGTGTGGACCACGTTCACCGCCGAGACCGATACCCTCATCATCAACAAGGAGACCGGCATCTGGGGTACCGCGTACGACGGGTCCAACGACCTGGTGCGGGTGCCGCTGCAGCGCGGCGAGCTCGAGGATGCCGTCGAGCGCTTCACTATCGCCATCGAGTCCCGAGACGACGGCGGCGTCCTCAGACTACTGTGGGACACCCGGGAGTTGCGAGTGGGGATGCAGGTGAGGCGGTAAGTGCAGGTGCGTACCACGCACTAGACACCCACACCACCGTACCGCTCACTCGTATCGCAAGGCCTCCACAGGATCTACTTGGGTGGCTCGGCGGGCTGGGAAATAGGTAGCAGCGAGACCTGAGGCGAGCAGCGCCAGGGCCACCGCGCCGAACGTTAGGGGATCGTACGGGTTCACGCCGAACAGGAAGATCGAGAGGCTGCGGCTCACTATTACGGCGAGGGCGATCCCCGCCACTGTGCCTATCAGCGCCAGCTGCATCCCCTGTCGGATCACCATGGCGAGCACGTTGCCCCGCTGGGCTCCCAGCGCCATGCGGATGCCCATCTCTTGCGTTCGCTGCGAGACCGAGTATGCCATCACGCCATACACGCCGACGAACGCAAGGACCAGCGCAATGCCAGCCAGCACGGCCATGATCTTTGCCATTATGGTGTCGCCGGCCTGCTGCTGCTTCATCAGCTCTTCCATGCTCCTGACCTGATAGATCGGCAGGCTGGAGTCGAGGCGCAGTATTTCGCCCCGAACTGCCTCCACCACCGAGGTGGGCTCGCCCGTAGTGCGGACGACCAGGCTCATGTTGCGCATCGTGAACTGGAATGCCGCCAAGAACGCCATCGCCCGTGGGACATGATCGATATCCCGTGTGTTGCCTACCACGCCGACGATGTCGCGAGATTCGCCCCAGAGAAGGATCTGGCTGGGTCTCAATGTGTTTCTGCCAACGTGCCAAGAGTGAGTGCTCGCTATCCCTGGTCACCCCTTCTCACCAGGCTAGCGTGTGCGTGTACTTGAGGAGTATGGTGCGGTTATCCGTGAGGGGTAACGCGGGGTCTTTGCGGTTCCGATCGAGGTTGAAACCTTCGTTGTACACCAGCCAGAGGTCGTGCCCTTCGCGGAAGTTGTAGCGCAACCGAATGTTCGCGGCGGCGAAATCGCTGAAGTTGCTCAGCTGGAGGAACGCGTTCACCGAGCACTTGGTGTTGAACGCCGTCCGGACTCTGAGACGCACGATATGAGAGTCGAACCCCTGGTCGCGCTTGGGGAAGCGGACCACGTCCAGCGTATACACCAGGTTCAGCTCCAGATGCCGTGATACGTTCCACCGGGGCACCGTCCACAGGTTTGCGCGCCACCCGTCATAGAACTTCTGTACTCCGCCGCCCAGGGACAGGCGCAATAGCTCGCCCTGGGGCCTGCTGTAGTCAAACTCGAATCGAGGGAACGTGTAGCTGCCCGCGGGGACGAACGTCTCGCTGGGGGGGAATTTGAGCTGCTCTTGGAGATCCTCGTAGTAGAGCTCGACGTCGAGGCCGATCCTCGCATCCGACTTCCAGACCAGGTCTACGTCGTGCTCGATGAACGCCGATTCGACGCTGCCGTCCAGGTTGCGCACTGCCACCGAGCCGAACAGTTGGAAGGGGTCGATCCGACGGAATGGACCGTCACCCTCGGGGTAGTGGAAGTAGTTGAGCCTGCCGAAGACGGAACTGAAGTTGCGGCGTGTGACGAACCCCATGTCCGGCTGGTAGTCCTCGCCGAACCGCTCCACGTTGAGGACATACGTGAACCCGCGCTGGCGAGCCCGGAATAGCAAGAGCCATAGCGCTGAGGCTTCTAGAGGCCGGAAGCCCCGGTCGGCCCTGACGTCGTCGTCGACGGTCTGCGCCCCGCGGAACAGCACATAGTCGTCGCCCGCCACGCGGAAGGTCCCGTCGAGCCCGTACCCCACGTTGTAGGATCCGTCTTCGGCCACTCTCGTGGTGAGCATCGCGCCGGCGTAGGAATTGGGGTTGATCACTCGCCGCCGGACCCGGGCGACGCCGAAGTTCTCTGAAGGCAACTGGGTGCTCCGCGCCGTTTGCATGTCGAGCACACCGACGTCCCACTCGCCCACGCGTCCCACGAGCCGCGCACCACCCAGGATCCGAACGGCCTCACCCTGATGCAATCCGACGCGCCGGCTGTAGAACAACCGGGTGGGCCCCCCGGTGGAGAAGTCGAAGATGCCCGACCGTTCCTGGAAGAACTGGCGCTTCTCAGGGAAGAAGAGGGAAAAGCGGGTGAGGTTCACCTGCTGATCATCTGCCTCGACCTGGGCGAAGTCGGTGTTGGCAGTCAGATCAAGTGTGAGGTTGCTCGTCAGATCGTACTTCAGATCGATCCCCGCCTCGGCCTCGGTGTCGGTGTCCAGGGAGTACCTCGTTTTTGGATCGTTGAGCTGAGAGGTCTGGCCCACACCGCTCAACACGTACGGCGTTACATAGACCGGCCTGTGGGTGATCACTCCTTCGAGCACTGCGTCCCGGGCGAGCGACGGCCGGCGGTAATCGAAGTCCTGGGGGATGGCCGGGTACACCTGCATCTCGTTCTTCCGCGCGATGTAGCGGTGGACGCAAATCGCCATCTCCACACGACCGTCCACGGCCTGAAAGCCGAGACTCGAGAACGGAATGCGCAGCTCAGCGAACCATCCCTCGGGGGTCTGCTCGGTGGAGACGTCCCAGTACGTGTCCCAATTGCCATTCCACGGTCCCTGCCCATCGCCGCTGATGGACACGTCGCCCCGTACCCCGGCCGGGTTGGTCCAGAACCACAGGCCGTTGTCGTTGTCGTTGAAGGGATCGACGAGGATGCCGAACTGGTCGTCGCCGCTCCAGCGATCCCGGTATAGGGAGTTGACCCGAATGCCCGATGGGTCCGAGTCGAAGAAGCGCCCCGCCACGTACAAGTACTCATCGTCGTAAGCGACACGGATCTCGGTCCGCTCGCTGAGCTCGCCCCGGAATGTTGGCGTGTACATGGTGACGGGCAGGGGCTCGACGGCCTGCCAGGCAGGCTCGTCGCTGAACCCGTCGAACTCCACCGGTCCATTGAGTCGAGGCAGCACCAACAGACTGTCAGCTTCGCTCGACGCCGGGGTCTGAGCCCTGAGATGTGCGGGTCCCGGAGGGAGCCAACCGAAGACGGCCGTTGCCGCCGCGACGGCGGGGAGAACGCGTAGCTTCAACGGAAGGATTTTTTCAGTTCTATCGAAAACGAACGGCATCTTCGTGCTCCCATCGATACCCGCCGCACCCACAGCATCTGATCCTAGTGTGCTTTTCGCCCCCTGGCTGCGTGGCACCGGCGTTGTCCCTCAAGGTCCGAATACCGCCCCAGCTAGCGCCACCTGCGGCGGGAAGGGTTGATCTCGTCCAGCGCCCAGATCGCCATGGCGCGCACCGTGGGCTCCGGATCGCGCAGCGTGTCCAGCAGTGCATCCACTGCGCTCTCGTCGCCCCGTATCCCCAGCCACTCCGCCGCCGAGCGTCGTATTCTGGGGCTTTCATCCCGCAGGGCTGCGGCCAAGGAGGACTGGTCGCGGGCTAGCGATCTGGCTTCGTCGCTGCCCAGGTTGCCTGTCCATACCTCATCGTTGTCCCAGTGACCCTGGCCCATCTCGTCGAGCAGGGCGTCTCGCGCGGACTGGGCCCTCCGGCCACCGATCTCTCCGAACGCCCATACAGCCGGCCGCCAGAGGTCTTCGTGTTGTCGCAGTGCTTCGAGCAACGGTGCCACCGCAGACGGGTGCTCGATTTCTCCGAGCGCCAGAACTGCCATCTCCCGCACCAACGGATCGTCGTCCTCCAGCAGTTCGGTCAGCGGAACGATCGCCGTGTGCTCCTTGATCTCGCCTAGTGCCCATGCGGCGGCAAGCCGGACGTCGGCGTTGTCATCCCTGAGACGGTCGATCAGCGGATCGACGCCCTTGGCGCTCTCCATCTCACCCAGGGCCCACGCCGCGTGCCGTCTGACCTGGGGATCGCGGTGCTGTAATTCACGGATGCGCCGGGCCACCGGATCGCGCTCCTGAACGAACTCCTGAGGCGGGGAGATGCGGTCCTGAATACGCTGCCACAGCCCCTGTTCACCGTCCGGGGCAACGCCCCACAGCTCCACGGTTGCCAGCGGGAGCGCGATCGCCAGTGCGACGACGGCGGTGGAGAGCAGCCCCCGCTGCGACACGGGCGCACGGTCCAGCCCCTCGGTGAGGATGCTACGGACTCGCCTGCCCAGGCCTGACGGCTGGGCCATGGCGAAAGCGGCTCGGAGCGGTGCCCCCATGAGCTGGGCACGAGCGATGTCGCACAGATGCCCGGCATAGATGTCCGAGCGGATTCCCAGGTGCAGCGCTCGGTCGTCGCAGGCCCGCTCCCGTTCCATGGCGCTCAGCCGTGCGGCGAGCCAGACGAGTGGGTTGAACCAGTAGACGGCGCAGGCAATCTCGGTCATGAGATGTACGTCGTAGTCCCACCGCGCGATGTGAGCCATCTCGTGCATCAGCACGATGCGTCTGCGCTCGGTGGACCAAGTCGTTGCCGCCTCGGGGAAGATCACCACCGGCGCCAACACGCCCCACGACAGGGGGACAGACACCTCATCGCTCACCAGGATGCGGATGCGCCGCTCGATTCTCATGTGATGGGCGAGCTCCTCGGCGGCATCGCGAACGTCAGCCAAACGGCAGTCCCACGCCCTCCGTGTGATGCGGTGCACTCGCACAGCGGCGAGTGCGAGGCGTCCCAGGACGACAACGACACCAGCAGTCCAGATCAGTAGCGCAATGATGCCGGCCGGCAGCCCCGCGGACTTTGGCCTAACAACGCGTTCCTCGGCCGCCAGAGCTTCGATACCAGGGGAGGGAACACCTACCTCCCCTATTCTCGAAGCTGCAGCCGGCTGCCGGCTCACGGCGCGTTCGTCATCGTGGCTAGGTACTTCGCTGATCGCCCCCATGTCGGGCGCCACCGTCACGTAGATCGGCTCCGCCCTCCACGCCGGGAGCACCACCGACAGAATGGGAAGGATCAGCAGACTGCCCAGGGTGAAGCTCCATACCGCGTGTCGCTTGGCCGCAGAGGATTCTCGCAGCAGCCAAGTCACCAGTCCCGCAACGCCCAGGATGACGGTGCCCTTGACCAGCACGCCGATGCCAAGCTCGACGGCCAGTGCCGCGAATGGATTAGCCAGCGTCTGACTCATGGGACTTCCTCACCTCTTCGATCCGCTCCGCAATCTCGTCCAACTCTTCCTGTGAGAGTCGTGACATGCCCAGGAGTGCCAGAGCTGCCCTGGATGGCGATCCGTGGAAGAAGGTGCGGAGCAGGTTGCGAATTGCTGATTGGGACGCCGCCTCATGGGGAACGGTCGGACAGTAGATGTAGCGGCGGCCGTCCCGTCGGTGGGTGACGTGACCCTTCTTCTCCAGGATCCGCAGCGTGACCCGTACGGAGTCATGGCCGCCCCCGCGTTCCAACCGTCCCGCAACGTCGGCCACACTCGCCTCCCCGAGTCGGTACAGCACGTTCATGATCTCCCGTTCCAGGGGACTCAGCTGAGGCTGCGAGGGCTTCGTCACGAGGTGCCTGCCGCAGCAAGGATCCTGTGTGAGTGTAAAACTTTTTTCATACGTATCCACCATATACATTAAGCCGACCAGAATGTCAAGAGGTGGTTGGGTGGGAGCCGCCGGCGTGCCCTCCGGCGGTGCGGGTCAGGGCCTACGGCGGAGGCCGGGGCCCTGACCAGCCCGAAAGTTCCTTAGATCCTCCGGCAGCTGCTCCCACTGGGACGGCGTCAGGATGTCCCGCACGTCATCGAGGCTGCGGCGCACATTGCTGCGGGCCTGCTCCAACTTGGGCCGAATGAGCTGCATCAGTCCTCGGGGGTCCTGGTTGGCGCCGAACTCGTCGATCTCGGCCCGAAGCTCCGTGGCCATGTCCTCGGTCTGCTGGATCAGGGAATCGCGCACCACCGTGAGGGCCCGCACCTGCGGCTCCGTGAGCCCCAACGAGTCGCTCAGCTCCAGTGCCACCGCCGCCGGGTTGGGCAACAGCGACTGGAAGCGCTTGAGGAACTCTTGTGGGTCCAGCCCGCCGGCCAACAGGCCGCCCGCACGTGCGAATCCGCCAGCGCGCCCGCCAGCCCCGGGACCACCGCCGAACCCTCGTCTGCCACCGCCGCCCCGCATTCGGCCCAGCGCCGCCCGGTACCGGTTGGGACCGAGTGATGCCCGTACCTGGATGCCGATCTGGAACGGGGGTCGGTACGCGTTGGCGGCCGAGCCCGTCGCACCGAAGCGTTCATTCACCGAATAGCTGAACTGGTTGGTGGCCGGGTCGAACCCGTTCACGAACAGCAGCGTCTGGTCGGGCCGCGAGCGAAGCCCCCACCCCTGGGCCCCGTCGGCGCCGTGCACCAGCTCATCGATGCCCCGGAGCAGGTTCATGGTGACCAGGGAGATCGTCACGTTCCCGTTGAGTCCCAGGAATCGGGGCCGGTAGTTGAGCTGCAGGTCAAACGAGGCCTCCCACGGTCCGGTGCAGCTGTTGCGGTCCGCGATGGTGCCGAGCTGGTTCTCGAGACACTTGCGCGCTCCAGCAGACGCGTTGGCCAGGAGCTGCTCCATGCCAAGCGCGAGTGCCGGGTCGACCGTCGCCTCCGGCGCGAAGACGAACGCCCGGTCATTGCGGGCGCCATCCCCATTGATGTCGCTCGCCACCAGCGGGGTGTACGGCGTCCCCGAGTTGAAACGTCCGATGGCGGTCAGCTCCACCGAGGTTCCGAACGGGTAGCTGACCACGGCAAGGAACGAGTGCCGGCGCTCATAGCTACTGCGGCTCCACTCGCGTTGGTTGGGGTCGCCTGCCGTGGTCGCAGCGCCGAGACCGCCGAAACCGAACCGGGCGGATGAAGACGACTGGTCTCGAACGCTGGACCACGTGTAGGCGGTCTGCAGGATGATGCCGTTCCCCGTGATGCCGCCCAGGGAGACGGTTAGCTGCTTGGTTTCGGATTCCAGGTCGGAGGCGATCTCGAGCACCTGCCCAAACGAGGGCTCGATCCGCGAGTCCGTGAGTCGAACGGCGCCTGTGGAGGGCGCGATGCGTGTGGGATCCACGAACACGGGACGGTTCGCCTCAGCAGGAAGCTGGAATCCGCCGCTCGTGTTCAGGTTGAGATCTCTGAAGCCGTACTGGCTCGTCCCCCTGGCGTAGATCGCGTCCACCGTGAGCCGGATGAGGGGTGTGAGATTGCGCTGCACGCCGAGAGATGCCCGCCACGCCTTCGCTGCGGTGTAGGACTCACTGAACACCGTGGCGTTGGGAGTGCGTGCGTTGGCCGGCGCGCCCCCTCCCCCGAGGCAGGAAGTGGGGATCGTTGCTGGATCCTGTGCGTAGGCTTGCCAATCGGGAACCGGCACGGTCGAACCGATGCAGTTGATCTCCGACTCAGAGTCTGAGAGGCCGGTGGAGATCTGGGTCTGGGCGACGAGGGGGGGAGCCCAAGGAGCCCATCGACTTCTCGTCCCTCGACCCGAGGCGGGATCGGGACCGGTTCAACCGCATCGTGGCGTCGATCAGCGCGCTGGCGGCTGATGAGTTCGCTGCGCGGCGGGCCTGCTACGGCGTGCTTGCCCAGCTCTCAGTCGCGCAGCTTGAGTTCGATCTCTGGGCGACGTCGGTGCTAATCAAGCGCGGGCATCGCCTCCGCATAGCCATCGCCGGAGCGGACAAGGACACATTTCTCCCGTATCCCACGGAGGGCGGCGTGCCCACCATAACCGTCGCCTGGAGCCGGGTTCACGCCTCCCGAATCCGTCTGCCGATGAAGGAGCGGTAGAGCGCTGTCGCCGAGCTACGGTTGTAGGGGGACTCCAATCCTGTTGGCGCGCACCAGCGCCCAGCCGGCAATGCCCAGCCAGAGCAGGTTCACGAAGGAAGACGGGTACGCCCCGTAGTAGAACGTGTTGATCAGAAGGAACACGCTGCCAAACGCATTCAGCGCCTGATACGATCTGTCCGTTCCTTTGACGCGCTTGGTGGATACCAGGAAGTAGGCAACGAGGAGCGCTGCTGCGCCCACCCAACCCAGGATGTCGATGAGGGGATTCTGGAACATGCTCCTATGCCTACCGGCTGGTGTCGCGCGGAAGGTACGCGGGAAGGCGCCCAGAGGCGATGGGTGGCTGAAGCATAAGAAAGCGGCAGGGGCGGCAGGAGCCTCTGATGTCCTTTGGGACGAGACCAGCCGAGCCCGGGCTCTAGCCCGTGGAGAAGTGGGGCGGCAGGAGTGGCCGCGGCAGACAGCGGCCCGACCCTACTGCCGCCCTCCCCACCGTTCAGCCAGCCAGGCAGTAACAACCTCCAGCAACTCCGGCACGAACGCTTTCTCTAGATTGGGATACTCAGACGGATTGCCGGTCTCCGACGCCTGAAATAGGTGGTTCGCCCCGGGGATCACCATGACGGTGTAGTCGGGGTTGCCGCCGGCCTGGAGCGCCTGCTTCATCGGCTCACGGTTCACCGCCGGGGGAACCTGCAAGTCGTTCTCGGCGAAGATGGCGAGGACCGGCACCTGCACCTGCCGCAGCGCTGGAGCCGGGTTGTAGTCGAGGAAGAACCGGAACCATGGTGTGCGCACAGCCTGGAGTTGCTGCTGCACTCGGTACGCCACCAGGGAGTCGACGTCGACAATCTGTTGGCGTTGCTCGACCGGCATCCGCTCGACACTCGCCCGGATCTGGGCGTCCAGGTCCCGCTCCACCGCCTCCCAGCCCTGGTCGGTGCGGACCGCTCGGAAGATCCCACGCTGGATCCCGGAGTTGGTCTCGATCTCCTCCTCGGTGGCGCCGTTCGCCCGCATGATTAGCCTGCTCTGGGCGAACAGGATCTCCCCTCCCGACACGGCGGTCCCGGCCAGGAGCACGATGAAGGCGACATCAGGCGATCGCGACGCCGCTATGGCTGCCACGATTGCCCCTTCGCTGTGGCCGAGGAGTCCGATCGCGCTTGCGTCGATATCGGCCCGCTGGACGAGGAGGTTGACCGCCGCGAGGGCGTCCTCTGCGAAATCGTCGGATGTGGCCTGCTGCACATTGCCCGTCGAGCCGCCAACGCCCCGGTCATCGCAGCGCAGCACCGCGACACCGTTGCGGGTCAGATGGTCAGCGATGATGCGGAATGGCTTGAACCCGAAGAGTTCTTCGTCTCGATTCTGAGGGCCGCTCCCGGTGATCAACACGACTGCTGGATGCGGGCCACCGGTCTCGGGTAGGGTGAGCGTGCCGGCTAGGGTCACGTCACCGTTGTGGAACTGTACCTCCTCTTCCAGGTAGGGGACGGGTTCCGATGGCTCCGGCTGCTCGGGCTCTACCTCCCCACGCGTGAGCCAGAAGGTGCCCTGCCCCCCCGCCTGGGTGAACTCCCCTGCAATGCTGTCGCCCTGGAGCTCGCCGTCGAACACCGCGAGCCCGGGTCCTGCCGGGAGCTCGAAATGCACCCTGGGCGGGTCGAACGATACCGCGGTCAAGGCGAGCCCCATTGCTCCCTGCATGGGGATGTCGATCGTGGCCGAGAAGCCCTGGTCCGTCTTCTCGAAGCCGACCGCGATACCCAGCTGCGTGCCCATCACCAGGATGGCTCCCTGCCACCTGCCGTCGATCCGTTCCTGTGCCGCCACCTCGGGAACAGCAACGGTTCCCACGCCCACGAGCATCGCGAAGTGGACAAGTGCTCTCATCTTCATTCTCATCCTCCTCCTGTCACTCCCCGTCAATCGGCGGCCCAGTCAGCGCCGCTGTGCGGCCCGTGGCCGTCCTTGCTACGAAGATAAACAGAGGAGGCCGGACTGTGTTGCGGCGCAGCGGGTAGGATGCAGTTTCGGCCAGGGTCAACGTGTTGCATAAGAATGGGTAACGCAGCCGGAGCGTGAGTTGTCCAGCTGCCCTTTCGCAACCCCGGAGAGCAGGTTACCTTGATGAGGCGTGAGGCGCGTCAGGATCGGCGCGCCCCGGTTACCAGTGAACACTCAAGAGGGGATCTGGCGCGGCGCGGATTCCCTTTCGCTCTTTTCGGATCCACGCCGGACCGGTCGGCTCCTGGCCGACTCCCACCGGCAGCCCAACGCGGGGGATTTGACCGCGGAAACAGATGCACGATCGGCTGGTACGGCAGAGCCGGACTCCGACGTACATCAACGCAACACTAGGGGAGCACGGCATGCGTACCACCGGCAAAGTGAAGTGGTTCAACGACGGCAAGGGCTTCGGCTTCATCACGCGGGACGACGGGGAGAAGGATTGCTTCGTCCATCACACGGCCATCCAGGGGAGCGGCTTCAAGTCCCTGAGAGAGGGCGAGCGCGTGGAGTTTGACGTCGTGCAGGGCCAGAAGGGCCCGGCCGCCGAGAACGTCACCAGGTTGAGCGAGTAGGCTGAGTCTTGCGGACGACAGGTCGAGCTAGGGCCACCCCGAGGCACTCGGGGTGGCCCTGCTTGCGTTCGCTGCCTTCCCAGCCGTAGGGAGAACGATGACCGAGATCATCTTGTGTGAGAACGATCAGGTGGAGTGGGCCATCAAGCACTTTCGGCGCCAGGTGCAGCGGTCCGGCATCCTCCAGGATCTTAGGAGGAAGCGGTTCTACGTGAAGCCGAGTAAAGCGAAGCGCATGAAAGCGAAGGCCGCCGCACGGCGCCGGCGCCGGCCGCATCGCAGGGGCCGGCAGGCGGCCCGTTCGTAGGGATCCGGCGGGGGCGTGGCCAAGCAAGAAGCCATCGAGCTCCAGGGAACGGTTACAGAGGTGCTGCCCAACGCCACGTTCCGCGTGCTCTTGGAGAATGAGCACACGGTGCATTGCACCCTTGCCGGGAAGATGCGCAGGTTCCGTATCCGTGTCCTGGCAGGAGATCGTGTGACGGTCGCCCTGTCGCCATATGACCTGGAGCGTGGCCGGATCACATTCCGGCACAAGAACCTGTAGGCTGGGGTCCGAGTCGAGTCTGGGCCTCAGCGAGTGGCATGTGAGAAGCCGAGGGGAGCTGCTCCACCTCGGCTTTTGTTGCGTAGCGGATACGCTACTGAGACCTGGCAACTGTACTCGATGTCGGAACCCGTCTGGTGCGCCGCAAGGCTGTCTGCGCGGCGGTGCTGGCGGCCAGATATACTTGCCAGATGTCAGCGTCTACCATTTCCGCCACGCCGGCACCGTCGTCTGCCCACGAGGCTTGGGCTGGTGGTGAGCGTCCTGGCGCCGCAGGGCGTGGCTCGACGAAAGGACGGAGCATGAACGGCCGGGACCGTGTGGGGGTGGCGATGGCGCTGGGGGAGCCGGACCGCGTGCCCGTGTTCTGCCAGCTCGCCATCGGCCACTACTTCCTTCATGCGGGCGCCTCGCCGCTGGATATCTGGTACCGGTCCGAGGCGTTCGCCGACGCGCTCGTCGAGTTGCAGCGCCGCTACCGCTTCGACGGCATTCTCGTGAACCTGCCGGGGCGCGACCCTGCCTTCGAGACGTACGTGGACCGGATCGAGGAGGGNNCCCGCACTACCTGCAACCTGATGGCTCGCGCTATTTTGCCAGGTTCGAGCAGGTACGGCCTGAAGACCTGTGGTACGTCGAGCCGTGGGACCTCACGGCCATCACCTATCCGTACACCTGGGGCTTTGACGCCGAGCCGCGACCGCTCGACGATTTCTTTCCGCCGCATCATCTCGACACGATTGCCGCGGTATGCCGCAAGACGGGCGGTGCGGTCTCCGTACACTCGGAGATCTTCAGCCCCTTCTCACAGTTCCTCGAGCTGCTGAACTACGAGAGCGCCTTCATGGCACTCCTGCAGCATGCGCCCAAGGTGCACGCGTGCCTGGAGCGCCTCACAGCGGGTGCCATTGATCTCGCCAGTCGGCAGGCCGCGGCCGGCGTCGACGCGATCCTCATCTCCTCGGCGTTTGCAGGGAGCGGGTTCATCTCCCGAGATCACTACACGGCGTTCGTGCTCCCCTACGAGCGCCAGGTGATCAACGAGGTCCACGCCCGGCACCCCAACGTCAAGCTGTACACGCACACCTGCGGCGACATCGGTGACCGGCTCGACCTAGTGCTCGCGACCGGGACCGACGGCGTTGACACGCTCGACCCTCCGCCCCTGGGGACCGTCGAGCTGGAGGACGCGGTGCCGGTGCTCAAGGGAAAGGTGTTCATCAAGGGGAACATCGATCCCGTGAATACGCTGCTGCGTGGCGACGAACACAAGGTCCGGGAAGCCGTGCTGCACCGCCTCCGAGTCGCCCAGGCGGGTGGCGGGTACATCCTGAGTTCCGCGTGCTCGGTGCCTCCGGGAGTGAGGCCGGAGTTGCTCGAGTTGATGAGCGAGATCGCCATCGAGCACGGTGCGTACCGCTGGTGTAGCGAGTCGCAAGTTCGCGCATGT
>JABAOH010000695.1_pt2 | contig 65082 bp, 48 predicted proteins | sample 7062181 | NCBI WGS metagenome assembly JABAOH01 (sample SAMN14538630, study PRJNA623070) | marine sediment metagenome | biome: marine biome [ENVO:00000428]; feature: marine pelagic biome [ENVO:01000023]; material: deep marine sediment [ENVO:00002113]; isolation source: pool of 5 deep marine... | reverse complement strand
GCATTTGCCGCACGACTCATTAGAGAGGAAGTCGAGAAAATACCTGGTTACATCGACCATACTGGTATCTTCATCCAATACCAACATGCTGCCTGCACCTATCGAAGCTCCCAGTTTCGCCAGCTCATCAAAATCCAAGGGAGTGTCGAGGAGACTGCCGGGAATAGAACCTCCCATAGGTCCTCCAAAGTGAACCGCTTTGAGTTTCTTCCCCTTTGGAATTCCACCCCCGATGCTGTAGACGATCTCTCTGACAGTGGTCCCGAAAGGCACTTCTGCTATCCCTGTGTTAACGATATTACCAGATAAGGATACAAGTTTGGTTCCCTTACTCTTAGCTGTCCCGGTGCTGGCATACCATTCGGAGCCCTTATTGATTATCAGGGGCACGTTAGCCCAGGTTTCGACATTGTTCAGGACACTCGGCTTTTTCCAAATACCTTTTACCGAAGTGTGAATATATTTGGGTCTTGGCTCTGGGGTGTTCCCTTCTATCGACCTCATTAATGCGCTGGACTCGCCGGAAACGAATATCCCTATATCCAGATGCACATCAACGTTAAAGTTGAAGCCGGAGCCAAGGATATTTTCACCCAAAAGTCCGTATTCCTGGGCCTGAGCGAGGGCAGTATCAATATTGTTTTTTAATTGAGGCATGTCATGACGGGCGTAGATAAATCCTTGATGCGAGCCGACAGCATAGGCGCCGATGATCAAGCCTTCCAGCACACTGTGCGGATTTCCCGAAAGGATGGCTCTATCCATAAACGCCCCTAGTTCTCCTTCATGAGCGTTGACGATAACGTACTTTTCTTTCCCGGGGGCATTACGGGCAGTCTCCCACTTCCGACCGGCGGGGAATCCACCGCCTCCCCGGCCGCGCAAGCCGGCTTTTTTTATTTGGTCAAGAACTTTCTCTGGGCTCATCTCAAAAAGAGATTTGGATAAGGCGGAATAGCCACCAACAGCCAGGTAGTCATCGATGCTCCTGGGATCGATCTTGGTGTTATTTCCCATAATGTTCCGCATCTGGTTCTTGTAAAAAGGTATTTCAGACTGATGGGCTGCTTTTTCGCCGGTAGCCGCGTCAGCACAAATGAGGCGGTCGATCACTTTCTTCCCAAGCACGGTCTGAGAGACAATCTCCGGGACATCCTTCGGTGTTACCTCCACATAGCAGATCTCTTCAGGAAAGATAACGACCATAGGCCCTTTTTCACAATAGCCATGGCATCCAGTTGCCCTGATATCCACTTTGGTTTTTAAATCTTTTTTTTTGACTTCTTTTTCAAAGGCGCTGATAATCCTGCCGTTATCTAGGCCGAGACAGCCCATTCCCGCGCATATCGAGATACAGGGCTTATCGGGATCTCTCCCTGACAAGACACTCTTCCTGAGTTCTTCCAGTTCAGGAGCTGAATTTATTCTTGGCATAATCTTCTCTTACTCGTAATTTTTCAACACATCTTTGACCTTGTCGGGTGTTACCCTGCCGTGATGCTTCCCATCCACGATTATCTCCGGGCCTAAATTGCAACAGCCGAGGCAGTTGCCGGTCTCCAGGCTGAACTTTGCATCAGGATTCGTTTCACCCGGTTGAATTCCGATCAGGTCTTGAAGTTTATTGAGGAGACGTGTCGAACCACGAACATAACAGGAAGGGCCTGTACATACGTGAACTTCATTACGTCCCTTAGGAATCAAACTGAAGGTTTTATGAAAGGTCACGATCTGCATGACCCGGCTTAACGGCACGTTCATTTTCTTGCTGACCCTGTCTAATACATCTTGAGGAAGCCAGTGATTTTCGTGCTGAATCTCCAGTAATACTTGAACCAGTGAACCGAATTTGCCCTTGTGTTTATTTATAATCCTGTCGATTTTATCGTTATCCACTGCCGCTGTCCCCGTATCCTGATTTCTTGTTGAAAAATGAAGGTGTTTGGATACTTCAGACGGGTTTAAGCCTAAAGTCTCAGAGATTTCCCTGATTGATAAAGGTTTTTCCCGAAGCAGCAGCACTATCTGGCTTTCTGCCAGTTTATCTGCAATGAGCTCATTAAATAACCTGTTGAATTCTTCACTGGTGAAAAATTTTTCATACGCTTCTTCTGTTTTAACATGCACCCTCAGCCTCTCCGATTGCACCAGCTTAATATAGGGGATGAGCTTGGTAACCGCCTCGAGTTTGAACTTTAATTCATGTTCGTTTATGCCCTCGCTCCTGCCAATACGGCCCAACTTCTCTATCCTGGGGACAAATTCATTCATGATATTGGCAAAACGGATTCCTTCTCCGGCGGATACCCATTCAAGTCTCAACCTTTTGGGGTTCAGGCCAATGTGCTCTAGCAATTTTTTGCATATATACACCATGCTTAATGCATCGTAATTTCCGTGGGTCACATAATGACAGTCGTTCAGATGACAACCGCCGATAAACACAGCGTCCTGTCCAATCGAGAACGCTCGGAATATGTGTGCTGGGTCGACTCTGCCGGAACACATCACCCTTATCACCCGGATATTAGGGGGGTATTGAAACCGGGAAACACCGGCTAGGTCCGCCCCTGCGTAGCAACACCAGTCGCAGAGAAATCCTAAAATCCTTGGTTCAAATGTATGCCCTGAAGCCATTCTCAACTCACTCCTTCGTCGGCACGATCCTCCGCCAGGGGCGGAACCGCCGCATCTATCTGGCCAAAGACCTCTTCATCGGTATAGTGCTTCAAGGTAATGGCATTCATCGGACACTTAGCATTGCAGAGACCATCGCCTTTGCAGAGAATAGGATTCACCCGTGCCTTTTTGCCTTTCGATGTCTCAAAAAACTCTATGGCACCATACGTACAGGCTGTCATACATGCTCCACACGCGACACAATCCTCTTCTTTCACCTCGCAAACAGCACCGGAGGCTGTGACAGAATCCCGTGAGAGAAGAGTGACGGCCCGGCCGGCAGCTCCATAAGCCTGATTGATCGTTTCGGAGATAGGCTTGGGGTAGTGCGCTATCCCACACAGGTAAATGCCCTCCGCGGCAAAGTCAACGGGCCTTAATTTGACATGGGCTTCCTGGAAGAAACCATCCGGGCTCAAAGGGACCTTGAACAACCGGGCTATTTCCCGGCTTCCCTTGGAAGGAACGACAGCGACGGACAGGACGAGTAAATCGGCGTCCAATGCGAGCCTCTGACCTAAAATGGAATCAGGTACGTTGATCCGCAAAACAGGTTTGCCCTCCTCTGTGGCAGATTCCACCTGGGGCTTGTCATCCGGGTCCCAGCGAATGAACTTCACATCTTTCTCCGCTGCCTGGCGATAATAATCCTCTGCGAACCCATAGGTTCTCATATCCCGAAAGAGAATGGCGATGTCCATCTCCGAATTTATCTCTTTGAGTTTCAAGGCGTTCTTTATGGCCTGGCTGCAGCATACGCGTGCGCAGTAATTTCTGTCTTCCTGTCTGCAGCCGACACATTGGATCATCACCAGACTCCGGGAGTTAATCACCCTTTTTTCACCCTTGGCGATTTGCTCCTCCAATTCCAGCTGGGTCAACACCCTCTCATCCTGCTCATAAAAGTATTCAGTGGGTTTATATTCGTCAGCGCCCGTAGCGAGGATGGCTGCGCCATGGTGGATTTTTTTGACCCTTCCTTCGGATTTCACGGTGGTGGTGAAATTGCCTACATAGCCGGAAACATCAGTGATAGTCGCATCATGAGATACATGGATTAAGGGGTGCCGGTAAACCTTGCGGATAAGATCATTTAAATATGCCTGAACATCCAGCCCTTCCAGAGTGAAATGAATTCTTCGGGCCATCCCCCCTAATTCTGTATCCTTTTCCACCAGGTGAACCTCAAATCCCTGGTTGGCTAAGGCTAGGGCACTGGTCATCCCGGCCAGGCCACCTCCGACCACCAGGCCCGTTTTATTGACGGGCAGATCAAACTCCTGCAGGGGCTCCAAATTGGAAGCCCGGGCGACCGACATCCGAACGATATCTTTTGCCTTTTTGGTGGCTTCTTCCTTTTGTTTCGAATGGACCCAGGAGCAGTGTTCTCTAATATTAGCCATTTCGAAGAAATATTGATTGATTCCCCCTTCCCGAAGCGTGTCCCTGAACAGCGGCTCATGTGTCCGGGGTGTGCAGGCGGCGACAACCACGCGGTTGAGCTTTTTTTCCCGGATGGTATTGGCTATTTGCTCGGCAGCATCGGTGGAACACGCGAAGAGTGCTTTTTCAGCATGAACGACATTGTCTAAGGTAGAGGAATATTCAACGACTGAGGGAACATCGACTACTCTTCCGATATTGGCGCCGCAGTGACACACAAAGACACCCACTCTTGCCTTTTCTTCCGCAACATCCCTTTCCGGCGGATATATCCTTTCCCTGGCCAGTTTCCCCCGCCGGTAATCGAGGAGATGGCCACAGATGGCTCCGGCCCCGCTGGCGGTCACAACCGACTCGGGGATATCCATCGGACCCAGAAAAGCTCCGCTTGCAAAAATTCCCGGGCGGGTGGTCTCCATAGGATTAACAGGACTGGTTTTACAGAATCCGTGAGAATTGAGCTGAATGCCGAACGTATCAGCCAGGTTCCGCACATCTGCGGGAGGGTTCAATCCAACGCCCAATACCACCAGATCGAACTCTTCTTCCTTTACTCCCTCCTCAGAAGTGGCGTATCGTATGGTTACATTCTTTGTTTCCGGGCTCTCTTTTCCTATCGATACGTAGCTTCTTATTAATCTAACGCCGGGAAGTTTCTCTGCTCTCTCATAGAATCGTTCGAAATCCTTGCCAAAGGAACGAATATCGTTATGGAATATGGTCGCCTGCGTATCCGCGTCATGGTCTTTTGCCAGAATAACCTGCTTCTGGATATAGGTGCAGCATACCGCGGAACAATAGCTGTTGCCGCCAGGGATAACCTGCCTGGAACCGACGCAGTGGATCCAGGCTATTTTATGCGGATGCTTTTTGTCTGAAGGGCGCAGTATCTCACCTTCGTGCGGGCCGGTGGCGCATAAAAGCCGCTCAAAGTCAAGACTAGTCACCACGTTCTCCATCTTTCCATAACCATAGTTGCCCCGGAGTTCAGGGTCAAAAGTCTCATAGCCCGGGGACAGAACGATCGCTCCTACCTTTACAACGACCTTCTCCGCCTCTTGATGAAGATCTATGGCATCATGCTGACAGATTCCCTGGCAGATCGTGCATTTCTTGTCTTTAAGATAAAGGCAGTTTTCATCTATATAAGTGACAAGGGGAACGGCTTGAGAGAAATATATATGGATGGCTTTATTGGACGATAAGTCCTGGTTGAATGGATCAGGAACTTCGACTGGGCAGTACTCAACACAGACAGTACATCCGGTGCATTTGCTCTCTATAACGTATCTGGGCTTTTTAATCAGGGTTATTGTGAAGTCTCCGGCTTCCCCTTCTACGCTGTCAACTTCAGCATAGGTCAGGATCTCAATGTTGGGATGCCTATCACATTCAATAAACTTGGGGGATTCAATGCACATGGAGCAATCATTCGTGGGAAAGGTCTTATCAAGCTGGGCCATTTTGCCGCCAATTGTGGGTGATTTCTCAACCAGGTAAACCTTAAAACCTGCAGTGGCAAGATCGAGGGCGGCTTGAATACCGCTGATTCCTCCACCAACAACCATGACATCTCCAAAACTGCTGTCTGCGAGACTTTTGCAAAGCTGTTCAATTTGTTCTTTTTCCACTTGTTCTTTTTTCACTTATCTCCGCCCTTATCAGGTTTGGTATGCTCGTACTCTCGGGGTTCAGCCAGGTTAGCCATATTTAATCTGTTGAACAGCCAAGCCGCTCCGGGTGGGAATAAACCGACAGGCGGCTTCCACGCGCATGGCCCACCAGGGCAATGCCCAGATCACGCGCAAGCGAAACAGCCGCCCCCGTCGGCGAGTGCCGCGAAACAACAATTGGGGCCTGCATCTTTGCCGCCTTGAGCAGCATCTCGGACGAAATGCGACCGGTGCTCAATAGCAGTCGATCTCTGGTTGATAGTCCCTTAAGAAGACATTCACCCTGGATCTTGTCCAAGGTGTTATGTCGTCCGATATCCTCAGCCGCTATGAGTAGGTTCTTGGTATCGGACAGAGCTGAGGCGTGCACGCCGCCACAGAGTTGATACAGCGCCGTCTGCTCTTGAAGCTGCTTCATCAGTGATAGCACTTCCTTAGGTGAAGCAACAAGATCCGAATCAACCCTCTGTCCCTGAGTTTTGAAAGTTGTGCCGCCACCGCACCCAGAGGTGAGTGTCCGCTGCGTTGGCAATTCATACTCAGAATTGCTCAGCATCACATCGGCCAGCGATTCCTCCTCACACACCCGCATGTTCGCCACGTCACCGATGCCTGAGATGATTCCCTCTGTGTACAGGAATCCAAGCACAAGGCAGTTCAGCTTGGTTGGAGTGCATAGGATGGTGACCAGTTCCTGGCGGTTGACATATAGGGCGAGCGCCATCTCGCCAGGCAAGTGAACTGAGGTCCTGCTCCATCTCTCGCCCGAAAAGCGATCGGAGACTAAGTCCGGTACGACAACTTTCAGATCCAATTTGTCAATCGCTTCTTGCCTATTTCGCTTCTTCATCCTTTAAATCACTTCCTGGATGATTTCTGTGATGTCTTTAATCTCTATGACTTCACTATCCTTCAGGTTCAACCTGCTATCCTCAAAATTGGTGATGCAGTAGGGGCAGGAAGTAACCAGCACTTCGGCCCCGGCCGCGATAGCTTGCTCGACTCTGAGGTCGGAGAATCTTTCACCTTTTGGGGTTTCCATCCAAATCCTGCCTCCTCCCCCTCCACAGCAGAGGCTATCTTCCAGCGAATCAGCCATCTCGGTCAGTTCTATACCAGGTATCTTCTTTAAGGCTTCCCGGGGTTCGTCATATATGCCATTGTGTCGACCCAAGTAACATGGGTCATGATAAGTCACTTTCTTCCTGTACTCCTTGGCAAGGTCAAGCTTTCCCTTGCAAATAAGCTCGAGTAAATATTGGGAGATATGGACCACCTCAAAGTTCACCATAAATTCGGGATACTCGTTTTTGAACGTGTGAAAGCAGTGAGGAGAAGAGACAAGGATCTTCTTCACCCCATTTTCGATAAACGTTTTGATGTTTTCCCTGGCCAGGCGTCTGAATAATTCCTCGTTACCGGTCTTGCGGATACTTTCTCCACAGCAATTCTCCTTGGATCCCAGTATCCCGAAGTCTGTCCCTGCCAGGTTGAGGATAGTGGCAGTGGCTCTGGCGACCTTCATTAATCTTGGGTCATAGCAGAGGTAGCAGCCAGGAAAATATAAAAATTCAATTCCCTCTGTAAAAGTTTTTACAGCATAACCTTCTGCCCATTCAGCCCTCTTTTTTCGCTCTTCATTCAAGGGATTACCTTCGCCGGCGAGGCTTGCGCTAATGGCGGTAACCGGTTTGGCGGAAGCGGGAAAGACCCCGTATTCCGTGGCTATCCTGCGCAGGGATACACCGGATTCTATCTGTTTCACGTCCCTGGGGCACTGCTGAGGGCATATTCCGCAGGTCGTACAAAGCCAAATATCTTCGGCTTCTATCTCAGTTAAACCGAACGCAGCCTGTCGGACTATCTTGCGCATACTAAAGGTTCTAACCCTGTTCCACGGACAAACAGTATCGCATAATCCGCATTGATAGCATAATTTGAAGGCTTCTCCACCGCTCTCTTTTATGACATCTATGATCTCCTTGCAAGGGGCTACAGTCTCCGTTCTCATTTTAACGCTCTTTTTTCGCCTTATGTTTTAGGACCCTTCTTTGACATCGACATTCGGGCAATGGTATCGATTATCTTCTGTAATCCGTAGTTTTTTGCCAATGATTCCAATCCGATCTCCATCTCCTCGCGCTTCTCTTCTTCTTCGATTTCCTCTTCCCTTTCTTCGTAAGTCAGGGTATCGGCCAAGCACCACTGAACACACATCGGCTCCTCCAAAGGCGGATCGCTTTCACACATATCGCATTTCAGTGGGAGACCGGAATCGGGTTCTTTAAAAATGTCCCTGGACGGGCAGGAAACTCCGCAGAAGCTGCACTCGTCATATTCCTTTCCGTTAATCGCATAAATATGTCTGCCGGTGCATTCGGCTGGAGTATAATCACCAGCACGTATCGGGACATAAACATCTCTTAATGGATCATGAACCACGCGAATACGAGACCGCGCTGGATTATTGCTGCTGTATTTTGGCGAAGCGTGAAAGGCGGAGCAGGCTACCTCACATGCCCGGCAGCCATTGCATTTATCAAGATCGACTTTTATTATTTTGACTATTTTCTTTTTATTCTTACTCATGACGGCTATCACCTCTTCGCATTATTTCTTTGCTGTTTTGGATGAAGTATCTCTTGAAGGAGTGTCTTCACTATCCTTCAAGATCCCTCTCTTTATAAAGTCTTCGCCCACGTAATCCAAATCCAATTCATGGAGAGATTCTTTGGTGGGAATACCCTCGCTGTTCCACCCCTTCATTTTGTAATATTCATCCAGGAGCTTTTTTTCAAGTTCGGGAAATCTTTTTTTCCAATGGTTCTCCGGGGGCTTGTCATCTTTTCTCCTCATGCCTCTTCTTATATTAACGGCTCTTACCAAAGTTCGGTATCTCCTGGTTGCCTGGGTGAGTTTGGCTTCATCCATTTCGATCCCGGCCCCTGATGAGATAAATTTCGGGAAATTGTGTATATGATACGGAGGTTTCAGCGGGAATGACGATAAACCGGCACACATCCCGAGCGCGTCATCGATGTAGTGCATCCTCTCCTGCCAATCGACAATCTCACAGCACATTTGGACTGTCGGGTAATAAGGGAATGAGTTTTCTCCCCGGAGTTCCCAGTCCAGAAAATACTGCTTGAACTTTTCGTCAGGAACCTGGATCCAATCCTTTACAAACTCTTCTCTCTCCTCTCTCGTGGGAAAAGGCATCTGGGGGAACTGTCCTTCAATTTGGACAATGTTTATCTTCTCGCCCGTGCTGTACATTAGGAAATAAATGGGATTCAGCATCGACAGTTTGAGAGGCAACTGCTCGTGCTTCTTGATATTATTATGAGCATACTCCTCTGCGCCCTTGCCGATCTCTTTGGCCGCCCAATAAGTCCCGTTGGCCAGAATATCTCCTATCCCTTCCCGCCGGACAATCCTGTCGAGCAGCCAGAAAAATCTCTCCTCGTTACCGGATGGCAGTCCCGGCATATCGTCATCGGTTAAAATGCCGTTTTCATAGAGTTCGAGGGCAAAGGCCATAACCTGCGGGGTGGAAACTGCATCCACGCCATATTCGGTTGCACGCTGAGCGATTCTTAAACCGAAATCCAGGTCTGACATGGCCGCCATGGTGTAGGTCAGTTTCGAGTAACACTTCATCATGTATGTCTTGACTCCTGGCATGGAAAGCGTAGCCGCGCATTTCAACGAACAGTTGTAACAACTTATGAGCCGCTTTTGCGCATTTTCCATAGTCTCTGTCCAAGCCTTTTCCACTTCCTCGTTCCAATAGTCTCTTATGCGGTGGCGGGAATTACCCCACATGAAACTCTCGGTGTGCCACTTTTCATCATGGATTTTCATCTCCTGCGGTGACCCAAGCCTGGCTAAAATGGGCATTACCCCAGGAATTGGTTTTTCTTCCCGGACTTTTATATATTCTAGCACTTCATTGCAAAGCTCCAGGAATTCATCCGGTCGGGCAATATTGATGTCCCCGGTTCCTCGAACAGCTATCGCCTTCAATCCTTTATCTCCCATAACGGCCCCTATTCCGCCTCGGCTGGCACTGGAATGGCCTTGCTCAATAGAGGCAAAATAAACCCTGTTTTCACCGGCCAGGCCGATGGCAGCCACTTGGGCTTTGGGCTCATTCAACTCCTGCTGAATAAGTTCTCCAGTTTCAACAGCGCCTTTACCCTGCAAGTGAGAGGCGTCGCGTATTTCTACTTTGTCATTGTTTATCCACAAATAAACCAAATTGGAGGACTTGCCGCGAAAGATCACCTTGTCATAGCCGGCAAATTTCAATTCCGGTGCCCAAAATCCCCCCATCATTGAAAATGCCATTAACTTGGTCTGAGGAGAAATGGTAGAAACAATGGTACGATTACAACCGGTAGCAGGTGTGCCACATAAAAGACCAGCGGCAAATATGAGTAGATTATCAGGAGAAAAAGCTTCGACTTCAGGGGGGACCCTGTCCCATAATATTTTGGCGTTCGTGCCGAGCCCCCCCAGATAAAGCTCGGTTTCTCTTGGGTCCGTTGCAACCCTCTCAATGCTTCCCCGGGTTAAATCAACTTCTAAATTAAACCCAGTCTCTGCATACCTCATTTTTTCCTCTTTTTATTCATTCAAAGGTATTCCATTCTTTTAAACTAATTAGATTCATCCGGGATTTTTCCTTGGACGCTTTTTATCAAGAAAGTTGCTCCTTATTTTTTCAATTCCTTCTCAAGAGGTATCATGTTCAACATATTGAACCCTAATGATTTAAAGTATGATATCAAATCACCCGTATACCATTCCGCCATTGTCCTGACTCTTTTAATACCTCTCCGTGCAAAATGCTCTAAGAGGGCTTCTCCCAATTTTCTGCCTATTCCGCGTCTTTGAAAATCAGGATCCACACCCAAAATTCTAATCCATCCGGTTTTTTCTCCAATACCGAATTCCCAGATTCTTATTTCTCCGATGATGAATCCAACGATATTTTCATCAAGCTCCGCTCCGAGGCTCATCATGGGGTCGCTGCGTTCAATATTGTATCGTGTTGCCTCTCTTAAATATTCCATTCGCTCTTCATTGATTATCCCCAATTTGCCTTCAATCCGCTTTTCGATTCTCACTATATCTTTAATATTATCCAAACTGAGTGGTCGTATCTTCACTCCAGAGCTGGCCTCTTTCCACAATTTTGTCCTGCCAACTGTCCTGTACATCACGCGCTTTTTGGCCTCCAAAATCTGAAGATATTTGCTGACCGTATGCCTCACGAGATTCAATTCTTTCGCTATCTTTTCCACCTGGATCCCATCTGGAGAATTTTTAAGTAGGGACAGTATCTCTTTTTCAAATTTACTCATTTTCTTCCTCGATGGTTACCAATAAAGCTTAATGAGATGGTGAAAATCTTTTACTAAATTTAATTTTTTCTCTTATTGTTCCCGCCTCTGCTTGTTTTTTATTAAAAGTGCTAGCAATATTGTATTTCATGGTAACCAATATTTGTTACTAATATAGGAATAAACTATAAAATTGTCAAGAAGTAAATGCAGATAATCCATCGACTCTTTATGTCTCCCTCTTGGCCTTCACGTGTTATCTGCCTGTAGCAGGTTGCGCATTAAATTTTTTTCCTCATCTAACCGCTTAATATCAAAGAAAATATAAAATACCTAAATTTGAGTTGTGGCTAAGATTGTGGCTAAAAATTGCCCAAATTTTTCCAATATCGGATGATAGACAAAATATCCTTATCTCTATCTAGTTGATATTTAATGAAATAGGTGGTGGGCGATGCAGGATTTGAACCTGCGACTTCTACCGTGTGAAGGTAGCACTCTACCCCTGAGTTAATCGCCCGGCCTATCTATTTTTATTCAATTTAACCTTTGTTGTCAATTCTTCCCTGTCTTAATTAGTAACAACAAAAAACCGAATAACTTGGATTGACAAGATTCCATTTTCATCTTATAAATATGTTATGGCGATTAGAAGGTGTCCTTATTGTAAAGCCATCATAGATGGGATTGTCGAATACTGTTCAAACTGCGGCACCCAACTTCTTTTTCCCGAGGATGAGTCTAAAGAAGAGGATATCCCTGGAGATAAAATTGTAGAGGAAGAAGAGGAAGAAGAGACTTTAGAGGCAACGGAGGAAGAATTAGAAAAGGAAGAACCTTCTGCTGAACTCGAAGAGGAAGAAGAAATAACAGAGGAAAAAAAGGAAGAAGTAGAAGAAAAAGAAGAGATAGAGATCACTACTCCTTCTCTAGGAGAAGAAATAGACATTCATGATATAGAGGCGATGAGGATGGGTGAGGCTAAAGAACTTGTGAAGAAAGAGACTCAGAGACTCTGGGAATCCGTCGGGGCGGGTGAAGGGATGAAATCCACTAGCGTTGAAATAGAAATGCCTATTTCTCCTGAAGAAGCAAAGAGTAAACTTTCAGAGACCTTAGAAGAAGAACTTACAGGAGAGCAGGAAGAAGCGATGAAGACAGAAGGTGAGCCTCCATCATCTGCGGTTCCTGAGGAAGAAGAGGGCCCAGAAATCGAAGAGGAACTTCAGGCGGAAGAAAAAGAAGGGATAGAGGTCACTCCCCCTCCTCAGAGAGAAGAGATAGATTTAAGGAGCATAAGGCTTAGGAGGACTCCCGATACTGAAAAAAGGGAAAAAGAAGAGATTGATAGATTCGTGGAGTCCGTCAAAGAAGAAAGAGCAGCGGAGGCTCAACCCTCTAAAGAAGAAATCCCTCCGTCTGAAGAAATAGAAATGGAAAAAAGCAAGGAGATAGATTTGCAGAGCATAAGAATGAGGAAAACTCCCGATACAGAAGAGAGGGAGAAAATAGAGATTGAGAGATTCGTTGAATCCATCAAGAGAGAAAGAGAAAGAGTGAGGCAAAATTTTAGCCCGGGAGTAGAAATCCCTCCCCCTAAAGAAATGGGAGAGGAAACTTCAGAAATTAAGGAGAAGATTCCTCCGTGGGCAGAGAAAATAAAAGAAGAGCCGCCTCTAGAACTTGAAGATAAGGAAGAAGAGAAAAAAATAGAAGAGCCTGCAACGTTAGAGGCGGATTTAAGAGAGGAGGAGATAGGGACTCCAGAAGATAAGCCCTCTCCTCCAACAGAGGAGCCACTTCCTAAAGAAGATAAGCCTCCCCCAACAGAAAAGGAGATCGGTTTGCCTGAAGAGGTGGACCAGAAAGTTCCCTTTGCCAGGGAAATTAGAGAAAAAAGAAAAAGAGCAATGAGGCGCCAGCGTTCCAGATATTATGCCTGGCTAAAAGCCAGAGCTTTTGACTTTGTTTTCATCGCAGCTTTCAGCCTGATCTGCCTCTGGCTAGCTTCTCGTTTGATGGCGATTTCTTTATATAGATTGATTTCAACCTCAGGACCCCCGGTTGTTGTTTTTTATTTTGTACTTCTGTTGTTTTATTTTGGCTTTTTTATCCTCTTTCTGGGGGAAACTCCGGGCGATCGCCTCTTTCGTCGTGATTAATTAACCTCCACTTCATCACCTAACTTGAAACTTTTTCCAAGAAATTTTTCTTTGGCCTTCTCGTCTGAAGCGATATCTTGAGGACTGCCTTCGATCAGGATTTCACCTTCATCAATGATGTAGACACGGTCAGCTATTTTGAAAGTATCCTGGACATTGTGGTCAGAGAGGATGATTCCGATCCCTTTGTGCTTCAGCTTCAACATTATTTTTTGAAGCTCGGCTATGGTCAAAGGGTCGATTCCCGTGAAAGGCTCGTCTAGAAGAAGGAATTTCGGCTTGATGAGGAGCGAGCGGCAGATCTCCAATCTTCTTCTTTCGCCGCCAGATAGCCTGTAAGCAAGCTGTTTGGCAAGATCATGGAGCCCAAGCTCCTCCAGAAGCTCTCTGATAATTTTTTTTCGCTCTTCTTTTCCCATTGGTTGGAGTTCAAGGATTAGCTTGAGATTATTCGCCACTGATGCCTTAAGAAAGACAGAATGTTCCTGAGGAAGATAAGTGATTCCCTCCATAACTCTAAGGTGGCTTGAGTATTGTGAAATATTTTTCTCATCCAGAAAGATGTCTCCGCTGTCAGGCTTAATGAGGCCCACGATCATCTGGAAAGTTGTTGTTTTCCCGGCTCCATTTCTTCCCAGAAGACCTATTATCTCACCAGAGCTTATTTCAATATTCACACCCTTGACCACAGGGCGGAGGTTGAAGCTCTTTGTCAAGCCTTCTGATTTGAGCACGGACATTGTTTCACCGCTTTTCAAGACTGAGGAGGAATTTTTTGAGTTCGAGTCCACCTGTGAAGCCTCCGAGGCTTCCGTCAGAGGAGAGAACTCTGTGGCAGGGAATAACAATAAGCAGTGGATTCCTGGATAGAGCTTGACCAATGCTCCTGTAGCCCCGGTGATTCAATTTTTCGGCAAGATATTTATAAGTGCATGTTTTCCCGTAAGGAATTTTTCTTGTCTCCAGCCAGACTTTTCTCTGATATGGAGTTCCAGAAATGAAGTCAAGAGGAAGGAAGGTGAAATCCTCTTTTTCCCCCTCAAAATATTGGCTAAAGAGTTTTTCTTCCCTATGAAATTTCTTACTCTGAAGCTCAAGAGGGATAGACTTTCTTTTAAAAAACTCAGTAATTTCTTTGAAGCGGTTTTGGCGCCTCAGGGAGGTAGCGAAGCTTAATCCTTTTTCACTCTTGGCTAGAAAGATTTTACCCAATGGAAAATCGAGGATGGTGTAGAACATGTGGTTTCTAAATACCCAAGGAGAGTCTTTCTGCAAGAGGAGATGGCAAACCTTCCTTCAGGATTTTTCTCTGAGCTTCTTCAATATCATACTCCAGGCGGTAGAACTTGACTTTTCTTACTTTAGAATCATAGACGGCACATGATGCAAGAGGGTTTCTATCCCGAGGCTGTCCAACTGCACCCGGATTAATAAGATATCTAACGCCTTTTTCAATTTTTATCTCGTTGGAGTTGCCTGTCAGAAAAGTCCCCTCCACAAGATGGTCTTTTTCAGTGTAGACAAAAGGGAAGTGGGTATGGCCAAAGAAACAGAGCTGAGTTGTTATGTGCTCAAAAGCTTCTGCCGCGTCGAATTCTCCAAAAATATAATGATCCTCATCAAACGGCGCTCCATGGCAGATCATGATATCCTTGTGGATAATCTGTGGCCCGGCTTTTAGACGGCAGAGAAAATCCAAATTATTCTTCTTGATGTGGTCCGCTGTCCAATGGATGGCAGAAGCGGCGATGGGATTAAAGGTCTGGACAGAGTCAAGACCGCAGACAGCCTTGTCATGGTTTCCCCGGATTATAGAGAGGGGTTTAAGAGAGCGAACTTTTTGGATGATTTCGTTAGGAGAGGCACCGTAGCCAACTAGGTCGCCGAGAAAAATGAAATGGTCAATCTTCCTTCTCTGGATAAATTTATGAAGCGCGAGATAAGATTCTAAATTACCGTGGATGTCCGTAAAGATCAAATAACGCATTCTTCGATTCCTTTGACTTTTTCTTGCAAAGAATTATACATTTTATGGGCCTTATAGGAGCTTCTTACGAGCGGGCCTGATTCAACATCTCTGAACCCGAAGCTTAAAGCGGTTCTTTTCAGATGCTCGAATTCTAGAGGGGTGTAGAATTTCCGAACAGGCGCGTGTGTTTTTGAAGGCTGGAGGTACTGGCCTAGGGTTAAAAGATCGCAAGAGGCTCCCCTCAGGTCAGCTAAGGATCTGATGATTTCTTCTTTTTTCTCTCCTAAGCCAATCATGAGCCCTGATTTAGTCACTGCGCCCATTTCTTTCGCCTTTTTCAGAACATCTAAGGACCGGTGGTAGTTCTTTCTGGGCCGGTTTATTTGAGGATAGAGGCGCTCTGTTGTCTCCAGATTATGATTTAAGATATCTGGCTGGGCTCGAAAGACCTGTTCCAGAGCCTTCTCATCGCCCTTGAAATCTGGTATCAAAGCCTCTACTTTAATCCCGGGTGTTCTCTTTTTTATTGCCCTTATTGTTGAGGCAAAGAAAGAAGCCCCGCCGTCAGATAGATCATCCCTTGTTACCGAAGTTATGACTGCATAGCGAAGACCAAGCAAAGAGACAGCCTCTGCTACGTGCTCAGGCTCGTCCGGAGAAGGAGACGAAGGGAATCCTTTTTCCACGGCACAAAATGCGCATTCGCGGGTGCAGATTTCCCCAAGAATCAGGAACGTGGCTGTCTTTTGGGACCAGCACTCAGCGACATTGGGACATTTTGCACTCTTACAGATTGTGTTGAGTTTTCGCTTTTCCAGGGTGTTGGAGACGTAAAAAAAATTTTGGTGCGAAGGAAATTTGACCTTAAGCCAATGCGGCTTCTTTGTTATTTTTGTTTCCGGAAGGGCTGGCACTATTCCTGCTCTGGCGAAAAATAGTTGATTAACTTAGATAAAAAATATTTTCCTTTTAAATCCGAGACGAAACCTTAATACTCTAATTCTTTTTCTCTCTTCATACGCCTGCGCATCCTTTTGCGCGCCTGAGCATCTTTCATTCTTCTTTTCTCGCCGGGCTTGTAATAGATAGAATGTTTTTTAATCTCTTTGATTATTGCTTGCTGTTGAACTTTTCTTTTAAATCTTCTAAGAGCACTTTCTATTGATTCGCCTTCTTCAACAACTATGAACGCCAAATATATTCACCTCCTTGGTCGTGCAGGTATCAATCTCTTATATCTAAATCTGCCTGCCTTGTCAAGGCAAATTCAATAAAACGCAGGGCCTTGATTCATATTCTGTAGGGGTTTGATTCATCAAACCCACCTTTTATTCTATAGGATTTTGATTTATCAAACTTGCTGGGGGCAATCTCGGTTAGATTCTTCTTAAATCATTCCGATTTTTTTGCTAAAATGACTGCTCTTTTCAATATCTGGAATCTTTTCAAGAAACCATTTGTTTATGTTGTCCGTATAAGTAGATAAGATATGCTTGCAAAGGAGGATATAAATGAGAAAAAAAACTAACTTCCAAAGAATGGGCACCTTCCTGTTTGTCGGCTTCTTCGTTGCTGCATGTTTTGTGCAAGGTCAGGAGCCATCTGCTTTCAAGCTAAAAACTAAGAAAGAGGTGCTCATAGCAGAACTCGAGGAGGCTGTTCCCAGGCTCATGGAAAAGGCGAGCATACCCGGACTTTCCATAGCCGTTATAAGGAAGGGTGAAATAATCTGGAATAAAGGTTTCGGGATCAAGAGCACAAAGACCGGAGAGCCTGCTAGCGAGGAGACGATCTTTGAAGCTGCCTCGCTCACCAAGCCGTTGTTTGCCTATGCCGTGCTCCGGCTGGTCGATGAGGGAGTGCTGGATTTAGATACTCCCCTGATAAAATATCTTCCCCAAGAAAATATCGAAAAAGACCTTCTGAAACATTCCCTTGACTACGAGGGATTTCGCTCGGACTGGTTTCGCAGGATTACTGCTCGGCAAGTCCTTTCACACTCTTCCGGAATGCCGCACGGAGAGAGGGGAAAACCTTATCCGCTCTTCTTCGAGCCTGGTGAAAAATATAAGTATTCAGCCCAGGGATACTGGTACCTTCAGCTTGTCGTGGAACATCTCAAAGGGCAAAAGCTCAAGCAGTTGATAAAAGACTATGTGCTGGATCCGCTCAAAATGAGAGACAGCAGCATGGTGTGGAAGGATGAATACGAAACTCAGGCCGCCGCCGGGCATGACATTCTGAGTGATTCGAGAGAATTCAGGAAAAGAAAGAGGTCACATGCAGCTGCCAGTCTCTACACTACGGTAGGAGATTACGCTCGGTTCGTCATCGCTGTGATGAATGGTACGGGCCTCAAGAAGGAAACTGCCAAGATTATGCTCAAACCTCAGGTCGAGGTCGACAAAGATGTTTATTGGAGTCTCGGATTTGGAGTGCAGCACACGCCTGAGGGGGATGCATTCTGGCAGTGGGGGGATTACGGAATTTTCAGGAATTATATTACCGCATTCAAGGAGCACAAGCTGGGGGTCGTGTATTTTACGAACAGTTTTAACGGATTGAGTATCGGTTATGAAGTCGTCGAGCGTGCTCTCGGCATAAAGGACCTCGCCATTGCTACCCTGGGTTATGATCAATATGATTCGCCGAACCTGGTGTTTGCCCGGACAATGATTAAACAGGGAATTGATGAAGCGATGAAGATGTTTCCCGAATTGAAAGAGAAATATCCTGCTGATAAGGTCGAAAGAGGGATTAACAGTCTTGGATATTCATTTCTGAATGCAGAGAGATACGATGAAGCCATCGCGCTGTTTAAGTTAAACGTCGAAAACTTTCCGAATTCAGCAAATGTCTATGACAGCCTTGCCGAAGCATACATGAAGAGCGGAAACAATGAGCTGGCGATCAAGTTTTATCAGAAGTCGCTGCAAGCGATTCCCGATGATCCGCGGCCTGACAAAGACTTCCTGGAAAGACTCAAGAAAAACGCTCTTAGTAATTTAGAGAAATTACAAAAGAAAAAAGACACCAAATAGGCGCTTTTTATCTACGAGGCTTCGCTCTTATTCCGAGATAGTAGGCAACGTTGGCGTGAGGATCGATCTTCGTTTTTATTCTGCCTGGCAGAGCGCTTAGAACCGGATTTAAGCCCGGACCGTGTCCTGAATGATCGCTCCACCCGTGGATACAGACGCCAATAGTCACGGCACCTTTGTATCTCCCACGTCCGTAGTAGTCATAATGGTCTCTGATGGCCACGAGGTCTCCGAGCTTGATATTTTTTAGGTCAAATTCCTCAGCAATTTCGGGGCAAGTCGTTTGGATATCGTAATCAATGTATTCTATAAACGGGCCCCCTATTCCTGACCCCATGATATACCCCGGAATCTCCATCACAACAGGCACTACAAGCTGATTGCCCTCCACTTTAATGCCCATTTTCTCCAGCAGTTCAGGGGAAAGCTTGTTCACTCTCACATCTTCGAAGCCTTCGATTTTAAGGCCCACCCCCTTGGCTTTAACCTGAATTTTATCATCCAAGGCTAGATTCTCAAGCACATTCTTCGGGAACCAGGCAAGGTCGTCTGAGCCAGCATGTCTTCCGATGTACATTCCTTTAGCTCCTTTAGCCTCGCCGGAGATAATTTTTGCCTCGTTACCGATACAGGCGAGAATAGCTATAGCGCATTCGCTGGCGCGTTGTCTGTCGCGACCCTGGATAGTGACATCTGGCTCGACATGATCAGCGCTCGCCCAGCCATAAGTTGTATCTCCGAGTGAAACAGTGTAGTTGATCGAGGCCATTCCGATGCTTATCTTTGGCTTGCCGTCGTAGGTCGTCGAATACCCCCGGCTTCCAGCAGGCTGCACAACAGCTTGAACAGCAGTTGTTATGAGCTTGTCCTTGTTAGTTTTCAAAGCGGCCGGATTCTTGCTAGGAGTGGATTTCTTCATCTTGAGACCAAGATACTTTCCGATGTTAGCTGTCGGATCAATCCGCGATGTTAACTTGTCAGATCTTGTGGACAGGATTGGCGTCACGCCTATACCCAGTCCTGAAATGTCGCTCGGTCCTGCGCAGACAACTCCTACAGTCGCTCCTCCTTTGAAGTAACCCTTTCCATAGTCAGTCTGGATATCCTTCAGAATGACAAGATCGCCGAAACGCAGCTCGTCCAAACCGTATTTCTTTATATCAGGCGGATAACATGTCTGGATATGCCAATTGCCAGATAAGCTTCCGCCACCAGCACCCCGACCAACAATCTCGGCTGGTATCTCTTTGACCACCGGCACCTCAAGCTTGCCTGCCGCATTTTGAATAACAAGCTTTTCCAGGACCTCTGGCGATAGGCCGTGAATAAATACATCCTTAAATCCTTTAATCTCAAGGCCGACGCCTTTAGCTTTCACCTGCAGCTTGTCGCCAATTTCAAGCTTTTCCAATGCGCTTTCCTCAAAATGAACCAGTACATAGCTTTCGAATTTTCCGACTATAACGCCCTTGTCGACGATAACGCCTTTGTCTCCCTTAGTTTCACGTTTTATGACTTTTACTTTGTTGCCGATGGAAGTAAAGGTGAGCCAGGCACTTCTGCCCCGTTCTTGGCCGGTTCCTACTGTCGCAACACCTACGGTTGCCCTGTCGCCGGAAGCCCAGCCGAAGATCTTATCGCCGATTTTCAGGTTATAATTGATACCGCCGATTCCAATCGCCATCTTGGGTTTTCCATCCCAGGTTGTGGTGTATGACCTTGAAGGTTCGGCCGGGGCTATCTGACCTTGAACCGCAATCGTAAGCAGCTTGTCTTTATTCGTGGATATGACTTGCTTTTTGGCCTGGCCGGCAGCATGAATCTTGTCTGCAGCAATAAAAACAATGCACAGTAGAATTCCAAAAAGAATCAAAATTTTTTTCTTCATAACTCCTCCTCTCATTTAAAAATATAATTCGGAATAAGATTAATTAAGATTAATAAGGCAGATATGAAAAGTCAAATATAAGGTAAGCAGATTTCGTTAATTTGCGAATAAAGCGTAGGATTTATTTTTTCTTTTCTTGATTGGTAGTAATGTTTACGATTCTCCAATTGTCGCCTGTTCTTCTTACACGCCATTTGACATACCCGTTAAAAATTTCCTGCTTTAGCCCTGTTTTGGATATGCCAGTTATGTTATTAAAAAAGCTTATCTCAGCCTGATTTATTCCTCTAAACTGAGTTTTGATATCGGAAGCAGTAGATTGGAAGCTTTCAAACATTCTCATGCTCGATTCAGTTCTCTTTCTCAGTCTCTGGAAAAGCTGAGGAGCACATGCTTTCTCGTAAAAGGCCAGCAGATTATTAGAATTAAGGGATTGGATATAATCGTTAACAAGAGCTTTTGCCTGCTGATCAGCCATTCTTAATCTCATTTGCATGATGAGCTTTCTTGCTTCAGCGTTTTGAGGGTCTAATCCTAGCACTTTTCTCACATGCTTAACGCCCTCCTGGTAATCTCCCCTTTGAAATGCATCTCGGGCGATTTTGAGCTTATCATTGATTTCCTGCTCTTTGGTTTTTTCGGTTTGTCTTTTTTTTGCTTCAGAAAGAAAATACTGTGCTGAAGTGTTGGCTGGATCAAGTTTAAGCACTTCTTTCATCTGCCTGATGCATTCATCGAAGCTTCCCTCGTTAAAAGCTTTGATCCCTTGGTCCAATGTGCTGGAAACATCGGGCTTTTCTTTTTCAGCCTCTGATGGCTTGGATTCTGCCTCCTCAGGTTTTGGAGGAACTTTTTCCACTGGCGCAGGTTTTGGCTCTTTTTTCTCTGCCGCCACAACTTCTGCAGTTTTCTTCTCCTCGGGGACAGCGGCTTGAATGCCGGGCTCAGAGCCTTTTGCATCTTCACTCAAGGCATCGGATTTCTGATCCTGAGGAGCTATTCCCAAGAATTCAGGTAAAGGAGTGAATTGCCAAGCAGCTACAACAATGAGGAAGATGATTGCAACCAGGGCTGCTATCCTCTTGAACCTTTTTTTCCAGATTCGACGTGCCTGTTGACGTAATTCCTCATCACCAAGGAACCACTGCCAGCTCGCCGTTGAAAGCATGGCTATGATGAGCGCAGCAATTATATAATCCACAACTATCTTAGGGAGACGATAATGTCCCACAAGAATGTGGTGGGCAAATTCAATCAGAGCTGCACCGCCGCCGATAAACGCTGCCAAAGTATGTATGATTTTCCTTTCCTTCAATTTTCTTAAAAAAATCCGTAAAAAGCCTGCTTTTCTCTCTAAAATCATCTCCTTGGTAGGAATGTTTTTCTCTATTTTGGTCAGCTCTTTGTGAATGTCAGCTGTATTTTGGTACCTTTTCTCTCTTTTTTTCTCCAAACATTTCATTACCAATTGATTGAGTCTATCTGGTATTTGAGGGTTGAATTCCTTCGGCTCTCGTGGTATCTCAGTTTTGTGTTTTAAAGCTATGCTCATAGGAGTTTTCCCCTCAAAGGGCACATCGCCTGTCAACATTTCGTAGAGAATCACGCCCATGGCATATATGTCCGCTCGGGGATCGACCTCTATGCCCTCTACCTGTTCTGGAGATATATAATGCGGTGTCCCTATTATCATTCCTGTTGTAGTTACTCCCTTTGCTTTGAGGGAGCGGGCAACGCCGAAATCCATTATGCGAGCATGCCCCTTGTCGTCGATTATGATGTTTTGAGGTTTTAAATCCCGGTGCACAACTCCCAGTTTGTGGGCTTCAGCAAGCCCATCGCAGACCTGTTTGGCAATATAAACGGCTTTTGAGGTACTCAAATGTCCTACTCTTCGAAGCGTACTTTTAAGATCCTCGCCTGATACGTATTCCATGCTTATGTAGGGAGTATTTTCGTGCTTGTTGAGGTCATACATGCGACAGACGTTTTTATGAGTGATCTTTCGGGCGAATTTGAGCTCGTTCCTGAAGCGTTCAATAGCCTGGTCATCAGAAGCGATCTCCGGGTTCAAAAGTTTCAAAGCCACATTTTCCCTAATTTCTTTATCCAGAACTTTGTAGACGGTTCCCATACCTCCCTTGCCAAGCTCCTCAATGACCTGGTATCTTCCGGCGAATATACTGCCAGTAGTTAAATGTTTCACGGTTGTCTCGAGTGTTTTGGTGGCGGCAACGTGAATATCTTTGGAAGGCTCAAGGGAGGCTGCGCACCTGCCGCAAAAAAGAGTGTCGTCTGGATTTTCGTAATGACATTTGGGACACTTAATTCCCATTGTTCTGTATTATTACTTAGCCAAAGGATATCAATTTATCCTGAAAGAGTCAATCAGAGTGATGTACGCGCTGGTTATGAGTTTTGTGCTAGAGAAAGAAGCTAATTTTTCCTCCAACGCGGAGTGTGTTAGCATATGAGAAGAGCATTAGCCAAACATTCGGCTAAAAAAAGGTAAAAAACAATATTGACTCTGCTTGCTGCCCAGATTACATTAGTTAAAAAACAAATCCCAAAATTAGTTGATTTTGTTTATCTGCGGTCATTGAGGAGGATTAGATGAGTATTACTGAACCCAGCAAAGTATCAGTTAGAGTGCATGAATTCTTCTGGTTCAAACTCATGAAAGGTTACTATCGTGGATTTGTTGGTTCTTTGGGCTTGAAGGGCGATGAAAAGGTCCTCGACTTTGGCTGCGGTCCAGGCTCCGCTTCGAAGTTCATCGCTCAAACTCTTGAGAAGGGAGGCGGTGAGTTGACTTGCCTCGATATATCCAAAACTTGGATTGAGAGGGCCAGGAAGCATTTAAACAGATTTTCAAACGTTGCGTATTATGCGCAGGATATAAAAAAATGGGATGAGAAAAATAATTATTTTGATGCCGTAGTTATCCACTCTATGCTTCACGATATCGACAAATCAGAGAGAGAGGAAGTTGTAAGGACATTGGCTGAGAAGATGAAGCCAGGGGCCAAATTATTTATCCGTGAACCAACAAAAGAATGCCACGGCATGCAGTCGGAAGAAATTCGGGAGTTGATGTCAAAAAGTGGCTTGAAAGAGACTGATTCAGAGAAAACCAAGATCTTCATGATGGGAGTTATTTATACAGGAATTTTTAGGAAGACTGATTAGAAGCAGGATCAGGTAGAGGATTCTTACGATCTCTTCAGAATTGTTTAAATTCTGTACTAGCTGACCCGACCCTATAATCTCTATAATAAGTTTAAGGTTGAAAAGGAGTTTTAAAATGAAAGGCTGGAGCGTTATATGTTTAGTGCTGCTCATAGCTCTACTAGCTTTGATCTCCACCGCGTTTCTCGCATATTCACAAGAAGCGCAAACCATAAGACATCCTGAAAAAAAGGAAGAATTAAAGCTCTTCCCCAATCCATATGATCGTTTGCCAGAACTTCCTTCCGCATACACAGCGGAAGACGGAACAGACATTGTGGTGGCCTTCATAAGAGATGAAAAATACGTTCTTATTCCCGTGACAGTTGAAAACGGCAAACTACTGAATTATAAAAATAATCAATGGTTTGGCAAGGGCCGGCAGCTTGAGGTTGACGCCTCAGATTTTCCAACGCTTGCCAGAACCGGACTTCACTCTGAAATAGAATTGGATAAGACAAAAACAATTACCGGGCGCTATATTACTAAAATTACAGAGATCGGTCGCCCTGAAAGATACTCAGGTGGAGGTTTTATGAGTCATGACGAGGATATTATTTCTGTTCTAAGAGGAGATAATAGAATGGTTACTCAATTAGGATCAATTCACCCGGAAATGGCCAAGCCCTTGTTTCATGTTTTCAATATCATACTTACGGTGAAAAAGGACTCTGAACGAGGGAACATCGGAGGAGTCCTGTACAACAAGAGGAAGATAAATCTAAAATTTTGGGGCGCGAAAGGGTGGCAGGATTCCATATTTAATGACGAGATTTTGGGATACTGGCAAATTGAAATGTGTAGAGATCTGGACAAAGAGGAGAAAGCATTTGTATCAAAAGAGTATTCGAATCTTGCTGATGAAGAAAAGGCTCAATTAATAAAGAAGGTCTCTTTTATTCATACAGGAGAAATGGTTCCGTATTACATTATGCGTTATGGTTTTTATGAAGGACATACATCCTATAGAGCAGATCCGATAGCCATTGCTTTCATCTTTGGCCTGCGAAGTGTGGATGAAATTGAGAGTGCTTTCAAGGGTAGGCTTTTCGAAACCCTGACGAATCATTTTACCGAAGAAAATTTTGGCAAGTTTAAGAGCAGAATTTCTTCAAATTAATTATTATGCGCTCTTTTTTCTTCCATTATTTATCCCTTTTTTGGGTTGAGCGTGCGAAATCTCAATTTCGGACGACAGCTTAAGTTGAATAATGCAGATTAGGACCTAGATTCTTAAAATGAATTTCCTATTTTTAAATTTTATGAGGAAAAGAGGAGTCTAAAATGAAGTTATCCATTCTTAAGAAGTTTTTATCTTGTTTGTTATTAATTATTGTGCTTTTATCTGCGGCTAGCTCTGTACGAGCTGTCCGGAAAGCGCAGGATCCTCGAGTGGACAGCGTGGATAAGCTTTTCGCAGAACTGAACAATACTGAGTCTCCAGGCATTGCAATATTGGTGGTAAGGGACGGGGAAGTGCAGTTGCGTCGATGCTATGGAATGGCCAACCTGGAGCACAAGGTACCGATTACGCCCGATACGGTCTTTGACATCGCCTCAGTATCAAAACAGTTTTGCGGTATAGCTGTATCCATGCTGATCGAGCAACGGAAGATTGCGCTCCAAGATGATATACGAAAATACATCCCGGAGCTTCCTGATTTTGGTCATACCATCACCATTGATCACCTTGGGCATCACACTAGCGGCATCCGCGACTGGCCTGCTACTCTTGCGCTGGCCGGATGGCGTATGGATGATGTGATCTCCTTTGACCAGATCTTGACCATGGCCTTCAACCAGCAGGACCTCAACTTTAAGGTGGGCGACGAATACTCTTATTCGAATACAGGATACAACCTACTGGCTGAGCTGGTAAAGAGAGTAACCGGAAAGACGTTTCGCCAGTGGACCGATGAGAACATCTTCCAGCCTCTAAGGATGAAGAATACCCATTTCCATGATGACCACACAGAGTTGGTACCGAACAAAGCTTATGGATACGCTCGCGGTAGGGATGGAGAGTTCAGTGCTGTGCCCAACGGTCTTACAGCCCTTGGCTCCAGTTCGCTGTATACGAGCATCAACGACCTGGCGAGATGGGTTATGAATCTTGATGATCAGAAAATTGGAGGTAAAGCTGTACTAGAGAGAATGGAAACGCGCGGTGTTCTGAACAGCGGCAAAAAAATTGACTATGCATTTGGCCTGAGTTTTGGTAAGTACCGCGGTTTGAGGACGCTCAGCCACGGCGGGTCATGGGCATCTTTCCGCACCTATCTGGCGCATTTCCCTGACGAGCGGTTTTCCGTTGCGGTGCTTTTAAACTACAGTCCATCCAACTCGAACCGGGCTGCTTACGATGTTGTGGATATCTATCTCGCGGATAAACTAAAACCGCGGCCCAAGACTCCAAAGAAAAAAGAGGAACCTAAGCCTGTTAAAGTGCCCGTCACAATTCTTGATGAGTACGTGGGGTCCTACAAGCTAGGAAATGCCTGGTATGTGACTATCTCAAGGAACGGTGATCGCCTGATGACACAGGCAACTGCAGAAGATATATTTCCTATGACGGCCACGTCTGAGAAGCGATTCTGGGTTAAAGACTATAATGCGCCCATTGTTTTTGGGCGCGATAAGGAAAGACAGGTATCTCATCTTCTTTACCGCGGTATGACCTGTCCCAAGCTGGAAAATGTACCTGTGCCGGGCCCGGAGCAATTAGCCGAACTGACCGGCGAGTACAAAAGCGAAGAGCTCAAAACCTTCTACACAATAGCCCTTGAGGACGGCAAACTTGTAGCCAAGCACAGGCGCCACGGAACCATAAATCTAACTTATGCTTATAAGGATGATTTCCGGGGAGGTGTATGGTTCATGCGATCCGTCGAATTCTACCGCAACAAAGCCGGAGAGGTAGAAGGTTTTAAAGTCACACAGAGCAGAAGCCGCAACCAGAGGTTCATCAAGCAGCAGTAAAATATAAAAAACTCCAGAAGATGAAGTTATTGATAAGATCATCCGTCACCTAAGATTTCTTTCAATTTTCTGCATTGACTAGCTATTTTGTCTATGATATTTCTGTTCTTCACTTATTTACCAAACCTGTATCCCGAAACTAAAATGATGAATTTTGGAGCGAGGAGGGGATTATGGATGATTCTCTGAGGTTTGCAAAGCGATGGGTTATAACCGGAATTGTCTGCGGTGTTTTGGCAGGCGTTTCTTATGCTGTTTCGATAGCTGTTTCCCTGCCACCGCGAGTTGCCTATCCTGTCTTCTGGGCCTTTGGTCCGCTTTTTTGTGCCAGTGCTCCGGGCTTCTACCATTTTGTTAAGCATTATCGGAAGTCTATTCCACTTCAAATAGGGATATTGTTTTTGATTATTGCCGGTGCTTCAGTCACGATGATGGGCACGATGCAGGCTGCTGCTCGGGCCGTGTTTCGGGCCATTCCCCTGGAAAGAGCCAGCGAGGTCACAAAGGAAGCATGGGAGCTAGCTTATCGAGCAGCCGATGCTGTTCAGATGGGAGCTGATGTTGCCTGGGATATATTCATTTTCTCCAGTGTCTTTCTTTTGGGGATAGCCGTATTCAAGCATCCGAAGCTGGGGTGGTTATTCGGAACGCCTGGTTGCATCGTAGCTTTCTTGGGCCTGGCTTTTAATATTTACACTTTTCCTCATAATCCAGGAACGCAAGGGCTTGTTGATATGGGACCGTTTGTGGGCCTCTGGTTTACCGCAGTTAGCATAAAAGTAATAATCTCTCTAAAATGGATGGACACAAAAGTAGAGATCAGCGAGAAATGAAAGATTAGTACAGGATTAGGGTTTGTTTTGCTCCCGGATGTCCGTTATCAAGGCTCTTAATTTTTTTTCGTAGCCTTCTCTCCCAGACAAAAAGACTAGGTTCTATTTAAAAAGATTGAGTTGTGGAAATTATTTTGTCTTATCCCGCAGTGATTCATCGGTGCGGCCGCCAAGATATATTCCCACAACTTTTGTCGCATTCCCATCTTTACCCAGGACGAAGCGGAGTCGAAAGAGTCCATATCCTTTTAGAGCGAATGTGTCCTGAGAAAGTGGCAGTAACTCGTATTCCTTTCTGCCCTCCCTTTTATAGTACAATCTGCTCTGGCGGAAATACACGTGCCGGGGGCCATAGTCGCCGGCATATTTTTTTAGTGTCTCTTCTGGAATCAGGAGTTGCTTCCCTTCTAACTGGATAGCTTCCTTAACCCAGGGAATAGACATCTTCGCTAAGGAATGCTTAGGATCCAGCTCCAAAGTTTTTTGGATATATTCAAAAGATTCCTTATATCTTCCTACCTCAAGATAAAGCCTGCCGAGGCCTCCCCAAGCTATAACTGATTTCGGATCTGAATCAATAATCCATTTATAAATCGCCTCTGCCTCGCTTATTTTCTCTTTGCCGGATAAATAACGAGCAATGCGGTTGAGGTCCTCTATCTTGAAATTCTCCGGAAATTGATTCTTCATCTCTTCCATTTTCTCCAGGCCGGCTTTTTCACCTTCTTCTAGAAAAGTCTTTTCTACGGTCATGTAAGAAGTCCATTCCGGGTCGCCGAGCCGTTTGTAAGTGAGCCAGTTGAATGAGTGTTGCGGTTCGTCCAGAACAAGAGAGATGAGTGATTCAGCAATCAAGAACAGGTTCTCGGAATTTGCGAAAAATACTAGACCTGCCTTTTCTTCCGGGTAAGAAACCGTATATGCTCTGAGGTCACCGTTGTCTCCCCAATGCCAGAATCCGTTTTCAGTATTTCCTGGTTGGATTCCCCAGCCGAAGCCCCATGAGATGTGTTCATCCAATTCGTCTCGAGCGTCTCTTCTTTTCGTTGCCCTGACGTGTGGAGTTAACATCAGGTCAATGGTTTTTGCTTCTAGTACTTGATCGTTCATTATTGAGCAGAGGAAGGTGGCATAATCCAGCGCCGTGGTCAGCAAGCTCGCTCCACCATTCGGCTCTGTTCGTCTTCTTTTTTGATTGGCAAAGCCATGACGGTCATGTCCGGCGGCGCCGTTCTCATCATACAGGTCATTCCAGATATAGCTGGTCCTGGACATCCCCAACGGTTCAAATATCTCTTTTTTCGCAAACTCCTCGAGAGTCATCCCCGAGATTTTTTCTATTGTGCGGCCCAGATAAAGAAATCCCTCGCCTGAGTAGCCATAAAGCTTTCCTGGTTCGCGGACAAGCTTGTTTCCCCAGTTGGGAAGGCCGGTCGTGTGGATCAGGACATGTCTTGCGGTTATCTTTTTATAACGCTCATCCCCTGCAAGTTTTGGGTAGGGAAGATATTCAGCAAGAGCCCTGTCGAGGTCCAGTTCTCCCCGCTCCACCAGCTTCAAGGCAGCCACGGCTGTTATGGTTTTTGTGAGTGATGCAGCTTCAAAGATAGTTTTTTCATCCACGGGTTCATTTGTTTCCCTACTCCGTACTCCAAAGGCACCTGACCAGAAGATTTCGCCATTTTGGATGACTGCTATAGAGAGACCGGGAATATCAGCCTTCTCCATCAATCTCGGAATTTCTTTTTCAAGGGTTGTTCCCAGATTCTGCTGTTTGCAGTGGGACGGGAAAAGTAAGGTAAAAAGGGCAAGAAAAAAGACATATAGTTTATGACGTTTCATATCCACCTCCAGAGAAATAATCATTATACGGGAGCAACTTTCCAATTAGAAATACGTTATCAAGGTAAAAAAAGTTGCTTCTCCATAATTTTTGTAGGATGAAATTGGGGCCAAAAAATTGGGGCCAGGCCCCATTTTCTTTATTTTATTGGAAAAACCTGAAGGACTTGTGACATAATGTGCAGGCATGCGGCATGAAGAAAACGAGAAAAAAAATCATTATCTTTAGCATTCTGGGAGTATTCATCTTAGCCGTTTTGGTATTTTTCCTAAGGAGTCCGATTGGAAGGGCGCTCCTAAAATCCAAAGGTCATTTTATTGTGCATAGAAATGATTCAAGAGTTCTCTACGAGCCTGGAGCTGAGGGATATGCTGACAAAATCGCCGAGTTTCTGCCAGCAGCCGTAAAGCGTGTCGAAGAGGGACATTTTCTTCCGTTTAGAAAACCGTTCAAAGTTTATGTATTCAGCACCCAGAAAAGCCACAATGAATCCATCGCCAACCCGACATCTTATCCCATTCGAGGAACTGCTATCCAAGGGAACGTTTTCATAGCACCCAGCGCGTTTTCATTCAAGGGTCTGGACACCCACAGGGAATCATTGATGCATGAGTTATCCCATCTCCACCTTAGCCAAAGATTGGGATTTCTCAAAAGAAGAAGAATCCCCAATTGGTTTACCGAGGGGCTGGCAAATATCATCGCCGGGAGTGGGGGTGAGGGGATTTCTGATGAAGTGGCCATCCAATCCATAAAGGAAGGAAGACATCTTATTATTCCAGAAAGGAGAGGATTTTTAAAACGATTAACAAAGACAATACAGGAGGCAGGCCTTACAAGCCCAATGTATCATAAACAAAATAAGATGTTTGTGGATTATATCAATAGTCTGAACTCAGAAGCTTTCATGAAATTGGTTTTGGCCGTCCAGAAAGATGAACCATTTTCCCTGTCCTTCCTCGAATACTTCGAGGCGAGCCCGGAGGAGATGTGGACCCGGTTTAAAAGCAAACTTTTGTCGACCGCAGACAAAGAAAATTTTCGTTAATAAGAAATTTCTTATGAATTATTCTATTTCACTTTTAAGGATATTATAAAATCTGGCCTTTACGGACCTTTCGATCCAGGGCTGGTGGCCGCAGTTCTCTAATAAGATGAATCGGAAGTCTTTCAGGATGCGAGAAAGGGGGCGTTTAACTCCTTCTGAAGGATGGGGATCATAGTCGCCATGGATTGCGACTACCGAACATTGGATTTTCTTTCCGAACTCTAAAAGCTCTCCGCTGCTTCTTAGCTTCTGGGCTTGCTCCCCTACATTTTGATATATATCATACTGGCATTCTAGCCCTTCGCTCTTGTAAGGCAGAGGATCATATGAATCAGCCTTAGAAATCAGCTCTCCAAACCGGGCCAGGAGGGTGTTTTTATCCCCGCAGGCGGGATCGGCCAAGGCTTTCATCAGTGAAAGGACCTCTGCTTTTTCTTCTATACTGAATCTGCTTAGCCGGATTTTCATAATGTTGAGAGCGTATTTTTCTTCGAACGGGCCGCTCCCGATGAGGATAAGCTTTTTTACGAATTGTGGATGCTGGGCGGAGAAAATAAGGCTTAGCCAGGCTCCCCACGACCAGCCAATCAATGTGATAGGAAGATCCCCGTTCTTGGCTAAAACGTCCTTTAGTTCCCCTATTTGCCCTTCAATTGTGGATGCTGTTTGAAGCGGTTCTAGAATCCCCCTGACAGAGGAAAGCTCCCGGGCAACTGGCGCCATTTCTCCGGGCGCGCCCGGCCCACCGTGGAGAACCGCTACGTTGAAAGGCGCATTCCCGTATTTTCGGAGGTTTTTCATACGTGAGCTTATTCTAACTGCTTTTATTTTAAAAATAAAACAGATAGCGACCACATTATAATTTGTGCAACAAATCCAACCCGAATAGGTATATACAGACATATGCGACTAATTCAGTTTTAATTGACTTCGAGTTTTGCTCGGGAGTAAACTGTGATGCGGACGATCAAGCGATAATCAAAAAGAAGCTCCTTTGAATGTAATTAGCCTTCTTTGCTTAAAAAATTCAATCATAATAAGGAGGACTTATGAAACGAAGGGAATTTCTTAAAAAGGCTGGTTGCGGAGCGGCTGGATTCACCGTCATTCCGATGGCCCAAGCCTCTAATGAGGAAAAGGGGGAGCTGGTCCTCCGCAGGTACGACATTGAAGTCGAAGTTGTTGAAGTAGGCCCGAAAACTCGCTGCCACAAAGTGGGAGAAAAGTTTAAGTGGCCCCAGGAAATGGGCAGCTTGTGTCATTGGCTGGGAAGCGCGATGGATCCCTTTTTAACGGGCTTGGCAGGCGGTGCAATCTATCCTTGGAGGTATCAAGGCACACCTTATGAAAAAGTGATCCATCCTGAGGGCGTGACCACAGAGTTTATCCGCTGCCCCGACCCATCAGAATCTGGTATCGTCGCCAGAATTACTCGCACATTTAAAGATAAACGCGTACTTAATAGCTAAAAAATGAGTCTGGAATAGTAATCCGTATTATAAACAAAAGACAGGAACTCAAAGTCATAAAGCATTACGAGAAATTTCTCTACTTAACAGATTTTTTTGCTTGAACCATGATATTTTTTTACGTATGATATGCAAATGTTTATGAAAAGGAGATAGGTGTCATGAAATTATGTTTCTGTCGCTTTTTGCTTGCTGCGGCTATCGTTGTGTTAGCCCTCATCTGGGTGCCTACCTTGTGGGCAAAATGGGTGATTGTCATCGCAGCCGCCCTCCTGGCCATCATGAGTCTTTTTTATCAGACGTGCTGCTGCAGGAGTCTCAAGAAAGTAGAAGAAAAGTAGTTTTTTCTGTTCACAACAAATCCTAGAAACAAACAAATTAAAGGCGAGAATCTGATATACGAGTCTAAATCACACATTTCTCGCCTTAAAACATCTCTAAAAAATTTCCTTCTTATCTAAGTGAAATATTTCGTAAATTTTTGTCCTTAAAAAGGGACAAATCTGCTGCCACCGAATGATTTTTTTGCAATCAGCGATATTAATAAAAACGCAGGATACTTGATCTGGAATTTGAACCATATAGATAGAATCCCCGAGCAAATACCTGATAGAATCACCTTTAGTCTGTATCTGTCTTTATATATTTTTCCTTTGTCATCAGGAAGGGATAACGAAAGGTCTGCTAAACGAAATAAACTCTGACATTTCAATTGGCATGATTGTTGCAAAGAATTTACTATGGATCAACGAGAAAAGATGACATCTTGAAAGACAAGGAGAATAAAATGAAAAAGGTAAGTTTGCTACTAGTTGTAATATTTGTTTTTGTTTTTTCTGCTTTTGCATTGAATAAGGACGATATTGAAGAAGAGATGATAGGAAAAAAGTTTGCCAAAGGTTCAATGTATGTGACTGGCCAGGTTGGCACTAATTCTTATGTCATAACTGATGAGCCTTTCAATGCAATGCCCTTTCCCTTAGGCGCCAGCTATGAAGTTGCTCTAACGGATAATATAGGAATTGGCGGCTCGGTTATGTTTGACAAATGGAGCGACTACCTGGGAATCTTTGGCGGAAAGTGGACTTTTCGGGTATTCAAACCTTCATTAGATATCACCTATCACTTTAGCGTAAACAAAATGAGAGGCCTGAACTTCTTTACTGGAGCAAGCCTCGGTTACAGCATTCTTTCTGTCAGTAATGAATTAGGCAATGATTATATGGGCGAGCTGAAAAGTGAAGCTCATTTTGCGCCTTTTCTGGGTTTACACCTTTATTTTTGGGAGGATCTCCCCGGCATTTTTAAAAATCTCTTGATAACTTCGAAAATATATTGGTCTGTAACAGGCGATTTTTCCGGGGTATCAGGTGCAGTAGGCATTACCTACAAGATTAAATAATTGCTCTATTCGTCCCGGCGCTTGTTAGCCCGGGGTGTCGCTGCCAGAAGCCTGCGGATAGTATGTATATCAAAGAGAAGAATACGGACATCTCTGCGGATTTCTCTTCGGTTGGAAAATGTTCCTGGTTAATATGACAGAATTTATCGAAGCCCCAATCTCCCCCAGTGTTATGTTAGTTCATCCTCCACGGGAGTTTGAAGCAAAAGCCATTTCCCGATACAAGAACAGGTCATTTCAGTTTGACTCTTTTCTTATTCCTTGGTTCCTTCTCACACCCTAAGAAACAGGGTAACAGTGACTATCAAATGCCCCCGATGATTAAATATAAATAACGAAGTTGTTTAGGTTGTGTTTCTACGGCCCCGTAAAAAATAATATACGTAAGATCCAGATGGAGGCATGAAATGAAAAACTGTATGGTTAGAGGTTTGCTTTTAACCAGCATGATCGCTTTCCTCTTGATGATGAATCATGCAATTGCCCAGGAACTGAAGGTTTACAAACACCCGAGACTGAATATTCAATTTGAGGCCCCGGCCGATTGGAAAGAAAATCCTTACCATAAGGATAAGGAGATCTATGAGATTTTTGATCCCGATAAAGATATCCATGTCATGCTCTGGTACACGACGACCGAACAGGGCGCCCCTGAATATCTAGAGAAAATGGCAAGTATGAAAGACCTTGTCCTGGAGAGCAAGCCAGCAAAAATACAGATCAAAGGTCGCGATGCCTGGTCTTATAATCTTCCCGGTTTCGTCAATAAAAAAGCCATTCGAATGTTGCTGACGGTTATTCCGGATGGTAAATCAAAAGTCTATCCGCGAGAAAACGCCCTCCATATTATCCAGATCTGGTGTCCAGAAGAACAATTTGCAGATTATGAGCAGGATATGATTCTTATACTTAACAGCATTCAAATTACTTAGTAGCGAATTGCTGCTTTCTAACCTGGGTTTACTTTCTAACCTGGTTTACCTCCCACCTGGATTATACTTAACCCCCCGATTCATCCCAAAAGGCGATTGACCTGGCTTTTAGAATACCTCAAAGTAGTCATAGCACAAAAGGAGAATGTCATGAACAGAGCTTTCATTTATTTGATGATCTTCTCTCTGATTCCTGGAGTGGAGCTGGCACAAGAAAGCAGGGTTGATCTCGGGATTTCCGTCACCGACGGGAAATTGCGGAGCTTTTATCTGGCAGTCAGTGATTACTACGGAGTTTCGGGAAAGGCGGTTGTGGCCACTAAAGAGCGCTACCGCCTCCGTGATGAAGAACTCCCAGTTGTATACTTTCTATCTGCCCGGGCCCGTGTAGCTCCTTCAGCCATCATCGGTCTCCGGATAAAAGGATTGTCATGGCTCGATGTCACTTTCCATTATGGTCTCACTCCGGAGATTTTCTATGTTCCTGTGACCTTGGAGAAGATAGGACCTCCCTATGGCAAGGCCTACGGGCACTTTAAGAAGTACCGGTCCAAAAAGGTGTGGAAAAAGATAGTCCTGAGCGATTATGAGGTCACCGACCTTGTCAACCTCAGGTTTATCTCCGAACACTACAGGGTGAAACCTGAAGCAGTCATGAAGATGCGGAGCCAGGGAAAGAACTTTCTCACTATTAACGAGGAAAGAGCTAAAGGAAAAGCAAAGGCGAAGGGAATACACGGGAAGGATAGGAAGGTCAAAGCAGGTAAAAAAAAGGTCAAGCGCAAATAATAACTCAACTTGAGGAAATTTATATTAGATTTGCCCTATTTTATCTAATTTTTTGGTTTTAATTCCTCAATTACTTTCGCATCCAGCCAGTATATATCATTAAATCCATTTCCTGGATTCAAATTTAATCATATGTAAGTTATCCACAATTAATTTACAGTCTGATTTGTCTATTTTCGTCATATAATTAAGCAATAATTGAGGAAGATAGAGATAGACTTGTTGAGCAGAAATCCTTAGTATATATTTAATTTAGCTTTATCTTGGAGGATTTTGAAGATGTCGATCCCCTTATACGTTGTTTCAGCCTTTATTTTAGTTGCATTTGCCTTTATTACTTTTCGGACCGTTGTTCGACGCTCTTATAGACAGAGGGGACGGTTAACATGGTTTTCTTCCTCTCTTGAGTTTTTAGTTTTCTTCTCATGGGGCACATTTACATGGCTGGACCTTCCTTCTGGTTGGCCTCCCGCAGATGTCAATCCAATCCTCCGTACCTTCGCCTGGTTATGTATTACGATCGGCTTATCAGTGATGTTCATCTTGATATTCTGGTTCGGTTGGTTACGAGCGCTGGGCCAAAAGGTCGACACATTAGTACAATCTGGGCCCTACCGTATCACCAGAAATCCGCAGTCTGTAGCCTGCGGTATCGCTGTTATTGGATATGCTCTATTCTGGCCATCATGGCACACTCTTGGATGGGTGATCTTGTTTTCGGTTATCGCACATATGATGGTACTCACCGAAGAGAAACACTTGCGAGAAATCTTTGGTAAAGAGTATATTAAATATTGTGCTCGCGTTCCACGTTATGTTGGCGTTCGAAAAACACAGGTTCATCAATCCACCGCGAGCTGAGTTGAAGAGCAGTAACCTCCAGAACAAATTAATGTATTACAGGCTCTAACTCTTCTTCACGACACTCCCTGCCTTCTAAAACGTCACACAATATAATATTTAGCGACATTTCTATTGAATACCGTATCTACTTTTCTTTTAGTCTTTTCAACATATTTTTGCCATTAATATTATCGGGATTCAGTTGAATTGATTTTTCATAGTTTTTAATAGCCAAAATTCTATCACCATTTACCATGTATGCTTCCCCCAGGCTATCATAGACATTCCAAGACTCGGGGAAAGCCTCAACATTTATCTTAAATATCTCGATTGCCTCTTTTACCTTATTAATTCTGAGAAGATCGTATCCAAATCTGTTCATGGCTCTTTCTGCGATCTGTGCAAAATCAGGATAATTTTTCTTCAAATCAATAAACTTGTCTTTAACCGATCTGAAGCCTTTTGAGAACAAAGATTGTTCCAATTGGAGGGTATACACGGCCTCTCTTTCCCAGGGATAGCTTCTTGGATTTAGCTTGGCTGCCTTTTCAAAGTTTTCGGAGCCCTCTTTCACATTTCCAAAGAGTGAATACATTTGTCCGAGTCTTTTGTATGGCATCCACATATCTGGATGTTCATTTGAATTTAATTTAAATACCTCTAATGCTTCTTCCTTCTTTCCTGCTTGCATCATTTCATTTCCCAAAGCATCCATTTCCTCGGCATCAACATAGTATGTTTCGGGACTTCCTTTCTTAGCTTCACGAAATTCCTTGAGAGCAAATGCAATTCCTCTCTGCTCAATATTTACCTTTAGGGTTTTGGCAAGCGATTCACGTATGTTTTGAAGGCTTCCGGATTCATCCTGAAGCTTTAGAGAACTCGAATCAAGAAGTGCAATGGCCAATTCAAGCACGCTGTCTTTTCCCCGTTGAACATCTTCTTTAGTATTTATGATGCGCAGATCAGGAGGAACACCGATTCCTTCCCAGCAAAATCCAGCATAATCTACGAATAGCTTATAAGGTACCCGAAAGCTCCAGCCGTTGGGAAGCACATCACTGTAGACATCTGCAAACACGCCTGAGGTTAAATCTCCGACCAATGTAACATGAGGAAGCACACGCATGGCGAGGGCAAAATTCTCGGCCGCACTTATTGAAAAACGATTTATTAATATAACTACCGGTTTGGTGAATTGATGAGGACCATCCGGTTCTACATACCAGTACTTTGGAGGGGTGAAATCATCATAATTAGGTCCATTCCGTGTATATGTTATCATATACAACCTCTTTCTGTCGGCGAAACGGTCGGCAATAAGTTTCCCCACCCTGTCGTCCCCACCAAAATTTCTTCTCACATCCACGATAATGCCTTTGGCATTTCTAAATTCATTTATTATCTCATCAATAACGGCGGTGCTTTGAGAGATATTGCCAAAACTGTTAAAATGAAAATAGCCAATATCATCCGTAATCCAGCCGAAGGCGAATATGTTGTTCATCCTTTCCTCTAGCTTGCTCTGTAGATATTTATTGTTGATAGGTCTCTGACTCATAAATTGTCTAGCCTTAGTGATATCTCCGAAATTGTCTTTGTAAATCTCGTTCAGAATCCCCCCGATAAACACCCGGGATGGGCTTTGTGAAGTGAGTCTGACATGATTATCATTAAGGTGTCCTAGCATATTCGACATAATTTCAAAGAGCTCATCATCTGTAGTTCGGGGGGTGACTTTGAGTCTGTAAACAGAGTATAGAGCTCTCCAGTCGACCTTTTTCGGCCCGAAGATGCCATAATTTCTATCAAAGGCATTCCAGAGACATTCAAAATTTTTTTCTGGCTCGCTCAACTCCTGAGCAAAAGCATAGCTAAAACAAAGAATTAAAAAAACTATAATTAGATTCAAGTATTTACGCATCGCTATCTCCCTTAGTAATTTTGACCTCTGATATTAAACGTAAACATTATAATATAGGTCGACCGTTTTTCCTAATCGAAAGATCGGCAATTGAGAGGATTCTCTAATAGACAATTTTCAGCAAGATTGATTTAAAAAATGGAGGTCGGCTTTTTTTCTGTAATAAAAGATACCTCTTCAGCTAGGAATACCAGCCAATACATGAAATCTAGAGTGAAGATATCCTATGTATATATTTCGCGACATCCATTTATTTGCCTCAGGATAAGGCAGAATGGCGCATAATAATTAATTATAGGAATGGAACATATACAGACAAGTTAAAGAGGAAGATTGAGAAAAGCAACCTGTTGTCCCTTTTAAGAGTCATTTTGTATATAATCAGGCAAAGTATCTTTTAGGAGTTTCAAAATGAAGAGAATAAGAAGTGCTTTTTTGGTCTGGGTTGTGATGGGCTTCTGTACGAGCTTCGTCTTGACGCAGGATGTCAAAAATATCAACCCCAGCTTTGATTTCTCAGGGATAGAAGAATTCTGGAAGATCGCGGATATACTGAAGGCAGACAAAGAGCCCAGCGAGGAACAGTGGCAGGCAGTGTTCGAGACGCCTGGGTATGCTGAACTCATCCGGAGAGAGTTTAAACCGGATTACTTCAAGAACGCCATGCGGGCTGTGTACATGCCTTCACAGAAGTTGCTGGCTGAAGAGATAATTCAAGAGGATAAACAAAAGGGCGGCTTCTTTTCTTGGTACACACCCTTGGTTATAGAGGGATTCCGGAATGCTGATAGAGACCGAGATTGGATTCAATCAAGGATCAAGGAGCTTAAGTCCTATCCCTACCTGAAAAAGGCGGCTGAGGAAGCACTGAGATTCCTGCCCGAGGAGCAGGCAGAGGATTATCCCGCTGTTGCCTTTATTATTTTCAATGATTCCCGGGGCTATACTCCTTTGATTATTGGCTTATCGGAAAAAGAGGATTTCAGCCCAGCTGAATTGGACTGTCTTCACCGTCAGGGCCGTGATAAACATTGGCCGTTCGTGCTTCATCTGGCCCACGAAGCCTTTCACCTGTATCGCGACAAGAAACAGGAATTTAATTTTCCAGAAAGAAACAGCCCTGATTACCCCCTCGTCTGGATTCTTGATCAGATCGAGAATGAAGGAATCGGAGACTTGATAAACCGCGAGCAGCTTTATTACGATGATGGCTGCTTTGTCGAAACGGATAGGGCAGAGAGATATCGCAAGGAACAGGAAGCGCAGCCATCGATCATCCGTATTATGGATGCCATTTTAAAAGAAATGGCTGTCAATTCTTCCCTCATCGGACAGCTGGGGAGACAACTGCGGAGTTTCATTCCCCAATCCGGACACCCGACGGGCTTTTTCATGGCCAGGGTCATCGTTAGACAGTATAGTAAGAAGGCGCTGGTTAAGATTGTGCGGAATCCTTTTAAGTTTTTCTATCTCTACAATGAAGCAGCGAAAGAAAACAGGCAAGCACCCGTATTATCAGACCAGGCGATCGATTTCATAAAAACGCTGGAAAGAAAATACGCAATGAAATAGAAATATTAAAATAAAATGCGCCTCACATCACAAAGCTGCGCATTATGCAATATTTTGCGACATTTCAGGACTTATCCCAGGGCAAAAATAATAATATCGAAAAATAATTTAAGTTAACGATATTTTGTTTAATGGCTCTTCCACTGAGCCAGCCTCTTCTTCGCATCTTCAACTCCTGATATACTGCGGACAATTCCACGAGCACACAGCTCTAACTTTACAGGTGATACATTAATGAGGGGCAGGTCACTAATTTCCTTTTTTATTTCCAGGAAAATTCGGAGATTAGTATGGTGGCACGAACTATTCGTAACGGATGGAGTCGACCGGGTTGGCCAGGGAGGTCTTGATGACCTGATAGCTTATCGTGATTAGCGCCACCACAAAAGTGAACGTCACCGTCGCCACAACCACTCCCGCATCCAACTTTGTCCGCAATACAAAAAGATTCAGGAACATCCTGGTGGCAAAATAGGCTGCAGGAACCGCAATCAGGTTGGCTATCAGAATGATCTTGAGGAACTTCCGCGACAGCAGGAACACAACTCCTGGCGCCGAGGCTCCCAGGACCTTACGGATGCCGATCTCTTTTTTTCTCTGTTCCAAAAGGAGCGAGGCCAGACCGAATAAGCCCAGACAGCAGATGAACACCGCCAAGAAGGCAAAGCTGTTGAAGATTGTATTCATGATCTTTAAAGGAAGATAGATCATCTCAAACCAATCATCGAGGAATTGGTACCAGAACGGGAATCCCGGCGATGTCTCCTTGAAGACCTTCTCAATATAGGCCAGACTCCCCTCTATATCCCTGGGACTGACTTTGATCAGAAGGTCGTAATACCAGCTGGGCCGGATACCCATGACCATTGGAGAGATATCAAAAATAAGCGGCTTGTGGTTGAAATCCTTGACCACACCGATGATCCTTCCCTCCCTGCCAGCCAGAACGACACGTTTTCCAATCGGGTCCGACATCCCCATAAATCGGACGGCCGATTCATTGACCACATATGCCTCTGAAGTGTCAGTCGGGAATTCCTCGGAAAAATCCCGGCCCTGCACGATCTCCAAGTCAAATGTCTCTGCGTAATCATGGTCGACGTACAGAAAATTCAGTTCTACTACCCTGTCCTGGTCCATTCCCTCCCACTCGAAATTATGGACATTAAAAAGGAAGTGGGGAGAAGCCGAGGCGAAAGTCACATTGAGGATACGCGGATCCTGAAGCAGTCTCTCTTTGAAGGTTTTATGGGAGTCTCTCAATTGATCGTTCATCAGCATATGCACAATATGCTGGCGCGAAAAACCGAGCTCACTGTTTCGTATAAATTGCATTTGTTTGTGGGCGACTATCGTCATGATGATCAGCAGAATGGATACTGAAAATTGGCTGACAACCAGAACAGTCCGAAGCGCGGAACCCTTCCGACCTTTGCTGACATCCATCTTCAAGACCCTGACAGGCTGAAAGGCGGAGAGAAAAAATGCTGGATAACTCCCCGCAACAAAGCCGGTGACAACAGCCGTGCCAACCAGCGAAATGTAAACGAGCATATTCCCGGAGCCCAGAAGAGTCATCTCTTTACCTTGAAGCCTGTTGAACACCGGAAGGAAGAGATCAACCAGCCCGACTGCCAGACAGAATGATATCAATGAGAGAAGCATGGATTCTCCCAGGAACTGCTTGATGATATCCGACCGTCCGGCACCAACCACTTTTCGCATCCCCACTTCCAGAGCCCGGATGCTGGAGCGGGCCGTTGTAATATTCATAAAGTTGACGCAGGCGATGGCCAGTATCATGACCGCAATCACAGCAAAAATCAGAACAAATCTTTTATCACTGCGACCTCCCTGCATAATGTTCAAGTGGGCCTCTCGCACTGGCTGAAGAGAAAGGGTATAGTCATCTTCGGGATGGTATCTCTGGAGGATACCGGCGATCTTGCGGCTGACGTCCTCATCGGAAACACCTTCCTGAAGCTGAACATAGCCATCAGCATCGCGCCACCAGGAAGAGAGACGCTCGCTGCCATAAAGCTGGAGCGAGGCCATGAAGTCAAACTGTAGGTGGGAATTGTAGGGAACTTTTTCTATGATGCCGGTCACCTCGAGATTCTGGGTATTGTTCCAGTGGAGGATCTTTCCCATGGGATCTTCGTCGCCGAAATATTTTCGAGCCGCCTCCTTTGTCACGACCACAGAATTCCGGCTATTCAAGGCAGTCTTGGGATTCCCTGCAGCAAAATCATAGGAGAACATCGAGAAAAAAGAGGGGTCGGTCAAGAAGAACCGCTGTTCATAGAAGGCGATGTTCCCATACCGGACAGCGCTGGGGTAGTCGCGGGTTCTGACCCGGGTGACCTCCACAATTTCAGGATACTCTTCCTTGAGGATCCTGGGCAGAATATAGGGAGTGCTGGGCGCTCCTAGGTCGCCCGGATCATCAGCTTTGTTGAGAATGATGCGGTAGAGCCGGTCGCTGTGAGTGTGAAACGTATCATAGTTCAATTCGTCATAAACCCAGAGGAAGATCAGGATGAAACAAGCCATTCCCACAGTCAGGCCAGCTATATTGATGAGGGAATATCCTTTAAATCTCCTGATATTTCTCCAGGCTGTCTTAATGTAATTTTTTAACATGGCAGCTCCTGTTTCCGGCCATCCAGAAGTATAATATGATTTTTAATCAAGTAATAGGCAAGTTTCATGCCATATCGAGGGATTGGAGAGAAAGCTCAAGAAAAAAGGGAAAAACGAGATTTCAATGTCCGAAATCGGATACAAAGTGTTCATATTCGAACAGATACAGAAATTCGTGAAGCCGCGCTATGTCACCTTTTTCCTGTGTCGACAAATTGTTCGCTTCTTTCTCTAATCTTCACCTGCTGACATCACGGAATTAAAATATCAAACAAAAATGAGGGTAACAATAAAATGTCGCTAAATGTATATATTTAGCGCTGTTTTAAACACAAGGAAGAATATAGGAAAATGGCGAGGGATTTGGATCAAAGACAAAGCAGATGGATTTGGTGATACAAGAAAATTATCATTAATCAAGCAGGACAAATTGGCAGTTTGTCCTATATTTAGTTCAAAACTTTCTTGAAAATCTTTCGTATATGAAAACATAACCGAATAAATTTTAACCGCTAATCGAAGGAGTGAAAAATGGCTCATCGAAAAATTTTTCAAATCATTTCAATCTTCGTCTTTCTCTTTTCGATTAAAGTCTTCGCCCAAGAAGAATTCATCGACTTTGAATCAGACCAGTGGGAACGACAGGGCGCTGAGATTGTCCAGTTCATGGGCAGAAAATGTTTGATCGGATCGGCGTTTTTAAAGGATGCGGAATTTGAAAACGGCATCATTGAGGTCGACATTGCCGTAACAGGACAAAAGGCACGCACCTATCCAGGTGTGCTGTTTCGCATTCAGTCGCCTGGGAATTACGAACGAGTTTATATTCGTCCCCATCGTGCCAGTCTGTATCCTGATGCGATTCAGTATGTTCCCTGTTTCAACGGAATCGACGGCTGGCAACTGTACAACGGCGAAAATTATACGTCTGCTGCTGATATTCCTGACAACCAATGGGTGCATTTCAAGCTGGAAGTATCGGGCAGCCAGGCTCGATTGTTTATGGACGATATGGATCAGCCAGTGTTTGTCATGAACTATTTGAAACATGGCGTTTCCAGAGGCAGCATCGGTTTGAACTCTCCCAGAAATCAGACCGCTTATTTTTCAAATTTTAAATACAAAATTGATAATACGCTAAAATTTATCGCGGTCCCAGAAATTGAACAACATCCTGGAATTATCAAAAATTGGCAAATCTCCCAACCGTTTCCATTCAGCCAGGTCGACCTGGAGAAACATCCTGATGAACAGGAACTGGGAGAAATTAAATGGCAGCACGTCACCTGCGAACCAAACGGCATGGTTGATATTTCCCGCTATTATGGCAGAACGGGGAGGGAGTACGATTGCGTTCTGGCAAAGGCGACCATTTATTCTGATCAGGAAAAAATGATGCAATTGCAGTTCGGCTACAGTGATCTCGTCACCCTCTTTCTGAATAGGAAGCAGATGTTCCTTGGCAGTAGTGCTTATCAGGGTCGTGATCGCTCTTTTCTGGGAATTATCGGTTACAATGATGCTGTCTATTTACCGTTGAAGAAGGGAGACAATGAGTTATTGATGTGGATTCTCGAATCATTCGGGGGCTGGGGATTTATGGCAAAAGATGGCAATGCCGTTTTTGAAGCTGAAGGCGTCAGTCAGATATGGAAAATCAAAAAAGAGCTGCGAATGCCAGAATCAGCGTTGTATGATAAAAAACGAAATGTCATTTATGTCACGAACTTCGATCGGTTCAGCGGACCTGGACAGCAGTTCATCTCGAGAGTGACGGTGGACGGAAAAATACAGCAACTAAAATGGATTGAGACACTCTCTTTTCCAACGGGCATGGCAATGTTCAAAGATAAGCTGTTTGTTGTTGAAAGAAGAAATGTCGCTGAGATCGATCTTGAAACAGGGAAGATCCTTAATCGACATCCACTTCCACAGCCGATATTTCCCAATGACATTGCCGTCGATAAGAGGGGAAATATGTTTGTCTCAGATACCCAAAAGGGCGCCATCTATAATTTCGTCAACGGCAAATTTGAGGAATGGCTAAAAGGAACAGAACTTGCGAATATCAACGGGCTTTGTCTTGACAAGGGGAAGCTAATCTGTGGCATCACCAGCGATCATTCGCTAAAATCCGTTGATCTCAAGACCAAAGCAATCACAGCCATCGTCCGCTTTGGCGAAGGTCTGATGGATGGAATCAAAGTGGATCAGCACGGAGATTACCTGATTTCGCATTACGAGGGCAGGATTTATCGAGTAACTCCGAACGGTCAATTTACAAAGCTCTTGTACGTTCAGGGGACAAGATGCGCTGATTTTGATTATATCGCTGAAAAAAGTCTGCTGATTATTCCGGCTCTAGAGGCAAATGAGCTGACTGCTTATAAACTGGAATATTGATTTCAAGATTTGAAAAAAAACGAATTTCCCCTGTCCATTGGTACGCATACTGAATTATCAAGTTCGGATGATTTTGATATAGGCTTTCTAAACACTGGATTTGTAGAGTGTTTTTAAATGCGTTTATTAAAAATAAAAACTTTCTTTGTTTCATGACGTAAATATATATGAATGAACGAAATATATTTTTATCAGGAGTGAGACAATATTTATCATCTCAAAATACCAAATTCAAAGAGCCTCCAATAAATATTGGACCAGTGTGTGCAGAAGCATAAGTTTTGATGTCGCTGGTTCTTTTTTCAGCAAGCACTTTAAGAAGAATTTGTTACAGAGCCAATTAAAATTTAGGAGTTCATTGCTAAATGCTTGTTAAGAATTTCCGACAGACATTTTATAGCATTCAGACGGCAGGAGTCCTCCGACAACGTTGGGCATTTTCGCTGCGTCATTGATCGGTGTGGCAGCTTCCGTTTTTATTAGTTTAATTTTCGGAGGAGGAAAAAATGAAAATTCAAAATACTAGTAGGAGACAGTTTATCACGAGTTTGATCCCCGCTTGTGCGATCACATGCATCGGCTCGAATGCCGCTTTTGCGTCGATTCTTCGGGCAGAAGGTAACCTGATCAAGAAGCCAAAGCATAAATTTGATAATAACTTCGAAAGGACACTCACATACCGGCAATTGCTCGGACGCCAATTTTATAATTTCCTTATCTTAGCCAAGGCCATGGAGAAAGAAATGGGCAAGGAAAAAGCAATCGCGTTTCTCAAGAAAGTGAGCACTGAAGAACAAACAAACCATGGGAAGGAACAGGCGAGTCGTATGTCGGACAACAGCCTCGCTGCGTATGTCAACCAGTTCCGGTCGGGAAACGATAACGTGCTGACGATGGAAATCGTTGAAGACACGAAAACGGCGTTTGAATTGAATATCACGGAGTGTATCTGGGCAGATACTTTCCACAAAGCCAAGGCCGCTGACATCGGATACGCATGGATATGCTGGGGAGACTATGCCTGGGCCGAAGGATTCAATCCAAAGATAAAATTGGTACGCGATAAAACCCTGATGCAGGGGCATGACCGCTGCAATCATCGATATCTCTGGACGGGTTAAGTAGTTAAGTTTCGTTAAAGCTCTAAAAAATTAGGGCTGATAAAATCGTCAATAATATCAACACAGCCCTTATTGAGTTCACTCATAGCGGAGTGAATCGACCGGATTGGCCAGGGCGGCTTTGATGGACTGGTAATAATCATCATCATTCAAGAAAAACCAGAGGATGGCTTTTCCAGGAAAAGGAAGAGTATCTTTAGGAGGATTCATCGATTTCTCTCAATCAAAAGCAAGCTTACATTCCTTTGTCCAGACTGCTTCATAGATTTTTCGTATTTCTTTGAGGGCATTTTTTCCTGATGAAGTCAAAGAGTACATATATTTACTCCGGCCGCCTCTCTCTGGAAAGGGCTCGCTGCTTCGTTTTTCGACATAAGCGTTGTGAACCAGCTTTTTGAGCGGCTTATAGATCGCTCCGAACGACCATTCATGACCGGTGTCTTTAGAGACCTGCTCACGAATGGATACGCCGTAGGCATTGTCTTTGAGCTTCCAGATAGCCAGAAGGACTATCTCTTCGGACCTTGATAATAGGATCATGTCGCAATCTTCAGTTTATTTGTATGAAAAAAGGATATATATATTTATACGCAAACTGTTAGAAAAGGTTTACCTGGTTTCATAAAATTTTTTTAGATAGGGAATCACTATATACCCTTCCCGGTGCTGAATGGCGTTTCTATCAGTTGGGAACGCTTCAATCCAATTCTTTATTTGCGGGGAACAACGTATAACTTTTCTTTGATATATCGGTATAAATATAATGAGAAGCATTAAAGATAAAGGAAGAAAAATGCGCAATAAAGTTACCAGGTCATTTTAACTAACCTGAGCCTTGGTAGAATATGAACGCGCGAAAGAGTTTATCTGTCCCATGCAGCTCACATTCGGTTTCGTCAAGCGTGACGGAAAATGGAAAATCAAACAGTGGCATTGGCAGAATCCCTCAGAGGGAGTTCCACTTCTTAAGTTGATTAAACTTGAAAACAGGTAGTAAGTTTATATTCATCGAAGATAATCTTCATTTCCCCAGATCCTGATGTAGGTTATGGCGTTCTGACACAGGATTTCTTTTCCCTGACATTTCAAACGCTTCTGTTCGTTCCTGAAAAGAGATCCTCATTTTGAATTCAAATTTTTTCTGTAATATAATCTTTGATAGCAATTGCAAAAGCATAAATATCAAGCTGATAAATTTAAATATCATTTTCTTAAGGAGGTATCCATGAAATCAAAGTATTATTATTTATTGGTCTTTCTCATATTTATGCTCTGTGTTGGAAGCAGCCATGCTGCTATTCCCGAGAAATTTCAAAAGTTAATCAATAAAGGTGAATTCTCAAAGGTTCAAGAACTTATGAGGAAAGAGATAGCTGCTAATTTAGATCTATCTTTGTTTGAAAGACTTGAAATTATCTTTGAAATTGAGAGATTAGAGAGGATTAAAAAAGATTTCACTAGATCCAGCACAGAAGTCATTGATTATATTAAAAAATATATTCCTGATGTTACTAATAAAGATATAGAAAAATGGGAAAAGGAAAAATCACTGGAATATATGATTATTGACGGGCAAAAAAAATATTTTAATCAAGCAGCATATAATCTGTTTCTCATAAATAAAGAAGCAAAGAAAATCAAACGGGAAAAGGAAAAGCCAAAAAAACCTGAACTTTATAATCGCGTCGAAGGTGTTCGAGAGATAATTGAGTTAGCTAAGGAAGAAGGACGTAAATATGTTAAGCCAACAAGAGTTCGTATAAAATATTCTCTTTCAGTGAATAAAGATGCTGTGCCAGAGGCTAAAATCATTCGCTGTTGGTTACCATTTCCTCGAGAAAAAATGAATCGTCAAACAGATATCGAACTTATTTCAGCTTTCCCTGAAAGATATATTTTGAGTGATAATCGAGATTATTTACAGAGGACTATTTATTTTGAAGCACCTGCTGTTAAAGGTCAAAAAACAACCTTTAAAGTTACTTTTGAATACACAGGTTATGCATTCTATAATGAGATTAATCCTGAAGAAGTTAAGCCAGTTCAATTAAACGAAGAGTTAAAACCATTTATCCAAGAACGACCTCCTCATATCGTTTTCACTAAAGAGTTAAAAGAACTTTCAAAAAAAATAGTGGATCAGGAGACCAATCCATATAAAATAGCTCAAAAAATATTTAAATGGATTCACGATAATATTCCATGGGCATCAGCTCGGGATTATTCAACTATCAGAAATATCAGCAAATACTGCTATCAGAATATGCATGGTGATTGTGGTATACAAACTATTCTTTTCATGACATTATGCCAGATAAACGGCATTCCTACAAAATGGCAATCTGGCTGGACAACTACACCTGGCAGAGCAGGGATGCACGATTGGGGAGAGATTTATTTCGAACCTTATGGCTGGCTTCCAGTTGATGCAACTTATGGTTTGCTCGACTCAAAGGACGATGATGTGAAATGGTTTTATCTGGGTAATATGGAGAACTACAGACTAATTGTGAATGATGATTATACTCAGCCGCTCTATCCTGCAAAAATTTATCCACGTTCTGATACTGTAGATTTTCAACGAGGTGAGGTTGAATGGGAGGGAGGAAATTTGTTTTTCGATCAGTGGGATTATAATTACGAAGTGGAGTTTATTAAGTAAAAATTAGATGTTTAAGTTGAAAATAGAGGTGATGCACTCTGGCTAAGATCTTTCTTTTCTGGAGGAAGGCTTGTAAGACTTGGCGAACAACTGGAGTAGATGCTAATTTTGTTTTTTAAGCGATAATCTCTTGCTCGCTGTCTTGGCTTTTAAGAGTCGACAAGGCTGTCTATCAGCCCCTTCATAGTCTTGAGATACTCTTTCAAGGCTTTGCGACCGGTCCGCTTTGTTCAGGATTGTTTATTTTATATTCTAAACTAAAACGGCTTTTATCCGTATAATCTCGTAGGCGGTTTAGTCAATGCCGTATAAAGGCGAAATACATCCTTATAAAGGAGGAAATCATCATGAGAAAACCAAAAGCCTTTAAATTTTTGTGTATTTTGTCAGTTCTTTTATTTGTCGCTGCTTTCAGCAAAACCGGAATGGCCCAGGTTGAAGGAGATGACGTGGTTATCGGCAAATCCCTGACAATGACCTCGAAGATCTTTAACCGAGAAGTGCCCGTTTTAATTTCTGTGCCAGAAGGCTATGACACTAGCGCAACTAATTATCCTGTTCTTTATGATCTGGCCTCCTTCCAATTCGCATACGATTATGGAACTGTAGATTATCTGGCACGAGGAATGTTTATTCCGAACATGATCATCGTTGGAGCGCCGCCCCTCCAGGACGGATACCCTCCCACCCCCTTTGAGGAACGCGGAGAAGAACTTTCGGGAGCAGACCTTTCGATAAAATTCCTCAAGGAAGAGCTGATTCCTTTCGTCGAGAAAAACTACAGAACTAACAAATTCAGGATTTTGTATGGTCACTCGATCCATGGGCTTTTTACCATGTACACGCTTTTCAATTACCCTGACCTGTTCACGGCGTATATAGCCGGCAGCCCCTGGTTCCAGTACAACGACCAGTATTGGCTGAAGAATATCGAAAAAATGGCAAAAGTAAGGAAAGTGGATGACAAATTCCTGTTCATGACAGTTGGAAAAGAGGAAGCCGAGCTAACCCTTGACACTTTTAAAGAACTTGAGAAATGGATGAATGCCAATCCGATTACCGGCTTGACCTGGAAGAGCGCATGGGTGGAAGGCGATCATGGATCCATGGTAGGCAGAAATATTTATGACGGACTTCAATTTATCTTTAGCGGCTGGAGGCCGTCCCGCGAAATTTTACAAAATGCCGACCTGGATGAGATCAACAAATATGTTAAAACGCATCTCGCAAAGTGGGCGAAATACGGATTTGACGAATCTGTCATTCTCCCGGAGAGAATGGTCAATTCCCTGGGATACTATCTAATCAGGCAAAAAGAGCTCGAAAAGGCAGTCGAGATTTTCTCCTACAATATCAAACGCTTTCCAAAATCCTTCAATGCCCATGACAGCCTCGGAGAAGCATACATGATCATGGGTGACAAGGAAAAAGCAATTAAATACTACAAGATGGCCGTCGAGCTGAATCCCAATGATACCCCATATGCTAAAAGAGTCCTCAAAAACTCGAAGGACAAACTGCGTGAATTGGGAGTAGAAAAATAAGATTGTACTTGGAAGCCTCGTAATACTCTCTTTGATGTGGTAATGAGAGCCTGACTGTAGGCGTAAATAGCAGCGCTTAGCTTGAGTGCCGGAGTTCATGGATTATCCGGGATTCATGGCAAGAGTGATCTCTTGCCTTACAGACAAATATGTTCATATCTAGTCATAATATCACGCGAAATTAATTACTTCAGGACATTCTTTTCCTGAAAATTGCGTAAAATATATACATTTAGCGACATATGAACACTCGCGAAACTAATTATTTCGCGCCATTCTAACTTATCCTGGTATTGTCTAATATCGCAAGATATATACAATAGGTGACATAACTTTTTGGTGACATTGAGGTGACAGATGAAACATAACAGCTTCAAAAAAGGTTTCGTTTGGTTCTTTTTCATGGTTTCTTGTTTTCTCCTCCTGGGACAGGAAAGGGATTCTCTGACGCTTCCACGTGAAGTCCGTCTCAACGAGCGCCAGCCGCCAGATCTTGTCCTTAAGACAATCGGCATCAAGCCGGGCATGATCATCGGTGAAGTTGGAGCGGGGCGTGGGCGCTATACCGTGCAGATTGCCTCGCGAATCGGCCCTTCTGGTATGGTCTACGCGAATGACATTGTCGAAGAGTATCTTAAATATTTAGAAAGGCGTTGTGCAGATCATGGTTTAACGAATGTAAAAACAGTGCTGGGCGGCGTGACAGATCCAAAACTGCCTCTTGCTGCTCTGGACATGGTCATTATGGTCAACGTGGTTCACTGTTTGGCAGAACCGGTCGCACTTTTGCGAAATATTAAGAAATCGCTTAAGCCGGATGGGGTGATCGCTATTGTTGAAGGAAACCTGGACAAAGATCCGTCCACTGCCGGAGAATGGTACTCCCGAAGCAAGCTATTGAAGATTTATAAAGACGCAGGCTACAATCTGGTCAGAGAAGAAACATTCTTGCCAAAAGATAATATTTACATTCTGAAATAGGACCTTATACATAATAAGTCTGGCCGACAGACATTTGGTCTATTCAAAGAAATAATAATCTATGCCATACTCCTAGATCCGAAAATAAGGTTATCGGAGCAGATAGGGTTGGTCCATTAATTGAATCAAAAAATTGGGATATTGGCTAATAAAGTCTTAGCATTCTTAGAATGAAGAACGTATTTTTAAGAAGGAGGAGGAGTTGAATTTATTACGCATTATAACACTAATCGTTTTGAACTCACTGATGTTCGGCTGCATATACCTTACCAATCCATACAAAAGTATAGATAGTGAATTCTTACGCTATGTAGGTCGGAAAAAAGTAGGAGCTGCTTATGACGTCCGAGTTCAAGACGGCTTTGCATATGTAACAAATAATGATGGAGTTGTCATCTTTGGCGTATCACAGCCAGAAAATGTAAAAGAGATTGGAAAGATTGATATCGGTACAGCTTCTTTTGGAATAGACATACAAAAAAATTCAATATATATTGCCGCGGGAGAGAGACTGATAATTGCCGATATAACTCAACCTGAGAATCCGGAAATACTTGGAAATATAGACTTGAATGGTGTCCTGTCACAAGTAAGAATTGAGGGTAAATATGTCTATGTTGCCAACAGGCATGAAGGGCTTCAAGTTGTAGATGTCAGCAATCCTAAAGGTCCTGAAAGAATCGGCGGGTTTAATAATGGTGGTACTGGTGAAGCAGTTAAGCTAGCAGATAATATCGCTTATTTAGCAGACAATGATGATGGTCTAGAGGTTATAGATGTATCTGATGCTACCACGCCGCGATTAGTTACAACAGTGCTTGAAACAGCGGGAGCAAGGGATATTTTCATTGACTCTACAAAGGAGTTTCCGGAACTGTATATTGGCTGTCATGGAAATGGCATATTTATAGTCCGTATAGGAAGGAACGGCAAATATGATATCCTTGGTCATTTTGATGACGGCGGCGAATCTTTGGGTGTATGCTTTTATAATAACAATCTTTTTGTTGCCGATAATTTTGAATTTGAAATTTTGAATGTATCGGAGCTCGAGAGACCGAAAAAAATTATTGAGATCAAGAATTTAAGCGGCTTACATGATTTGTTTGTCGAGGGAAAATATATTTACCTCGCTGATGGTTTAAGAGGATTAATTATTCTCGAACATAAAGTGCCTTAGAATCTTTTCTCAGCGGACCCTGGGATAATTCTGATTGATACGAACATTTGATATCTGCCGAGACCGATGCTGAGCATTTCTCATGATTTTCTGCTGGCTCGAACGGAGAGGCCAGAACAAAACGGTGCTAATTTAATTATATAACGACATTCTTGGGAGATGGATGAGTTCTCAATAATCAATATTTTAAAAATCCTACACTGCTGTAATCTTTAATCTGGAGACCTGAATCCTTTCTCTATTATTCAGAATTGATTTTTTTATCTATCATGAGTAATCTATCAAGAACCGGACATTCTAAAGAATCGCTCCATCTATCGGGAAATTAAGCTTCTGAGGAGGAGATAGAAAATGGCTAAACACGCAAGGATTGTGGGAACAGGATCCTATTTACCCAAACAGCAGGTGTCAAACGAGCAGATTGAAAAAATGGTAAGCAATTTTGATCCTGATCGAGCAGGCATGCCCTTCACAGAGTGGGTTGAGAAAGTAACGGGCATAAGAACAAGATGTTTTGTGGAAGAAGAAGATACTGAGCTGATGGCTGCCCAGGCTTGCCAGCGGGCGCTTGACGCTGCGGGAATGAGAGCCAGCGACATCCATTTCATTGTTGTTTCTAGCCTTACACCAACACTAGACATCCCCAATTTGGCCTGCTCGATCGGCCATTTGATTGGAGCCGATAAAGTGGGAGGATTTCCTCTGAATACGGCCTGTTCAGGTTTTGTGTATGGCCTTTCCATGGCGTATGCTTTGATCAAATCTGAGATTTATTCGAATATCTTAGTGGTTTCTGCAGACACACTCTCTCGGGTGGTTGATTATGGCGATCCCAGTACTGCAGTCCTTTTTGGTGATGGGGCTGGCGCGGCTGTACTGCAGGCTAGCGAAGAGGCAGGGATTTGTAGCCCCCCTTATTTGACTTCTGATTTCTCTGATCATATTAGCCTGAAAAATGCAGATGCCGCGAGTCCTAGAGAACGGATAGAAAAGCAAGGGAAAAAGTTTTTACCTCGGGACACAATCCATATGCCGGGAGGGCCTCATGTTTTAAAGATGGCAGTAAACGGGATGGCCAAGGCCCTGCTCAAGGCATTAGAACAAAGCCCTTATGAACTTAAGGATTTAGATGTGATTATACCTCACCAGGCAAATTTGAGAATTGCTGATGCCCTGATTACTAAGCTGAGGGTTCCCAAAGAAAAAGTCTGCAGGGTGATCCATAAAATCGGGAACACTTCTGGAGCGTCGGTGGCTATAAGTCTGGATATGATAATCCGGGGCCAAGTCGACGAAATCAAGATCAATCGTGGTGATCGCGTTGGCTTAACAGCTATAGCTGGAGGATACAGTGCGGGGTCGATTGTTTTTGAATATTGATGAAGGAATCTTCATTCTCATGACTTCATAATCCAATTGATTTTGCTTTAAAATTGAATGTTTAGACCAAATCCCTCTTTATTCTACTTGTTTAAAAAAGTTAAAAGTGTAGACCTGATCCTTTTATCTTTGTTGAAATTTTTGAATGTCTGATCCGATTATTCTTCAATTTAAAAATGTCGCGAAATATAAAATTATGCGACATTTTTATGGACAACGATGGTTGTCTAAGCTTTTCCCCTGTGTCAACCTCTATTGATATTTCTAAAAAGAGAACCTAGCCTATGGCAAGCCTTTCCAGGGAATAAGAAGTCTTTGAGTCATTATCGACAAAATTCAGAATATTCTCACTTGTGAAGTTAATACGGGAAATATGTATTACTGTTCGAATACGGATATAATTTGTTCAAAAATGAACAAATGATGTTTTACATGCATTAAGAAACCCATGAGGTAATATGGCATATTTTTTGCATATTTGAGGTTAGTACGTTTCTTATGAGACAAGATGATGATTAGACTTGGAGGGCTGCTATGCTCATGAATTATATAAAGATTGCGCTACGAACGTTCAGAAAGCAGAAGGTCTATTCCTTTATTAATTTAGCTGGCCTGACCTTGGGGCTGGCGTGCTTTATCCTCATTTCACTATGGGCACAACATGAGTTGAGTTATGATCGGTTTCATGTTAAAAAGGATCGCATTTTCCGGATCTTGAATGCGATTGATAACGGAACTTTTGGAAGAGCGGTCTCGTATGCCCTTGGTCCGGAACTCGAGCGAAAATATCCTGAAATCGAGGCGTCCTGTCGTGTCTGGCCATGGCATCGCTCGCTGGTTAAGTATCAGGACAAGAAATACGATGAGTACAGTTTTTATCTGACGGATCCCACTTTTTTTACGATGTTTACATTCCCCTTCGTTAAAGGAAACGCCGAAACAGCACTGGCTGACCTAAATTCCATCGTCATCACTGAGGAAACAGCTCGTCGTTATTTTGGTGAGGAAGAACCCATAGGGAAGAGCTTGCATGTAGCCAGTCACAATACCGATTTTACGGTAACCGGAGTTATCCAAAATATCCCATCCAATTCACACCTTCAGTTCAATATGGTTGCTCGCGTAGAGTATCTGGGTGAGGATCGCATCAGTCGATGGGGAGAATGGGTTGCACCGTCTTATGTGTTGCTCAAGCCAGGAGCAAATGAAGAGGATGTAGAAGAGAAGATTGCTGGTATATATGAAGAGCACCTCGATAATAATCCGCGTTATAAGCCTGTTCTTCAGCCAGTGACGAAGGTCCATCTTTATGCATTCGGTCGGCCGGGGCTTATCAGGCAGGTTGCTATTTTTTCGATTATAGCCATATTTATCTTGGTGATCGCCTGTATTAACTTCATGAATCTCAGCACAGCCCGGTCGGCGAGGCGGGCCAAAGAAGTTGGGCTTCGTAAAGTGACAGGAGCTCATCGCTCTCAAATCGTCAGACAGTTTTTGGGAGAGTCTCTCGTACTGAGCTATTTGGCCCTTGGACTGGCTCTGCTCTTAGTCCAAACGGTATTGCCCGCTTTCAATGTGTTTACAGGTAAGCAGCTGAGCCTTACCGCCGGTGCTGGAAATTATTTGATTTTCTTAATTTTCATTGTCGTGCCGTTGACGGGTTTATTTGCAGGCTGGTATCCTGCCTTTCATTTATCGGCTTTCCAGCCGGAGAAGGTGTTGAAGGGTAAGGCCGGTTTTGCTGCGGGTCCATTTCATTTCCGCAGAATCCTCGTCGTCTTCCAGTTTTCTATCTCGATCGGGCTTATCATCGCGACTTTGATCGTAGCGAAGCAACTCCGATTCATACGAGAGAAAGATTTGGGGCTCGATCGGCATCACGTGGTCACGGTGTGGAACAATCCAGATTTGAACAGTAGATTTGACGCGTTTAAGAGTGAGTTGGAGGAGGAGCCAGGTGTTATCCAGGTTACAGCAGCTGCCCAGCGCCCGATGAACGTCGGCCAGGGTATCATTATCGCCTGGAAAGGAAGGCAGGATGACGCTCAATTTTTAGTGAGATACACAGTTGTTGACTATGATTTCTTCAAGACATTCAAAATGGAATTTGTCGAAGGAAGGCCTTTTTCAAGAACGATTGCCTCTGATGCTACAGAGGCGTGTGTTATCAACGAATCATTGAAGAAGAGCATCGGTGTAGAATCTGCTCTGGATAAGCAGATCTATTTTGATCATCCTGAATTTCCAGAATCCGCTCGTTATGTACGTGTGATTGGAGTTGTCAAGGATTTTCACAGCGAGTCGATGCATAATGCCATACAGCCGTTTATATTCCGCATCCACAGGCCGTTTCATCAGTATGTGTTCGTCAGGATCGACCCCAAGGATACACAAGGCACGATGGCCAGAATAAAGCGAACCTTTGAACGTTTTTCACCCGAGTACCCGTTCTATTTTCAGTTCCTCGATGAAGCCTTCGAAGAGCAATACCGGATGGAAAAACAGCTGGGGCAGCTTTTCCAGATATTCGGGGCGTTTGCAATCTTTATCTCCTGTCTGGGTCTCTTCGGCCTGGCCGCGTATACGGCCGAACAGAGGACCAAGGAGATCGGCATCCGTAAAGTGCTTGGCGCTTCGGTCTCCGGGATTATCCTGCTTCTTAGCAAGGAATTTATTAAATGGGTTCTCGTTGCCAACATTGTGGCATGGCCCGTTGCTTACTGGATAATGCGACGGTGGCTTAACGAGTTCGCATACAGAATCGATATAAGCATTGGTGTTTTTATTCTATCTGGCATGATTGCATTCGCGATTGCTATGGGCACCGTGAGTTATCAAGCTGTGAAGACAGCCCTGGCCAATCCAATAGAATCATTACGATATGAATGAGAGAAAACGAGTTATATGAATGAGTGAGAATCATGAGAAATAGAAATATAAGGAAATATTAGTTAATATTTAAGATCACACCTTTTGCTTCTTCCTGTATTTCAGCCCTTCTTGTTGATTTTACTTTCTTGGCAAGGGAAAAAAGACACTGATCGTCTGGCGGACGATGGTTTTACATGCTTTTTACCGCGGCTTCAATTGTATTTGTCCTGGTGTGCCATCGTTATTATCTCATGCTGTATCCGTAAAAAGCAGCACTTAGGTTTTTTTATTCATCACGCAGTGAATTTACAGGATTAGCAACAGCAGCTCGGATTCCCTGGACACAGACTGTAGCCAGGGCTATCGCCAAAGCTCCTCCGGCAGCCACAAAAAATACGACCAGGTTCATATTGATACGGTAGGCAAAGTCCTGCAGCCATTTGTTCATAGAATACCAGGCAAAAGGGGAAGCGATCATCACTGAAATAAGAATGAGCAGGAAGAATTTTTTAGACAGCATTGTAACAATATTTGTAGTTGAAGCGCCAAGGACTTTGCGGATGCCGATCTCTTTTGTCCTGTATCGGGCGATAAAGGAAGCAAGGCCATAAAGGCCGAGGCAGGCAATTATAAATCCCAGGGTTGTGATAATCCCCAACAGCCTGCCCATCTGGTCTTCATAGCGGTATTCGCGGTCAAAGCTTTCATCCAGAAACGAGTATTCGAACGGAACCCCTGGAAAATGCTCATCCCATTTTTTATTTATAAACCGCATAAGTTCTTTCATGTTTTCAACACGAATAGATAGAGTGATCGTATTCATGAGAGAAGGTTCTATATCCATAATAAGAGGCTCAACGATTTCCTGCATGCCCCTGAAGTGAAAATCGTCAGTGACTCCGATTATTCTTTTTGTCATCCTGTGATAGTGAGCCATAAAACTCTTACCCAGGGCTTCTTCAGGGGAAGAAAAGCCCAGTTCTTTTACTCCCGCCAGATTGATCAAGTACGATGCCTTTTCGTCATTTCCCGTATTACGTTGAAATGGCCTTCCGGAGATCATCTTGATTTCGTATTCAGGTATAAAATCATAATCCGTTGTTACGACTTTAAGCCGTGGGGCATTTCTGAAATCTTCAGCTTTTGTTGTCAGATAGTAGCCGGAATCTGTTCTATCTCCAGGAACAGATGAAGAAACAGTGGCTCCAGTAATAGAAGGGTTCTGGAGAAAATCTTCTTTAATGGCCTCGAAATCTCTTCTTAAATGCTGCAAGTTGCTTTGAACACGAAGAATGAGTTTTTGCTCTAAATTAAATCCCAGGGCACGTCCTTTCATGAAATTTAATTGTTTAAAAACAGTCAAGGTGCAGATGACAAGGAAAATAGAAATGGCAAACTGTCCGACGACAAAAAACTTCTGCACTCTGGCTCCCCGGGAAGTTGGAGCTGATTTGCCTTGAAGAACAGATACAGGTTTGAAGCCAGTAAGGATTAGGGCCGGATAGCATCCGGATCCTATGCTGACAAATAAAAGCAACCCAAACAGCGAAAGAAGCACTATCGGCTGTTTAAGCCCGGCGGAAGTCAATTCCGTGCCTGCCATCTGGTTAAAAGGGATAAGCAACAATGAAATCAGTCCGAAGGCAAAAATAAAAGCAAGAACTGTGATAAGAAATGATTCTCCCAGGAACTGCCAGATAAGCTGCCTGCGTTGCGCTCCAACGACCTTGCGCAGGCCTACCTCTTTAATCCGGGTGGTGGAGAGAGCCGCGGAGAGGTTCACAAAATTCATGCAGCCGATGAGCAAGATAAGGAAAGCTATTGCGGAATATATATAGAGATAATACCAATTGCCGGATGGCTCAATTTCCATCATGTTGCGGGAATGCATATGGATTTTAGTTACAGGCTGGAGGAAGAACTCAAATAGATCAATTTTTCTGTTACGTTGTTGTTCATATATCTGAGCGCACTTTCTGGCGGTTTGCTGGATCTGCTTTTCAAAATCCGTAACATTTGCATTAGGAGCCAATTTTACGTAGGTGTATTTTGCATGAAAATTCCACCAATCCTCTTCAAATGAAGGAACGTTGCTTGTCATAGTCGGCATGGATATGAACATGTCGTATTTAAGATGGGTATTGGCAGGTGAATTCTTGACAACGCCTGTTACTTCAAAATCCTGGATTTCCACAGAACCGGTATCATAATCGATTTCGATCTGGAGCGTTCTTCCCAAAGGTGCTTCTTCACCGAAATACTTTTTTGCCATTCCCTCGGTTATAACCACGGCGTTCGGATTCACAAGAGCTGTCTGCGGGTTGCCCTGGAGGAATGGGATATAAAAAAATTGGAAAACGTCTTTATCTGCAAACCAGATGCGATTTTCAAAAAAGCGTTTTTCATTCTGTACGACCAGTACATGGCTTGCATTTTCAGGAGGAGGAACAATCCTTATTGCTTGTTCTACTTGCGGGTAACTTGCCTTTAGCTCTGGTCCTAATGGTCCCGGGGTAGTTGAGTACCGGAATTCGCCGACTATGTTTATCCTGTGGGTAGCCACTCGGTAGATGCGTTCAGCGTCTTTATGAAAAGCGTCGTAAGATAGTTCATTGGTTACATAGAGGATGATCACCGCACAGCAGGCAAGTCCTACAGCCAGGCCTGCAATATTTATAAGGGAATAGAGTTTTTGCCGTTTAATTTTCCTGAGACCGATTTTGAGATAATTAGATAAAAGCGGTGGCATCCAACGGCTCTTTTTCCAGGGTGGGAGTCCGCTTATGCCCCGGGTATCAGTCTTGAAATATTCTGCGCCAATACTGTCTGCTTCTCCAATTTTTTTTACTGCTTCTTCAAAAGCCTCTCTTTCCGAGGAGCCAAGGCTTATCATATGGTCTATTTTATCTCTGAGATGGCACTCCAGTTCTTCCTTGTAACCATCCTCCAGGGCGCTATTTTTATTCAGGGTTGCCCGCCACTGTTTTATTGCCTTTTCAAGGTCAAACATTTGCTTCTCCTATCTTTTTCTCTTCCTCTTTCGCTAAATCGCAGGAAAAGGATCCCATAGCCTGGAAAGCACCCTATGGACACTCATCCACTGCTTTCTTTCTTTCTCCAGCTCTTTTTTTCCTAATTCAGTCAGCCTGTAATATTTTCGTCGCCGTCCGCTATCGGATATTTTCCATTGGGATCGGATGAAGTTTTCTTTTTCCATTCGATGAAGCACAGGGTAGAGCATGCCTTCGGACCATTCCAGGGTTCCCCCGGAAATTTGAATGATGCTTTGGATAATCTGATAGCCGTAGATTTCTCCGCTGGCAATAATGGATAGGATCATAGGTTTTGTTGAAGCAGCCATTAAGTTTTTCGATACCATTTTTAACCTCGCATACCTAATATCACTAGGTATTATACCTAGAATACTTAGGTATATCAACAGCTGATTATATTTTTTTTTAACCTAGATTATAAATATCTATAAAGATCCATTTTCAGGAAACCTAAATCTTACGAATTCGTATAAGTTACATAAGCAATGAAATTTATTATTCATGCTTTAATCCAAAGTGGAGGTCTGCAATGAAAAAAACATTTATTTTTATTCTTCTATGCCTTTTGGTGGCTGGTGCTGAAGTTTTGGATGCCTGCACGATCGTCATGGCATCAAGGGGAGGAGTCGTTTTGGTCGGGAATAATGAGGACTATAGCGACCCCTTTACATCAATTTGGTTCATCCCCGCGTCTGATAAGGAATATGGCAGAGTTTGCTTTGGTTTTGGGAATAGCTACAGCAATCCACAAGGCGGGATGAATGATAAGGGAGTCTTTATCGATGCCAATGCGCTTTCTCCCACGGGCTGGAAACCTGAAAAAGGCAAACCAAAATTCAAGGGTCACTTGATCGATTATATTTTGGCTCGTTGTGCATCTGTTGAGGATGCCATACAGTTTTTCAAAAAGTACAATTTTCCATCTTTAGCCAGGGCCAAATTTCCCATTGCAGATAGAACGGGCGCTTCAATCGTGGTTGAATGGGGCCAGGGAAAAGTTCAAATTGTGCGTAAGAGCGGCTATTATCAGATTTCAACGAATTTTGTCCAGACGAACTATAAGCCAAAGAACTATCCCTGCTACAGATATAAAACTGCAGACCTAATCTTTGGGAAAGCAAAAAATCTTTCTGTCGATTTAATCCGAGAAATTCTTTCTGCCACTCATGCCGAAGGAAATTACCCAACAACTTATTCAAATATTTATGATTTAAAAAACGGCGAAGTCTATATTTACAATTTTCATAATTTCGAAGATGTAGTTAAACTCAATCTGGAAGAAGCAATAAAAAAAGGCAAGAGAATTCAAGAGGTGTCATCATTATTTCCGTATCTAACCAACGCCCATAGGATTTTTTTGAATCGATCAGGAAAAGCCGCTTTATACAATGCGATTACATCAGAAGGTGTTAAACGTGCTATTGAAAAATACTATGAAATGAAACGCCAGTCTGACAGAGGAAGATTTAACATTAACGAAAATGACATTAATTCTTTGGGATATCAGCTTTTACGCAGTAATAAGATTAAGGAAGCCATTGAGATTTTCAAATTAAACGTCGCTGAATACCCTGCCTCTTGGAATGTATATGATAGTCTGGCTGAGGCATACATGAATAATGGAGATAATGAACTTGCCATTATAAACTACAATAAGTCGCTGGAGCTGAATCCTGAAAATACTAATGCAACGGAAATGTTGAAAAAAATAAAGAAAAAATAATAAGCAAGGATAATTAGATCTATAACCGAGAGCTAGGCTCCTTTCCCGAACATGATAATGATACCCTCACAGGGCTCTTCATCATTGTTCCAGAACTCGTGGCTAATTCCTGCAGGTATAAACAACAATTCCCCAATTTTTATTGTCTTTTCTAGGCCTGCTATTTTGGCTTGCGCTTTTCCTCGAATAATAATAAGAATAGTCGGAAAAGGATTTGTCTGGTCTTTGGGTTCTTTGTTAATATGCTGACCTTTCTCTATCTGATACCAGGCTGTTCGGAGGCCTCTCTCGTAATAAAAAAGAACGACATTGGCTCCGTGGACAACTCGGCTGTATTCTCCTGCGAATCTAACTATCTCTGGAATTCCGCGAGTCCAGAAATGAAACGTGAACGGATTTAATCTCTCCCAATATTCAGAACCCGGGTCAAATCCTTCGACGACATCAAACTCAACAGGTGCTATATCAGAGGATCGAGCCTTGCCCATACCGGTTAAGACCGAAAGTTCATTCCTGTCGATTCTTTTTAAAATCTCGATATCCAAGTTATAGTAGCCGATTGGTTCGCCAGGAAATCCTTTTTTGAGTGTAACAACCGCCCTTTTTTCTTCTTCCGACTTCCCCTCTACAACGATGTGCCAGTCGCCTCCACCTTCACCTCGTACTCGGACACCGAATGTGATCGGTTCGCTGGCAAACTGATCATCACGGAAATCATCAACGAAAGACTTGAGAATTTCTTCTACAGATCTATCCGCGCTAATTTTTCCCTGAGTTTTGCCAGTTCCGAATACTGTTAATAATGCTACCAAAATAATAAAGGTTTTTTTCATTATTCGACCTCCTCTGTCATAATTGCAGATTGGTTATTATAAACGATTGCCGGCCTGTAATAAAAGTAAGCACTAATTTATCTTATTAAACGGAGTTAAATATTAGCATTTTACATTATTGAAACAAACAATAATTTTCAGTAGGATATGAGGATATATTTAGAGTAGGATATATTGAGTTTATTTCATAAGTATTCCATGATGACTTATCAATAGGAGGCGAACATGAAAAAAACATTTATTTCTGTGCAAGTTTTTCTTCTCGTCTTAGTTTTAACATGCATTTCTCCTGTATTCTCTAAGGAGAAAGAGAAGCCTGATTTTTCAGAAGCCATCCGGCTGATCGACACCTGGCTTGAGGCCCAGCGCGATTATGACAATTTGCCCGGCATATCAGTCGCCATAGTCACGGATCAGGAAATACTCTGGAGCAACGCCTACGGGATGGCCGATCTTGAAAAAAAAGTTTCTTCATCTCCAAACACAATCTACAGTATCTGTTCGATTTCCAAACTGTTCACTTCTGTAGCCATAATGCAGCTCCGCGATGCCGGAAAGCTCCGGCTCGAGGACCTTGTCGCTGATCACCTCCCCTGGTTTAATCTTCAGCAGCAGTTCCCGGATACAGGCCCCATAACCATAAGATCCGTCCTAACCCATTCTTCCGGCCTCCCCCGTGAATCGGACTATCCTTACTGGACCGGACCTGATTTTCCCTTCCCCACGCAAAAGCAGGTCAAAGCCAAGCTCGGCACCCAAAAAACACTCTATACCCCCTCCACCTATTTTCAGTACAGCAACCTTGGGATAGCTTTACTGGGAGAGATTGTTGCTGAAGTCTCCAGAATGCCCTACGAAAAGTATATCGAAGAGAACATACTGAAACCTCTGCGGCTGGCTGATACGCGCACCAAACTTCCAGAATCTTTGTGGAGAGGGAAATTAGCCACTGGATACACCGCCAAAAAGCGAGACGGAAGCCGCAGCATGCTCCCCTTATTCCAAGCCAGAGGCATCGCCCCGGCCGCCGGCTTCTCCTCAACGGTCGAAGACCTGGCTCGGTTTGCCTCCTGGCAGTTTCGTCTTCTGGAAAAAGGAGGAGAAGAAATCCTAAAAGCTTCTACTCTCCGTGAGATGCACCGCGTGCATTGGGTGAACCCCGATTGGAAAACCACCTGGGGGCTGGGCTTTTCAGTCTGGGAAGTGGACGGAAAAACAATGATCGGTCACGGAGGATCCTGTCCAGGCTACCGAAGCACTCTGACTATCGACCCCAGCAAAAAACAGGCCTTCATCGTCATGATAAATGCCCAGGGTGTTTCCCCGAGCAAATACGCAACAGGAATGAGAGAGATCCTGAAGAAGGCCGAAGACAGGGCCAAGGAGGAAAAAACAGAGGTTGACCTTGAAGCCTATGCAGGTCTTTACGATTCACAGCCCTGGTGGGGAGAGACGGCCATCCTTCCCTGGCAGCGTAAACTGGCTATGTTCGGGCTTCCGTCTGGAAATCCTGCTGAGAGTTTAACCCTGCTGAAACATATCAAGGGCGATACGTTCCGCCGTGTGCGCAAGGATGAAACTCTCGGGGAAGAAGTGGTGTTTGAAAGGGATAAGACCGGAAAAGTATTCCGGATGTGGCACCACAGCAATTACGAGAATAAAATTAGATAAAATAACTGGGCAGCCTTTCATGAAAGTATTCGAAGGAGAGGCTCCGGGCACTCTGATACACGTTATGATATTATTGGAATTGGGATGGCTTTTTCTATTCCTGAGTCATTACAAATCACGCTAGCAATAGGTTTCAGAGGCACCATTAATAGTTGGGGATTAGCAAATAAGAAGGAAATTCTTATAAATAGCGAGGTTAAAGATGAAACGCACTACGCTGGAATTGCTGTGTTGTCCTAGTTGTCGGGCTGAGCTTTCTCTGCGCGATGCACGAGGTGAGGGGACTGTAGATGAGGGGGGCTTGTTCTGCTCACACTGTGAGCGGACCTTTCCCATCAAGAACGGCGTTGTGCACTTTGTCGATCCCCAGGAGCTAGAGGGTCTTAACCGGCGCTTCGCCCGCTTCTATGACAGGATTTCGCATGTCTACGCTCTTTTCACCAAGGTGGGATTTTTGCCCATGGGCGGAGAACGCAAGGCGCGCAAAGAGATTTTGGACCGCCTGGAATTGAACGGTGGGCGCCTTTTGGAGGTTTCGATAGGTTCTGGTGAGAATCTTCCCTACCTATTTGAGTCGCCAGGTGTAGGCGAAGTGTATGGCTTGGACATCTCTGCCGGCCAACTGGCTCGCTGCAGTAGCTTTGTTGCCAAGCGAGGTTGGCCAGTAGACCTCTTCTTGGGGACGGCTGAGGCTTTACCCTTTAAGGCGGGATCCTTCGACAGCGTCTTGCACATCGGTGGGATCAATTTCTTCTCGGGCAAAAAGCAGGCTATTGATGAGATGATACGCGTCGCGCGGCCTGGGAGTAAAATCGTCATCGCCGACGAAACGGAACGGCTGGCACAATTCTTCAATCGCATCACTGGTTTCTTGCGCCGGGATCAGGGGAAGAAAGTGGACGTGGCTGTTCCCGTTCATCTGGTGCCAGAAACGATGGAAGAGATACGGGTCAACGGCATATGGAAAATGCACGGCCAGTATCATGGCTACTGCCTGGAATTCAGAAAGCCAGCATAACCGAGATGCTTGGTTTCAACTAGCCCAATACACATTATGGTTTATCTAGCAACATGATGGTTTTTTCTATTCCTTAGTGATTACAAATCACACAAGCAACGAGGTTTTGTGCGGCCTTCACCACCCATTCTTTTCCACCAGGAGCTTTTAATTTTTGCCGAGGAGAGGGGGAAGTATTCCTGAAAGTAAGAAATGAAGAATATTATTTTTTTGCTCCGCATAAAAGACATTTTTTTTGATGCTACATAATACTGAGACAAAACAAAGGATTTAATCTTTCAAAAAATTAAAAAAATAGGTTGACAAAATGATAAACCTAAGTTATATTATGAGTAATATAGGTTACATATTTGGTAACATAGGTTACAAAAATGTTGGTCCATTTTTTATATGAATAAATGACACTGGACGTAAGGAGGTAAACCATGACCAACCAGATTGAGATGTTTGACAGGAAGAGGAAAAAATTCCGCGGTGGTCAAATCTTGGGATTTATAGTTTTTTTCGTCGCCTGGATAGTAAGAACTCTAATAAAAATGCTTGATCTGAAATTGGGAACTCTCTATACGGGTAGCATGATAGTCCTCTTGCTCGCCATTGCTGTGATGGCATATTTTGCCGCCAGGTCAATAATTGTGGAAAGAAAGATAAGAAAAGACCCTTTCTTAAAAGAAGCGCTTTACAACGAGCTGGTGCGATTGAATGAGTTAAAAGCATGGAAAATCGGTTTTTTCTCGTTGATCCTATTTATCATTCTGGCCGCTTATCTCATTATAGCTGATTTGCTTAAGGATCCAATGATTCTGGTGGTGGGTGCATTTCTGGTAGGATTTGGTTCTTACAGTATCACGGTACATCTATTGGATAGGTGATACCATGCCTGAAAAAGCTCTTAAAAATACATTGAAAGTTCAGCGAGCAAAGAAAGATCTGA
>JABAOH010003833.1_pt3 | contig 65230 bp, 56 predicted proteins | sample 7062181 | NCBI WGS metagenome assembly JABAOH01 (sample SAMN14538630, study PRJNA623070) | marine sediment metagenome | biome: marine biome [ENVO:00000428]; feature: marine pelagic biome [ENVO:01000023]; material: deep marine sediment [ENVO:00002113]; isolation source: pool of 5 deep marine... | reverse complement strand
CTCTTCGGCCTTCTATTTTTATACTCAAGTTCGAATAATGTCTCTTTGGTGGAGGATACCGGGATCGAACCGGTGACCTCGTGCTTGCAAGGCACGCGCTCTCCCAGCTGAGCTAATCCCCCACTTAGCTCTGAGCGTAGAGCGAAGAGCTTAGAGGGTTGTTGCCAACTGCCTCATCTATCTCTCTGCTCCTTGCTCTATGCTTTCCTTTGATATTCTACTTTAACCTAACCGCTTCTTCAATATTTTCAAAGCCCGCAAAAGAGTTTACAATAATAAAAATCTTTGGAAAAGAGTTTCTATGGACTACACTAGTTATATAACAAGCAGAAATATTCTGGAGTCCTTGGGAAAACCCATTTCTGTAACACTACTTTTCCTTTCTGCTCTTCTTATTCTTTCGCTTATTATCCCTATATTAAGAAAATATAACCGGCGCATATCTGGGGTAACTTTCTTGGTGCTTATTGTAGGTTTTTGTCTATTAATCTGGTTCCATTTCAAAATATATACCTCCACAGCTCTTATAAACCCGGTAAACGGTGCTGTCATCAGCAGATATATAGTGCCTCTCTGGATCGAAGGAGAAAAGCTCTATTTCTGGGCCATCTTTCTTGCTCTATTTACATATATTCTTAATCGAAGGCTTCTACAGCCAACATTCATTCTATGCCTCAATGCAAGCTTTGGGGCATTCCTGCAATTTGCCATCTTATATTCCAGCCCGTTAACCAACCCTCTTCCTCTATTCCATGATGAATTCAGTAACCTCTTTTTTCTTATCGGACGAGCACCTCTTTCCACACAGATTCAAATTACGCAGCAGGCTCTCATGAGAATGAAGTTTTATTACAACTCGGTGTATATGTGGATTCATCCTCCAATTCTTTTTATCTCCTATGCTGCCTTAACTATTTCCTTTCTTGCCTGCGTTTTTATGCTTACAAAAAGAAAAGAGGCTATATTCGACAGAGTCTCTTATAACTATGCAAAATTTGGTTATCTGCTTCTTACCATTGGTATCCTTATCGGTTATCCCTGGGCTATAACTGCCTGGGAGAATGAACCCTGGTGGTGGTCACCGAAGATTAATATGTCCCTTACTATGTGGGTGCTTTACACCGGTTATCTCCACAGCCGAATCTATCTACACAGACAGGGAATGTGGTATACCACAGCTATTCTAGGCATTATCTGTTTTAGTTCTTTAATTTTTACATATATAACTACCTATCTTGTACCGGGAATTCATTCCTATGGATAGATGAAAAATTATGACTTTTTTCTAGCGCTTATATCTATATTACTCCTAGCCCTGATTGGTACTGTTTCTCTCTATGGAACGGGCTATAGCTGGCTTGCTAGTTTGAACGATCCTGATTGGACCAGCAGTTTCCTCTACTCTTGGTACTTGGAGAGAATGAACAACATTGCGGCCCCTCTAGTTATTCTTCTTGTCATTGTTCTTGGTCTCTGTATACCCAAGCGTCTTTTGTCTCGCACAATGATGCTTCTTGTTAGCGGACTGATATTGGCTTTTGGGTTTTCCTTGGCTCTCCTTTCTCAACCCCTCCACGGTCTTGCTTTTATTCTCGCAATTGGAATAATTATCCAACTTATAGTGCTTATTCTTCTCATCTTGCGTGTGGGGGTTCTTCATTTTGAACGGGAAGGGTTCCTAGCCTCCTTTGGCTCAAGTCTTCTTCACTTAGGATTTGTGGCTTTCCTTGCCGACTTTATACTTCTTCAGGACTGGTATTACCACCTTACCATATTCTGGATCTCCGCTTCCCTCATTGTGCTAGGGAGTATTTTCTCCTTCTACTCTTCAGAAATCACTAAAACTCTCTCCAGAAAGAAATAACTTTCTTTCTTTCCTTCCTTCTAAAGTTCTACACAAAGAGTGCCGATAATCTTCACAGATAGTGAAAACCAAAAAGGTTTTGTTTTGGAAGGAGGAAAAGGAAATGTTGTACAGGCTTTACCGCTGGCTCTCCTGGAGGGATGAGAAGGGTGCAACTGCTGTTGAGTACGGTATTATGGTAGCCCTAATCGCTGTAGTCATAATCGCAACAGTAACCATACTTGGCCAGCAGTTAGTCGCAGTATTCTCGAGAGTAGCAGAAGCGCTCGGACTAGTGTAGCTCAGTCGCAGCAATGCCATCGTTCACCCTGTTAGAGCCCCGCATATGCGGGGCTCGTTCCCAAAGAACTTATTCGAATTTATCTCATTTATATTATCAACCGGCAAAGAGGATGGTTACGATGTTAAGAGGACTGAACAGGAAGATTAAAAGCGAAAAGGGAGCAAGTTCAATCGAGTTTGCTCTCATTCTGCCCATACTAATTATGTTAATGGTGGGCATCTTTGAATTCGGTATGGCCTACAGCAATTATATCGCTATAACTCATGCTGCGCGCGAGGGAGCAAGGCTCGCAGCTGTAAACCAGTTTAGCGAAGAATTGGTTCGTGAAAGAGCTTATCCTGTGGTTCCAGATTCTATCATCATAAGTTACCCTTACGGAAACATCCACGGTGAGCCAGTTATGGTTACCGTAAATTATAAAAAGAAGATTGAAATTCCTCTGTGGGGTGAAGCTGTGGTTCCTTTACAGAGTAAAGCAAGTATGAGAATTGAGTACTGAGAGGCAGAAGATGAGATTATTCTCTTTCATTGAAGAAGAAAAAGGTTCGGTAATTATAATCGTCGCTTCAGCGCTTGCTGCTTTTATGGCAGTTGCTGCCCTGGCTATTGATGTCGGTCTTCTTTATCAAGAAAGAAGGCAACTCCAGACTGCAGTTGATTCGTCTTCCCTTGCTGCAGCCCAGGAACTCGCAGAAGGGGGCTTATACGAACGAGCCGACGAGATAGCACGAGGATACGTCATTGAGAATAGCCAAGTGACTCCCGATTCTATCGTGGTTGACTTTCCATCTAACAATTCAGTAAAAGTCGTTGCTACAACTACCCGAAAACTCTTTTTTGCTAAAGTGCTGGGAAGAGGCGAATCTTCCCTAAAAGCGACCGCTACAGCAGCATATGGAACTGCTACCGCAGTAAGGAATCTCGTTCCTATTATTGTTCCTCTTCAGTTTGTTTACCCACATATAGGAACGCCTGGTACCTTTGAGTTAGGCAATGACCGTCCTCTGGAAGCCTTCCGGAAGAGTGCAGCTCAGATAGGAAATGAGATTCTTTACACAATAACATTTGTCAACACGGGGACAAGCCCGACCGGAGTAACTATCACGGATTCCATCCCCCCTGCTACCGCTTATGTGGACGGAAGCGNNCTGTAGGCGCAGGAGATTACGTCTCAGTAAGCTTCAAAGTTAGCATAAGCGATGGTTCAGCTTCGGGAATTAGGAATACTGCTGAAGCTACTACTGATTCAGGTAGAAAGTACCACTCCAGTACTACAGGGGCGGCTCAGAAGGGTTTCTTCTGGCTCTCAGATTTCGATACCGGGAGCGGTGGAACTCCCGACTACACTAGCTGGATAGAAGGTGGTTACCCTAAAGAGGTAGGGGTTGGACACGTGGCAAACGGCGAGGGTGTAAAAGCAGCTCTAAAAGCAGCCTTAGAAAGTAGGATGCCTGACGAACTAAATCCAGAACGCAACCACGTGGTAATACCAGTTTATGATTATACAGAAGGAGGCGGAAGTCCCGGCAAATATCATATAGCTGGATTTGTGGAATTTGTCATCACCGGTTTTGATCTTACCGGCTCACCTAAAACCATAACTGGGTACTTTACCGACGGTACTGTGGCAGCGGGAGCTGGGGGTGGAACTCTCCCAGATGTAGACTTTGGCATTAAAGCAGTTTGGTTAGTAGATTAGGAGGTGCAACAGTGAAATCAAGGTTTTTTCTAGTTTTGATTGCAATTTTCTTAGCTTTCCTGGCAACTGCGGGTTCAGCTGCGTATCTTCAGAGTCTCAAGGCTGAGATTAAACGGGGCAGCGAGACAGTTAAAGTGCTTACCGCACGGAAGGCTATCAGTCCAGGAGTATCTGTTGAAGACATGCTAAATAAGAATTTGGTAAGATTCACTCCTGTGCCTCGTCGTTATGTTGCTACTGATGCTGTAACCAACGCACAGGGTCTCAGCCAAAAGGTATTAGTGGTACCGCTCTCCAAAGGAGAGCAACTTACCAATCAGAAAATCAGAGAGGCAAGGGGAGCAGGTATTGCTTTCCGTATCCCCAAAGGTATGGTTGCAGTATCCATCCCTGTGGACGATATAGTTGGCGTCGGTGGGCAGGTATCAATAGGAGACCGGGTGACACTAATTTCTACCTTATCTCCAGGTCCGGGAGGCGCAGACACCAGCCGTGTGCTTTTACGGAACATAGAGGTCCTCGCCACTTCAGCAACCACGGGCGTAAACAGCAATGGCCAGAAGACTGGCCTTACTCAGGGAAGCTCATCGCTTGCAAAGAAGACAGTCACCCTTGCCGTAACTCCGCAGGACGCAGAGAAGCTGGTCTTCTCAGAAGAGAAGGGCCATGTGTGGCTAACATTACAGCCAGCAGGTGAGAGTCAAGATACTCAAACACCAGGACAGACAGTAGAATCCATATTCAAGTAAAGCGGGGTGAATAGGGTGATTAATCTTATTCTAGCGGATCCGGATCTTGATTTCGCAAAAGAGATACAATTGGTAGTCGCAAAAATCGCAAAAGCAAAGATTGTTGCAGTCACGCAAAATCTTGACCAACTTCCGTCGCTCACTAAAAAACACTATCCAGCGATTGTTTTCCTGGGACCAAATTTCAACGTGCAGTCAATAAGCGAGCTTTTATATAAAGAAGCCCCAAGCTTTATGGGCAGGAGTGTTATTGTCTTCACCAAGGAACACTCTGAGGAGATAGATGTTCCGCAAGGTATATCCCTTGAGAGACTATCACCTCCTCTTCATCCTCAAGACCTAGTTGATATTTTGGAAAAGTTATCGGGAAAATCATCAACCTCCTCCTTTCCTGCCTTGGCAAAAACAGTCACAGTCTTTTCAACCAAAGGAGGCGTAGGCAAGACTATGATCGCTAGCAATTTGGCTGTTTATCTTGCTAAGAATACGGGAAAACGTGTGGTGGTTCTGGATCTGGATCTGCAGTTCGGGGATATAGGAGTAATGCTTAAGCTTCGACCAGAGTACACTATTTATGACTGTGTACCTATTACAAACGAGCTTAATGAAGAGCTTATTGAAAAATTTCTAACCCCGCATAGCTCAGGTGCTAGAGCTCTTCTCGCTCCGCTTCAGCCTGAATACGCAGATCTGGTTACTGCAGAGCATCTCAAAAACGTACTGGAGGTTCTTCGCCACTATGCAGACATCGTTATTGTAGACACACCTGCTTCTTTTAACGACCATGTCCTTGCTCTCTTGGATCAAACTGACATTGTTTTACTAATTGGAACTATGGACATTCCAAGCGTTAAGAATGTTAAGCTCTGCCTGCAAACCTTGCAATCACTGCAGTACCCTGACGATAAAATAGCTCTGACCATAAATCGGGCTGATGAAAATGTAGGCCTAAAACAGAATGAGATTGAACAGGCTTTAAACAGACAGGCAGTTGTAACTATACCTACGGATAAGAGAGTTCCACTCTCTATCAATAAAGGTACGCCGATAGCTCTAGAGGCACCCAAGTCACCGGCAGCACGCGCTCTTATCAAGCTGGCTGAGTACCTGGTTAAAAGATTAAAGACAGGCAAAGAAGCCTATGTTGCCGCATAAAGAAAGGAGCGATTATGTCCCTTCATGATAAGTTGGCACAAAAGAGAACAGAGGTCGAAGAAGAGGAGGAGAATCAAAGCCGACAGCAGATGCTGGAAGAGCTTGCTCAGAAGATCCACCAAGCATTGATTAAAGAACTCGGCCCTGAGCTCTCTGAGAACCAGAAAAATGGTGAACCTCTTCAGGAGAAGGTGGCCCAAAAACTCAGTGAGCTTATAAGTCAAGAAGAAACGGTCCTTAGTGCCCATGAAAAGGCTTTCCTTGCTGCACAGATAACTCACGATGTTATGGGATATGGGCCTTTGGAGGAATTTCTTAATGACCCTGAGGTCACTGAAGTTATGGTCAACGACGCTAGAACAATCTACGTAGAGCGCGCTGGGAAGATATATGGCACAGAAGCCCAGTTCTTTGATGAGAATCATCTTCGTCGTGTTATTGATAAAATTGTCGCTCAGGTTGGGCGCCGAATCGATGAAAGCGCACCAATGGTTGATGCACGTCTACCCGATGGTTCACGTGTGAACGCTATCATTCCACCGCTTGCTATTAATGGAGCAAAGCTTACTATCAGAAAATTCGCTGTGGAGCCCTATACAACTAAGGATCTTATAAGCTTTGGCACGTTTAATGAAAAGATTGCCAAGTTTCTAGAGGCTTGTGTACGAGGAAGATTAAATATCTTAATCTCTGGAGGAACTGGTTGTGGAAAAACCACTTTGCTCAATGTGCTGTCCTCTTATATTCCTGAAGAGGAGCGCATTGTTACAATAGAGGATGCTGTGGAACTTCAGCTTCACCAGGAACACCTGATTCAACTTGAGTCCCGTCCTCCAAATATTGAAGGAAAGGGACAGGTAACTATCCGAGATCTGGTCAGAAATGCTCTGCGTATGCGCCCCGATCGAATTGTTGTGGGCGAAGTGCGAGGCGGAGAAGCTCTTGATATGCTTCAGGCCATGAACACAGGCCACGATGGATCCCTTACCACTGTGCATGCAAACTCTCCACGTGACGTGCTGTCACGTCTGGAGACAATGGTTCTAATGGCGGGAATGGAACTTCCGGTTAGGGCAGTAAGGGAGCAGGTCTCTTCTGCTTTAAACCTGATCATCCACGAAGCCCGTTTCAGAGACGGGACTCGAAAAATTACTCATATAACTGAAGTTCAGGGTATGGAGGGAGATGTTATTACCCTGCAAGATATCTTTGTTTATGACTTCTCTGAGGGTATCGATGAAAGTGGCCGTTTCAAAGGAAGTATAAAATCATCAGGAATCAGACCAAAGTTCATCCAGAAACTTCAAGATATGGGTGTTCTCTTACCAGCTGATATTTTTCAGTTCGAGCTTAGAAGGTGAAAGAGATGCTGAAAGGTCGTCAAAGTAAAAAAACACTAGTTTTACTATTCGTAGCAGTATTCCTTTCCCAGATGACCCTCGTTGCCCCATCTATGGCTTCGGAGTCTGAAATTACCTTCCGTAAGATAGAAACCAAGGAATACCCCAAGGTAGTTCTAACTTTAAGCCTAGCTCCCGACTCATCACCGGAAGCTCTTTCAAAGGAAGCCTTCCGTCTGCGGGAGAATAAGAAAAAAGTAGAAAATTTTGAGGTTTCCCCTATTGGAGAAACCCGCCAGCCCGTTGGAATAGTGCTTGCCCTGGACAGCAGTGGGAGCATGAAGGGAAAGCCTCTCTTTGATGCTAAGGATGCGGCAAGGATTTTTATAGACGAAATGAAGCCCCACGATAAGATTGCTATTATCGGGTTTTCATCCACTCCCCAGCTCCTGACTGGCTTTACTTCCGATAGGATTGCTCTTTATGACGCCCTTGAAAAAATACAAGCAGAAGGAGAAACCGCTTTCTACGATGCTCTATATCTCGCTCTTGAGGCAGGGGCACAGGAAAAGCTTTCGCAGCAGAACATCGTTATACTTTCTGATGGACGCGATACTCAAAGCACCCATACACCGGCCGAAATAGTCGACAAAGCTGCTGCTCAGGATGTTGCTATCTTTGCCTTCGGGCTCACGTCCCCTGAATTTCAAGAGGCTCCTCTTCGAGAGGTCTCTGAAGCAACTTCAGGAAGGTTCTCACTGGTAACTGATTCTCAGAGTTTAGCAGGCTTCTACTCCGAGTTGGCCAAGGAGCTCCATAACCAATACCAGATAATCTATACCAGTAAAGCTAAAACAGCCAATATAAGTTTGCAGCTTGAAATTAGAACAGCCTCTTCTCTTCTAAAGGGAAAAGAGGTTTTTGTATCACCAGCTCCGCCTCCCAAAGAAGAAAAGATAAAGAAGCCAGCCCCAGGCCTGCGCCTTCCAGACCCCGTTGAAAAATTCTTTAAGTCCTTCTGGGCTTTTCCGTCTATCTTAGGACTTACTTTTCTGTTTTCTTTGATTATTACATTAGTTGCCTTAACCATCTTTCTCCCTAAGGAAAATATACTCAAGGACCAGATAAATATCTACGAAGGCGCTTATAAGGCTTCTCATCATATTCAGGAAAAGGAACCTAATGGATTCCTAGCAGAACGACCCGTAGTTTCTCATGCAGTTAACCTTGCTTCTTCTCTAGCTGAGAAAGGCGGTTTCATGAAAGAGCTACAACTAAGGGTTGAACAATCTGGCCTTCCGTTAAGGGCTTCTGAATTTGTATTTTTACATATATGTATCGTAGTGCTTACTGGTCTCATAACCCTAGTGCTCTTTGATGGCTGGTTGCTAAGATTAGCCATAATTCCTATCGCATCTGCAGCTCCTCTTGCCTTTCTGCAGTATCTGAAAAAGCATCGGGAAGTTCTCTTCCATGAGCAGCTTCCAGACACGCTGGATCTTATAGCAGGAGCACTTAAAGCTGGTTATAGCTTCTTGCAAGCGGTAGATATGACGGTAAAGGAAACTGGGCCTCCTGTTTCCAACGAGTTCAATCGGGTTTTGACAGAGGCACGTTTGGGTCTTTCGCTAGAACAAGCATTGGATCATATGGCAGAAAGAGTTCACAGCACCAACTTTTACTGGACAGTAATGGCAGTAAAGATCCAACGTGAAGTAGGAGGAAATCTAGCCGAGGTCTTAGAGATTCTAGCTAATACCATTCGTCAAAGAGACCGGGTATACAGACAGATAAAAGTGCTTACAGCAGAAGGAAGGCTCTCTGCGATAATACTATTCCTGCTACCAATTGCTTTAGGGGCAGTTTTATTTGTCCTAAATCCGCAGTACATCTCCGCCCTCTTTACAACCTCTGCTGGGCTTGCTCTTTTGGGAACAGCAGTAGTGCTTATGGTTGTAGGCGGTGTATGGCTGAGAAAGATTGTTGTTATTGAAGTTTAGGAGGAGTATAAAATGTTTGACGTTCCTGTTCTAGCAGCACTTATATTCGCAGCCCTCTTTACTATATTTTTTGTGCTGGGCTTGTATATGACTGACCACATTCCCCTGAAAAAATTTAACCAGTATGTCCTTGAAGGAAAGGTTACCGCTACTGACCAGGAACTAGCCTTGCCCTTCTCGGAACGTGTTATTAAACCTTTTATGGCCCTTTTAACTCGTGTAGCTCGTCGGGTAAGCCCTGCAGGTCTCGTCGCTCATACAAGGCGACGTCTATCGCTTGCTGGTAATCCCAGGTCAATGAACGTCGATAAGTTCTTGGCCATCAAAGCCCTCTGTTCGCTTATTGCTTTATCCTTGACTTTTTTGAGTGGTGCGATTCAGTCATCTCTTACTTTCCGTACTCTGCTAGGAGGCGGCCTAGTAACTACTGCAGCTTTCTTCCTTCCAGACCTATGGCTACACAGTAAAATTAAAGACCGCCAGAAATCTATCCGTCTTGCTCTTCCTGATACACTGGATCTTCTCACAATCTCTGTTGAGGCGGGTCTGGGTTTCGACTCTGCTCTAAGTAAAGTCGCTAATAACACCACTGGCCCTCTTGCAATGGAATTCTTTCGTATGCTCCAGGAAATTCAGCTGGGCACTTCCCGCTCCGAAGCATTTCGGAATCTTGGAGAGAGAACCAACGTAACTGAGCTGAATTCCTTCATAATGGCTATGTTGCAGGCAGATGTTTTTGGTATTAGCGTAGGTAAAGTTCTACGGGTTCAAGCGCAAGAGATGCGTACCAAACGACGTCAGCACGCTGAAGAGATTGCCATGAAGGCACCAGTCAAGATTGTCTTCCCGCTCGTCCTTTGTATCTTTCCAGCACTTATGGTAGTGGTTTTAGGGCCAGCAGCTATTAGTATATACGAGGCTATTGTTAAAGGTATTTAGGAGATTTGTGCTTCGCTTCTTAGATCCTCGACTGCTGATTGGGTAGGAGCAAACAGAAGACTTAATACATGCTCTGTGACTAATTGGAGTCTGAAAGATTAATCTTTGTCATTATTTCCTCACGCTAAATACTGGATCAATTACAAGGTCTAAGAGAACTATTGCTTCTTGCGGGTTCCGGGATTCGCATCTTTAAAAATGAAAACGGAAAGTATTAATCTTACCACAAAGGAATGGTTGCTTCGCTATTCGAGTAAGGAGTAAGGTTTTTTACACTTGAAGCGCCTTTCCAAACAGAACTGTCTTATTTTCCATTAGACCCTAGTCCAAATGTTTAAAGAAAAGCTCTTCTAAGTAACATCTGAACTACAAGCCCCTGAATCCCAATCCCAACCGGATGCTACAAGTAGCCATGACACCAGTATTTCTCAGCCAACCGGTAAGTATGTCAAGGGGACAAAATAAAACTTAAGACTTGAATGCAAAACGCAAAAATAAAGGTGTATAAATAATACATAACGCGGGATGCAAGACAAGCAACAGGCGATAGGTTTTTTACCATCAACCTTGGATCTGGTATTTTGTGTCCTGATATCTCGATCGTGATTATTGTTTCCTGATTAGAATTTCGCGAACCTGAGTTTTGGATACTTCATTCTAGAAACTGAAGAATGCCTATTCCTTATAAATAAAAATGGCCAGATATCTCTGGCCAATATGTGCAGCAATTTTTATACATTCCTTTCAATCATATGTCTTTTCCCAGACATATCTACCGCGTGGGATAATCTTAAGCTCCTCCATTCGCTTTATCATTGCTTCTTCATCTACACCAAAGAGACGTGCCAGGAAGCGGTGATCCTTATACCACTTTACTGCTTCTCTCTTAACTAGCTCCTCTGGCATACAGAGCTCTTCTGCAAATACATCTGCTTCCATATGATAGAAAGGTCTTTGTTTGTTTTTCATATAACTTATATCGTGGTGATCCATTTGCCGATGGGCTATTTCATGAGCAATAGTAAGCATCTTCTGTGTTGAGGTTAGATTCTTGTTCAAGGCTATGTAATAATCGTTATCAAGACGAATAAGGGCTCCTGAAAACCAAGAAGGAAGTGTCATCTCCACTATTTGGATTCCTAGCTTTTTGGCAATGAAGCGAACATCAATAGGCGGTTCGCTAAAACCAAAGCGCCTTAACAGCTCTTCTGCTCTAGCTTTTACAAACTTATGAGAATAGAGAGCCATTATTGCCCGCTTTCGCTATCTCTCTTTGCCTTTATAATCTCCACTACCTGCAGTAGTAATTCTTTTTCTTCTTCGCTAAATTCAGTATCGGATCTTAGGGCTGCTTCCAAAGAGAATCCTTTCGATATTTCTGAATTCGTCTCTCCTAAAAGAAATGCGATGGGAACACTGTAGAATTCTGCTAACCTTTTAAGCCTCGGAGCGGAGATGCGTCGATGTCCACTTTCGTACATGGCCAAAATTGACTCCTTAAACTCGCCACTTGTCATATTCTGGACATCGCGGCGGCTCAAATTTCGGCCTTCCCTCACATTTCTCAACCTTGCCCCGACATCAACCTCGAAGGACATTCTTCTCTCCTTTACTATCTGTGCACTTTCAATTTAAATATCGGCTTTTTTGAGCCTAAACTTAACATAAATCTTCACAATTAGTGAAGATATGGCATATAATGTAAAGGTCTATCAGCCTGGTATGCTTTTTGGAGTAGCATCAAAATTCTAAAAGAAAAAGCCCTGCCATAGGGCTTTTACTATTTTTCCTAATTGTCTCCTAGCTCCCGGTTTCGGTCTTTGTCTCTCAGCTTTAATTTTAAATTTTATATTAAGCTATCCCTCTCTATCTTCAGAAGGAGGTTGAGTTAAGAGAATTTGTGCCTTTTCTAAGTCTTTTTCTGGTACCCATATCTCTACCTTCCCTAAGCCATCCACGTGAATCCCGTAAAGATTTCGCAAAGACTCGGCCTTGAGAATAGCTTCAATCCCTTCTGATTGTAGCCTTCCTTTGATTATCTCCCCTTCTGCCGGTCCATAGACCGTAGCAAGCTTTACAAACTTCTTTTCTTCTTCCATAGCAGTATAATAACACACGCTTAGCTTCATGATTATTATTACTAGATCATTAATAAAGATTTGTCCCCACATCAATCTATTATCATGCTAGAAAATCTCTACTTCTATAGGGGTGGGGAAGGATACTTGTCTTGTGAAGAAAAAAAGATGGTGGGCCTTATTGGGTGCTATTCAAACTCCCAATATGTTGACAGTCTGCATAAGCTAGAGAAATGCATCGAGACTTTGAGCACCAACTGATGGGTCTCCAATCAGATTTTGGCTTGATTTAATCTTGCGTTATGGTGCTGCATCAAGTGCTATTCAAACCTAGAACAAGTAAAGACTTTATGGATTTGGAAGGATACATAAACAATTTTTTAATGTCGGGAGTTAATCGCAAAATTTTCATGATTCATCTGCTATACCTAGTAGATCCCAGGAGTATTGCGCTATAGTCCAGACAAATTTGTTTCATTGCACTTCCCTCTCAAAACCACTTCCACAACCACCATTTTTCAAAAAGCACCTTTCCCCAGTGCCAGAACCGTGATGGTTTTTTTAAGTTTACTTCTGGCTTTGGCTTTAAATAAAAGTTTCCACTGGCATATCCTGCCCTGCCATCTCCCAGTTCAATAAAACAGTATCCTCTGCCATCAAATTCTTTTTTGTCTGATTCGCCTTTTATTTTTGCTGCAATGTTATGCGCTACCACATCTGCCTGATAGTGAGCAAAGACACCTGCCTTAGGAAGAGGCTTTCCCACAGGAAGCATAATTGATGTTACATCACCAAGGGCATAGACATTTTCAATGTCAGTCTCAAGTGTTTGCGGATTTACCTTCACCCACCCACTTTCAGCTAATACAGGTGAACCTTCTAAAACTGGTGGTAATCCATGAGGAGGGATACCAACAAGAAGGTTATAAGAGACTGCTTTTCCCTCCTTAAAGGCGATTTCTTTTTTCCCATGAACTATATTTACCACCTGACGCTCAGGCATAAAGTGAATCCCTCTTGCTTTAAGCAAGGAGACTACCATATTGCCAACCTCTGGTCCTGCTACTCCCATGGGCAAGGTTTCAGGAGTAATCACTTCTATCTCTACACCCATTTGCTTTGTAATAAAGTAAGCAGATAGAAGCAATGCTGCTTCATAGGGGGCTGCGGGACATTTAAAGGGCATGGAAGTAATGAGGATAACTACGCGACCTTTGTCAAAATTTTCTAGGGCATTTCTTATCTTCTCTGCGCCAGATAAGTCATAAAGGTTATATGCACCTTCTAAAAAACCGAGAATTTTCTCAGGAAAGGTAGCTGCCCCCAGGGCAATTACTAAGTAGTCAAAAGGTATATCCTTCTCGGAAGTAGATACAACTCTTTTTTCAAAGTCTATTTTTTGAGCAGATGCGTTAATAAACTTGATTCCTTTTCTTTGCAGAAGAGAAAGTGGTTTCTGAATTTGCTCTATTTTCCTCCATCCAACCATAAGCCAGAGCAAGGAGGGATAGAAAAGATGATTTTTCTCCTTATCTACAAGTACAATTTCGTTATCCCGTGCAAGTTGCTTACGTAACTGATTGGCAACAACTAAGCCACCTGCCCCTCCGCCCAAGATGACAACCTTTTTACCCATAAGCTCACCTACCTTATCCTTTTATTTGCTTTTTGTTTTTCTGCCTACAATATCAAGAATAACTTAATGCCCATGCCAACAGTAAACGCTTAATTCCTAAATATATAGGACTACATTAGTCTTATATACTTGCTTTGTCAAATTAAATTTCACTTACTTACAATTAAAGCAAGTCATGAAGCATGATTAATAGAAGAATAAAGATTGCTCAAGATTCTATTCGTTTAATGGGGAAAGCTTTAGGATTAAACGATAAGATGCTTTCTCTGTGAGGAGCTAATTTCGCTTTAATCTTACTTGCATGACCATAGATGATCTCTTTAGCAATAAAGTGCTGGTTCTTACGCCTGGACTATGGTTATCCTTATAAGATGATAGGAGCTGGGAAAATAATAGTTCGAGTCCACGAAGCCCTGTAATAAAAATAGCTTAAATAAGCCATAAAATGTGGTGGGCCTACGTGGATTCGAACCACGGACCTCACCCTTATCAGGGGTGCGCTCTAACCACCTGAGCTATAGGCCCTCTAAATAACCAAAAGCTATCTATATGCATTATCATTCTCTAGACAACGATATCTTACCTCCCAAGAGAAAAAATTTCAACAAGTCAGTTACAACGCGCCTCCTAAGCTAGACTCAGCTCCAAATAAATTGCAATCATAAGGGTTGTTTTTAGTTCAGTTCGGGGTAAAATAATATTATCTCTTTATTTACAAAAGGTGGCAAAATGCTCGAAATGACCATCCACGGAGTTAATTTGGACATCATCACAAATCAACCTGTCTTGATCCTCAAAGACAAGGAAGGAAAGAAGTTCTTGCCCATATGGATAGGACAGTTCGAAGCTACTGCTATCCTTTTAGAGCTTCAGGGAATAAAGTCCTCGCGACCGCTCACTCACGACCTTCTTAAAAACATGATTGAAAACCTAAATGGTAATATTCAAAGAATAGTGATAAATGACATCGAAAGTGGTACCTTCTATGCCCGCATCCATATCAAAGGAGATAACTCTTCCCTGGAGGTCGACGCCCGCCCCAGTGATGCCGTTGCTCTAGCGGTAAGAGCCAAGGTGCCCATTTTTGCCTCAGAGAAAGTAATCGAAAGAGCGACTGTCATAAGCGAAGAAGCGGAAGAGGAAGAGGTCTCTAGATTTAAGCAGTTTCTGGAAAGCATAGACCCCGAAGACTTCAAAGATGAGGCTAACTGATTGAAGATCAGACTTAATCATTCCTGGGATTTATCCAGAGAAGATGCAGCAACCCTGCAGTCAGAGCTTGCTTCTCTCCTCACAAAGAAGAATTATCTCGATCTTAAATCTCTTTCTATTATTGCCTCAGCAGATGCTGCTTACAGCAAACAGGATCAGATAGTCTATGCCGCTGTTCTGACTTTAAACTACCCTTCCCTTTCGCCCATAGAAGAGGTAACAGGAAGCGCAAAAGTAATGCGAGGCTATTCACCAGGACTCCTTGCTTTCCGCGAGGGACCTCTTTTGTTGGAGCTTTTTGCTAAAATCAAAAACATTCCTCAAGCAATCTTTTTTGATGGACAAGGAATTGCACATCCTCGGGGTTTCGGTTTGGCTAGCCACCTCGGCTTACTGCTGGATATTCCGTCTATTGGTTGCGCTAAAGCTTCGCCAGTGGGGATATGCAATCTTCCTGCTGACTATTTTGGCGCTATCACCCCTATTATTTATAAAAATGAAAAAGTGGGTGCAGCACTAAGAACAAGACCCGGGGTAAAACCAGTTTTCATCTCAATTGGAAATAGGGTCGACCTTGAGACAGCGATAACTTTGACCTTGAGATGCTGCAGAGGATTTAGAACCCCGGAACCTTTACGAAAAGCCCACATTGCTGCTAACAGAATTCGAGGAGCTGGTTAGAGTTTCTACAGCCTAGCCATAATCACTGTAGGCAATTGCGTGGGTGCTTTTTCTACTGAAATATTTTCTTGAACCTGCCCTCTATAACCTGGCGCATCATAGTATACAGAGTAGATTCCATCAGCCACTCGGGTAAACCTAAACCAACCTCTACTGTCTGTGGGAATCACTACGTTTCCAATTCTTACAGCTGCTCCGGGGATAGCTCTCATTTTTTGATCAATGACCCTTCCTGTGATTTCTCCCTTAAGCCTGCTCAATATCGCAGTAGGAGATACAGTGGTTCCGCTATATACAGTTATGTATTCTTGTCGCTGCGAATAATATCCATCTGCATAATATGTAAGATGGTAAATCCCTGATGGGATGCTGGTAAACTGAAACTCTCCTCTGACATTAGAAAATGCCGTTCTTGCTCCAGTCTCAATTCTAGCTCCTTCCAAAAGGGTTCCTTCCTCGGACAATACTTTCCCTCGTATCGCTTCTGAGCCACCAGCTAATGACGTATCGCCAGATAAATTGCTTATGGCTCTTGCCAAATTTACTTGTCCATAACCATATTTATCATCTCTTCCGATCTCTCCCAAATCGTCAGCAGACTGCTTTATTCTCTCCTCAACCTGGTCTCTAGACATTCTAGGATTAAGGGAAAGGATAAGGCTGGCCGCGCCTGAAACAAAAGGTGCAGCCATAGAAGTACCGCTCATATAACCATACCTGTTATCCCATATTGTACTTAAGACTGAAACTCCCGGAGCAGATATATCGATATAGCTTCCGTAATTGGAGAAGGCTGCGTGTTTATCGAAACTATCAGTTGCTCCTACTGCAACAACATTATCCAGCGCAGCCGGGTAAAAAACTGGGTTTCCATTACCTGCTTCATTTCCTGCAGCTGCTATTACAACTACTCCCTTTTGAGCAGCATAGTCTACTGCATCTTTAAGAACAGTTGAATACTGAATCCCGCCAAAGCTTAAGTTTACAATATTCGCACCATTGTCAACGGCCCAGGTGATCCCCTGTGCAACAAGGTAATCGTTTCCGGCTCCCTTGTCATCTAGCGCTTTTATGGGCATTATTTTGCTTGACCAGCTAACTCCAGAAATTCCTACTCCATTGTTAGCCACCGCAGCAGCTATGCCAGCAACGTGCGTCCCATGGCCGTTATTGTCCATTGGATTATTGTTGTTGTCAACAAAATTGTACCCCGGCACTATTTTTCCAGCAAGATCGGGGTGATCAAGATCAACCCCAGTATCAACGATGGCTATTATAATTGGATTGCTCGCGTCTGATGAAATTTCCCAGGCTTGCTCTGCCCCTAAACGAGCGAGTGCCCACTGGGAAGCATAAAATGGATCATTGGGTCTTACCGCTATGTACCGCTTATAGTTAAATTCAACCTCATCAATCCTAACATCCTGGTTCATATAAAGTGCTGCTGACACTGGACTGCTTCCTTTGCCAAGCGTAAGGCGATGAAAACCAGTACCATCTATCTCTCCTCTTACCTTAGCATTATAGAGCCTTCCAATAACCTGTCTGTTTCTCTCTGCCCAAGGTTGAAATTTAACCAGAACCTGATTGGATACAAAATCTTGAGAGTAAGCCTCTGTTTTATTTTCAATGGTCTCTGCATTAAGCATTGGCTGTACGTGGGGATTTAGCAGAAATAGGAATAATGCCAGTGAGAGACTAACGACAACTTCTACATATCTTCTCATGTCTTCTCCTTCTGCTCTATTCTCCACATATCGGCGCCATATAGGCTTTCCTTTAAGGGCTCTGCCCTAGTAAAGGCAGGCCTTACGCGCTAAAATGGCTCAAGTAGGGGCCGTATCTATGGACTTTTCAAATCGTTTTAGGAGTTAGAAAATGGCAGAAGTAGAAGATTATGAGCGCTGTCTGGTAGAAAAAGCCAAAAGGCAGGACAAGGAAGCAATCGCTCAAATATATTCCCTTTATGTAGATAAAATCTTCAAATATATTTTTTATAAAGTTGGCAACAAGGCAGAAGCTGAAGATCTCACAGAACAGGTCTTTATCAAAGCAATAGAGGCTTTACCGCGCTTTAGCTGGAAGAATGTCCCTGTTTCGGCTTGGTTGTTCTCTATAGCTCGTAATCAAGTGATTGATCATTACCGTAGCAAGGGCAGGGAGGTGGAGATAGATATCGAAAAAGCCTCGCTGTTGGAAGACATAGCAGGAGATCCTTATGCATCAGCGCTTACTGCTCTGACAAGAGAAAAGATCTTCAAGGCTCTTAGGTCTCTTACTGAAGACCAACAACAAGTAATTTGCCTGAAATTCTTTTCCGGGCTCTCAAATACAGAGATCGCTTCTTTATTAAGTAAAACTGAAGGCGCTATAAAATCAATCCAGCATAGAGGGCTTAGAGCTTTAAGAAAACTCCTTGGGATTGAAAATTATGAATAAGAAACAAATTGAAATATTGGATAAGTGCATAGGCTTTATCTCTTCACCCGAAAAACTGGAGAGTTTCCTCAACAGCTTGGGCGAGAGAGATCGGAAAGAAATTATCGATATTTTGAAAATTGCCAAGAGTCTTTATATGCAGGCTCCCCCCTCTATTTCTGCTGAAAAAAGAGAAGAGATAAAAGCAAAATTGCTAGCCTTGTCTGGAGCAAAGGGGCCCGCTTACCAGAAACAGAGACTCTGGATTCCTTCACTCCTAAAACGTGCCCTAGCGACAATTACAGCGCTTATTCTTTTAGGAAGTGGCGTTGCTATTGCAGCCAATAAAAGTCTTCCTGATAATCTTCTTTATCCCATAAAGCGGGCTACTGAAAGAGCCAGGTTGGCAATAGCCCGCAGGGAGGAGACCAGGGCTCGCCTGGAGATCGGCTTTGCCAAGCGCCGTCTTGAAGAGAGTCAAGCCGTGCTCAAGCAGCCTGCGGCACTCCAAAAAGCAGTTGAGTCAATGGCAAAAGACACCTCTTCTGCTACACAAAGATTTATTGGATCAAACGAAAACACCAAAGGTGAGCTTGCTAATGAACTTGTTGCTCTTACTGAAAAACAACAGGAAGTTCTATCAGTGGCAGTAGAATCAGCTCCCGAAACAGCTAAAAGTGCACTGCTTAAAGCCCTTACTGTTTCTCGCCATGGTCACGAGCAAGCAATAAAAGCGCTCACGAAAGAAGGTCCAGCTGGGCCAAAGATAAAGGAGCAAAAGACTCCTCCTCCAAGCTCTACCGGCAAAGACGATCTTCAACCTGATTCAGCGACTACTTCGTCACCTCCTATAGATGAAGAAAATAAAAAGAGCCCATAAGGAGATAGTTTTTCGCTCTTTTTTATGTCTTTACGATCTCCCTTTTTGCCAAAATGGTTCTGTTTTTACCCATTTTTTGAGCCCGTGTTAGCGCTTCTTTAGCCCTAGCGATAATCCTGTCCTGCTCAACTAAGTGCTGGGGATAACACGCTGCACCAAGGCTTGCAGTAAGCTTCTGATCCCGTTCTTTTTGTCCCCAAAATAGACATTCTGCAACCGCTTTTCTTAACTTTTCTGCCACAACCAGCGTACCGGATTCGTCCGTCTCTGGAAGGATGAGCACAAACTCTGCCTCACCAAATCGGGCAACGGTATCCACCCTTCGGCAGTGATTATTTAATATGCTCCCGAGGTCATGAAGCGTGTGGTTGGCCTTCTCCGTACCAAATGTTTCCAAATAGCTGCTAAAGTCATCGATTGCCATGATTACAAGCGACAGAGGGCGATTAAACCGTTTGGCTCTCTCCAACTCGATAGAGAGCCTTCTCTGAAAATGTCTGTAGTTATAAACATCGGTCGTCTCATCAGTTATAGATAGTTCTTTGGTGAGATTATATAGTCTTTTGCTTTCAACTGCTATCGCTATCTGAGTAGTTATAATAGAGACTACATTAATGTCCTGTTTATTAAACCTGCTTAGAACATCAGTGGTCGCACAGAGGCTCCCTGCTACCGTCTCCTGGGCATTTAAGGGCAGACACAGAAGCGCTAAGTTTCCGTCTTCCATTGCTCCCAGGCTCCTGATAGCTTTACCTTTTTCTTGTTCTGCTGTCAGTTCAGGCACATAGTTATCAACTTCGCTAAGTATGTAGTTTGCTATTGTTTCATTCAGGTTTTTTCCAACGTTGAAAAGAATCTGTCTTTTTTCAAAATCGAAAATCATTAAGGAATACCTATCCATATGCAAGACGTTCTCCATAATCTCCCCAACCACTTTTGTCAGCTCGCCCATATCTAATGCTCTATGGATGGCTCTTACTATATGATAGATAGCTTCTAAATCATTGTATCTTCTTTCCAGCTCACGACGTGTCTCCTCTAAAAGATTATGCAAAGACTCAAGCTCTGCTTTCTCAATATCGTACTTGCGTATCATATATCCTCCCATTTTCTCTTTAGCAGTGCCCTATCCCTTAAATCCTTCTATTGGCATAAAAAAATCCCTGCAAAATATCAGGGATGTATTTCCAGCTTGCGCTTTTGTTGCTAAAGCACGCGGGTTCTATTCCTTCCTGCTTTCTTGGCCTCTATTAGGGCTTCTTTGCTTTTCTCTATCACCTGATAGGGATTTGTGGTATGTCTTGGATAACAAGCTACGCCTAAGCTTACTGTTAATTTTTGATCTCTTCTGTCTTTGCCCATAAAAAGGTAGCCTGCAACAGCTCTACGGATCTTCTCGGCGACGACCTCTCCGCCGTTTCCATCGGTTTCTGGAAGCAGCAGAATAAATTCGTCAATTTCATGGCGAGCAGCAGTGTCAACTTTCCGGCAATGGTTTCTTAGGATATTTCCAATATCGCGTATGGTTTCATCTCTTCGTTCTTTTCCAAATTTCTCAATATAGTCTTTGAAGCCATCGATATCAACAAGAACAATACATAGGGGTCTTTGAAATCTTTTTGCTCTCTCGGCTTCGGTGGCCAGCCTTCTCTGGAAATGCTTATAGTTATACAGACCTGATGCTTCATCTACAATAGATAACTCTCGGGTTAGCGAATAAAGCTTTGCGCTCTCAATAGCAATAGCTATTTGGGTAGTTATGATAGAAATTACATCTTGATCTACTTTGCTTAGCTTCTTTATGTTTTCGAGCGGTGCGCAAAGCGTCCATATCATCTCAGTTTGCGCATGCAAAGGAAGGCATAGAAAAGAAAGTTGCTCTTCTTCCTTAGTTGAAATAGAAACAGGATGCTTTTCAAATACAGGCCGCTCTATCCACCCCGGTTCAATTTCATCCATCTCGTGGGCTACTCGGTTTACAGTCTCTTCAGAAAGATTTCCAGCTACCTGAAACACGGATTGTCTTTTGGCTCTATCCAAAACCATAAGTGAATAGGTCTCCATCTGTAATACGTTTTGAACCACATCCTTAACTGTGCGTGATAACTCTTCAATGTCCAGAGCATAATGAATAATCTTTACTATTTTATAGATAGCTTCGAGGTCAGCATATCTCTTTTCTAGCTCGCTTCGCAGCTCTTCCAAGAGAATGCGCAGAGATTCAATTTCTTGTTTCCAGTCTTTCTTTTCCAATTTGGCCCACCTTTTATTTCTGGACTTCTCTTCCTTAGCCTTTCAATACTCCTAATGGTTTCAGTCTTGCTACTTTGTGGGATAGTCCTGCTCCCTCACAAACATCCACAACTTCAGTTACATCCTTATAAGCTTCAGGGGCTTCTTCTGCCAACAATGATAGCTTTCCTGCTTTAACTATAATCCCCTGTGTTTCCAAGTTTCTTCTCAGCTCTTCTCCTCTAATACGCTTCTTTGCCTGGGTGCGGCTCATAACTCTTCCTGCTCCATGACAGGTTGAGCCGAAGCTCACCTTCATTGCCTCTTCTGTTCCCACCAAAACATAGGAGTTTCTTCGCATGTCTCCTGGTATAATTACCGGCTGCCCTACTTCCCTATAGGCTTGTGGTATATCTGGGTGATTTGGGCCAAAAGCCCTTGTTGCACCTTTTCTATGGACACATAGTTTCATTTTCTTGCCGTAAACTATATGTTCTTCAAATTTTGCCACATTATGTGCCACGTCGTAGACAAGTGTCAGGCCTAAACTTGCTGCATTTTTCTTAAAAACAGACTCAAAAGACTGTCTTACCCAATGGGCAATCACGTGGCGGTTAGCTCTAGCGTAGTTTACACCACAAACCATAGCCCCATAGTAGTCTCTTCCTTCCTGAGAGTCTATTGGAGCGCACGATAGTTGGCGGTCAGGTAATTCTAAACCAAGCTTTCGAACTGCTTTGTCCATAACTTTCACGTAATCAGAACATATCTGATGGCCCACGCCGCGTGAACCACAATGTATCATTATTGCAAGTTGCCCTTTATGTAAGCCAAAAACTTCTGCTATTCTAGAATCAAAAATTTCTTCCACTCTCTGCAGTTCCAAGAAGTGGTTCCCGGCTCCCAACGTGCCAAGCTGATCAAGACCGCGTTGATATGCTCTATCACTAACTTTGCTTGGGTTGGCCCCTTCTTGAAATCCGCGCTCCTCTGTGTTTTCTGCGTCCTCCTCCCAGCCATAACCAGTTTTGATGGCCCAAAGAACTCCTTTCTGCATAACCTGAGCTAATTGCTCCCTGGAAAGCTTAATCCTTCCTTTGCTTCCTACTCCTCTGGGGATGTTTCTAGACAGCTCATGCATTAAAGGTTCAAGCCGGTCCTTCATTTCGTCTACTTCCAGGTTCGTCCTCAAAAGCCTGACGCCGCACGCTATGTCGAAACCTACACCTCCCGGAGAAATTACTCCATTGTTTTGATCAAAGGCTGCAACACCCCCAATGGGAAAACCATATCCCCAATGAATATCAGGCATAGCTAAAGATGCCTTTACTATCCCAGGAAGAAAGGCAACATTAGCGACCTGTTCTAGCGCCTGGTCTTTTTTGGCTGCCTCCAGCAACTTATCATCAGCAAATATAATGCCAGGGACTCTCATGCCCGGCTTGTAGCTTACTGGTATCTTAAACATATAAGGACCTACACGTTCCACTTGCCCTTTCCACTCCATTTTATCCTCCTCAAACGTCAAAAATAACCTGGGCTTGCCAATACTGGTTGTGTTGTATCTTTAGCATATGGTATGTGGTCGCCTTAATTTGCTCTCCAAGGTGGTGCTTTTGTATGTTTAAGGGCTCACCAAACCCTATAGCTGTTAGATGTGTTTCGCCTAGACTTTCTACTTTAAATCGTTTTAGCAACAGCCTGCTGGTTTCCAAAACATAGATAAGCTCATTCAACCATTCCACCAGCAGACTTTCCCTATCTTCACCTTCAACCTCAATGCGCAGTGATTCTTTCTCCTCCACTGTGGAAAGGTCCGCTATTAAGCTGAACATACCCAAGGCTGCATTTTCAAAGGCTTCCTCCAGGGTGTTGCCGTATGCCCTTATGCCGATATCAGCGGTATGTTCTATAACCTCAAAGCGCTTCAATTGTCTCCCCGCCAAAGAGTAAAAGCCGCTCATGTGAGCAGCTTTGAAAAATCCTGGCTGCCTATTGGCAAACCACCAATTTTCTACGAAGCAGAGCTATCCACAACCATACGAGCTAGCGCACCTACTTTATCTTTACCCATGATATTCATAATTTTAACTCCTTGGGTATTCCTTCCCATAGTAGGAATGTCTTTAGCGGGGACTCTTAATACTATTCCCTCACTAGAAACAATCATCAATTCGTGATTTTTCTTAACCACTCTCTGGCTGACAATATGTCCTCTTGAAGAAACCAGCTTTATAGTTTTTACCCCCTTGCCTCCCCTTGCTTGCTGGGGGTACTTTGATATTGGGGTCCGCTTACCATAGCCATTCTCAGTGATTACAAAAAGCTCTGCATCTTCTGTGGCAATATCCATGCCCACAAGACAATCTCCACGTGTTAAGCTTATTCCCTTCACTCCCATAGAGATTCGACCCATTGGTCGTGCGCCTTCTTCCTTGAACCTAATAGCCTGCCCCTTTTGAGTGACCAGTATCACATCTTGCTTGCCGTCTGTAAGTTTAACGCTTATTAGCTCATCCTTCTCTCGAAGAGTAATTGCGATAAGTCCTTCTTTGCGGGAGGAATCATATTCAGCAAGCGTAGTTTTCTTTACCAAACCATTTTTTGTAGCCATTATCAGAAACCGATCTTGCTCAAACTTCCTGGTAGCTATTACCGCTCTAGCTTCCTCGCCTGATGACAGTGGGAGAAGATTGACAAGTGCCTGCCCCTTAGATTGTCTGCTTCCTAAGGGTAGCTCATGCGCTTTTACTCGGTAAACTTTCCCTTTGCTCGTAAAGAACATTATGTAGTCATGAGTAGAGGTTATAAAGAGGTGCTCAACAAAGTCATCCTCTTTTAGTTCCATACCCAAAACACCGCGACCCCCTCTTTTTTGTCTTCTATAGGTTGTTACGGGCAGTCTTTTCACATAGCCGGAATGGGTTATAGTGATTACCATTTTTTCTTCTGCAATTAAATCCTCAATGTCTATATCTGTTGCACTTGCTGTTATTTCAGTTCTTCTTGCGTCACCGTACCTATCTCTTATCTCCACAAGCTCTTCTTTAATGATCTGCAGCACTTTGTTTTCGTCAGCGAGAACCCCTTTGAGGTACTCAATTCTTTCAAGTAGTTCTTTGTGTTCAATCTCGATTTTTTCTCTTTCTAATGCGGTCAGCTTCTGTAGCTTCATATCCAAGATTGCCTCAGCTTGCTTCTCGCTTAAGGCAAATCTCTTGGTAAGTCTGCTCTTTGCTTCTGCGACTTCCTTAGACTTACGAATGATGGAAATTACCTCATCCAAGTTCTTTAAGGCCACCAACAGACCGGCCAAAATATGCGCTCTTTCCTCCGCTTTCGCTAGTTCAAACTTAGTTCTACGAATGACCACTTCTGTCTGGTGGTTAATATAGTGTCTCAGCATTTGTGGCAACGGCAAAACTCGAGGGACCCCATCGACTAAAGCAAGCATAATAATCCCAAAGGTAATTTCGAGCTGGGTATGCTTAAACAGGTTGTTTAGAACTATCTGGGGAATAGCTTCTCTTTTAAGCTCAATGACCAGCCGCATACCGCTTCGATCAGATTCGTCCCTTAGGTCTGTTATGTCCTGAATCTTCTTCTCTCTTACCAGCTCTGCAATTTTTTCCGTTAACCGAGCTTTGTTTACCTGGAAGGGCACCTCAGATATGATTATACGGTTCTTTCCGCTCTTCATCTCCTCGATATGTGCCCTGCCTCGCACTTTCATGCTGCCTCTTCCGGTCTCATAAGCCTCTTTTATTCCTTCCCGCCCCATTATTAGACCACCGGTTGGTAGATCCGGTCCCTTGACTGCCTTCATTAGTTCTTTTGCTGAAATATCTGGCTTGTCTATTGCCGCAATGGTAGCATTAATAACCTCTTTGAGGTTGTGGGGCGGTATGTTCGTAGCCATTCCTACAGCTATACCAGATGATCCGTTTACCAAAAGATTAGGAAGTCTAGATGGTAAGACTGCCGGCTCCTGAAGAGTTTCGTCAAAATTAGGTCCGAAATCTACAGTGTCCTTATCAATATCCCTCAGCATTTCCATAGCTAATTTTGACAGCCGTGCTTCTGTATATCTCATGGCAGCAGGACTGTCACCATCTATGGAACCGAAGTTTCCGTGTCCCTCAACCAATTCGTAGCGGCTAGAAAACTCCTGTGCCAGCCTCACCATCGTTTCATATACAGCCATGTCCCCATGTGGATGGTACTTTCCCAAAACCTCCCCTACAATACGCGCGCATTTTTTAAAAGGACGGCCGGGGTACATTCCCATATCATACATCGCAAAGAGCACCCTTCTATGAACCGGTTTTAGCCCATCTCGAACGTCAGGTAGAGCCCTCGAAATAATAACGCTCATAGCGTAATCCATAAAAGAACTCTTCATTTCATCTTCAATGTCAACCAAATCTATCTTTCCATGAATGCCTTCTAGTACCATTTTCACCTCTTGTTAAATTAATGGTTTAGGAGCATTGCTTAGCTTCTTCGCTCTTCAGCTTAAATATCCAAAAATCTTGTATCCTTGGCGTGTTTCTGAATGAACTCCCGGCGGGGTTCAACCTTGTCTCCCATAAGCGTGGTAAAAATCTCATCTGCCAGGACGGCATCGTCGAGGTTTACTCTCAAGAGGGTTCGCTCCTGTGGGTCCATGGTTGTGTCCCATAGCTGTTCTGGATTCATCTCTCCCAGCCCTTTGTACCTTTGCACCGTTGTTCCCTTGTGTCCCACCCTTTCCAATACATCTTCCAGCTCTTTATCGCTGTATGCGTAATAATTAGACTTGCTTTGGGAAATTTTGTACAGGGGTGGCTGGGCAATATACACATAGCCTGCTTCAACCATGGGAAACATGTATCGGTAGAAGAAGGTCAAAACCAGGGTCCGTATGTGAGCACCATCAATATCAGCATCTGTCATGATGATTGTTTTATGATACCTTGCTTTCTTTATATCAAATTCTTCACCTATCCCTGTACCTAAAGCGGTGATCAAAGCCTGAATTTCCTCGCTGTTTAGAATCCTATTGAGCCTTGCCTTCTCTACGTTCAGAATCTTCCCCTTAAGCGGCAATATCGCTTGAAAGCTGCGGTCTCTTGCTTGCTTAGCTGATCCGCCAGCTGAATCACCCTCAACAATATAAATCTCAGCAATTGCCGGGTCGTTTGAAGAGCAGTCCGCTAGCTTTCCTGGTAGAGATGTGCTCTCCAATAAGTTCTTTCTTCTGGTAAGTTCCCTCGCCTTTCGAGCAGCATTCCTTGCTCTTGCGGCCTCCGCTGCTTTGTTTATAATAGCCTTTGCCTCTTTTGGATGCTCCTCTAAGAATTCTGCTAGCTTTGTTCCTACTACATACTCAACAAATCCCCTCATCTCACTGTTTCCCAGCTTGGTCTTGGTCTGCCCTTCAAACTGTGGCTCTTTGAGCTTAACGCTTAAAACAGCAGTTAGACCTTCCCTCACATCCTCACCTGTAAGGTTCTCTTCTTTTTCCTTAAGGAGCCCCTTTCCTCTCGCATAGTCGTTAATGACCCTGGTTAGCGCAGATTTAAATCCGCTTAGATGGGTCCCCCCTTCATGGGTATTAATGTTGTTCGCAAATGCGAAGATGCTTTCGAGATAGCTGCTGTTATACTGCATTGCCACCTCTATGTTCGCATCCTCTTTCCCTTTCTCAAAATAAATTACTCTCTTATGAATGGGGTTTTTGTTAGCATTAAGGTGTTTCACAAAATCAACAATTCCTCCACGGTATTGATATATTATTTCATTGGGAGGATCTACTCTTCCGTCTACCAGCTTTATTCTTAGCTCTTTATTAAGAAAAGCTGTTTCTTTCATTCTCTGCCCCAGGGTCTCTATGCTGAGGTTAATATCCTCAAAGACCTCAGGATCAGGCATGAAGGTTATAGTGGTACCGTTCTTCTTGCACTTTCCCACTACCTTTAGATCCCCAGCTGGTTTTCCTCTTTCATACCGTTGCCTATAAGTCTTTTCTCCCCTTCTTACTTCTACCTCCAACCATTCGGAGAGTGCATTTACTACAGAAAGTCCTACTCCGTGTAGCCCTCCTGACACCTTATATCCGTTGCCTCCGAATTTTGCCCCTGCATGAAGCTTGGTGAGCACTATTTCTACTGCGGGGCGCTTGTATTTGGTTATTGTTCCTACCGGTATCCCGCGCCCATTATCTTCAACTTTTACTGAATTATCCTTATGTACAGTTACATTTATCTTGGTGCAAGCTCCAGCAAGAGCTTCATCAATGCTGTTGTCAACAACCTCGTAAACCAGATGATGAAGACCTTTTGGACCAGTGCTTCCTATATACATACTTGGTCTTCTTCGCACAGCTTCCAGACCTTCTAAAACGGTAATATCTTTAGCTGTGTATTTTTCTATTTTATCTTCTCTATTATTTGCCTTCTGCTCTATTTTAGGCATCTGCTCTCCTTTTGCGGTTATTCTCTGCAGTTATGAATTTATTATAGCATAATATCCTTGTACTTATGGGCTCTTAACCATTACCTTTTAAGGAGTATTCTCTCCAGTTATTCCTTCTGTTTGCATGCTTCTTCTTTTTCCTTTTCTCTTATCTTTAAGGATATGTCCTTTTCTAGTGCCCTTCTAAAAATCTCTCTTAGCGCAGGATCTCCTATTTGTTTTGTTGCTCGCTCAATAACCCTTGTCTCCCTCTCTGTGAGCACTACATCTTTCAGCAAATAACAATCTCCTTCTTCTTTCTTCTCTTTAAAAACCCCGGTTGCCTTAAACCTGATGTCCGTAATGGTTCTTTTTTTAATATATTTATTTAGCTTTCTAATAAGCTCTTTTTTAATCAAATTCAGTTCCTGTGCCCAGGCACTGCTGCTCGTTTCAACATAAAGGGTGTTTGCCCGTATATACGAAGGAGTGGCATTTCTTGCTATATTTTTTCCTACAACTTCCTCCCATTTGCTCATCAGTTTATACTGGTTGAGCCTTTTCTCAAGTTGTAGCGAATAGACTGTCTCTTTTATAACTGTATTTATTTTCTGAAACACTCCATGCCTCTCCATTTTCGATGAGCATTTTACTAGCTTTTTCAAGCATATATTTCGGTATATGTTTTTCACTTGTTGTCGTTATTATGACCTGCTCTCTTTCTGTTAAATTCTTTAAAAGCGCGTTTTTTCTATCTTCATCAAGCTCAGACAAGACATCATCTAAAAGTATTATTGGTTCTGTTTTTATAAATTTTTTAAAAAATACGGATTCGCTTAGTTTAAGCGCTAAAACAATGCATCTTTCCTCTCCTTGTGACGCGTAAGCCCTTGCCTCTTTATTATTTATAAACACCTTAAAATCATCCCGATGGGGTCCAACTAGCGTTATTCCCCTCTCGCATTCTTCTTTTTTCTTATTTTGTATCTCCTTCTTTAACTGCTCCTCTATCTCTTGTTTGATTTTTCCTTCTGCCTGGCACTTGTATTCTATATCTATGACATCTTTTTTTGTTGACATTTTTTGATACTGTTCTTTTATTTCAGGCTTTAAAATATCAAGTATTGCTTTTCTCTCCTTTATAACCTTTGCGCCTAAACTTACCAGCTTTTTATTCCATACATCCATTAGATCTTCTTCCATTCTCTTATACTTATTATTTTTTAAATAAGCATTCCTTTGTGTTATAGTTCTTAGGTAATTTGCTAACATCTGTTGATAATTTGGTTTTATTCGAGATATTATATTATCTAAGTAATCTCTTCTTCTTTTCGGGCTTCCTTTTACCATCTGTATGTCGTCAGGAGTAAACAATATTATTGGAATAATATATCTGTCCTTTATTTTTTTTCTAATTCTATTTTCTTCAAAAACTAGTGGTATTCCCTCCTTTATCGCTACTGCTACACGGTGGTCTATATTATATTCCTTTATCTCTGCTCTTATATATGCAGCTTGGCTTCCCCATAAAATTAACTCTTTCTTCTCTATAGCTCTCTGAGACTTTATTATTGATAAAAAATAAATGGCCTCTAAGAGATTGCTTTTCCCTTGACCATTTTTTCCTATTATTATATTTATATCTTTACTAAATCTTATACTAAGATCTTTATAATTACGGAAATTAATTAACTTTATTGTATTTATAAACACGGGTTCTCACTCATCTTTTATGTTCTTACCGGCATTATTAAATATAAAAAGTTCTCACTTCCTAATGGTTTTATTAAACCGGGTTTTAAAGGGTCTAATAATTTCAGTATCACCTCTTCCTCATCTAATGCTGTTAGACCATCTAAAAGATATTGACTATTAAATGCTATGTTTATATCCTTTCCTTCATATTTCACTCCTACTTTCTCCTCAGCTTTACCTATTTCTTGAGTTTCCGCAGATATATCTATTTCATCTTTCTTAAGATCGAGCTTTATATGAGTGTTATTTTGCGCAAGTAATGATACTCTTTTCACTGCCCCTGCAAGTTCTTCCCTTTTTACAGGTAACTCTACTTGATAATCATCGGGAAATAGCTGTTTATAATTCGGATATTGTCCTTCTATTAACCTCGATATTATTTTTGTATTTTTTAAATCAAATATTATATGATTTTCCGATAAACTCACTTTAACTTTTCCCTCTTCAACCGCTGTAGCTATCTTAATTATCTCTTCCAGTGTCCTTGTAGGGACTATAACACGTTTTTCTTCTTTTACTTTTTCCTCAATATTTCTCTCTGTAACTGCCAACCTATAGCTATCAGTTGCTACCATTGTAAGTTTATCTTTCTTTATATCTATTAATATTCCAGTTAAGACAGGTCTACTCTCATCCTTTGATGTAGCTTTTATAATTCGTTTTAAGATATCTATAAAAACTTCTTTATCTACACTAAGACTTTCTTTTTTATTAACCTCTGGTGCTTTAGGAAAATCTTCCGCTGGTATAGTTTTTATAGTAAAAAAAGATTTGCCACATTTTATATCTATAGTTTGTTTTGCAGTGTTATATGTAATTTCTACTGCTTCTTCAGAAAGATTTCTTACAATATCCCCGATTAATCTTGCTGGGATTACAACTCTTCCTTTCTCGACTATCTTTCCGGGAAATTCGTAATTTACTAACATTTCCAAATCTGTTCCAGTTAAAGTTATATTTTTATCCCCTGCATCTATTAATAAGGATGAGAGTATAGGTAGAGTGTTTTTACTTGATATTCCTTTCTGAGCAATTTGTATTCCTTTTAAAAGATCATCTCTTACACACCTTATTTTCATTCTAATCCTCCTTATATAAAGATAGTAGTTATAGTAGTAGTTATTGTGGATATGTGGAAAGGTCCAAAATAGGAGATAGTTTAAGTAAAAACACTGTTGAAAATATTCTTAATAACATATGTATAAAACAAAGGAAAAAGGTATAAATTGTTAGTATATTAAAAAAAATTATATAGTTAGAATTTTTCCACAAATAAATGTTAATGTCTCTGTTTTATTCTATTTGTTAATTCCTGGATTTGATCATATACCTGTCTTTGTTCATTTATAAGGTTTCTTACTTTTGTCTGAGCATGAAGGACAGTAGTATGATCCCTTCCACCAAATTCCTGTCCAATCTTTGGAAGAGAGAAATCTGTTAATTCTCTAGATAAATACATTGCTATTTGGCGAGGATATACGATAGATTGTGACCTTTTATTCCCTATTAAGTCAATCTTTGATAAGTTAAAATAACGGCAAACCTCAGCCTGGATACCCTGAATAGTAATAACGCGAGGTTCAGCTTCAGGAATTATATCTTTTAGAACTTCCTGAGCCAGTTTAATATCAATAAGTGAATTTGTAAGAGAAGAAAATGCCACAATTCTTATAAGGCATCCCTCAAGCTCTCTTATATTTGACTGTATTTTTGATGCAATAAATTCCATTACGTCATCAGGAACTGAGAGGTTTTCAAAAGAAGCTTTCTTCCTTAGGATAGCTATACGTGTTTCTAAATCTGGAGGTTGAATATCAGTAGTTAATCCCCACTCAAAGCGAGACCTTAGTCTATCTTCAAGAGTTGCTATATCTTTTGGAGGTCTATCACTACTAATAACAATCTGACGATTTGATTCATAAAGAGTATTAAATGTATGAAAAAACTCTTCTTGAGTAGCTTCCTTGTTTTCAAGGAATTGAATATCATCCACGAGTAGAACATCATTATTACGATATTTATTTTGAAAACCAACAATTTTATCTTTGTCTCTAATAGAGTTTATAAAATCGTTAGTAAATTTTTCTGAAGATACATATTTTACTTTTAAATGAGGGCTATGTTTGTTTGTGTACTGACCAATTGCATGGAGAAGGTGTGTTTTACCTAAACCAACACCGCCGTATATAAAAAGGGGATTGTAAGCCTTAGAAGGACTCTCAGCAACAGCGAGTGCCGCTGCATGAGCGAATCGGTTACTTGATCCAATCACAAAAGAATCAAATGTATATTTTAAATTGAAAAGCCCTGGGACTGTTTTTTCTTCATCTTGTGTTTTTGCAACGAACTCAGCAGTCTCAGTCATCGAAGGTTCTTCCCCCACTCCCTTAATAGTAAATTTTACATCAAGCTCACGATTAACAACTTTAAAGAGAGCTTTCTTTATTAGAGCTGTATAGCGAGACTCGAGCCAGTCTTTTGTAAAGGAGTTTGGCGTTGAGATTACAAGAGTGTTTTCATTGATACCGATAGGTACAGTCGGTTCAAAAAACGACTTAAATGTAGGGACATTTAAGTCTTGCCTTATAATATTTAGAGCCTCTTGCCAAATAATTTCCAGCTGGTCTAACACGAACGCTCCTAATAGTTAGAGATTTTATTAAGATACTTTACACCTTGGGAGGTCAAACTCCTCTTTCCTGATCCAGCAGATTTTATCAAACCGCGTTCCTCTAAAAACATAAGGTCCCTATGAGCTGTGCTGAGACTTATGTCTAGCTCCGACGCTATTGAAGACGGACCGGCTTCACCTAGCTCCGTAATAAGAGAGAGGGCTCTTTTCTGGCGGTTTGTCAAGGGGAAGGAGTATGTCCTATCTTCGCCGTCAATTGTGTTTACATTGCTAGCCGGAGGCGACTTTTTGTTTTGAGGAATTGTTAAAGTCACAACAGTTCCCTGGTTTATGTTGTCGTCAATTGATATTAATCCACCAAGAAAAGATAGAGCTTCCTTCGCTACTGGAAGACCGGAACCAACACCCTTAATCAGAGTTTTTATTTCTGCAGTGGCAGTTGAGAACCCAGGTTTAAGAGCCTTTTCTTTGTCTGAAACACCTGGACCTTGATCAGCAACTCTAATAGTGTTGCCATCATCTAGGATTGAAACCGTGACCTCTTTGAAGTAAGCGTGGACCAGATTTTCAACTATTTCTTTAATTACGGTAAAAGGTATAATTCCACCCTTTTCTTGCGAAAATTGGTAAGTCTTGGTTGCAAGGTGGTTGATGAACTCGTTACATTCTTCGAAACTAAGTTCCATTATTCGAGGAGAAGAGGTTAGAGAATCGTATATAGCAACGCGAGCTGGGTTGGCCAGAATACCAGAACGACAATTAGCTGCAGCCCGGGAGTCTAATGATCTTCCATCTATACTTTTTTCTTCAATAATGCGTTGAAGAAAATTTGCCATCTTAGCTACGAATTGTTCTGGAAAATGTGTAAAAGAGATAGGTTTTCACATATTTATTCACAACTACCCATTTTGTGGATGGTCAAATAGATCAAGCATAAATTGTCAACTGGTAGAGGGCAAAACAGAGCAATAATAGCCCCTGAACAGGTGAGATACTAATCTTTCCACAATAGTTTCCACAACTGTGGAAACACTAGGGAAAGTTAAATTATTACATCTTTCAAGGATCTTGTATTTAGAAAACATTATATAATAAGGATGTGAATGCAAATCTCAAAGAAGAACAGAACTGATTATAGCAAGCAGCTATATGCTGAGCAATAGTATTTTGAAAATTATTATAGAATTACAAACACTTAAGAAAGATTTTAACTAAATCGATGAACTCAAGAACAAGCAATGTTCTTGACACTCGTTTAAATGCAAAGATATAATTAAGCCTGTTATTTTGTGAGGAGAAACTATGAAGAGAACATTCCAACCAAATGTAAGGAGAAGAAAAAAGAGACACGGTTTTAGAAAACGCTCGAGCACAAAGAGCGGAAGAAAGATACTTGCCAACCGGAGGAGAAAAGGAAGAAAGAGGCTGTCGGCGTAGAGACAAGAAGGCGCTAAGATGGAGAGGATATCTTCAGGGCGGGACTTCCGAAGGATTTATCGAGAAGGAATGAGTGTGGGAGACCGCTATATAGCGATAAAGTATGCCGCACACGAAAAGCCTAAAGCAAGGGCGGGGTTTGTGGTTGCAAAGGAAGTAGGAAATGCGGTATGCAGGAATAGGGTGAAGAGGCTGCTCAAAGAAGCATATAGGGCAAATAGGCACAGAGTGAAAAGGGGATATGAGCTAGTTATTGTAGCCAGAAAAGAGATCGCTGGTTTAAAGCTTGTTCAGATAGAAGAAAGCCTGGTTAAAAATTTAGAGAAAGCGAACCTTTTATTAATTAATGACACGCATAATTGTTGAGATTATAAAGATTTATCAGAAAGCTTTTAAGGGGCTCCCACCGGTCTGTAGATTCAGCCCAAGCTGCTCACAATATACGATAGAAGCATTGGAAAAATACGGCCTCTACAAAGGTGGATTAATGGCAGCTAAAAGAATTATCCGTTGCCATCCCTTTTCTGCAGGAGGAGAAGACCCAGTTAAATAATAGGAACGTATGTTTGATATGTTAAAGCCCTTAGAGGATTTTCTTCTACAGATACTCAATTTCTTCTATCAGTATGTAAATAACTATGGGGTAGCAATTATACTGCTAACCGTAGCAGTGAGGATATTCCTGCTTCCACTGACGATAAAGCAAACAAAATCAATGCAAGCTTTGCAAAAAATACAACCCAAGCTAAAAAAGCTTCAGGAGAAGTATAAAAACGACAAAGAGAAGCTACAGCGGGAAATGATGAAGTTTTATGCTGAAAACAAAGTAAACCCACTTGGCGGATGTCTCCCGCTTCTTCTGCAGCTCCCAATATTTTTTGCTCTCTTTCGCATGCTGCTTAGAAATAAGGCTTTACAAGAGGCGGGCTTCCTTCTAATTCCGAGTTTAAGTAAATCAGCAGGAGATTTCAGCATAGCGACACTCCAAGCACAACCTTATAACTCGTTAATAGTCCTGATGGTTCTAACAACATATATATCACAGAAGATGATTACAGCAGACCCACAGCAAGAAAAGATGATGATACCAATGACCTTGCTTATGGCCTTCATAGCCTGGAGGTTACCAGCGGGTATTCTCATATATTGGGTAACTACAAACATTTGGACTATAGTCCAGCAGTATGTAACGATAAAGACCATACCGCGCGAAGAATAAAACCTTAGGAGCAGAGATGGAGACGAGAGAAAAGGGATACGATATTCTCAGCAAGATTTTAGATAAACTCGGTGAGGATGTAGAGATTGAGATAAAAGAAGAAGATGAGACAATAACTTTTGATATAAAAGGGCCGGATTTGGGGCTAATTATTGGAAAACAGGGGCAGACATTGGACGCAATACAAGCTGTGCTAGGTGCCATTATTAACAGAATGGGGATTGCTGGAAAGCAAATAGTGGTTGACGCGGAAGGATATAGGCAAAGACAGAGGAAGATTGTTGAAGAGCTGGCGCTACGAGCAGCAGAGAAGGCGATGAGAGAGGACGAACCGGTCACCCTAAGACCGATGAGTTCCTTTGAAAGAAAGCTGGTGCATATAGTCCTTAGGGACAATCAAAACATTGAAACCCTAAGTGATGGGCGAGAGCCCTACCGAAGGGTCACTATTTTTCCTAAGAACAAATAGGAAAAGGGAAGAGCAAGGAGTAAGCCCCGCACAGCGGGGCTTTATTTTTACGAAAGATAGCTTATATAATAACAAGAAGGAGTGAACACGATAATGCGCGAGGAAGATACAATTGTTGCAATATCTACTGCATTAAACCAAGCAGGCATTGGGATAGTGCGGTTGAGCGGAGGACAAGCTTTAGAGATCGCAGAAACTATATGCAGAACAGCATCGGGCCAATCCTTAAGTTCAGCTGGTTCACATGTTATTATGTATGGCTACATTATCAATCCGGATAGCAGAGAGGAGATAGATGAAGCACTCATTACTATTATGCGCAAACCACGGTCATATACTCGAGAGGACATAGTAGAAATAAATTGCCACAGCGGCATTGTGCCTCTTAAAAAAACTGTGTCGGCAGCAATAAGGCAGGGGGCGCGGCTGGCTGAACCAGGAGAGTTTACAAAGCGCGCCTTTTTGAATGGCAGAATTGATTTAGCCCAGGCGGAGGCAGTTATAGATTTGATAAAGGCAGAGACGAAGAATAGCTGTGATCTTGCACTAAAACAGTTAAAAGGCGACCTATCGCGAAAAACTGAGAGCATGAAGGAAGGATTATTGGAGGTTTTGGTGAACCTGGAAGCCGCTGTTGACTTTCCTGAAGAGGATATAGAGCCGCTTGAACGGAAGCAGCTCATAAAAAATCTGAGCACAATCATAGTCTGCATCGAACAAATGTTGGAGGGAGCAGAAAAGGGAATGATTTATAGAGAAGGCCTTAAGACAGCAATAACAGGAAAACCCAATGTGGGAAAATCCAGCTTACTTAATATGTTACTGAGGAAAGAGCGCGCTATTGTAACCCCAATTCCGGGGACGACTAGGGACATAATTGAAGAGGGACTAAATGTGCAGGGGATTCCCCTTAGAATTGTTGACACAGCGGGAATAAGAGAACCAGATGATTTGGTAGAAGAAGCCGGGGTAGGCTTAACCAGAAAAACAATTGAGGAAGCAGATCTTGTATTATGCGTTTTTGACCAGAGCCAGAATCTAGAGAGCGAAGATATGGAACTGCTATCAATCACAAAAGAGAAAAAGAGTATTTTGGTTTTGAATAAATCGGACCTTTCAACAAAATTAAGGGAGGGAGAGGTTAAAAAACTCTCTGGAACTAGGCCGATAGTTCGCACGTGTGCGCTTACAGGAGCAGGACTGGAACAGCTGGAGGGCGCCATCCAAAAACTTGTGTTTGATGGAGGAGCAAAAGGAACAGAAGACATTCTGGTTTCTAACATAAGACATGTCACGGCCCTGGAGAAAGCGGTAGGGTTCGCAAGAGAAGCCGAAGCCACGCTGAGAGAAGAAGAAAGCGAGGAAATAATCGCAATGGCGGTTAGAGAAAGCCTGACTGAGTTGGGAAGGATAACAGGCGAGACAACAAGTGAAGATCTGCTTGATAGAATATTCTCGGAGTTTTGCATAGGAAAATAGCTGACGAAGAGTCATACAGGAAAAGAAAATGGCAGTTTCACGTGAAGCATAAGGCTACAAAAAAGACGAAAGAGAATAACTGGGATATCATTGTGATTGGAGCAGGCCACGCTGGCTGCGAGGCAGCATTAGCAGCAAGCCGCCTTGGTTGCAAAACTCTGGTGTTGACAATAAATATGGATAAAGTAGCGTTAATGCCCTGCAATCCTGCAGTAGGGGGAATAGGAAAAGGGCATTTGGTGAGAGAGATTGATGCTCTTGGAGGTGAGATTGCGCGAAATACTGATCGGGCTCTTCTCCAAATTAAGGTCTTGAATCGCAGCAAGGGCCCCGCGGTTCAAGCCCTGAGAGCACAAACTGACAAAAGAAGCTATGAGCTTCTTATGAAAAGGGCTCTGGAAAGCGAAGTGAATCTCCAGCTTAAACAGGATCTAGCAACAGAGATTCTTGTAAATAAGGATGAAGTTATTGGGGCCAAGACAGTTATGGGAGCTGAGTATTTCGCACCGGCAATTGTTCTGGCAACGGGGACTTTTCTGCGCGGACGGGTGATAATTGGGAATAAGAGTTTTCCTGCTGGAAGAATGGGTGAGTTCCCAAGCACCGAGATTTCGGAGAGCTTGGGTAGAATAGGAATTGAGTTGGGGAGATTTCAGTCAGCGACACCACCACGGGTAGATAGACGCACCATAAATTTTGGCAAGATGGCAATACAGGAAGGAGACGAAGAACCGTTGGCATTCTCCTTTTCTTCACCTAAGAAGAGGCACTTTAACCAGCTTCCCTGTTACTTAACTTACACCACCCCTAAGACACATAAAGCAGTTAAGAAACACCTTCACCTATCTCCCATTAAAACCGGATTAATTAATAGTAAGGGGCCACGATTCTGCCCTTCAATCGATAGAAAGGTAATAAATTTCCCTGACAAACAGCGACATCCCGTATTTGTTGAGCCTGAAGGAAGGCACACTGTTGAGATGTATCTCCAAGGGCTAACTACTAGCTTGCCCATTGAAGCGCAAAAAGAGATTGTGAATTCAACACCGGGCCTCGAAGAAGCAGAGATTCTAAGAGCCGGATATGCTGTTGAGTATGATTATATAATTCCCCATCAATTAAAGCCGACACTCGAGTGCAAGAGAATACGGGGATTGTTTTCGGCTGGTCAGATAAATGGCACTTCTGGTTATGAGGAAGCAGCGGCGCAGGGTATTATTGCGGGCATTAATGCAGCTGAGTACGTTAAAGGGAAACCGCCACTTATATTAGGCCGGTATGAGGCATACATTGGAGTTCTAATTGATGACCTGGTTACCAAAGGAGTAGATGAGCCCTATAGAATGTTCACTTCAAGAGCTGAATACCGCTTGCTTTTGCGGTCGGATAATGCCGATGTAAGGCTCGCTCCATGTGCCTATAAGAAAGGCTTGGTTTCAGGTGAGAGATACGAGAAGGTCAAGGAAAAAGAGAGAGTGATTGAACAAGAACTGAGATACCTAGAAAAAACAGCTATTACAGACAAAGAAGCGCGATTGCTTGAACTTAAAGAAGACCACAAAGATAATGGAAGAACAAAACTAATAGAGCTGTTGCGCAGGCCTGAAGTAAGGATGGAAGAACTGAAAAAGGTTGACAAACACTTGCAGCCTCTTCCCTTTGACGTATTGGCAGAGCTTGAAATGAGAGCCAAATACCAGGGATACATTGAAAGACAACTTAAGGAGATTGAGAGACAGAAGAGGTGGGACAAGAGAAAGGTGCCGACAGGGATAGACTACTCAAAAATCTACGGGCTCTCTTATCAGGCGAGAGAGGCGCTGGATAGAGTAAGACCAAGATCCTTAGGGCAAGCTGCCAGGGTGTCTGGGGTGGGACCAGCAGACATATCTGTTCTAATGGTTTGTCTAAAACAGAAAGATAGAACTATATAATGAAAGAGGAAAATGCTGAACTTCTAGTAAGGGGAGCCAAACGGCTAGGAGTGAATCTCAGCAAGGAGCAGATTGAAAAATTTGATCTCTTTCTTTGTCAGCTAATAATTTGGAATAAAAAGATTAATTTAACCGCTATAGTTGAAGAAAGAGAAATTATTATTAAGCATTTCCTTGATTCGCTTTCATGTCTTGTTATCGACAAAGTAAAAAATTGCTCTTCGCTCATAGATATCGGGAGCGGGGCTGGTTTTCCAGGAATCCCGTTAGCAATTGCTAAGGAAAGATCCTATATTGCTTTGTTGGAGTCATCAGAGAAAAAATCAAAATATCTGGCTCGCATTTTAGCTTTATTGGGTGTTTATGGAGAGGTGCTAAAAGGCAGAGCCGAGGAGCTCGCACATGGTCCCGATAGAGAAGCCTACGAAGTTGCGGTTGCTAGAGCGGTATCAAGCCTTCCGATCCTTTGTGAATACGCAATCCCTTTTGTAAAGAAGGGAGGGTCTTTCATTGCGCAGAAGTCAGAAGGCGTGAACAAAGAATTAGAACCAGCGAAAAAAGCAGCAGTTATTTTAGGCGGGGGCGGGCCAGAGATAGTGCATTTTGAGCTGCCGTTTACCTCTGCCAAAAGGTATCTGGTGGTGTTTGAAAAGAAAAACGCCACATCTAGGAAATACCCCCGAAGAACGGGGCTCCCGAAGAAAAGACCTCTCGGAATAAATAAATGAAAATTAAACTCGAACTTAAAGGAATTTTTACAACCATAAAGAATATTCTACAAGTTATGTTTAATATTGGCAGACGAAAGCATGTTCAAGGCGTATACGAAAGAGAAACTCCTCCTCTTGCTCAGAAGAAATCGCTTAAAAAAAAGATCTTTGCCATTGTAAACCAGAAAGGCGGAGTAGGAAAAAGCACCACGGCTGTAAATCTCAGCGCATATCTGGCGCAGGCTGGATTTGAGGTTTTGCTTGTAGATGTTGATCCTCAGGGCAATGCAACGAGCGGGTTAGGTCTCAATAATAGGCGGTTCGAATTTTGTATTTATAACACCTTAATAGAGGAGAAGTCACCAAAAGAGATTATAACAAAAACTAAAATCGAACATTTGTTTGCTATTCCAAGCACAATTAACCTTGCAGGAGCAGAAATAGAGCTGGTATCAGTTTTGGCCAGAGAAAATAAGTTAAAGGGTGCACTTCATGACATTAAAGAGGAGTATGATTACATAATAATAGATTGCCCGCCATCGCTCGGGCTGCTTACAGTAAATGCTTTGGTGGCAGCGGACGAGGTGATTATTCCAATTCAGTGTGAGTATTATGCCTTAGAGGGATTAAGTAAATTACTGGACAGTATTCATTTGGTGCAGAAACAATTAAATCCCGCTTTGACTATTGCCGGGGTACTTATGACCATGCATGACCCAAGAACAAAACTCTCTCAGCAAGTAGTAGAGGAGGTGGTTAAGTATTTTCAGGACAAGGTCTATCGCACCATTATTCCCAGATCGGTTAGACTTAGTGAAGCACCAAGTTTTGGTCAGCCCATCAACATATATGATTCACAAAGCAAGGGAGCAGAAGCATATCAAGAACTAGCTAAGGAAGTGATTGAACGTGGCTAATAAAAGAGGTCTTGGGCGAGGATTGGGCGCGCTTATTCCTAGTCTAAGCTCAGCAGAAGAAACACAATTTGAAGAGATAGCTGTGGTAAGTATTCGACCAAACCCACATCAACCGCGTAAACATTTCAATTCTGAGTCTTTTGAAGAATTGGTAAGCTCGGTAAGAGAATTTGGATTAGTACAACCTGTTGTTGTTAGACCGCAGGGAGACAGCTATATTTTGGTAGCCGGTGAAAGGAGATGGAGAGCAGCAAAGCAAGCCGGGCTACGAACAATTCCAGCAATAGTAAGGAAGTCAGATGAGATAGAGGCCATAGAAATGGCGCTGGTTGAGAACTTGCAGCGCGAAGATCTCAATGCTTTGGAGGAAGCTAATGCTTATCGGTTGCTCCTTGAGCAGTTTGATATTACGCAGGAAGAATTGGCAAAGAGGGTAGGAAAGAGTAGGGCGGCAATAACTAACACTCTTAGATTGTTGCAACTTCCAACCGATATACAGGGACTGGTTTCTGAAGGGAATATCACTTCAGGTCACGCGAGAGCATTGCTCCAACTTGGAGATGAAGAGGGCCAGCGTAAATTAGCAGCAAGAATTGTAGCCGATGGGCTTTCGGTAAGGGAGACAGAAAACATTAGCAGGTTATGGATAAGCCCGAGAGCTGAGAAACGAAAGACAGTAGACGCTAAATCTCTTGCACCAATAGCCAAACAGCTGGGAAGAGCGCTATCTACAAAAGTACGGATCAAACTTGGCGAAAAGAGGGGAAAAATTGAAATAGATTTTTTTTCTGTTGAAGATTTACACAGACTGGCTAATTTAATAAATAAGGGAGTTGAGCCAGAAGAAACAGCTGTTAAATCAACTCTAAGCTATCTTCAAGATGCTCCGCAGACAGAAATGTAGCTAGAAGCAAACATAACTCAAGCGGAATATTGCGATTGCCTTGCGCCCCATAAATTAATGGGGTATTGTTTTATCAAAAACCGGGAGAGTCTATGATTTATTTGGATAATGCAGCAACTAGTTACCCGAAGCCGCCGGGAGTTATAAAGGCAATGGCTGATTGTTTAGAAAGAGCAGCAAACCCGGGCCGCGGAGGGCATAGAATGGCTTTAGAGGGGAGCCGCATAATTTTCAATGTAAGAGAAAAGCTAGCAAGGTTTTTCGGGGTGGAAGATGTTTCTAATCTTATATTTACTTTGAATGCAACTGAATCAATAAACCTGGCACTTAAAGGTATACTTAAACCAGGCGACGAGGTAATAACAACCAGCATGGAGCACAATGCGGTTGTCAGGCCCTTGAATGCTTTAGAGAAGCAAGAAATTAAGGTTAGGAAAGTGCCTTGCTCGAAAGAAGGAGAACTAAGAGTTGAGGATGTAGCAAGAGCAATAACCAAAGAGACAAAAATGATTGTTTCTACAATAGCTTCAAATGTAACCGGGACTATTATGCCCTGGGAGGAAATAGGGGCACTAGCTAAAGAGAAGGGAGTTCTTTTTCTAGTAGATGCAGCACAAGGGGCAGGAGTCTTACCTATCGATTTAGGAAATCAACATGCCGACTTACTTGCGTTTTCTGGGCACAAGAGCTTGCTGGGCCCCCAGGGAGTAGGAGGGCTTTATATTAACCCGCAGGTGGAATTGGAAGAATTGAAACAGGGGGGGACTGGTAGCAGTTCTGAGTCAAGTGAACAGCCAACAGTAAGACCTGACCGTTTTGAAAGTGGAACTCCCAACACCCCGGGAATAGCAGGCCTCGGGGCAGCAATAGAGTTAATCGAAGAAGTAACGCTTGCGGAAATAAGAAACAAAGAGAATGAGCTGGTTAAAAAGCTAATTGAGGGATTGCTCAATATTCCGGGTGTTAAGGTCTATGGCCCACATATCAGTAAAGAGAGGGTTCCGGTCGTATTGATGAATTTAGAAGGAATTGGCCCGGAAGAGGTGGCCTTCATTCTTGACAAAGGTTATGACATAGCTGTGAGATCAGGGCTCCATTGTGCACCTGATGCGCACAGCACAATAGGAACTTTTAGCAAAGGCGCTGTGCGCTTTAGCGTTGGTTATTTTAACAGCAAAAAAGATATAGAAGCAGTATTAAATGCGATTAATACTATAGCAGCCGAGCAGACAAAGGGTGCAAGTGCCAGATGACAAGAAACAGAATCCTAATTGTTTTAGGAATCTCCCTAATAGTTACCCTCCTCAGCACAATATGCTATGCACAACCAGAAAAAAAGGCAGTGCTGGTTATTCTTGATGGAATTAACCTGGACGATATAAAGAAAAGCCAACCTCCAAATCTGCTTAGCATGATGGATAAAGGCGGACTGGGTTTAATGAATGTAAGGAGCGGGCGAACAGGTGATGATGCTAGTGGTTATTTGACTATAGGTACGGGAGCATGGGCTATTGCTAGACCAGGGAGAATGCAGGGGGGACTGGGCCTTAGAGCAGATAGTTTTTTTGAGGGAAGAAAAGTAGCGGATATTTATCTGCAGCAGACAGAAAAATATCCACGTCAATCAAGCATAATAGTTGTGAATACACCTATGATTGTACGTGAGAATATTGAAGGAGATTATGGAGCCGAGCCGGGTGCACTTGCAGAGGCATTAGGGGCGGCAGGGAAGAAAGTTGCGTTGGTAGGTAACGCGGACACGTTTGGTCAATTTCACCGAGAAGCAAGCCTAATTGCTATGGATGGAAGCGGACTAGTAGAGGAAGGAGAAGTAAGTAAAGGCATCCTCAGGGAAGTGCCCGAAGCCCCATTCGGTTTAGAAACAGATTACGAAAAGGTCTTTCAAGAAACAACAAAGCTACTCAAAACAAATGATTTTGTAGTAGTAGAAACAGGCGATGTTTCCAGAATAAATAGGTATACAAGTTATTTAGAGAAGGGAGCTTTGGAGAGAGCGAGGCAAGAAGCATTGATTAAAGCTGACCGGTTTTTGAAAAGGCTGGTTAAGGAAATCCCAAAAGAGAGCCTGATAATCGTCGTCTCTCCTAACTCTCCACCGGTTTTTGATAGAAGCGTAGGGAACTTGACACCGGTAATAGCCATAAGCCCCGAAATTGGGAAAGGGCTCTTGACCTCACCTACTACGAGACAGCCAGGCCTGGTTACCAATACTGACATAGCGCCAACAATCCTTAAATACTTTAATGTGGAGGTTCCGGAAAGTATGACAGGAAGACCTGTTTATGCTGAAGAAGCAGGGAGCTCGTTAGAATACTTGCTTAAAAGAGATCGAAAGATAACAGAAACTGCAACCTTCCGAAGGCCCATATTGACTTCATATGTTGCAGCAGTTTTTGTTCTTCTGGTTTTGGCCGCACTCTCATTGATGTATCCAGTAGAGCCAAAATTGTTAAAAGCTATTTATTTTCTTCTCGCCTGGCAACTTTCTGTGCCTTTATCTTTGCTTTTATTGTCCCGTCTACCAACAACGTATTTAAGCACAACGATAATTATGGCTATTTGTATCTCGGTACTAATTACCATATTAGCATGGGTTGCCAGCAGGAGATTTTTGTTGACCACAGGGCTAATTGCTGTGTCTACTTCTGTGGCAATTATATTAGACCTCCTTTTAGGTGCTCCTTTGATGAAGAATTCTCTGCTTGGATATGATCCATTAATAGGCGCAAGATTCTATGGAATTGGGAATGAATATATGGGTGTGTTATTAGGATCTACTCTGGCTGGAGCGACAATTCTGCAAGATATCTACTTTAGAGATAGCAAGAAAGCCAGGCAGGCTATGTTAGCATCCTTCGTGCTTCTAGCCGGACTGATAGGTTACCCGCAGCTAGGAGCAAATATTGGAGGAGCAATATCTGCGGCAGGAGCTTTCTTTTTGGCCTACCTGAAAATAAAAGAAAAGAAGGTTGATTTGAAAAATATTTTGCTTACTGCCCTAGTTATAGTATTTGTTGTCTTTATAATTATTGCTATAGATTATCTAACAAATTCATCAAACCAAAGCCATGCTGGAAGAGCAATGTTTTTTATAGGGGAAGAAGGCTATAAAGGAATGCTGATGATTGTTAAGAGAAAAGTTGCCACCAATTTAAAATTGATTAGGTGGACAATCTGGAGTAAAGTTTTTATCGCATCTTTGGCTATCTTTGCTTTGCTTTTCAGTAGGCCAATGGGTTTACTTAAAAGAATAATACAGGATCATCCCCGTTCTGCTGCAGGCATCTTTGGAATCATAGCAGGAAGCATAATTGCTTTGCTTTTTAACGATTCAGGAATTGTAGCTGCGGCCACCATGATCATTTTTGGCGTCGTTCCCTTACTGTACTTAGCAGCCGAACACGATTAGTTGTCAGAGGAGGTAAAGTTGAAAGATACAAAGTTTAGCTACGAAGATTTTGGGCTTGGCCTGGCATTGGGTTTAGTAACTGGTTCCCTAATCGCCTTAATTTTTGCACCCCAATCTGGCGAGGACACTCGGAGACAAATTGCTAACAAGGCCACCGACCTAAAAGATTCAGCAGAAGATTTGATTGAACAGGCAAAAAAGAGCATTGAGGAGACAGGAGCCAAAATAGAGGGAGTTATAGGGAGAAGGGACAAGAGTGTTCGTAAAAAAATAGAGGAGCTTCGAGAAGAGCTTGAAAAGTACAAGCTAGGAGAAGCTTAGAATAATGGAAGGGAATTTTTTGGAACAAGAGCTGATAGAAAAAATATTGAGAGCGGCCTTGGCAAAGAGGGGTGGTTTTGCCGAGGTCTTCCTGGAAAATAGAGCAAGTACCGCTTTGAAAGCTGAGGACGGGAAGATAGAAAGAGTGATCTCTGGCAGTGTCCATGGGGCAGGAGTTAGAGTAATCTCAGAGGGTAAGAACGGTTATGCACATATTGATAACTGGGATGAAAAGCTGTTGCTGGAAGCAGCCAACACTGCAGGTGAAATAGCAAGAAGCACTGGCAACCTTTCGGTTGTTGGTTTGAAGGCACAAAACCCTAAGGTGGATCATCCCGTTGAGGAGCGTCCGCAAAACATTAGAAAAAGAGAAAAAGCAGAGGTTGTAGAGAGAGCAGACAGAGCAGCGAGAAAACAAGGCTCTGAGATAAGACAGGTAGGTATAGTGTATCTCGATACTGATCAGAAGGTGCTTGTTGCCAATTCTGAAGGGGTTATGGCTGAAGACGAGAGGGTTTATACACGAATGGTGATTCAAGTAGTTGCCGCCAAGCAAGGAATTATACAGACTGGGGTGGAAGGACCAGGAAGCCAGAAAGGTTTCGAGTTTATTCGGCAAAATCCGCCAGAGGAATCAGCTATTCGAGCTGCTCGACGAGCTTTAATTATGTTAGAGGCAAAACCTGCTCCCACTGGTCGCATGCCGGTAGTCTTGGAGGCAGGTTTTGGGGGAGTTCTTTTTCACGAAGCGTGTGGCCATGGGCTGGAAGCTGATCTAGTGCACAAGAAAGCCTCTGTTTATGCTGGAAGACTGGGAGAAAAAGTCGCGAGTAGCTGTATTACGGCAGTTGATGATTCCACTATTCAGAACGGTTGGGGATCATTTCGTTTTGATGATGAGGGAGTAGCAGCGCAAAGAACAGTGGTTATTGAAAACGGAAGACTTACAAGCTTCCTTCACAATCGACTCACAGCCTGGAAGGACAAAACTGTTTCTACGGCAAATGGCCGCAGGCAATCCTATCAATTTATACCTATTCCCAGAATGACTAACACTTTTATAGTTTCTGGGAATGCTACTTTAGAAGACATGGTAAAAGGAATAGACAGAGGGCTATATGCTAAGGCTTTAGGAGGCGGTCAGGTAGATACCACCACAGGCAATTTTGTTTTTGGAGTATCAGAAGGATATTTGATTGAAAACGGCAAGATTACTAGACCAGTCAGGGGAGCAACCCTGGTGGGAAACGGACCAAAGGTCCTGCAACAGATAGATATGGTCGGAACAGAGTTAAAATTTGAACCTGGAACTTGTGGTAAGGAAGAACAAGCATCTCCCGTGGGAACAGGTCAGCCAGCTGTACGTATCAGAGAATTAACAATAGGTGGAACCGAGGTATAGCTTGGAAATAGAGTTCGAGGATCAAGCAAAAGAACTTATAAAGAGAGCCAAAGGCTCTGGCGCTTATGAGGCAGAAGCTTATTTTATTGATAATAAAACAATAGAAGTAAAAGTCTTCAAGCAAAAGCTGGATTCAATAAAAATGGCTAAAATTTCCGGCGTTGGGCTTCGCGTAATAATGAAAGGAAAGTCAGGCTATGCTTACAGTTCGCAGCTTACTCAAGAAGCCCTCGATCAACTGGTTGTAGAAGCGGTTGAAAATGCCAAGAATTGTTCTTCTGATCCTTATGTAGCCCTACCAGAGCCTTCTAGTTCGAATTCCTCTCTTAGCCTATATAATCCCAAATTAACTTTGACACCGACCCCCAAAAAAATAGGAATTGCTATGGCTTCGGAAAAGGCTGCGCTAGAGTATGATCCACGTATTAAAGGTTCAGAGTATGTTGTGTATGCGGATAGTGAAAGATTTATCTACCTAGCTAATTCTAAAGGGTTTTCAAGCGGTTACAAGGCAACTGATTGCTATCTTTATCTTTCTGTCATTGCTGAGGAAAAGGGAAAAGCTCAAACTGGAAAAGCTTTTGCAGTAGGCCGAGCAACGCAAGCGTTAAAACATAAGGAAACGGGCAAACAAGCCGCCGAAAAGGCAATATCTCTGCTCGGTGCAAGCCCTATTGATAGCACAGAAGCAGCGATTATCTTTGATTCTTTAGCAGCCGCTGAACTTATAAGTGTAGTTGGAATGGCTCTAAGCGCTGAAGCGGTGCAAAAAGGCAGATCCCTTTTTGCAGGGAAGATTGGTGAAAAGGTGGCTTCAGAGACAATTACTTTGGTTGACGATGGAACCCTCAAGGAGGGAATAGCAAGCTCTCCATTTGACGGAGAAGGAGTCCCCACGCAAAGAACTACGCTAATAGCAGGAGGAATTTTGCAAGGGTTTCTTCATAATACTTATACGGCCAAAAAGGACAAGGTCAATTCTACCGGTAACGCTGCTCGTTTATCGTACAAAAGCCCACCAGAAGTCTTGCCAAGCAATCTTTTTCTTCTGCCTGGAAAGATAAAGAGAGACGAATTGCTAGCTCAAACTAAAAGAGGTTTCTATGTTATGGAATTGCAGGGACTGCACTCAGGGGCTAATCCTATTACTGGAGAATTTTCTGTGGGAGCCGTTGGCCATTGGATCGAAAAAGGCATAGTAACCCAAGCCGTAGGAGAAGTGACAATTGCTGGAAACATTCTAAACATGCTCGAAAGAATAGATTTGGTGGCTGATGACCTTGAATTCATTCCCATGGGGGCAAGTTTTGGCTCTCCTACTCTTAGGGTGCAATGCATGGCTATATCGGGGAAGTGAAAATATGGCCAAGAGAGTAGCAGTTCTTATGGGAGGCAGATCAGCAGAGAGGGAAATATCTCTCGCCAGCGGTAACGAAGTCCTTAATGCTTTGAATAGCTGTGGTTTTTATGCTTTCAAAGTAGAGGCCAATGAGCAGATGTGGGAGATCCTGAGGAAAGAAAAACCCGACGTAGTATTTATAGCCCTGCATGGTCGCTGGGGGGAGGATGGAACGGTTCAGGGCATGCTGGAGATTTTAGATATACCTTATAGCGGCTCAGGGGTGCTGGCAAGCGCACTGGGAATGGATAAAGCTATGTCAAAGCTAATTTTTCAAGCTGCAGGGATAGAGACACCCCGTTTCGTAGTGGTGCCTAGAGAATCAAAGAGAGAGAAAGTGTCGCTAAATGGATTTGTGAGCGATGTGGGATTCCCGTTAGTTATTAAGCCACGTCGTGAAGGCTCAACCATTGGCCTTAGCATCATAAACAACCTGGATGAGGTTGACAAAGCGCTAGAGAAGGCTTTCGCATACGACGATGCCCTTGTTGAAGAATTTGTAAAAGGCAAAGAGGTTACCGTTGGGATTCTGGGAAATGAAGATCTCTTAATTCTACCTACAGTAGAGATAACCTACGATAGTGAAGTTTACGATTTTACCAGCAAATACACTCCGGGAATGAGCACGCACATTATACCAGCAAGGATAGGGAAGGCTCAAGAACGGAAGGCTCAGAAATTAGCGCTTGATGCTTATAAAGCTTTAGGGTGCAGAGGGTTCTCGCGGGTCGATCTAATTGTAGACAAGAAGAGAGCTGTGGTTTTGGAGATAAACACTATTCCTGGGATGACAAACCTTAGCCTATTTCCTGATGCTGCGCGGGCAGCTGGAATTGAATTTCCTCAACTAGTTTCAAAAATTGTGAAGTTGGCCTTAGAGAAAAAGAGTAGCTAGACCAGTACTCTCATTTTGACCTCAAGGAATACATATAAGTTGCCCACCTTTTTTAAATGTTTAACTGACCAATTCATATTTGGCTAGGACTTGCTTTATCCAGTTAATAATTATAATAGGAATTATAGAAGCAGCTAAAATTAAAAACCAATCCTTTAGCTCTAGGATAGACGTATGGAACACTAGTTGCAGGGGCTTGAAATAGATTACGTTGAAATGCAAGAACAGTGAACCCAGAAATGCCAGTAAAAGAAAACGGTTTTCGAATGACACGCGAGAGAAGATGCTATCCATACTTGATCGAAAATTAAACGCGTGCAAAAGCTGGCTCAGCACAAGAGTAGTGAAGACTATGGTTCTAGCTTGTGATTCCGGTACCTTAAACAGGAAAAGAGCAATGGTAAATGATGAAAGAGCACCTACGGTTATAAAAGCTCCTTGCCAGAAAACCTGAGTCTGCCTCCTGGGTGCCAGAATCTCTTCTTTGGGATTACGGGGAGGTCTGGTCATCAGGTCAGCTTCAGGTGGGTCTGTACCTAAGGCTAAAGCAGGAAGACCATCCGTAACAAGATTGACCCAGAGAATTTGGATGGGAAGCAGGGGAAGAGGAAGCCCTACCACCATGGCTATGAACATTGTAAGCACTTCGCTTACGTTGCACGAAAGTAGAAACAGGATAAACTTCTTTATGTTATCGAAGACTAGACGGCCCTCTTTAATTGCTGAAACTATTGTAGCGAAGTTGTCATCGGCAAGAACCATATCGGAGGCCTCTTTGGTTACATCAGTGCCAAGCACCCCCATAGCAACTCCTATATCGGCACGCTTAAGCGCTGGAGCATCATTGATTCCATCACCCGTCATAGCCACAACATGATTCCTGGCTTTAAAAGCATTCACAATCTTCACTTTATGTAATGGAGCAACACGGGCATAAATTTTGATTTTATCCACTTTTTTAGCCAGTTCCTGTTCATTAATCTCTTCTAGTTCCGAGCCAGTCAATATTTCATCCTCTTTGCCCAGAAGGTCTAATTCTTTTGCAACAGCCTCTGCGGTTCGGCGATGATCACCAGTAACCATTACCACATCTATTTTAGCTTTCTTACAAATAGAAATAGCATCATATACCTCGTTTCTTAAAGGATCAGTCATACCAATCAAACCACCAAAGACTAGGTTTTTTTCGATGTCTTTGGGATCAGTCACAGAGGGAATGTTTTCAAGTTTTCGATAAGCGATAGCTATGGTTCTATAGGCTTTTCCAGCCATATCAGAGCTTATGACAAGAAGATGTTTCCGTTCTTCAGGTGTAAGGTTTATAGCTTTTCCTTCCTTGTTAATATAATAATCGCAGCGCTCCAGAACAATCTCTGGGGCCCCTTTAGTAATTACTAGATAGGGAGGAACCACTGGGGATAGACCGTCTTGAAGCTTCCAAGGGAACCCTACTTTATTGATAGTAGTCATTCGCTTTCGTTGAGAATCAAATGGGATTTCTGCATAACGAGGATTTTCTTCCTCAAGTTCCTTCTTGCGCATACCATAGCGGTCTGCTGCAGATAATAGAGCTGTTTCGGTCGGATCACCTAGCAATATTCCATTATCGCCCCATCGCGCGTTGTTGCAAAGTACAGACATAAGTAGTAGTTGGTTGAGAATTACGGAAATTTTTTCTTGAGATGGAGGAACTGGTGGAACTGATTGGAGGTGGCCATCCCAGTAAGCTAACTTCACAGTCATTTGGTTCTGAGTCAGCGTTCCCGTTTTGTCTGTACATATAACTGTAGTTGCACCTAGAGTTTCTACAGCGTGAAGACGACGAAGAATAGCATTTTTTTGCGCCATGCTTTGGACGCCTAACGCCAGGGCTACGGTTACAACAGCAGGGAGTCCTTCTGGGATGGCAGCAACGGCTAAACTTACTCCTGCCAGGAGCATCTGCGTTACTTCTTTTCCGCGAGCTATCCCTGCTACAACAACAATAAAACTGATAGCTAAACACAGAATAGCCAGTCTCTTTCCTACTAGTTTAAGTTGAATTTGCAAGGGGGTTTTTTCGTCAGGAACAGTCTCAAGGAGCTCAGCAATTTGTCCCATTTCGGTTTCACGTCCTGTTGCTACAACTAACGCCTTAGCCCGTCCTGAAACAATAGTAGTACCGAGATATACCATGTTGGTAATATCTCCCAAAGATAGAGAATCGCTACTCAAAACATCAGATGCCTTTATCACGGCTTCAGATTCTCCAGTAAGAGGTGCTTCATTAGTCATAAGGTTTGAGACTCCGACTAACCGTGCGTCTGCAGGAACACGATCGCCTGCTTCCAAAACAATAAGGTCCCCAGGGACTAGCTCTCTTGCTTTGATGGGTTTCTCAGCACCAGAACGAACTACACGGGCAGCAGGTGCAGCTAATTCTCTAAGTGCAGCCATAGCCATTTCAGCGCGGTATTCTTGAACAAAACCGAGGACAGCGTTTATAAATACAATAGCTAATATAGCAAGCGCATCAATATATTCCCTTAACCAAAGCCCTGAGATAAGGACAGCTAAAAGAAGAATCCAGATCATAAAGTCATTGAACTGGCGTATGAATATTTCGGTGAGCATGGTTGGCCTTTTTTCAGGAAGCTCGTTGGGACCAATCTTCTCAAGGCGGGAAGCTGCTAGATCTTTGCCTAGACCAGTTTCAACATTTGTGTTGAGACGGGAGGCAACATCGCTAGAAGATATGGTATGCCACTTAGAACCAGGAATTGTTAGCACCTCCAGAGTTTATCTCCAAGCAGGAAAAAAAGGAGGATTAAGCGAAATGGTTTATTGGGTATAAAAACTATAAGTTTTTCCATATCAACGAACAATCATTTGATATTTGAAAAGTTATTAAATAGTATATCTTGTTACGTCAATTATTTTACAATTATTTTAGGTTGATGGAAGTAGCTATGATTAAATTTGCTAGGACTGTCTATTTCCCCTATATTAAATAAAGAAATTAGACATTGTTGGATTATAACATGTTATGGCATATTTGAAGTCCTAAAGTTCTAACAAGGGATCTATGTTTGGGTTTCAAAAACAAAAAGGAACCAGTAGATATATCTGAACAAATGTAATTGCTTAGCGAAGGAAAGAAAGGGGGCTTTGGTTTGTATAGATAGGAATAATTAATAATCTATCTTAGAGGAGGTAATTTTGAGATATGGGAAAGAAAATTACATTATCGGTTATCAAAGCAGACGTAGGAGGATATGTTGGACACAGCAGCATCCATCCAGCTCTTTTGAAGAAAGCTGAAGAGAGATTAGCTCAGGCAAAGAAGGATAAACTGCTTATTGACTACTGCCGCAGTAAAGTTGGTGATGATATTGCATTGATTATGACCCATCAGCATGGAGTTGATTCGGTTGATATACATCGCTTTGCCTGGGAGACTTTTGAGGAAGTCACCAAAGTTTCAAAGGAGTATGGGCAATACGGAGCTGGACAGGACCTTTTGGCAGACGCATTTGCTGGAAATATTACCGGAATGGGTCCAGGGGTGGCAGAAATCGAATTCGTAGAGAGAGAAAGCGAACCCGTGCTTGTCTTTCTGGCAGACAAGACTGAACCGGGAGCCTGGAATCTTCNNTTTTAACACAATTGGCCTGGTAATTGATTCCAAGATGCATGACGGATTTAACTTCGATGTTATCGATCTTGTAGAGAAGAAAAGGATTGTGTTCTCTTGTCCAGAGGAAATCTACGATCTTTTGGTTTTTATTGGAGCTCCCAGCAGATATGTAGTTAAATATGTGTACAGAAAAAGTGATAATGAAGTTGCTGCCGCAACCTCCACTCAGCGTCTAGCCCTGATTGCAGGACGTTATATCGGGAAGGACGATCCGGTTATGATTGTGAGAGCACAGAGTGGTTTGCCGGCTGTGGGAGAAGTGATTGAACCCTTTGCGTTTCCACATTTAGTAGCAGGATGGATGAGAGGTTCACATCACGGGCCTTTCATGCCCGTTGGATTTGAGCAGGACACTCCGAGCAGGTTTGATGGACCTCCAAGAGTAGTATGCAACGGCTTCCAGATGAAAGATGGCCATCTTGTAGGACCGAGGGATATGTTTAAAGATCCTAGCTATGATAAAGCCCGCCAGATAGCCCTTGATGCTGCAGACTATATCAGAAGGCATGGTCCCTTTGAACCACACCGTCTGCCTTTGGAAGAGATGGAGTACACAACTATGCCCCAGGTTATGGAAAAACTGAGGGAAAGATTTGTAAGGGTCGAATAAGAGAGGGGGTAAGACCTAGAGCCGGATTGGAGAATAGTTGAAACATGGAGTGAAAATAATAACACCAAAGGCGTTTTTTGCTCTTGGGATATTCGTTCTCCTGGTTATTGCAGGCCGTTTGCTTACAGGATATGCCTCTTTCGAACTGCAGTTAAATTGGCGGCTGTCTTTTCTAGCTGGGGCAGTTCTATTGCTGGCTGCAGGAGGTTTTATAAGCTATTACGAGTATCATGGGTTAGGTTCACAAGAAGGAATATTGCGTAGAAGCGATAGCAGCAGAAAAATAGTAGCTATCACTTTTGATGACGGCCCCAGCCCGGTTTATACACCGCACATACTTGATGTTCTCAAAGCTAAAGGTATAAGAGCTACATTCTTTGTTACGGGAAGACATGTGCATAAATATCCGGAAATAGCTAATCGTATAGTAGCAGAGGGACATGATATTGGAAACCATACGTATAGTCACCGGGAACTAGTACCGGCGACTAGGAAAGCAGTGCTTTGGCAGATAAGACGGGCACAAAAAGCTATTTGGGAGGCAACTGGTCAAAAAACTAGGTTTGTAAGGCCTCCCAGGGGAGTCTATACCAACACCGTCCGCCAGCTTCTTATAGAAGAGGGTTACCAGATAGTCTTATGGACTGTAAGTGGAGTAGACTGGCAAGGAGTAAGTGCAAAAAGAATAGCGCGCAGAGTTTTAAAATATGTAAGGCCTGGAGGTATTATTCTATTGCATGATGGTGGAGCACTACTGAGAAAGGAAGGGGCAAGCAGAAGAAATACGGTTGAGGCGCTACCCCTTATTATTGATGGACTACGGGAAATGGGATACGAAATTGTTACCCTGTCTAATATGCTTTCGGAGGAAGAAAGTGAGATTAAAGTAGCGGAAGCAACCCTTTGTTAGGTGAAGCTTATATATAAGAATAAGTTAAAAACACAAACACTATTTTTAAAAGAGGCAGTCTTATCAAGACTGCTTCTTTTGTTGTTGGCAACAAGGATTTTAAACAATTGTGTAAAACATATCTTTGGAAACAAGAAGGAGAGAGTAAATGTATCGAAGATTGCTATATTCTTTCTTACACAGTAATGCTTTATCTTACTCAAAGCCAAAAGCATTATTGGCAATGAAATGGGCCGTTTTCTTTTCCATTTTTCTCCTTGTTGTCACGGAAAGAGAAACAATTCGCGCTTTTAAGGGTATTGATGCTCTGCTGTTACCCATTCTTATTTTTAATCTCTTCTGGACGTGGCAGGTTTATAAAGAAAAGGATTTTCCTAAGACATCTATATTGACAGGTGCATATCTGGAAGTAGTTGTAGTGTCTGGTTTGATTTTTGTTACACACAGCATAGACTGGGCTTTTGTCTATCCCTACTATCTGGTTGTCATATATATAGCTTTCCTGTTTGGTTTTGCCGAAACACTTCCACTGGTGTTGATAATTACTGCAACCCATCTTTCTATCTTTATCGACAATGGCCTTAGCCTATGGCAGATGTTTTTGGCAGGTTCTTTAAGGGTATTTCCATATCTCATTCTAAGTGTGGTAATTGGGTTCGCTGGCCAAATGGTCAAGCTCCTAGAGAAGTCAAGCTTAGAGAACGAGGAAATTGCTCAAGATTTGGAAAGAAGATTGAGACAGCTTTCAGTGCTTTACGAGATAAATAGAAGCATAAGGGTTTCATTCAATCTTGAGAATTCGATAAAGAGCACACTAGCCCAAATTAACTCTGTTTTTAAGTTGGATGAAAGCCTGGTCTGTATCAACATAGAATCGAGACAAAAGAATAATTCCTTTGCTTGCTTTACAGCAAAAGGAAGATTGGATAAAAAAGCACCTTTTTATCAGCCATTAATTGGAAAAATAAAAGGAATAGGCGAGCCAGTTATTATAAATGATCTCGGCCAAGAACTGTATTGGAATATTGAAGAGACCAGTAAGGCAAAATCCCTTATAGCTTCACCTATAAGCAGCGAGTCTGAGATTTTTGGATTTATTGTGGGTGTTTCTTATAAACCTAGCCAGTTTGCCGTAGAAGATTTACAGTTGCTGATTGCTATATCCAATGAGATTGCTATCTTTGTACAGAACTTCACGCTTTATCAAAACCTCCAAAAGGAGAAACAATTTTCCGTTAACCTTCTAGAGTCAGCTGGAAGCATCGCAGTGGGAATGGACATTCAAGGAAACATAACAACTTTTAACCAGGCAGCAAGTGATATTACTGGTTATACAAAAAAGGAAGTATTAGGAAAGAATTGGTTTGAATGTTTTGTTCCGGGCGCTTCTGCGCAGGATGCTCTTCAAGTAGCCCAAGCTCTTTCAGAGGGTAATTTTCCCAGCCGGTTCGAAAACCCCTTGCTCAGCAAGGACGGCAATATGCGCACTATATCGTGGAATGGTACGACTATACGTGATGAAAGTGCAAAAATTGTAGGCATTTTAATGATAGGGCAGGATATAACAGAACGTAAACTTATGGAAGAGGAAATTATCAGGCGAAATAAACAATTAGCTGCTTTTGGTGAAGTAGCTCGTGTAATTAGTGGGTCGCTCGAACTGCAAGAGGTACTGAATCGCAGTTTGCAGAAAACGCTTAGTTTAATCGATGCAGATTCAGGAATAGTATATATCCTAGATTCAAGCAAGAAAACGCTTCAAATAGCTGCTTATGAAGGTATATCTCCAACCCTGATAGAGAATGCTGATAATTTGAAAATTGGAGAAGGTTTTGCTGGAAGAGTGGCTGAGAGAGGGGAACCTATCATAGTTGATGATATTAGCACAGACTACCGCCTGACAGGAGCTACAGCAGTAACACATGATGGTTTAAAATCCTTAGCTGATATACCCCTGAGCAGTGGAGGAAATATTGTAGGGGTATTAGGTGTATATCGACATAATCTCCGTCCATTTACTATAGAAGAAAAGGACATGCTTATAGTGATTGGCCGGGCAGTGGCAATGGCGATTCAAAATACCTACCTTTTTCAGATGGAAAAGGTAAGGATAGAGCAGATTGACGCTTTATACAGGAGCGCAAAAGCTATTCTTTCCAGATTAGAACTGAAAAATACTCTTGAGGCACTCGGGGAACAAGCAAGAAAAGCCTTGAAAGCTCAATATGCAATGATCAGTCTTTATAATCCTCAAACTAATGACATGGAAACAAAAGCAATCATCGGATTAGAAAACGTTGATGAAGAGCAGATGAAGCAAATCCGGTTTAAAAAGGGCGAAGGGGGACCGGGATGGGTTTTAGAGAAGGGTGAGCCACTTATATCAGAGGATATGGAGAATGATCCGCGATATGTTGATAGAAAGCCAAGTGTTGTTAAAGGAGTAAAGCTCAAAGCCCTTATGAGCGCCCCTATCAAGCAGAAAGGGAATGTTATTGGGGCTATTGATGTTGCCAACAAGATGGATCAAAGAGTGTTCGATGCTGGAGATCTTGCATTTCTGGTGGCGCTAGCAGATTTGGCAGCTATTGCCATCGAAAATGCACAGCTTTATGAAGAGGCTAGACAGAAGGTTGATCAGCTCTCCTTGCTCTATGAAGTGGGTCAAACCCTGAACTCAATTCTGGACATGGAGAAGCTATTAGAGTTTGTAGCCTTCTCTGTCGCCAGTTTGGTTGGAGCTGAGTCTTGTACAGTAATGCTTCTGGAGCCTCAGACTAGTGAGCTTATTGTTCAAGCTGCAAAAGGGCCGGTCTTTTCCGGAGACATTGGATACCATTTTAAAATTGGGGAAGGTATTGCAGGGCAAGCAGCTGCTTGTAAACAACCAGTTCTTGTTGATGATGTTTCAAAAGACAGCAGGTTTAGCCCGGCAAAACATAAAGAATTAAAAATAAAATCTCTTCTCTCTGTACCTATGATGGTAAAGGATAGAGTAATTGGGGTCGTAAATGTGGCTAATAAGATTCAAGAGAGCGGTTTTGACAAAGAAGACGTGAGGATGCTTTCGACTATTGCCAATGAAGTGGCTATTGCTTTAGAAAATGTGCAACTTTATCGAAATATGCAGGATCTTTATATTAATACAATTCAGGTATTAGCTAAGGCTATAGATGCCAGGGATCCTAATATGAGATATCATTCTGAAAATGTTACAGCCTATGCAGTGGCAATAGCTGAGGAGATGGGCATATCTAATGAAGAAACCGATGCTATTCGATATGCCAGCATGCTTCATGATATTGGTAAGATTGGCATACCGGAACCAATTTTGCAAAAGTTTGAGAGTTTTAATGACGAGGAATATGAATATATGAAAAAGCACCCCGAGATAGGTGCCATAATTATAGAACCGCTGAAACCTTTAAACGAGATGGTTCCTTTAATTCAAAGCCATCACGAGAATTACGATGGTTCAGGATATCCTTATGGTCTAAAGGGGGATGAAATTCCTCTAGGTGCACGTATTATTAGAGTTGCAGATTCCTTTGATGCTATGCTCTCTTCAAGACCTAATCGCAACTCTATTTCTGTTGATAGTGCATTAGCTGAACTAAGACGGTGTTCAGGTAAACAGTTCGATCGGGAGGTAGTGGAAGCTTTTATCCGCACTAAAATCTGGAATAGAGTATTGGAAGTGGAGGGGAGCAAAATATAAGTGAGACTTTATTAAGAAGCTATAAGCAAAAAGGTGTGTCAGGGTAAGAGCGGTATTTGCTTTGAAAGTTTTGTTGCTGACTTTTAATAGCACTGGTTTGATATAGAAAGCTACTAGTTTTATCCATCAGCAAGCAAGAATTCAATTACCTCAGCCCAACCTAAACCCATAGGGCATTTGGTAATAAAAATATTTGGAGTCTCTAGAATTGTCTGTGCCAGACCGGAATTATCTTCAAGACCGTTTCGCAAAAGAAAGAAGGCACCCACGAAGCGGGCAAAATCGAGATCTGCAACAGCATCTCCAATAGCTATAGTTGTGGCTTTGTCAATGTTTCTTAAAACAATATCTTTTGCTACAGCCTGAGCTTTACTTATGCCTCCAGGAACAAGATGATAGGCATGAAGTTCACGGACTTTAAGCGTTGGGCTGGTGCGTCTAATGCGACCATTGTCAACTAGTTCCAGATCCTCATAACCTGCCTCTACTAAAAGCCTATTTGCATCATTAACATCTACCCGGCCACGAAATAGGGGAGTGCATTCACGCTCATGTGACCATGGTTCATGATATTCTAACTTGCCTGTGTAGTTTTCAAAAAGAAGATCAATTGCTCCAGACCTTTTTATGCTTTCGAAAACAGTGCTCTCTTTAGCCTGATAATTTCCCAAGTTCAGAACCACATTTTTACCATGGTCATAAATGATTTGAGCTCCCATCTCAGCGATATAATTCCTAAAGCCGAGCATTCGTGCATTCTCTCTTAATTGTTTTGCATGGCGGCCTGAAACCATTACAATGTCAATCTCTTTTCTAAGTGCTGAAAATATGGCCTGGATGGGGCGTAGAGTTAGGTTTTTTTGAATATCGTAGAAAATACATCCTTCTGGACCAAGTAGAGTACCGTCCACGTCTGTGTAGATTATCTTTATTTCTTTAAGATTTTCTTTTAGCCAGTCTGCTCCTGCTTCCAGACTTCTTTTATTGTAGATCTCAGCAATATCCATCTTTGCTCACTTTGGACCGCAATTGGCATTTCAAGTATAACATATACTAATAAGCCTTTGACTCATGTTTATATCTTGGGTAGGATGTAAATAAAAATCTGTGGAGGAGATATGGCCGAATTTAGAAAAGACCCAACTGGAGAAAAATGGGCAATTGTGGCCACCAAAAGAAAGAACAGGCCTTTTGATTTCTTACACCCAAAAGAGGAGAAACCTTGTCCATTTTGTCCCGGCAATGAAAAACTTACTCCCCCTGAGAGTTTCTCGTATCGAGAAGATAATACCACTGCTGATTCTCCCGGTTGGAGGATTAGAGTAGTTCCCAATCTCTTTCCTGCATTGGTCGGAGAAGCAGAGTTTGCTGCAGAAAAAGACCTGTATGTAAGGGCTCCTGCTGTCGGTGGTCACGAAGTAATAATTGAAGCTCCAGAACACAATATCAGCTTTTCTGAAATGGGAGCAGAAAGGGTAGAAGAGATTCTCCAGGCTTTCCGGCAGCGTTTTAAATTTTGGAGTGCGGAAAAGAATATTAAATACGTTTTAATTTTTAGAAATCAAGGGAAGAGAGCTGGTGCCTCTCTCCAACACCCGCATTCGCAATTAATGGCTTTGTCAATGATTCCGCCTCGAGTAGAAGAGGAATTGCGGGAAAGCCAGCTCTTCTATGATAGAAATGAGATATGCTTGTTCTGTGCAATGATTGAAAGAGAACTAAAGGAAAAAAAACGATTGGTGCTAGAGACGAAAAGATTTGTTGTTTTTTGTCCCTTTGCTTCTCGCTTTCCCTATGAAATTATATTGCTTCCCAAGGAGCACCAGAATTGCTTTTCTGAACTTGATAATGAATCACAAAAGGAACTTGCAGGAGTCATGCTTTCTATTTTAAAAAGACTAGAGACGAAATTGGACAATCCCCCTTACAATTATCTCATCCACAGTTCTTCCGTAGTATTCGATCATCTCCATTATCATTGGCACCTTGAGCTTACGCCAAGGCTTACAAACGCTGCTGGATTTGAATGGGGGACTGGTATTTTTATTAATGTAGTATCTCCCGAAGAAGCTGCAAGCGTCCTGAGGCAAAGATAGGGACAATTTTTGATTTTTAGATTGTTATTTTGATTTTTCCGTTTTGATTCTTACATTTTTCTTACGGATACTTCCAAAGCATCAAAATGGAAGTCCACGGTTGAACTTTCATAGAGTGGTGAGTTCCTTACTTCTTTAAGATACTCCCTCATGGCAGAGGCGAAGACCTTTACATTATCGGCAACCAGAATTGAACCCGGCCTGATCTTTTCATTAAGCGCCTTTAAATACTTATGATAGTCACTCTTTTTGGCGTCGATGAAAACAAATCTATAGGGACCAGAAAGCGTAGGAACTATTTTAAGGGCGTCACCAGTTATTATAGATACTTTGTTTTCCAGATTTGCCCTTTGAATGTAGCATTTCGCCCGTACTGCACTTTGAGGGTTTATTTCCAGTGTTTCTAATTGTCCTCCTGTTGGTAAATTGATAGCGATGGCAATTGCTGAGTAGCCTATAGCAGTACCTATTTCTAAAGCATTGCATGGTTTGTATTTTCGAACCAGCTCACCTAGAAACCTGCCCTTTATGGGACCGACAATGGGAATATTTTCTTTAGCGGCAACCCTTTCGATCTCTTTCAGTATTGCCTGAGCTTTCTTTTTTGGCTTTGACACTTGCAGACCTCAGTATAGAAATTATTGAAGTAATAACGTAACCGCGTAATTGATTGTTTACAGTTGCTTTATTCCACTTTTACTCTATTACCGCTCTTTTTTTGAATTGTACTATTCTTGATTTGCCCGTTCTTTGGATATTCCTTATTATTCGTTAGACACTGGGTATTATAAGTAGTGCCCCCGGTAGGAATCGAACCTACGCACGTGGTTTAGGAAACCACTGCTCTATCCACTGAGCTACGAGGGCATCACTGTCTTGGCTTTATGTATTTTGACAAACATAAACATGGTCACCAATTATAAGTATAAAAATGTGAAAAGAGGGGGTCAAGAAAGAACACGCCCTAATCTATAGAGGTAGACTTTTTTTCCAACGCCCATTTAACCATCATCTCGGCTAGGTCTGGAAATTCAATCCCTGCAGCTTGTGCAGAAAGTGGAAGAAGACTGGTTTCTGTCATTCCAGGGATCGTATTAAACTCAAGGACATAGACCTTTTCTTTTCTAACAAATACGTCTACCCGGCAAGCACCGTGACAGTTGAACAGCTCATAAATTTTAAGAGCAATCTTTTCTGCTTTGGCATACACTTTTTTTGAAAGTCGTGCTGGAACAAAGTATTCGGTCATTCCTGGTGTATACATTGACTCAAAATCAAAGAACCCTTTTTTTGGGACAATTTCTACCAAGGGAAGAATCTGTGGCTCGCTGTTTCCAATAATGCTTATAGCTATCTCAGTTCCTTTAATATACTCCTCTAATATTACAGTCTCGTCATAACTAAGTGCTGCAATTAATGCGTGAGGGAGCTCATCTATTTTCTTAACAAGTTTTATTCCTAGGGCAGAACCCTGTCCGGAAGGTTTTACGACTAAAGGCAAGCCTAACTTATCAGTGATATCTTTCAAAGCAGCCGAGGCACCCATTTCCTTAAATGCGCCTGAGCTAAGAGCATAAAATTTTGGTGTAGGAATATCTTCTCGCAAGAATATTTCTTTTGAAAGTTCTTTGTTCATTCCTAGCATGCTGGAGAGTACGCCAGGTCCTGTATAAGGGATATCCAGAATCTCCAAAAGCTCTTGGACTGTTCCGTCCTCTCCATATTTTCCGTGAAGCGCTAAGAAAGCTACTTCAACTTTGCTTTTCTTAAGAATCTCTACAAGCTGCTCATTTACATCTATAGGTAAAACCGTATGACCTTTTTGCTTAAGGGCTTCTTCAACACGATGTCCGCTCTTTAAAGAAATCTCTCTTTCCAGAGAATGACCTCCCATAAGCACAGCGACTCTATTTTTCATTGCAGCCTCCTTGATTTAAGTATCTTAATAAAGGATACAAGACATATAGTTTCGATGTTTGACGCAGAGCGTTTGTTACCTAAAACCTAAAGCCAAAATTCATTCTTGCGATTATGTCGATTTTGAATTCCGTACTTTAAATAGTTAGCTTAGATTTGTAGGGCGCGATAGAGTTCCATCTGTTTCTTGATTACTTTAGCTAGTTTTTTTATTCCTTCATAAATAGAGGCCGTATCAGGATAGGAAAAGTTAAGTCTCATACTGTTTTTTCCTCTTTCATCGGCAAAAAATGCTTCTCCTGGAACATAAGCAACTTTAGCTTCGCTTATTGCTTCGGCGAGCATCTCAGCTGTATTTATATAGGGAGGGAGTGTGGCCCAGATAAATAGACCTCCTCTTGGTTTAGTCCAGGTAACTTCATCTGGGAAGAATTCTTCTAAAGCTGAAAGCATAGCATCACGCCTCTCTTTATAAAGCCCAATGACGCTTTCAACATGCTGATAAATGTTATTTTTCTTCAGGTAGGCCAAGAGAAGGCGTTGGGTGAAAGGACTGGGACAAAGGTTTACCGCCTCTTTCCCTGGACACATTCTTTCAATAATGGGATTGGGGGCAGTTACCCAACCTACTCTAATGCCAGGAGAGAAAATTTTGGAGAAGGTAGAGATATAAATTATTTCGTTATTCATTGATTTCATTGAAGGGAGACGTTCTCCTTCAAAACAGAGATGACCATAAGCATCATCTTCAACCAATAAAATATTTCGTTCTTTTGTAAATTCAACCAATTTTTTACGTCGCTCGAGAGAAAGAGTAACCCCTGCAGGATTCTGAAAATTTGGTATTACGTAGAGAAATTTGGGACTTTTTCCTTCTGACTCAAGTTTGTCTAAAGCTGCGGGAAGAAGATCTACCTGAAGGCCGTCTTCATCCATTGAGATACCTATTACGTTTGCCTGATAGCTTAAGAAGGCATTAAGTGCACCTACATAACTCGGAGCTTCTGTTATAAGCGAGTCTCCCGGATCAACAAAAATCTTCCCCAAGAGATCAAGGGCTTGTTGAGCACCATCTGTGATAAGGATATCTTCTGGTCGAATTTGAATATTATCAGATGCCACCCATCGAGATATGAATTCGCGAAGTTCCCAATATCCCTCGGAAGGGCCATACTGAAAGGCAGATGAACCTTCATATTCAATAACTTTCTTTGTTAGCTCATTAATTTCTGAAAGCGGGAAGGATTTGGGATGGGGCATACCTCCGGCGAAAGATATTATGTCAGGCCGGGAGGTAGCAGCAAAAAGCATTCTTACAGCAGATGGGCGGATAGACATCACCCTTTTAGCATATAAGTCCTGCCAGCGATCAAGTTCAATTTCGGTCATTACAGATCTTCTCTAAAATATCCCAAAAATAAAAATTCCTCTCATCCTTACAGAAATACAATGGACGAGAGGCTCTGCCTTCGTGGTACCACCCTGTTTTGTTAGCACCTTGCGGTACAAACCTTAGGGAGTTTATAGCTCCTAGTTTTAACGGTCCTACCGTTCTGACTTATCTCTGTGGTTCAGCCAGAATGCTCCGGGTTGGCTCCATACTGAATAGTTATATCGGCTCTCACCTGCCCGACTCTCTTGAATACTAACTCAGTATATTCTTCCCATCATAGCATACGTCTTGAGGCCAAACTAGCCAAATTGTTAACTTACACGTATCATAAGTGATGTAGCTTTAAAAGTCAAACTGGAGGGTAAATGGACTATGATGTTATTGTTGCTGGAGCAAGTTTTGCCGGACTTGCCGTTGCCGCGAACATTAAGGGAAAAGTTCTTTTAATCGACCGAAAGAAAGTAGGAAGTGCGCCTTCCTCGGCTTGCGCAACCACTTTGAAGGTTATATATGAAACGCGAACTATGGACTCTCTTTGCCAGGTCCTTCCACGGGTTAAATTTCTTACTGGGAACAGCAAGACCGAGTTTAAAGCGGTTTATCCATTTTGCACTTTTGACTATAGTAAGTTTTGTCTTACACTTTTTAGTAAGTACAAGGGTGATTTTCTTCTGAGTAAGGTAAGGTGTGTAGACAATAACAAAGTAATTACGGATGTGGGAGAATTTTCTGCACGATGTCTGGTTGATTGTACAGGATGGAGGGCTATACTTGCCTCTTCCTTGGAAGCTGATTTTGTGGATAGAACAAAACTCGGCTTTGCATTGGAAACTGAATGTGAGGGTTATTGGGATAATGCCCTTCAGTTTTTCATTGATCCGCCAATTATAAACCAGGGATTAGCGTGGATCTTTCCAGCAGGAAAGGTTTGCAGATTTGGACTGGGTAGTTATATAGGAAAGACTGACTTGGCCCCAAAACTGGAAGAATTTTTGGCCCGCTATAATTTAAAGGTGGAAAGTATTCACGGAGGCTATCTACCCAATGGTCTTCGACCAGCGACTTTAAAGAACCTATTTCTAGTGGGAGATTCAGCTGGTCAAGTATTACCGGTGCTAGGGGAGGGGATAAGACAAGCGCTTTTTTTCGGGCTAAAGGCAGCAGCCATAATTCAGAGGATCGTTGATAGAGAAATAAGGTTAGAGACTGGTTTAGCTGAATACGAAAATATCGTTGAACGGTATCGACCAATTTATAATTTTCTGGTTGACATGCAGGAATGGCTGGTAAGGGTGCCTAATCAAAATGTGGGTCTACTAGCTCGCGTATTAGGTCCGGAGATTATCGCTAGATTTTTGCAGGCTCGCTATGCTAAGCTTATGCCGTTGAAAAATTTGTGATATCGTTTAGGTGTTGTTAAGTCGGGTATAAAGCTCGTTAAGTAAATATGTGAAGGGAGGAAGGATCTATATGGCTGAGGAAAGAGGGAGTCTTTGGAGTAATTTAAAGAGCTTTATTTTCGGAAGTCTTGCAGGAGTTGTTTTAGGCATGTTATTTGCACCCAAGGCAGGGAAAGAGTTGCGCAAAGATATTAGAAGCAAAACAGATGATATGATTGAGCGCGGCAAAGAAAGCTATCAAACTCAGAGCAAAAAAGTGCAAGAGGCGCTGGAGACGAGCAAACAGGCTGCAGCTCAGAAGAGCAATGAGATCAAAGAAAAAATCGAAGAGACTAGGGAAAAAGTACGACAAGGCATTGATTCTGCTACAGATTTTGCACGCCACAAGATTGGAATTATGTCTCAGGAGCAGAAAAAAGCTGAGGAAACAGGTAAGGGCGAAGAGAAGAAGAATGTTAAGTAGAGATAAGTTGGAATCAGGCAAGGAGATTTTGCTATTTCTGCCTGCGGATAAAAGGAAGTCTCTTTCGCCAAGTCTTTCGAGGGTATAGAATGCGGGAGGACAGAAAGGATAAACAAGAAAACATAGAGATAGCCTCACCCATTATTGCAACAATAGCTGCTCGTGCAGCCTCAAATGTAGCCGGGGTTATTGAACTTAGAGGCCGCATTGGAGAGGAATTTGCCAGATTGGTTAGCAGGGAAGGTCAGATTTCTGGTGTAAAGATAAAAGAAGAGGGTGAGCAAGGATTAATCCTGGAACTCCATCTAATAGCTGAATATAAAGTTTCTCTACCTAAACTTAGCAAACAGGTTAGTGATAGAGTGAAGAGAGAAGTAGAGGCTATAACTGATATCAAAGTTAAAGGTGTGGAAATACATATAGAAGATATCGTTTTTTCTAAAAGTAAAAAAATGGATGAAAAATAGGACAATTTTGTTTGGATGGGGATATGGCTAGAAGAATTGTTCCTATAAATTTGGACAATATAGAAGACATTCCTTT
>JABAOH010000350.1_pt1 | contig 65390 bp, 70 predicted proteins | sample 7062181 | NCBI WGS metagenome assembly JABAOH01 (sample SAMN14538630, study PRJNA623070) | marine sediment metagenome | biome: marine biome [ENVO:00000428]; feature: marine pelagic biome [ENVO:01000023]; material: deep marine sediment [ENVO:00002113]; isolation source: pool of 5 deep marine... | reverse complement strand
ATACCTTTGGTACATCTACCATTGATACCATTGGAAAAAATCGAAAAAAGTGAACTTAAAATTCACTGTTTAGAATGTTTTTTTAACTGTATCTAAAATACGGGATTATCGTAATCTTTATTTGAGTTATAACAAACTTAAGATTATCATATTTACATTGATACAGTTGCTATTTTCAACATTTATTTTTACGTTTATCTATCTTTATAATATCAGTAGAGACACAATATATATTCAATGAAACTAGTATATGACATAAGTTCTTGGAAATTCTGAAAAGAAAGAAATCTTTTATTTCTCAATCATTTGGATTAATACTCATCCAAAAACTTTTGTCACTTACTAAACTATCAGAACCTTTATTACCTATATCTTTTACTACCTTTTCTAATTCAGTGAATTAATGTTTTATTGAATTATACTCTACTGTTGAAGTCTCTCATTCAAGATTCACCTATGTATTAGAAATATTGCTTAGATTTTATAGGGACTTTTTTTAATTATTTTATAGCAAATAGCACTTGTCATAACTGAAATCTTGAGTTCAGCTTTTTTCTATGCTGCTCTATCATATATTTACTACATAAAACTTTACAATTAAGTGTGTGTCTTTGTAATTTTAGTAACATTATATAGTTATTAAATTTTAGTTATAGTGAAAATACACTAAGATGTAAGAGTATAATGCTCTCTACTGCAAATACAATTTTGATGTCTATCTAATTTTGTTTTCAACCTATACTCTGGCTTTCTCAATTTCCACTAATAATTCTTTCTCTTTAACTGGCCCATAATGCATATAGGAAATATATCCTTCCACATCTATAATAAAAGTCGTTGGTATTCCTAATATATCATATTTATCCGCTACATCTTCCGATGCATTATTAAAAGTAAATATCCACTCAGCATTATATTCTTGTTTGAATTCTATTAAATCCTCTTTTGACTCATTTTCATCTGTATCGATAGAGATTATAATAATATCATCACTATGTTTTTCATGGACTGAAACCAAATCAGGCATTTCGTTCTTACAAGGAAGACACCATGTAGCCATAAAATTAATAAGGACAACCTTCCCCAAATAATTTGATAAAGTAAAGATGTTATCCTCAATATCAGTTACAATAAAGTCAAACGCCTTCCTTTTAGTTTGCTCTTCTTCAACACAACCAGAGATTAACGATATTAATATCATAACTAAAATCAAGACATGTTGAGTTCTCATTTTGATTTTACCACCTTTTTTTCTTAAATCACTTTTAGTAAATCATTTATTTAATGAGATTTAATACACCATAACGTTACTTCAATTAATTGAAAAAGCTTTTTGTATAAATTTTAGGAGAGTTCTGATCTGAGTTATGAATATATCTAATTGATTTTTTTAAGCATTCAAATCACTCTTTTTTATTATTACATAGTCATCAATTAATATACTTGGTAAATATGGGGGAGGATAATCTTCGCATCCTATTTCTTCTGCAGTTATAGTAATCCCTCCTCTGATTTCACCAGGTACCGGGTAAATCCCTTCATATGTTTCAGAATCCCATCTAGTATGGCATTCATCACAGTCCAATATGTTCCCACCTTCTATCAATGTAAAAGTTGTTCCTAGGCATGGTTTGCAAAAACTTATTCGAGTATGAATATTACCTTGAGAGTTCTTATGTACATAAAATTTCTTTCCCTCTTCAATATAATAATGGATTTCATTATCCTGAAGAGCTGACAATGGTATTTTTATCTCGTCATCAGTTTCTGATAAACCATTAACATAAAAGCCTTTTTGAGGATTACTAATTAAATTAAAATATACTACTAATCCTATTATTATAATTACAAAAGCTATTCCAATAAGTATTATTCTTGTTTGTCTTTTCTGTTTGGCTAATTTCGCTTTGATTTTGTGTAACTCTGTTATTGATATTTCGTCATTTTTTTTTATCTTAGTATATTCCGTCATTTTTCCTCTACTTATTACAACATCTTATCTATTATTTGTGAAAGGGTTGAAACATCTTTAAAACCACTAAACTCGACTATGTATTGATCTTGGTTTATAAAAACTAAAGTCGGGTAACCGTATTCTTTAACGTAATCTTCATATTCTCGAATGATAAAATAATTGCTATCAAGAATCCATGGCCATGAGAGCTCATTTTCTTCTGCAAAATTACGTAAGGTATCAACTGGGCAACATCCACAAAATACTGAAATAGAAATAAAATCATCGCGTTGTTCTGTTAAGCTTTTTATTGCAAGTAGCTGTTTTGAAACGATTTGATTAGTTCTTTGATTGCAACCGTAATTAACGAAATTTAAAAGGATAACATTCCCTTTAAATTGGCTTAATGAAATTGATTCTCCTGTAACAACATCTATGGATGAAAAATTAGGAGAAAAAACAAGGTCTCGATTCGGATTTGGCGACTCGGGGATAGATAATTGTTCGGTAGGGACAGTAACTGCATAGGCAACAGGTAAAAATATTAACAATGCTACGAACAATATAGAAAGAATGTTTCTTTGCCGTCTTCGAACTCTTAAGTCTTCCATTATCTGGTTGATTTCTTTTTTCAGATTTACTGTTTTATCCTGTTTTTCATTTTTATTTATGTTATCCCAGGTATGTATTATTGATATATGCCGTGAAAGATTGCTGCTCATTATAGGTACATTACAAATTGGACATGAAGTAATATCCTCTTTATGTTTTTGTTTTTTATTCATATTATGTTTCCTCCAATTTCAATTATTCATACGTAATTGTTCTTATTTTTAATAAATCACTTTTATTGATATATCTCTGTTCAGTTACAACGCAAAAATTTACCCCTGGAAAACCAACCTTAATGGTATCTGATCTTGGAACAACCATGAGATTGGCACCGTACTTTCTGAATTCATAGCCGACTTTTTCTGTTATATCAAACGAAACACTCGATAATGCTGTTGCTATAGGTGCTCCTGTCATTACTGAGGTAACTGCTATAGCAATTCTTGATTTCCTTTTTGATAACGATTTTCTTAATATCTTTAGAAACATTGTTTACATCTATTGTAAATGTAATTGTTTTCAAAGTTTAAATAGATTACGATAAATGTAAACTTCTTTTGTTTTTCATAAACTTTCTATAATTATATTATTAAAAACATATTTTTGATTTGACGTATTTGATATTAAAAATATGTTAACTTGACTTTGTCACATTAGATTTTTTTTGATAAACAACAATAGAATATACAATATCCTATTTAAACATCCATCCATCTATCAAATAATGGATGGGATGTAAAAATGAAGTTTTCATTATCCGTTAAGGATATACAGGGATCATATGATACTGTTAATCATCTTCATGAGGGATACACGTTTCATTTTTTAACGAAAACACGAAATATGGTAAAACAATCATTCCATTATATTCATGGGAAACTGATCGGAAAGGGAAGAGGTAACATGGTTTCATATGCAAAAAATGTTCCTGATTGTAACAATCAATCTTTGCAACATTTCGTTTCTAATTCACCTTGGGATCATCGACCAGTTCTTAATCATATTCAACGTGATGTTGCTAATGCTATTGGAGATCCACATCATGGTTCCATACATGTTGATGAATGCTGTTTCCCTAAACAAGGTAAGGATTCTGTTGGGGTGAATTGGCAGCATTGCGGTCGATTGGGAAAAACAGCGAATTGCCAGGTAGGTGTTTTCCTGGGTTACACTAAAGGTTCCTAACGAACGTTAATTGATGAACGATTATATCTTCCAAAGGATTGGACTTCTGACTGGGAACGTCGGAGGAAATGTGGTGTACCATGGTATATTCCTTTTAAGAAAAAAACAGAGCTTTCTTGGGGTATGATACGTCATGTGCAAAAGAAAAAAATACCATTTGGTTGGATTGGGATGGATAGTTCATATGGTCGTGATAGCTGGTTAAGAAATAGGATAAATGATCGTGGTTTGCTTTACATTGCTGATATTCCTTGTAATCTACGGGTGTGGTTGCAGAAACCACAAGTTGGTATCCTGGAGCAAAAGAAGGGTTGTGGTCGTCCTCCAACTCGGAAACAAGTTCTTGATGATGATTCAGTTCGAGTTGATGAACTGAAGGAACAGTTGTCTGATGATGCATGGAAGCAGGTTTTTATTCGGGATACTGAACGTCGTGAGCTTTGGATGAACATGTTTTGTCTTCGGGTATATCCTCGGGAAGATAATGGTCTTCCAGGTGAGCAATGTTGGTTAATTATCAGAGAGGATCCTGAAAGTGATGAGGTGAAATATCAGTATCCAAATGCCTTGAAGGAGGCTAGTATTGATTAATTAGCGCAGATGACAGGGAGCAGGTATTGGGTTGAACGCGCTTTTCAGGATGGCAAAGGAATCGCTGGACTTGCAGATTATCAATTACGTAATTGGATAGGTTGGCATCATCATATGACTATGACACTTCTTGCTATGTTATATCTGTTATTGTTAACTATGAAACTTGGGAGGAAAGCTGAGTTTTTAACTGTACAGGATGCAAAAGAGATTTTAGAGGTGATCATGCCTAAACGAATGATTACCCGTGAGGAATTTGTGAAGCTTATTTTTGAGAAACATAAACGTCGTCTTTCTGCTCGACGGTCACATCATAAGAGGAATAAATAATAAGTGGAGTATTATTTTATTCTTGGTTATTTTCTACTAATGCAGTAGTTTTAAATTTGTTTTGTGTTGTCTGTTGAATTGTATCGGTGGATATTTTTAGTTAAAAATGTATTTGGATATTGATGAAATTCTTGTGTGTATTAACTTTATTAAAAAATTTATAAAGGTGTAAAATCTTATTGACTTTTCTAATTTGACAATGTCAAGTTAATATAGAAAAAGAATAGAGTTAGTAAAGTGGATACGAGGATGATTAACACATAATGATCGGTTCTGAAATTTTTTTCAATTCTTTTAAAAATTAGAGAATTAAAATAAAAGAATGGTGGAGGAAAAAGAGAGTTTAACCTATAAAAAGAGAGAGGGAAGGTAGAAACANNGTATTTGAAAAAAAGGTATTGCAACACGAGATAATGTGTCATGAGAAAAAAAGAGAAAGAGGTTCTTCCATGACAGAATTATCATAGAAGAGAGAGGGAAGGTAGAAACATAAATCCAATATTTTTAAGATCAAACTCCCTTTGTTTACAATAACTGTAAACTATATATAATTTCAAGTTTAAATACTTTACGGTAAATGTAAACCTATAGGTTAATGGATGGACAACAAATTTTATATAATAGGTTTACACTGTATGTAAAATGATGGTGAAAATAGAACGCATAAATCTTGAAAAAGAAGGGCTTATAAAATTCTTTAGTCCAAACGAAGCACGAATTCTAGAATTACTTTGGAAAAATAAAAAAATGACATCCCCCGAGATTCGACAACAATGTAATGATTTGTCCTTAGCATGTGTTGCTGGAACATTAGATAGATTAATTAAATCAGGTTTCGTCGATCGTAAAATTGATGAAACTGAATCAAGATTAAGATATATCTATACTCCAATTGGTAATAGACAGAAAGTAGGAAATAAAATTTGTGAAAAGATTATTGACTGTTTAGTTGATACCTTTGGTACATCTACCATTGATACCATTGGAAAAAATCGAAAAAAGTGAACTTAAAATGAATGGCATTGAATGTTTTCTTTATTGTATTCAAGAAGCAGGACTATTATATCCTTTAATTGGATTAATAGCCCTACTCATTATATTTATATTTATCTTTATTATTAAAAGGAATTATGAATCATTATTAGCAAGTCAATTTTTTATAACAGTAATAATTTCATTTAACCTTTTATCTATGAATTGTTATATGTTTGATTGGTTATGGATATATCTTGGTATAATTCTCATTGGAACAATATTAATAGGGTTTGTAAAAATTTACCTTGATTTGAAACTTGATAAAAATATTTTCAGTTTACCTACCTTTCTTTCTGATATTGGAAAACATTGGAATGTAAATATTAAAATACTGGATACCCAGAAGATAAAAGCATTTGCTTATAAAAATAAGGTATATCTCTCCGTTGGATTACTTGAAAGACTTGAGAAGGATGAAATAAAATCTGTTATTGCACATGAAGTGTATCATTTGAGGCACAGTCCGAATAAATTTTTTTCAACCCTACTTGCAATTACCTCGCTAACTTTCCGTTGGTTTAAAGATGAATATCGAGCTGATCGATATGCTGCAAAAACAACAGGAGTTGTTAATTTGATTAACGCTTTTAAAAAATTACAGATAAAGGATGCTGAAAAGCGTATTAATCAATTGTAATCTATAAGTATATATTATTACATTTTTTTTATTGATACAATTATTATTACATTTCAGAAAAAAATTATCGTTCTTACAGTGTTGTACTTTACTTGATTTATAAAACTCTATTTATTTACTATTGTCGATATTTGATACAATTTAAATTTCCTTCGATATTTTTATTTTATTGTGAACAACAGAAATATCTATAAAACAAATAATAAAATCACAAAGAACTAAATCCAACTAATTCTTCATTATTATTACCATAACGAATCCTAATTTTTACATCATTACTATTATTTGCATCGCTATATCGTATACAAAGATATGCTGCTTCTTTGATATCATCCTTATTTTTTCTTTTCTTTAGAATTACTATTGGACTTCCGAAACCTATTACTTCTATTAAAATATCATCTTTATCAAAATACTTGGGTAGTATTTTATTTTCCTCTTCATTTCTACCAACAATAATTTTAGCTCCATTTTTTAATCGAAAATGTCTACCGTATTTTAAAAGTTGTATATCTTTGATTGTATCTTCTCCATGTTTAAGAGAATCTTTTATTCTTTTTGCAAATTGTGAATCAGTAAGTCGGCATCCTCCAGCTGGACAAGGATAATTTCTAATTCCTAGTTTATCAGCTAGTCTTATTTGTGGTAACCGTCTGCGTCCTTGAATTGATAAAAGTTTATCACGGTCTATCCAATGTTTTTCTTCAGGAATTGTTGGATTTAATAATTTTGCAGAGAGAGGTCTTAGTACAAGATTCTCTAATCCTGATTCTTTTTCTATAATATTTAAAGCCTTTTTATATTGGGACATAGGTCTTTGGTCTAGAACTTCCCCAGTAAAAATAAATTTTGCATTAATATCGTTCATATATTTTTTAGCCTTTTGAAACATAAAAATTCTGCAATCAATGCAAGGATTCATATTGCTACCATAGCCATGTTTTGGATTTTTTATCATCTCGATATAATCTTGACCAGCAGAAATTATTTTAATAGGAATTCCAAAAAGCTCCGATACTCGGCTTGCTTCATGCTTACATCCTTTACGGGAACAAGTGCAAAAAGGAGTAATGAAATTAAGAACATGAACATCAACACCCTGATCAATCATAAGCTTAACAGCAAGAGAACTATCAAGACCTCCTGAGAGTAAGCCAATAGCTTTAACAGAATTTTGAACAATCATAATCAAACATTCCTTTTTGCTATATCTTCATGCATACTCCCAGATATGTATCCTCCTAGATCGAGAGTGATATAAACAAATCCTATTTTATGCATAAACGACATAATTCTCGCCCTCATTTTCAAAATAGCATTGAGATAACAAATAGGAACCTCTATTCTAGCAATATTCTGATGAAGACGAACACGTACTTGGGGTGAAATCTTTCTTAAAAAATCTTCTGCTTTCTCAATCATTTTAAGTTTCTGAATAGTAATTTTCTCACCAAACTGAATCCTAGATGCAAGACAAGCATTAGAAGGTCTATCCCAAATTGAAATACCAATATTTCTAGCAATATTTCTTATTTCGGATTTGGTAATATTTACATCAGCTAATGGATGCCAAATCCCTTGTTCATTACAAGCTAAAATACCGGGCCTATGTTTATCTTTAATATCATCAAAATTACATCCGTCAGCAACTATAGAAAATCCATGTTTTTTTGCGATTTTTTTCCACATTTCTGCTTCATTATTTTTACAATAATAACATCTATTGATTGGATTTCTAATAGCATTTACATCGAGATCATGATTTACAAGGATATGAAAAAAACCAAGATCCTCTGCAATTTTCACTGCCATATCTTCATCAAATTTAGAAAAAAAAGGTGATGAAATAGTAATAAGTAAAGCCTCTATTTCTGCTTGTTTTGCAGCATATGCTAAAAGTGTGCTATCTACTCCACCAGAATATGCGATAGCAATCTTCTTTTTTTCTTTTAAAATTTTTAAGAGGACATAATACTTATCCATATACTCATTTTTTCTCATGATTATATACCGATATATTTTGCATAAAGTGATTTGGCAATTTTCTTGTCATTTGTGCCAATAATTATAGTTCTACCATTTCTAAAAATGTTAAGTTCATATCCAGGAATTTTGAATCTTAAAACCAATTTATGGAAATCTACTCTTCCTAGTTTTTGTAATTTTTTTCCTAAATTCTCAAATGATATTTGAACATTATCTACTGGATTAATTTGGATGGCTCCTCGTCCACATAATGAAAGCATTGTTTCCTTTTTTATTGCATTAAGGAACTCAAAATTATGTTTACCGCAACATTCACATTCCTTCAATTTTGTAATTTTAAAATTATTGAAAAGATGGTCCCATACATCATATGTCAATAGGCCCTTATTGACAGGCTTGTTAAGTAATATTTTTATCGCCTCGGTACTTTGAATAGATCCAATAATTTCAGGAATTGTGTTTATTACACCAACAGTATCACAAGTAGGCATTGACCCAGCTTCTGGAAGATCGTTGACTAAGCATCTGAAACAAGGTGTTTTATGTGGAATAATATTCATTGTCATTCCTTGAGTTTCTATTGCTCCACCATATATCCAGGGGATATCATGTTTGACACAAGCATCATTTATTAAAAACCGAATAAGCATATTGTCTGTTCCATCCATAACGACGTCCTTAGTTTTTACTATATTTTCGATATTCTCATAGTTAACATCGTCAACAATGTAATCGATTTTAATATTAGAGTTAATTTTTCTAAGTTTTTCAACAGCAGTTGAAGCTTTTGGAAAACCAATATCTTCTTCGTCAAAAAGATTCTGTCTTTGAAGGTTATTTAGTTCTACAATATCCCTATCAACAATTGTAATGTTACCAATGCCACCTCTAACCAAATTATTAGCAATAGTTGTTCCAAGAGCTCCACATCCAATGACAACCACATGACTCTTTGTTAATTTTTTTTGTCCTGCTTCCTGGATGTTTTTTAATAATATCTGTCTGCTATATCTGTCATTCACAAGCATAATTGATACCTTCAACAAATTCACGAGACTTCAATAGTCTACAAATCCTACATGTTTCCTCTATAACGGCTTCCTCATTTTCCTTTGCAATTCTTTTAACAGATTCTTTAATTTCTTTCAAAATATTATCATCAGATATTTCTATTGCTCCTCTTTTTCCAGATATGTATCGTGAAACTGCAGCTTCTGTAATTCCCAACTTATTGGCAACCTCTTTTTGGTTAAGACCATGATTCTTGATTAAATTTTTTGAAAATTCTTTTCTGATTATCGGTACAACACTCCAGACAATAGTTTCACAAGGTGTCTTCATAATACAATCACCATAAACTATATATAACCTTTATATCATATAAATAATTACCGATTGGTAAGTTTCATTGAATAATAAAAATAGCTGAATATATGAACGAAACATGGTAAAAGTTGTAGAAGATATTACTCAACTTATTGGAAATACTCCGCTTGTAGAGTTATCTAGAATTAGCAAAGGTCTACCTACAACGCTCATTGGCAAACTTGAGTCTTTTAACCCATGTTCTAGTGTAAAAGATAGAATCGGATTAAGCATGATAGAACGTGCCGAGCAGGAAGGAGTAATTACTAAAAATACAATCATTATTGAACCTACAAGTGGTAATACAGGTATTGCTTTAGCCTTTGTTTGCGCAGCAAAGGGGTATAAACTTATATTAACAATGCCTGATACAATGAGTATTGAGCGGCGAAAACTTCTGAAAGCTTTTGGTGCTAAGCTGGTTCTTACTCCTGGGGAGGAGGGAATGCCAGGAGCTATAAAAAAAGCTGAAGAACTCGTGACTTCAAATGACAACTATTTTATGCCACAACAATTTAAAAACACCGCTAATCCTGAAATACATAGAAAAACCACTGCTGAAGAGATTTGGAATGATACTGAGGGAAAAGTGGATATTTTAGTTGCTGGTGTTGGAACTGGTGGTACAATTACAGGTGTAGCTGAGGTAATTAAAAAGAGGAAACCTTCTTTTAAAGCAATAGCAGTAGAACCTATTGATTCCCCTGTTCTTTCCGGAGGTAAACCAGGAGCTCATAAGATACAGGGTATTGGAGCTGGATTTGTTCCTGATGTACTTCAAATGGATCTCGTAGACGAAGTTATTCAAGTTAAGCACAGTGATGCTGGTGTTATGGCTAGAAGACTTGCTCGCGAAGAAGGAATTCTTTCTGGTATTTCCTCAGGTGCAGCATTGTGGGCTGCTGTTGAAATAGCAAAGCGATCTGGGAATGTGGATAAAATGATTGTCGTTGTTCTCCCTGATACAGGGGAACGGTATCTTAGTACTTGGTTATTTGAGGAATGAAAAATGAAGGAACAAGACAGACATCAGAGCCAATCAATTAATAATAAATCATTGAGTCACAAAATGGAAAAAAAAATGTTGGAAAAGGTTGTTGAAGAGCTATGTAAAAAAAATAATAATGTAATTCAAGTAATTCAGGAAGAGAAAGAATATCATTCATTTCCATCCCGAGATGCTATAAAAGATATAATTGAGGGACTCAGATCAGTTCTTTTCCCTGGATATTATGGCACTTCAGAGTTGACACTTGATACATTACGTTTTTATGTAGGTTCCACTCTCGATAGTATTATTCGGTTATTAAAAGATCAGATTAAACGTGGGTTATGTTTCATATGTACAGATCATCCAGTGATTGATCGCTGTCAGGAATGTGAAGAACAAGCATTGTCGATTACAAACTCCTTTCTAGAAAGACTTCCATATATTCGTCAATTGCTGATGACTGATATAAAAGCCACTTTTGAAGGTGATCCTGCAGCAACAAGTACTTATGAAACCATATTTTGTTATCCTGGAATTCTAGCTATTACAAGTTATCGTCTTGCACATGAACTATATTTACTTGGAGTTCCCCTTATTCCGAGGATAATTACTGAACAAGCACATAGCCTCACAGGGATTGATATTCATCCGGGTGCAGCTATTGGCGAAAGCTTTTTCATGGATCATGGAACTGGGATTGTTATTGGTGAGACGTGTATTATTGGGAAAAATGTTCGGATTTACCAAGGGGTGACTCTTGGTGCGAAAAGTTTTAATCTTGATGATGAAGGAAAGCCAATAAAAGGTATAGATAGACATCCTATTGTTGAGGAGAATGTGATTATATATTCGGGAGCGACTATTCTTGGTCGTGTGGTTATTGGGAGAGATTCTATTGTTGGTGGTAATGTATGGCTGACGCATAGTATACCACCTGGAAGTCGTATTACACAGGTTGAAGCTCGTGAAGAAATGTTTCAAAAAGGAGGAGGTATATAATATTGATTAAAAGGGGGAAAATAAAATATGTTTAATTCAATAACCGAAAGTCAAATAACAAGTGCAATTGTAAGTGAGTTTGCTGAAGATTTAAAAAAATATACCAAATCTGATGTAATAATAATTGGCGGGGGACCGAGTGGACTTATGGCGGCAAGAGAATTAGCAAATAAAAAAGTTAAAGTACTTATTATTGAAAGAAACAACTATCTTGGTGGTGGTTTTTGGATTGGTGGTTACCTGATGAATACTGTAACTATAAGAGAACCAGGACAAAAGATTTTAGATGAATTAAAAGTCCCTTATAAAGAATTTACAAAAGGTCTTTATGTAACAAGTGGGCCTCATGTTTGTTCAAAATTAATTGCTGCTACTTGTGATTCAGGAGCAAAGATCATAAATATGACAAGATTTGATGACATTGTATTCAGAGAGAAAAATAGGATTGGTGGCGTGGTTGTTAATTGGACTCCAGTTTCTGCTCTTCCAAGGGAAATTACCTGTGTTGATCCAATTGCACTAGAATCAAAGGTTGTTGTTGATGGAACTGGTCATGATGCTGTTGTTGTAAAAAAGTTAGAGGAAAGAGGAATTATTAAAACTCCTGGTTTTGGTGGCATGTGGGTAGAGAAATCCGAGGATTTAGTAGTTGAACATACAGGTGAGGTACATCCTGGATTAATTGTAATTGGGATGGCAGTTTCAACAACTTATGGATTGCCAAGGATGGGACCTACATTTGGAGCAATGTTGCTTTCAGGAAGAAAGGGTGGAATTTCAGCCTATGAAATTCTTCAGGGAAAATAAAAATAATTGTCAACCTATTATATTTCTTTATAATGATTCTGCATCTAGAACTCTTGATTTAGGTGATATTAGAAATTATATAAAAAATAAACTCGGAGATATTGAGGTTATTTTAAGACCTGATTTTATTAATTTTCATCTTAATTCAAAATTTAAAGACAATTATGCAAAGGAATTAGCTTATTGTAAGGTTTATGAAATGTATAAATCAAATATCGACTATGAACCTTTGCCAGGGGAAATAAGATATGAGAAAACACTAATTGAATGTCCTAATAAGAAATTCACAGGTATCTTATATGATGGTTATAAGCTCGATAGAGTTTTCCAAAGTTTAATAGCATTTGGTGAAATAGATATCAATTATCTTCACATCGTGTTTACAAATCGATTGTTTGGTACTTATGATGATAAGGATGGTAGGTTTCATGCAAGAGTGATTCTGTGCGGACATCCCTCTCTAATATCTACAACAGGAATTGTTGAGGCACCTGCAAAACCAAAGGAATTTTATTTACTTAAACAAAAATATGCAATGTTAGGAATGGAGATGCCCCCCGAGGTTATAAAAGAGAAATTTCAAGGGAGATATATTGATTATGATGATCCTCGATTAACAGAGATTATGAAAGGATATGTTATGCAATCGATTTTCTTTTATCTTTTTAATGAACCGTTCTGTGAAAATGAGAATTGTAGGCTTTATAATGCTCATTGGCAGGAAGAAGTAATTAATGCCCAATTAAAAAATAGTGATTTTTGTAAAAAACATGAAAAAATGATTAATACTTTAAAGAAACAAATTAGTCATTAATCTAAAATTTTTATCAAAATTATATTTAAAAATTTTGATATAACATTTACCACAACTTAGAATATAAATAAGAATTAAATTTTTATTTTCATAAATTCTGAGATGAAAAAATGATAAATGACAAAAAGAAAAAAAGAGATATTGGACCAATAAATCTTTTATTATGGCCCTAATATATGAAATAGTTTTTGTAGTATTGCAAGCATATTTTGATACTGCTGCAGGAACTGCAGGAATGGTCTGTTAATTATTTTGTTCCGTGGCATTGTAACTGTTAGTGTTGCCCATTCACTCTCTTCATCATTTATGTCTTTTGCTTTTGCTTGAATAGTATAAGTTCTGTCTACATTCCACGTATGTGGTAACGTAACTTTTGTTCCTGAGAATACAAACTCAGTCCAACCACTAGTAGTATCGTCACCCCAGTTGACAAAATAGGAGATAAAATTACCCTCTGGATCAGTTGAAACAAAATTATAATCGTATGTTCCTCCAATTTGTCCATTTAACTCACCTGTAATATTTGGCGGATTTGGTGGTTTATTCGGCGGTAATTCTTTAGTGGTAAAATGCCAAACAGGTCCACGAGTTACCCTATAATGGTTATCTTTAACATGAACCTTCCAATAATAAGTAATACCATTACTAAGGGTTCCTGGGTCAAAAGTGGTTTCTGTTTGATCGTCAGAAACTTTTGTAGTTGGATTGGGATTATTTGCATCTATGTAAACATCGTAAAAAACAGTATCCTCCGGGTCTGGATCGCCACCAGTCCAGCTTAAATTAATATTAATATTGCAGTCTGTTGTACCATTGGATGGACTTGGATTACTAGGCAAATATGGGGCTTTATTGGGTGGTGGGCGAGTGGTAAAATCCCATATGGGACCTGTCGTTGATTCACCAAGTTCATCTGTTGCAATAATCTTCCAATAATAATGTGTATTATGTTCCATAGTTCCAGGATCATATGTAGTTTCTAGTTGATCGTCTGATACTAAAACATCTGGTGTGGAATCATCTGCCTCGAAATACACATCATATGTCACTGTGTCACCATAGTTTGGATCCCCACCAATCCAACTCAAATCAGCATATGTTTGTACAGCAGTCTCACCGTCTTCTGGATTAGGATTGCTTGGTACATTTGGCGGATAGTTTTGAAAACCGCTGTAATCAACCCTGACTGTTCTATATCCAACGTCACAAACCCCATATTCAATACGCATGTATCCACCCTCTCCCCAACCAGTTCCCCAAGAGTTACGTAAAAACCATACACCGTTTGACCCTTGATTATCATCCCAACCAACAAGAGCAACAGCATGATTTATACTATGACATGTGGGGCCACTGAATATACCACCAGAATAGGCTTGAAAAGCTGAGTTCACGCATACAGCGACGGATACTGGACCGTATTCATAGATTGCCTGTTTAATTTGTAGAACAGTAGCAACACCATTTATTGGACCAACATATGCCCAATCATTAATGAAATAGTCATGTGGATACGGACAATTACATGGAGCGTTATATGCAACATATGGGAAATATTGTTCTAAAACAGCTCCTGAATCACCACATGGATCTGCCCTATTTCCATCTAATTTAAAATATTCATGACACCACCAACCCCCACTGCAGCTATATCCATCTATGTTGCAAGATACAAGCCATTGCTCTGAGAGATCTTCTATTACACCATCATTGATCTTAATATTACATTCAAGCGGAGCAATAGTTCCAAAAGCCCAGCAACTTCCACAACCTCCCTGATTTTTTATTGGAGGTAAACCACCAGCTACTACACGCCAGTCAAAATAATCTGGTAATGTACTAGTTGGCATACCTGAATCAAACTTCGCACCAACCCACCATTCCTCAGGCTCTACTAATCCACACAACTCATCTATCGAATATTTTGTTGCTGGATTTTCACTAACAGTATATGTCCACCCTTCGATTTCTATCTGTTTCTGTAAAGCAGCTATATCCTCATTAGTAAGCCCTTTAGAGGTCGAAACCTCACCATTAATAATAGCTTGTTCGTTTTTTCCACAGTTGCAAATACTAACAGCAGAATCAATCCATCCTTCACCTTCAGTTAAAGTCATTTCAGTTTTATTAAAGTCACAAACACCCACACTAGCTCCAACAAACAAAAATATAATAACAAAAGCCAAAACTTTATTTAATAATTTACCCTTCATTTATATACACCTCTTTAAAGATAATAAATACATAATACTTCATATAAATATAAACTTTTATCCTAGCCAATATTGCACTTTTCCAATATATTAATACAATGAGTTCTATGTCAAATAAAAATAATAGAAAAAAAAAGAGATTTTTTAGAGTCTGTGTAAAATAATACTATATATTTATATATTCAAATTTTATTTCAACAGATTGGATGCACTGTGAATGTTATTGAAACTAATAATCTTACCAAATATTATGGAAAAATAAAAGGTGTTGAAGACCTTAACTTTACAGTTAAAAAAGGGGAAATTTTTGGTTTTTTAGGCCCGAATGGCGCTGGTAAAACAACAACTATTCGAACCTTATTAGGATATTTACAACCAACCCGTGGTTCTGCAACAATTTTTGGAAAAAACATTGAAGATAATATCGTTGAAATTAAACGCGAAGTTGCTTATATCCCTGGAGATTTAAATATTTATGGTCATCAAACAGGAAAAGAATTCTTAAATTATTTTGCTGCTCTAAGAAATCGTGAGATGGTTTTGCTTGATGAATTACTAGAAATATTTGATGTTCCTTTAGATAGAAAGTTGAAAGGATATTCCAGAGGAATGAAGCAAAAAATAGGTATAATTCAAGCATTCATGGATGACCCAGATATGGTTATCATGGATGAACCTACCTCAGGTTTAGACCCGCTTTTACAGCAAAAATTTTATGACTTTTTACTAAAGCAAAAGAAAAGAAATAAAACCATGTTTCTTTCATCTCATATATTAGGTGAAGTTGATAGAGTTTGCGATCGGGTTGGAATAATAAAAGAAGGAAAATTAATTGCACTTGAAGATGTTGAAACTCTAAAACATAAAAGAGGAAAAATTATCCGTTTGAAAATAAAGGAGAAGCCAGAGACATTCAAAGGTCCAAAAGATATGAAAATAAAAGATGGATGGATTGAATTTATCACATTAGATAGCGTTGATTCATGGGTCAAAATTTTTTCAAATTATACAGTATTGGACTTAGTAATCAATGATTTTAGCTTAGAAGACATTTTTATTCATTATTATGAGGGATAACAATGAATGACATATTTCGTTTCAAGATTGCTTTTCAAACATTAAAGGATTACAAAAAAACTACAATTATTTTGACATTACTATTCATGGCAATGGCAGCAATGTATAGTGGAATGTTTCCTGCTTTTAAAGAACCTTTGGAAGAGATGGCTTCATCTGGGATATTTGAATCTTTTTCTTCTTTTTTTGGACCCGCTTCATTTGATATGGCAACTTATGTTGGTTTTATTAATCTTGAACTTTACCAGATTTTTTGGATTATTATTTTAGGAATTCTTATTGGATTTATTGCAGCATCTCTGGTATCAAAAGAAATTGAAGGAAAAACAATTGACATTCTAATGTCAAATCCAATTTCCCGTAAACAAATTGTATTTGAAAAATTTATAGGCTTAATTCCTCTAATATTGATAATAAACTTTGGAACAATGTTATCAGTTATGGCAGTTACTGTTGCTATTGGAGAAGAATTAAGCTTTAGTAATTTATTTTTAACACATTTAGCATCAATTCCTTATTTTCTAGCAGTGCTTAGTATTGGATTATTAATTTCTGTAATTATAAATGAAAAAATGAAAGCAAGTATTTTCTTTATCGCTATACTTATGGGAATGTATGTAATTGAAACTATGTCTAAAACCGTGCCCGAATATGAGTCATTAGGAGCTGTTTCAATAACCCATTATTTTATTCCATATGACACTCTAAAGTTTGGTGATTTTGGTGTTGTAGAAGCCCTTGTTTTAATATGTATTACTACTGTTTGTCTGGTTATATCATTGATTTACTTTGAACATAAAGATATTCCAGTTTAAATTTAGTAAAACTTAATAATTAAAATATCTGTCAAAATAATAATTATGATTTGGTAATGGTATATTTTTCATTAATATACTTCTAAATTTTTTCTAAAAATATATAGTACAGCACCAAGTTTGATGACGGCTTGTATATTTTTTTTAAATACCATATACATAACGATTACTGTTTATCAAATAAAAAACATTTTTTATCTAATTTTATTTTAAAATATCCAAACTTAGCTTTATACAGAGGAATTTTTGAATATATTTTAAAATATCTTTTTAAAATATTGGGATTTTTTTCAATAGATATTTTAAAATGTTGAAAGTATTTTCTATAATTACCAAAAGATAGATATGCATTAGCTAATTCAAAATTTAAATCTGAATAATAGCTATTTTTATCCTTAAAATCATTTTTATGCTTTTCGTATAATGCTTTTGTTGCAGTGCAGATATTTTCTATTTGAAACGATAGCCGATGTATATCAATATTATACATAATATATCCAGGATAATTATCAAAACCAAAAGAGAATTTCTTTCCTATTCTGTACATTAAATCTCTTTCTTCATGACATGAAAGATTTGTATCAAAAACACCACAAATTGAGAAACATTTTCTTTTAATAAGCGGTGTTATCATAATGCGATTTTGGTATGTTAACCTAATCCAATAATTATTTTCTTTTTTTAATGGTTTATAAATTAGTACATTATCGATCTTTCTAGCTGCTGGACAATAAACCAAACCAACATTTGGTTCTTTATTAAAAATATTAATTTGCCTCTCAATTTTTTTTGGATGAAATAAATCATCATCATCCAAAAACGTTATATATTTTCCAGAACTCTTCTTGATTCCTATATTTCTTGCAGCTGAAACCCCCATATTTTTTTTATTTTTAATAATTGTAATTTTGTCTTTAAAATCCTTAAGTACCTCAGTTATTTCGTAATCGGAATTATCATCAACCACTATTACCTCAATTTCTGGATAAGTCTGTAATAAAGCACTCTTTACTGCGTTTCTAATACATTTTTTTCTATTGAATGTTGGGATTATTATCGATACTTTTTCCATTTTTGTTATGTTCCTTTATTAATCCAATTTGCTGATTTTATATTTCTTTAAATCTATTAAGAATTATCTGTTTAATCACATTTTGCTAAAAATTTGTAAATATTGAGTAGATTAAAAAATACTAATTTGACTCTTTTAAATTGCCAAGTGTCCTTAATATAAGCTCTGGTAATGCTGGATGAATATGCATCCCTTGACCGATAAAACCGAGTTGACCTCCAAGAGCCATTGCATTAACAACTTCTTGAATAAGGATTGGAGCGTATGGACCAATTATATGAAAGCCAAGAATTTTCCCATCTTCTTTATTGACAATTGCCTTTGAAAAACCATCAAGTTCGACCATTGCTTCTCCCTTTGCTACATCAAGATATTTTACTTTTCCAACTAAAATCTGATGATTTTTTCTTGCTTCTTCTTCAGTAAGTCCAACACCAGCTATTTGCGGATAGGTAAAAACCGCATAAGGAATAGCACTATAATTCATTGGAGTTTTATGATCATGAACAGAATTATTCCAAGCAATTAATGCTTCCTCATTTACTACATGCTTAAACATATATTTTCCAATGGCATCACCAAAAGCCCAGATGTTCTTCTTTGTTGTTTCAAGATATTCATTTACCTTGATATAACCACGATTATCAACTTCCACACCAGTATTTTCAACTTTTAATAAATCTGCATTCGATGTCCTTCCAGCAGCAATCATTATTTTTTCAGCAGAGAATTGCTTTTCCTTATCTGAGTTTTTATCTTTTCCCATAACTATTATCTTGTTTTCTTGTTTTTTAACCTCTAAAACTTCAAAATCTGTAACAATATCCATTCTTTTACTCATTAATTCTTTTAATAGATTAGAAATTTCTGGCTCAGCATTTTTAATAATTCTGTTACTTCTTTGAAGAACAGTAACTTTTGAACCCATCGCAGAGAAAAAATGGGCAAACTCAGCAGCAATATAACCTCCACCAACAATAATGATACTATCAGGTTTCTTTGTAAGGTCAAAAACATTATTATTTGTAAGATAATCAACACCTTCAATTCCTTTAATAGGTGGAATGAAAGGGCGTGCACCTGTTCCAATAAATATTTTTTTTCCAATAATTTTTTCACCATTTATTTCAATAATATAATTATCAACAAAATGTCCTTCACCTTTGTAATATTGAAAATTATCCATAGGTTGCTCCAAACCAAGTTTCATACGCTCATGACTCTCACGAATGGGTTCTTTCATATGATCCATAATTTTTTTAAAATCAATATCTTTAATTTCTGCCTTAATTCCTAGTTTTTCCGCTTCTTTGATTTCCATTACACGGTCTGCTGGATAAATAAGCATTTTAGAAGGAATACAACCAACATTCAAGCATGTTCCACCAAGAGGACCTTTATCAACCCATGCCACCGAGAAACCATGGTTAAGTGCTGCATCAACTATTTCTCCACCAGAACCACTACCTATTACAACAACATCATATTTCTTCATATTTTTTCACCTCACCATAATTATTCCCTATATTGAGAGCCATCTTAGCATATGATTTTATTTGTTTTATAATGGACATCAGTCCATTTGCTCTAAAAGGAGAAAGATTTGAACTCAAACCTATTTTATCTATGTAATATAAATGTGTATTTACGATATCTTCAGGGTATCGATTATTTAAAACTCTAAGAAGCAAGGATATCATTCCCTTAGAAATTAAGGAATCACTGTCTGCTAAATAATAAATTTTACCATCCCTAGTTTCAGGCTTAAGCCAAACGCTTGACTGACATCCTCTTATCAAATTTTCTTCAGTTTTTAATTTTTCATCTATGGGTTTAAGAGATTTTCCTAGGTTAATTAAATATTCATATTTGTCAAACCAATCATTTAATTTAGAAAATTCATCAATAATTTCGTCCTGAATATTATTTATTTTTTTAATCTCCACTATTGATGCATCTCCCGAACCTTTTTTAAACCTTTAATTAATCTATCAATATCCTCTTTAGAATTATATATAGCAAAACTAGCCCGAATACTCCCATTTATTTTATAATGATCCATCACAGGTTCAGAACAATGTTTACCACTGCGAACAGCAATTCCCATTTTATCAAGTATCATTACAGCATCATAATGATGAATATTTTCAAGATTAAATGATACAATACCACATCTTTTAGGAGGATTTCCATAAATTGTTACTCCGCTAAGATTACTTAATTGTTCAATTGCATATTTAATTAAATTGCTTTCATGGTTTTCAATTTCTTCAAAACCAATGTGATTTAAATATTCAATTGCTTTTCCCAGGCTTATTACTGCTGAAATGTTGCTAGTTCCCGCTTCAAATTTAAAAGGAATGTCTGCAAATGTTGTTTTATTAAAACTTACCTTAGAAATCATGCCTCCTCCATATTTATATGGAGGCATTGCTTTCAACCATTTTTCTTTTGCATATAATACCCCTATACCTGTTTCTGCATAGATTTTGTGTCCTGAAAAAACAAAAAAATCACAATCGAGGTCTTGAACATCTATGGGCATATGTTGTACTGCTTGAGCACCATCTATTAAAACAGGTATTTCTTTTGAATGAGCTATTTTAATAACATCTTTTATTGGGTTTTTTGTTCCTAGTACATTTGAAACATAGGTAAGAGATATGATCTTTGTTTTATTTGTGATGAGATTTTCTAACTTATCAATCTTCAATATTCCATTATCATCAAAGGGAATTATCTTTAATTTTGCGCCTTTATGTTCACAAAGTATCTGCCATGGAACAATATTTGAATGATGTTCCATCTCAGAAATTATTATTTCATCTCCTTCTTTAATAAAGGTTCTACCAAAAGAATCTGCAACAAGATTAATTGATTCTGTTGTACCAGATGTAAATACTATCTCTTTTGATTTTTTTGCATTTAAAAAATCTTTAATTTTCTCCCTTACAGATTCATATGCATTACTTGCTTGTTCACTTAAGTAATAAACACTTCTATGAATATTGCAGTTCATACTGGAGTAAAATTCAACTACGCTATCAATAACTTGCTGGGGTTTATGAGTTGTTGCGGAATTATCAAGATAAACCAGATTATTCCCATTTATTTTTTGATTAAATATTGGAAAATCTGCACGTATCTTTTCTATATCTAACATTTGAATCATCTTAATTTTTAATTAATTGTACTAAAGAAAACCATTTCTTTTTATCTGTAAAAATATTTTGAATTTCAAGAGCTGCACAAGATGCTAAATTTTTTATATTTTCATCTGTAAACTTATAAGAGTTCTCCGTATGAATTGTTTCACTCTTTTTTATATGAATATTTTCTGATAAACGAGGACAAGTTATTTCCAGATCTTTTATTGCTTTTAGATGCATCTCAATTCTAGAAAATTTTTCATTATAAAAAGCAACATGCTCAAAAGTATCTAAATCAAAATTAGTACCAATATGATTATTTACTACATTTAAGATATTCTTATTGAATTTTTCTGTTACATTATCACTGTCATTATATGCTTTTTCAAGAAGCTCTTTGCTTTTCACCACATCAAAACCCAGCAATAATAAATCACCAGGTTGCATTATTTCACTTAAATTCACTAAAAAATGTAATGCCTCTTCCATTGAGAAATTTCCAATGGTACTTCCTAAAAAACAAATTACTTTTTTTGTATCTTGAGGAATTACATCAAGCTGAGATTTAAAATCAGCTACTATACCATGTATTTGAATTCCAGGGAATTTATTTAAGAGAATATTTGAAGATTTTTTAACAGCAGTAAGGCTTACATCAAATGGAACATAACAAATAGTGTCTCTAATTTCCTCAGAAATAGATTCTAATAAGATAGAAATCTTAGTACAATCTCCACTTCCAAACTCAACAATATCGACATTCCAAAATTTATTACTTATTTGAGATACAGCTTTTTTTATTAGACCAATTTCTGTTCGTGTAAGGTAATACTCTGGAAGTTTAGTAATATCTTCAAAAAGTTTTGATCCTTTATCATCATAAAAAAAGACGCATGAAATCTTTTTTGGGAAACTTGTAAGATCTTTAAGCAAATCTTTTTCTAGCTTTTTATCCCCATTTTTTGGTAAATAATTATCTATTTTAATTAATGATTTATAAATGATTTCACTCCATAATAATCTGTTTTTTCATATTTTTTGGTGTACCAGTTTCATAAGAATTACCTTCATTACTCCACTCAAACCATCCACCGTCAAACACCGATATATTTCCCCATCCCATTAGCCATGCATTAAAAAATGCCTCACTTCCTCGCCAGCCAGTACCACAATAAAAAGAATTATGTTTATTAGGATTTATTCCTACTTCTTCCCACATCTTTTTAATCTCATGATATTCTCTTGTGGTATGGTCTAGGTTTCTATAATTTTCCATGTGATATGCATCCCTTCCGCAATTAGCAAAAACTGCACCAGGAATTCTTCCTTTTTTTTCAATATAACTGTAACCACTCACTTGACCAATAAACTCCTTCCAACTTCGAACACTTACAAGATTCTTATTCGGATCCTTTAAAATTTCTTTTGCTTCTTTGATATCTACAACAAATTCAGGATGAGAAGGAATTGAAGCTCCAAAATCGTTTACTGGATGTCTTATATACTCTTTTGTTGTTGTCTCAAATCCTGTATCTATCCATGATTGTAAACCACCATTAAGTATACGTACATCCTTTACACCCGCATAAATCATAATAAAAGCACAACGCATAGCACCTAGATGACCAGCACTACTTCCTGGAAATGGATTATTTATGTCAGGGTAAGAAAATCTACCATATAAAATAACAGTTGTGTCATATGTAATACCTAACTGTTCAAGTGTAATTTTTAATTCTTCAGGAGAACGTATATTCCACGTTTCAGATGACTCTAAAAGATTAGTATCTAAATCAATAGCTTTTGGAATATGTCCTTCTTCATATGTACCTCTATTTTGATAATATGCATGACATATTACATATTTTTTATTATTAAATTCTGGAGCAGTACCTGTCATAATAAGTTCATTTAACCAATTTGCTGATACTAATTGACTATACCTTTTCATCTTATCCATTGGCAATTTATTATTTGCACTCCATTTGTCAATAAAATTATAATAAATACTTACATCTTTATATCCTGCCCTAATAAATTGATGGGCAACCTTTTCTACTTCAAAACTATCATATCCATATACAACTAAAGAATGGTTGGGTAGAATCTCTTTTTCTCTAACAATTTCTATCCAATCAATATAATTCAACCATTTATATGGTAAACTTCTTGCACCCTCAATATGTCCGCCTCTATTTTCGTTTTTTAGCTTCCAGCCATTGTATGCTTCTACTGGGCGTACATCTATTAATTTAAAATTAGTATCTTCAATTTTTTCTAACAATTCTTCTGTTGAGCTGCTAATAAATTGATTTAGATTATTTTTACTTAACATTTATTTATAGTTTCCCCCATTATTATGATTCTTTTTTGTAAACAATAAAATTTAATATAATTTACTATACTGATAATCTCCAAAAAAGAACTACCTGAAAACTCATAAGAAAACCTTATTAATTCAATTTTTTAATTATATATAGAACTCTTTTATCAAAAAGATAATAAAATCTTATAAACTCATATTTACTTTGTACTATATAGAACAATTTAAGGTCAATTAGATGCTATATCAAGGATTACAAATCTCTATATTTCATGATGATACGATACTTAGGAATATTTTGCTTAATATGATAAAAAAACATTTTTTTTATGAATACTCCAATCTTTTAACGAACGAATTTCTAGACAAATATAATTTTTCTAGTAATGCAACATTAACAAAAGAAATCCTATATGAAAAAAATAATTTTAGTTGAAGTGAGTTTAAATGGATTATAACGTGAAGAATTTTAATGAAAAAATGCTAAAGGAAAAATTTTCATCTTATGTTTTGGGTGCGGATATAGGTGGAACAAATACTAATATTTGCATTGCAGGTGTAAAAAATTCAAAACCAATTTTACTCTTTTCTCATAATTTTAAAAGTAAAGAGCTGAAATCACTTGTACCAGCTATTGAAAATACTTTAACTTATGCAAAAAACAACTATAGTATTGAAGTTGATTTTTCTTGTATTGGAGCAGCAGGAGTTGTCTCGCCATCGAATGATTCTGCGAAATTAACAAATGTTGAGTGGAATATAAGCTCAAAAGAATTGACAAATAAAACATCCTTACCATCAGTGTACATAATAAATGACTTTCAAACCATTGGATATGGTGTAAACCTTCTTGACCCAAATAATAGTAAGGATATCTTTCAGATTAGATTTACAAAAAATGATCCAATAACATCAAATGCAACTAGAGTAATTATAGGTGCGGGAACTGGTCTTGGAAAAAGCATCTTAACCTATGATGAATATTTTAATGCATTTATACCAATTCCAAGCGAAGGTGGGCATGGAGATCTTCCCGTTCAAAGCGATCTCGAGATGCAACTTGTAAATTTTATCAAGAACTTAAGAGGAATTTCACAGCCACTAAGTTATGAAGAGGTACTTTCTGGAAGAGGTATTGAAAGCATATATCTATTTTTAAGAAATAGCCAAGACTTTAAAGATACCCATTATACAAAAGAAATAGACAACGCTTTCGATAAACCACCTCTTATTTCAAAATATAAATATTTTGATGAAACATGCAAAGAAACATTTCGTTTATTTACACGGTTTTTTGCACGCTGCGCTAAAAATTATGTTCTTGACACTCTTGCAAGAGGTGGACTTTTTATTGCCGGTGGCATTGCTGCAAAAAACAAAGAAATATTTACATCAAATGATTTTACTAATGAGTTTGAAAATGCTTATAGACGTTCCGATTTCTTAAAAACGATTCCTATTAGTATTATTGTTAATTATGATGTAAGCCTTTATGGTGCATGTTATGCTGCTATGTATAAATTATTTAATAAAAAGTAAAAAATATTTGAATAGCAAAATTGTGAAGTGTTAATACGGATAACATGACTAATATAATTTTCCAAGAAAAAAATATCTTTTATAAAGCATCTGAAATAATTTGTCAATCAATAAATAAGATGCTAAAAGAAAAAGAAAAAGTTATTTTTGGAACTGCAGGTGGAAATAGTATATATTGTGTTTTAAAATTTCTTATAAAAAAACCAATAGAATGGGAAGAAGTACATGTTTTTATGGTTGATGAAAGATTAGTTCCAATCGATCATAATGATAGTAATTTCAGAATGATTAAGCAACAACTCATAAATGTTATACCTGAACAAAATCTGCATCCGTTTATTTATATAGATAACAAAACTAATTATGGAATACCTAAATACAAAAATGAGTTAAAGAAATATTCAGATAACTATGATATTATACTTCTTAGTTCAGGAGAGGACGGACATATTGGCTCTTTATTTCCAAATCATCAATCGATAAAAAACCAGTCTCAATTTTTTATTTATGTATATAACTCTCCAAAACCTCCACCAAGACGAATGAGTATGTCAAAAAAGATGATTCTACGGTCAAATATTTCATTTTTAATGGTTATTGGGGAAGATAAAAAACCTGCCTACAGGAAATATTTAGATAAAAACCAAGATTACATAAAATGCCCTTCTAAATTAATTGATGAAATTAATGAGTCTTATATTTTTACAGATATTTGTGAGGAAGAATTATGAAAGAAAACTTAAAGGATGTTTTAGGCGTAATTGTATATATTATTGTTTTTATGTGGAGTTTGTCAATATGAATAAAAAAATAATTCCAGCAATTATTGCTAAAAATCAAAAAGAATTAGATGACAGATTATCAAAAGTTTTAGACCATGTTGATGTGGTTCAACTTGATGTTATGGATAATAAATTTGTACCAAATCATTCACTTAATTTTGATTTTAAACTTTCTGATTCAAATTGTATTTATGAAGCACATTTAATGATAAATGATCCAGATATCTGGATTGAAAAATATATCAAAAAAGTTGACATGATTCTTGTTCATTATGAGTCTTGTAACAATCCATTTGAAATTATTAAAAAGGTAAGAACAGCTAGTAAAAAAATTGGTTTTGTATTAAACCCTGAGACACCTATTTCAAAACTAAATGATTTTTTAAATGATATCGATCAGGTGTTAATTATGACAGTAAACCCTGGTTTTTATGGTAGTCCTTTTTTACCTGAAATGCTTGGAAAAATTTCTGAATTAAGACAATTAAAACCCAATCTTGATATTGAAGTTGATGGTGGAATTACTGACAAAACTATTGATCTCGTCAATAAAGCAGGTGCTAATATGTTTGTTTCTGGTTCATATATTGTAAAATCTGATAATATAAAAGAGGCAATTAATAGTTTGAAAAAAATTGTAGAGGTATAAATTTGGTTGAAATTAATGAATTGGAGCAAATGGCCAATAAGTTAAGAATTGAATCAATAAAATCAACAACAGAAGCAGGATCAGGTCATCCAACCTCATGTATGTCTTGTGCTGAAATTATAAGCTGTTTATTTTTCTCAGAAATGCGAGCAGATGATGAATTTATTTTATCCAAAGGACATGCGTCGCCAATTCTCTGGGCAGCTTATGCTGAGTCAGGTTGTATACCAAGACAATATCTAACAACTCTTAGAAGAATAGATAGTATTTTAGAGGGTCATCCTACTCCAAAAATGCCTAGTATAAGAGTAGCAACCGGAAGCCTTGGTCAAGGCCTATCTGCAGGTGTTGGTATGGCTCTTGCAAGAAGACTAATGAAATCAAGTAGCAGGGTTTTTATTTTACTTGGAGACGGAGAATGCGCAGAAGGTTCAGTCTGGGAAGCAGCAAACACTGCAGCCTATTATAAACTAAATAATTTATGTGCAATAGTTGATGCAAATAGACTTGGTCAATCAGAACCAACTATGCATGGTCATAATGTAGATATTTACAGACAAAAATTTGAGGCATTCGGGTGGAAATCTAAAGTTGTCGATGGACATAATGTATATGAATTAATTGATGCATTTAAAGAATTTAGACAGTCAGATAAACCATATGCAATTATTGCTAAAACCTTCAAAGGAAAAGGTGTATCATTTCTTGAAAATAAAGAGGGATGGCATGGTAAACCACTTAGTGCAAAGGAGCTAAAAAAAGCTCTAAGGGAAATTGGTGAAGAAAAAATAATGCTTTCTTCAAAGGTTGCCTGTATGAATCCCCTTCCTTACAAGTATATCTCTTTTGAACCAAATAAATATAAAATAGGTGATATGGTTTCTACAAGAGCTGCTTTTGGAAAAGCCCTCGTTAGGCTTGGTGAAAAAAATAAAAATTCAGCAGTAATTGATGCAGATGTTAAAAATTCGTCAATGACTGAAGAATTTTTTAAAAAGTTTCCTGAAAGAAGTTTTCAATCTTTTATTGCTGAACAAAATATGGTTGGAATGGCAATTGGATTTTCTGCAATGGGTTATATTCCGTATGTTTCAACTTTTGCAACATTTCTTACACGTGCCCATGATTTTATAAGAATGGGAATGTACTCGATGGCCAATATAAAATTTGCAGGTTCACATGTTGGAATTAGTATTGGTCCTGATGGTCCTTCTCAGATGGGACTTGAAGATATTCCAATGTTTCTATCTCTTCCTAAGGCCTCTGTTTTATATCCATGTGATGCGGTTTCAGCTGAAAATCTATTAAATGAAATGAGTAAAATAAAAGGCATTTCTTATTTACGGACAACAAGGGAAAAAACACCAGTAATTTATCAAAATTCCGAAAAATTTCCAATTGGTGGGCTTAAGGTTGTCAAAAAAAGTAATGAAGATATTGCTCTTGTCGTAACTGCGGGTGTCACTCTTCATGAGGCATTAAAGGCATATTATAAATTACTTAAAAAGAGCATAAACATTAGAATAATTGACCTTTATTCACTTCAGCCACTTGATCCTGTATCCTTAGTTAAACATGCAAAAGATAGCAATAATAATGTAATTGCTGTTGAAGACCATTATTGCAACGCAATAGGATCACTTATATCTAGCGTTATTCCAAATGTCGTATATCTATGTGTCACAGATATTCCGCGTTCTGGAACACCTGATGAATTACGTGAAATGTTTCGAATTGATGCAGAAGCTATTTATGATATGGTCAACCAACTTTTATAATAGAATTTTAATGATTTCTATTACTACTAATAAGATGAGACTGGTTAATTATATTATAACAGAAGCATTTAGAAAAATTTGTTATTAAAGTTGTAATTAAATTTTTAAAACAGAGATATTTTAAAAATTTAAGTTAGATGTTAAAGTCTATTTAATTATTTTATAAGATGTGGTAATTTTAACTGAAGATTTTAACATCTGAGTTACGGGACAATATTTGTTCTGTGAAAGATCAATTGCTCGTTCTAGTTGTTTTGAGTCAAGATTATTTCCTTGAAAAATATATTCAATGTGAATTTTTGTAAATACTTTGGGATGCCCTTTTGCTACTTCAGCATTAAGGTGAAGTTCAAAGTTTGTAAGTTTTATTTTTTTCTTTATTAAGATTGCTGCTACATCACTTCCAGTACAACTGCCAAGAGATAGAAGAAGAAGTTCTTTAGGACGTGGTGCTGCTTCTGATCCATAGAATTCTTTTGGTCCATCTATTGCCATCCAATGATTACTATCTGTTTTTCCAACAAATGCTATTCCTTCTATTTGTTTGATAAATGCTTTCATTTCTATCACATCCTTGTTTTTATTCTTGACATTTTTTCCTTGACAAGTTTAATGAAATTGTCAAGAGTTATATACTAATTAATGCTTGCTATAACTGAACATAGATGCAGATAAAAAATATTAAATTTTTTAGTCAGTGATTATATGTTAATTGTTTTATATTGATTAAGGTTTTTTACCCTATTTTTTAATAAAATAGTAATAGTAGTCCAAAACAAAGGATTAAAATCCCAGGTATTAATCCAAAAACTAGCAAAACTGCCGAATAAGAACTTTCTTTTATTGGTATTTTTTCTTTTACAATCTTGTAAACAATTAATGCGTTTATTATTAATCCAAATATTATAAAAATTATTCCAAGAATTATTTCAAACAAGGGTTGGGTATTATTTACAATCACATTGTATCAAATTTTCTATAATTATAAAAATTTTTTCAAAAAGACTTAATTAAAGAAATTATTATTGCTTTAAGATATTATCATTTATAAAATACAAATGATATAATAATAAATGGCAGGTTGTAATCTGAATACAAAATTTAGAAGAATAAATTTTTTTATAATCTTTAGAAAACATTTTAATATTTGTATTATCATGAGAAATAACCAGTGGAAGGTAAAAAATGAAAATGAAACATATAATTATAATTATATTTGGCGTAGTATTAATAACTACATTATTGAATGCTGGTTGTATTGAAACTGATGCGGTAACATATAAAATAACTTTTAATGCAACATGGAGCGAAGAAACACATCCAGATGATTTTCCACCAAATCCACATTTTTCCGGTCTAATAGGAGGATTGCATAATGACAAGGTATCCTTTTGGAAAGAAGGAGAACTTGCATCACCTGGAATTAAAAGTATGGCTGAAACAGGTAGTAAAAGTCCACTCAATACAGAAATTGGGGCTGCTATTGCTGATAAAACAGCTTTTAAGCTTATATCCGGAGAAGTAATCAGCCAATCTCCTGGATCAGTTAGTGAGAAGTTTAAGGTCAGTGAAAATTATCCTCTTGTTACCTTGGTAACTATGATAGCACCAAGTCCAGATTGGTTTGTTGGCGTAGATAGTTTAAATCTTTTCGAGGAAGGTGCTTTTGTTGATGAAAAAGTCGTCATTCTTTATGCATATGATGCTGGAACCGATAGTGGAATTAACTATACTTCACCTAACGATCCAACAGATCCACCTGTCCCTATTTTTAAAATTGAAGGATATCCTTTCTTCTACGATGGAGAATTAGTTCCATTAGGAACATTTACATTTACAAAAGTAGGATGATAGTTGCGAGTAACATATCACTACTATACATTACAATTCAAAGATATAGAATATCAAGAAAATCAACTTATATCAATCATATATCAACTATGTGGATATTAACATAAAAAGCCAACCTAAACCCAATATTTAATTATTTTTTCTAAAACTTTCTAATCATAGATTATTTTGCTCTACACATAATAAACAATTATTACTGTCTACAAAACATTTTTACTTAAAACACTATTAATCTAGATAAATTATGAAAGACGAAATAGCTGCAGAGATTCGGAAATCAATAGAACAAATACGACTGGATAGCACCAGTGGATCATTAGAACTTGCTAAAAGATCAGCAGAACTCTTGATACATCTTATAGAAATAACTGATTCTCCGACTCAAATTTATAACATTGCATACTCTTTATTTAAAGCCCAACCGACTATGGCTTCTATTTTCAATCTTGTAAACAATCTGATGTTAAATTTTGATAAAGAAAAAGACCAAAAACCAAAAAAGATTGTTCAAAATCTCTGTAAAAAATTCCTAGAAAATATAGACTCTTCAGATAAATCGATTAGTAAACAATCATTAAAACTTATTAAAAACAATTCAACAATTATCACCCACTCATATAGTTCCACAGTTTTAAGCGCTCTACTTTATGCAAAAAAATCTGGAAAAAGATTTTCTGTAATTTGTACTGAATCACGTCCAAAAAATGAAGGAATAAAACTGGCAAAACAGCTAGGAAAAAATAAAATAAAAGTAAAACTCATAGTTGATTCCGCAATTTTTTCATTTATATCAGAATCTGATATGATATTAGTTGGAGGAGATGCTGTAACAGATTTTGGTCTTATAAACAAGATTGGAACAAAAGGAATAGCAATAACTGCACAACACTACAAAACACCAATATATGCGTTATGTTCAACAATTAAATTTCTACCAAAAAACTACCCATTAACTCTAAAACAAAAGAAAGACCCTAATGAAATAATAAGTAATAAAATATCAAATGTTACGTTAATAAATTATTATTTTGATTGCACACCTTTAGAATTTATCACAGGTTTTATCACAGAAAAGGAAATACTAAAACCTAAAGAGATTAAGGAAATAATAAAACATCTAAAGATTCATAAAAGGTTTACCATGAAATAATAAATTGAACGTTATTTTCTAATGCTAAAAAAAGACTTTCAAATAAAAAATCAAACTCATATTAAATTTTTTTTTAATTTGACCAAACTCCATGACCTTTTTTTCTTAATTTTTCAGAAAGTTTTTGTTCAATTATTTCAGCTTCTTTTCGTGTTTTAATAGGATTGTATTTTTTATAATTCCTTTGTCTTAACCACAATCCATACCTTCTTACATAGCTATTGGACTTATAACCATCCTTATGCTGCTTGAATCTGATATCTGGCTCATGAGCTGATTGACCAACATAAAAACATGCTTTTTTTTGGATTTAATCTGGGATTTTGTTTTCTGAATTTTTTAGATTTTAACACTTCTTTATCTAATTCAATGACGTAAACGTAATAAGACATTTCTTCATCAGTATCTAAAATTTCATTAAATCTTTTTATGAAAAAATAACTGCAAGGCATCATAATTAAATTTCAAATAATTGAAAAATGAGCCTTTATAAAGGAATATATGTTTATCATTAAAAGGTGAAAAAATATGCCAACTATAGTTCATTTTGATATACCAGCAGAAAATATACAAAGAGCAAAGAAATTCTATGAAGAGTTATTTGGCTGGGACATCCAACCGGTTCCAGGGCCTATGCAATATTTTAATGTATCAACAAAAACAGAAGAAGGTACAGAAGGGGTAGGCGGTGGAATGGGACTAAAACAAGAAGGAAATAAAGGAATTACAAATTATATTGGCGTTCCATCAATTGATGAATACATTAAAAAAGCACAAAAGTTAGGTGCAAAAATAATAATGCCAAAAACAACAATTCCTGGTTTCGGGTATCTTGCTGTTTTTCTTGATACTGAGAATAATACCTTAGGTTTATGGGAAACAGATACCAATGCTCAAATGTAAAATATCAAATTTTTCCTTTCTTTCTTTATTAAAATTATAGTCTATTTATTGACCCATTTATTCTAATTTTCTTAATTAATATGATTTATTTTTAGACGGCTAAAAAGCATTAATTTTAAAAATAGAAGAATTAACAAATAAGGTAAATTCAAAATAATTTGGTTTTATTACTACTCTTAATAATTATGCAAGAAAGTCTTGTTGAAAAAGCCGACAAATTAGCTGGTTATACAACAATAATTTTAATATTTTTAGGTATAATTCAGATTTTTTATGGGGAGTTTATTTCCAAAAGTATAGCTCTCACTGCAAATGGTATCGATTGTATCGGTGATGGTTTTGTTTCAGCAGTTGTTTGGATTGGTTTAATGTTTTTTAAAAAACCAGCTGACAAACGCTTTCATTATGGGTATTACAAGATGGAAAATCTTGCTTCCGGTTTTGCAGCTGTTGTAATGATTGGTCTTGCTATTTACATTGCTTTTAGATCTTATAATCAACTTATTGATCCACACCCTGTTGAAACACCAATTGTGGGAGCAATTATTGCATTTATTGCAGCAATTATTGCTTTAGGTCTTGGTTTTTATAAATTTAAGAAGTCAAAAAAATCAAAAATGGGCTCTATAAAGCTTGAAGCTTTTAATACAATTAAAGATGGAACTGCATCAGGATTAACAGTTGTTGCATTAATTCTTTCTTCACTGGGTATATATATTGCAGATGGAATAGTAGGGATTATAATTGCAATTATTATTGTTTCAATTGGTTTTGCTGCAATTAAAGAAAGTAGTAATATTCTTGTTGATGCATGTGATGGTAAATGTATCGATATAAGCCTTAGTATTAAGCAAATCGCAGAAGAAGTTAAAGGAGTGAAATCGGCTCATATTGTAAGGTTAAGAAAATCTGGTCCAATTTTTCAAGGTGAAATGGAAGTAGAGGTTCCAGATGATATGACAATTAAAGAATTTAATGTAATTAAAAAAAATATCAGAAATCAAATTAAAGAAATATTTCCTGAAATTGAACGAGTTACAATAACTGCGATAGCAAATGATATATTACAAAAAAATAAAAAAGGAAAAGATAATAATTTAACCAATTAATCCGATTATCATATTCTTAAGAATAAATAATTATTTCTTAGATAATATTAAATAACTATAATTAATTATTTTATTGGGGGTATTAAGACTATGAAAGAAATTTTGAAAAATAGCTTTGTTATTGTTGTTTTAATAATTTTTTTATGTCTACCCATAACATCAGGTATACTAAATTTAAAGGCATCTGTATATATTTTAGAAAATGATAATCCATTTTCATTTGAAAATTTGAAAAATAAAAATGAAAAACTTGGCAGATTAATGAAATTAAGGTTTGAACATTTCATTAATATTTTAAAAGGAAGATTTTCGAAAAAAAATTGTGAAATAATTTTTGAGAGCATCATTCAAATATTAATGAAACTTGCTCATATGTCTGCAGTTTCTGCTGCAATTGTTAAAGACGATGAGTGTATATGGACAGATGGATTTGGTCTTTATGATAGAGAAAATAATAAAAAGGCTAACGAAGAAACGATTTATCTTGTAGCATCCATTTCAAAATCTTTTACTGCTACAGCAATTATGCAATTATATGAAAAAGGATTATTTGATCTTGATGATGATGTTAATAGTTATTTACATTTTTCTTTGAGAAATCCAAATTATCCAGATGATCCTATTACATTTCGGATGTTGCTAGCGCATCATTCAAGTATTGCAAGAGAAAACGAGGGTTTAACAAATTTTTTTACCCGAATTATTCCAGGAGGAATGAATTTATCAGGTTATCCTTCTCCATTCCTAAATGATTTTCTAGTTCCAGGTGGTGTATATTATAAACCTCAAGTATGGCTTGATATACCACCCGGTCAAGAAATGCATTATGCGAATATTGGGTTTGCAATACTAGGTTATCTTGTAGAAATATTATCTGGGAAATCGTTTGAAAATTATTGTCAAGAAAATATCTTTAAACCACTTAATATGAATAATACAAGTTTTAAGTTTTCATTTGTAAATAAAAGCAGGACTGCAGTTCCATATGACTTCAAATCTGGAAAATATACTCCTATTATTCATTATGATTTAATTGATTCTCCTGTAGGAGGGCTAAGAACCTCAGTTTTAGATTTATCTCATTTTCTTATTGCTATTATGAATGGAGGAGTATACAAAGATACACGTATTCTTAATGAAACTACAATAGATCTCATGCACACTATTCAGTATCCAGATAAAGGTTATAATTTCCAGTATGGATTAGGATTTCAGATATGGGAAACTTCAACTGGTATTTCTATTGGCCATAGCGGCGGTTTATTTGGTGTTTCTACAAAAATGGTTTTTAGAAAATCTGATAATATTGGTATTATTTTTTTCACCACACGACAGATATCAAATAAAATTGAGGGAATTATGTTTTCTCTAATAGAACTGTTTTTATTCTGGAAGGCAAGTGGATTTAAGGAAAAATTAAATATTGAAAATATCAGACAAACAACAAATTCTAACACGCTTTTGTTAAATGATTTTTAAAAAATTAAATTATTAATTTTATAATTTTTTTTATAAATTATATTTAATTTGAAAATCTATTTTTAATCACTTTAAGAATTGTAAATATTTAATTATAAAGAAAAATTTAATAAAAGTATACTTAATGCTATCGATGATGGAAAAAGGTAGGAGAGAACCACAAATTGTTTTACATATTGGAATGCAAAAAACAGCAACAACATTTCTTCAATGGAATGTATTTCACTATTTAGATGTAAATTATCTTTGGCACATATTTTATAAACCTTTTTTAAAAGGATTTCTTGATTTTACAAAAAAAGTTGATCTTAAAAAAACCAAACAAATATTTCCTCTATACTTTAAAGAGGAAAAAGTCAACCTAATTTCAGAAGAAAATCTTTATACTAGCATGTTTTCAAAACATGATGACAGATTAATTATGCTTGAAAGAGTTAAAACTATCTTTCCAAAGGCAAAAATAATTTTTGGAACAAGAGAAAAAGATGAAATACTTCCTTCTTGGTATAAAGAGTATGTAGCAGTTGGTGGGGTATTAAACTACGAAGATTTTATTGAAACTCATATGAACCTGGATAAACTTGATTATAAACCATATGTTGAGGAGTTAAAAAAGCACTATGGTGATGAAAACGTATTTGTTTATTCTCTTGATGATATGAAAAAAAATCAAGAAGAGCTAATTTCACGAATGTGTGAATTTATGAATGTAAAAGTTCCAAATAATTATAGAAAAACTCCCGCACGTGTTGGCTATGGGCCAAAGATGATTAAGATTTCGTTATTTCTAAATAAGCTCTTTAAAACACATTTAAATCTAAGAGGACTTATTCCCTGGTGGGGCCCTGTTCTGCCTCAGAATATATTTTTTCATAGTTTTTTATTTAGAAAACGCGCTCAAAAAAAAATTAAACTTGAGGATGTAAAAGAAATAAATGTATTTAAGAAAAAGAAAAAATAAATATTATTAGATATTTTCAAGGATTTTTACAACAAACTTATAACATTTTTCAACAGTTTTTACATGAACTTGTTCTTCAGGTGAATGGGGATATTTTATTGTTGGACCAATTGAAACCATATCCATTCCTGGAAATTTTTCACCAATAATTCCACATTCAAGACCTGCATGAATTGCTTCAACTTTTGGGTCTTTTCCAAATAAATCTTTAAAGATTTTTTTAGATAAATCAAGTATCTTTGAATCAAGTTTTGGTTTCCAACCTGGATATGAAGCTTCTTCTTCTACTTTTGCACCAGATAGTTCTGCAATTGATCGAATTCTATCTCTAAAGTCTTGAAGTGCTGATTTTATTGAACTTCTGGTACTTAAACCAATTAAAGCGTTTTTTTCATTTATTGTAACAGTTGCAAGATTTGTAGAAGTTTCTACAAGTCCTGGAATATCATAGCTCATCCTATCAACTCCATGCGGAAGACCATGTAAAAGATTCAAAAGTTGTTCTTGTGAACCATTCGTAAGAGTAGTTTTTATATTTTTACTTTCTTCAAAGTCAACCTTAAAATTGGGATCGATTGGTTTAATTTCTGCTAAAATGTCTTTTCCTTCAGAATTTAGATCTGAAATAAATTTATCCTTTGAAGATTTATCAATTGCAATTACAGCATATGCTTCACGAGGAATAGCGTTGTGTTTATCTCCACCCTTTATTTCTGACAATTGAAATTTGTAAGTATCCATAGCTTTCCATAACATTCGAGTTAATAGCTTTACAGCATTTCCTCTTTGTTCATGAATATCAACTCCAGAGTGTCCTCCTCGTAAACCAGATACTTTTACAGTAAGTAATTCAAAATCATCATTAATTGTTTGTGTTTTAACAGGTAAACTAATCTTTGTATCTCCGCCACCAGCACAACCAACTGTTATTACTCCAAAATCTTCACTATCAAGATTAAGAAGAATTTTTCCGGTGAGCATATCTGAACTCATTGCAAAAGCACCAGAAAGACCTGTTTCTTCATCAATTGTAAAAAGAGCTTCAAGTGGTCCGTGTTTTAGTTTTTTATCTTCAAATATTGCAAGGCTAATTGCTAGACCAATTCCATTGTCAGCACCAAGTGTTGTACTATCTGCAGAAAGAATGTCTCCTTCAAGTTTTAGTTTTATTGGATCTTTTGAAAAGTCATGGTCGATATCACTATTTTTTTCACAAACCATGTCCATATGACCTTGAAGAATAACTTTAGTTTTTTTGTCCATTCCTGAACTTGCTTGTTTTGAAATAACAACATTTCCGATTTTATCGGTTTTATATTTAAGATTGTTTTTTTTAGCAAAGTCAATAATATAAGTCTTAATTTTTTCTTCATGTTTGGAACAACGCGGAATTTTTCTAATTTCATCAAAATGTTTCCAAACCTCTTTTGGTTCTAAATTTTCAATAACTGACATATAATTAATCCCCCTTGAAGGTAGAAATGGTAATACAATGTTCTAATTAAATATTTGCCAAAACATCCTTTGAAATATTTTATATAATAATTCATTATTATCCATGAATTCCGGAGGCGATTTAATTATGGATTGGGGAATGAAAAACCGCATGTCAAGAATGATAAAAAAAGATGGCCATACTGTTATGCTAGCCGTTGATCATGGATATTTTATGGGTCCAACAACTGGTCTTGAAAAGCTAGATAAAATGGTAAAACCTCTCATACCTTATGCAGATGTTTTGATGCCTACAAGAGGTGCTTTAAGATATTACATTCCACCTGATACTGAGATACCCATTTGCTTAAGGGTATCTGGAGGAACAAGTATTCTAAATGAAACAAACCTTCTTCATGAAGGAATTATTTGCTCAATGGAAGATGCATTTAGACTTAATGTTACAGCTGTTGCATTTTCAATATTAGTTGGTCAACCATTTGAAAGGGACACAATCTTAGGATTTACACAAATAATTGATGAGGCTAATAGATATGGAGTACCAGTTCTTGCTGTAACTGCTGTTGGTAGAGGCCTTGGAAAAGATGCAAAATACCTATCTCTTGCCTCAAGAATGGCAGCAGAACTTGGAGCAAGTATGGTAAAAACATATTTTTGTAAAGATTTTGAAAAAATTGTTGAAACATGTCCAGTTCCTATAGTGATTGCGGGTGGTAAAAAGATACCAGAAAAAGATGCACTTCAGATGGCTTATGATGCAATTAATGCTGGAGCAGTAGGAGTTGATATGGGAAGAAACATATTTCAAAGCTCAGATCCAGTAAGTATGATTAAAGCAGTAAATTCAATAATTCACAAAAAATATACTCCAAAAGAAGCATATGAGATTTTTCAATCAAAGAAAAAATAGGTAATTTACATTCTAAAAAATTTATATACTATTACAATTTGTAGGTGCATTAAGAAAATATGTGGTTGCAACTAAGACTTTATCTATTGGTAGGATTATTATTTGCACTATTGTATGGTATAATTATTCTAATTGGATATTTACTAGGGTATTCTGGATATACGTTTTATATGATAATCATAGGAATTGCAGTTCTCTTTATATTTATACAATTTCTAATAGGGCCAAAAACTGTAGAATGGTCAATGAAAGTCAAATATGTAAAAGAAAATGAATATCCAGAGCTTCATAGAATGGTAGAAAATCTAGCAAGAGATGCCGGACTTCCAAAAAAACCAAAAATTGGTGTTTCACAAATACAACTACCTAATGCCTTTGCATTTGGGAGAACTAAAAGAGATGCAAGAGTTTGTGTTACTAAGGGTATTTTAGATCTTTTATCTGAAGATGAATTAAAAGCAGTATTGGCCCATGAAATCTCACATATTAAACACAGAGATGTAGCAGTAATTACACTGCTTAGCGTTGTTCCTATGGTTTGTTATATGCTATATATCACATTTTTTTGGGGAGGTATGTTTAGTAGGCGACAAAGAGATAGTGGGGCAATGCTTGCAATTGGACTGCTTGCACTTGTAATCTATTTTATTTCAAGCCTTTTTGTAATGTACGGCTCAAGAGTAAGAGAATATTATGCTGATTATGGTAGCATTGAGCTTGGAGGAAAACCACATCATCTTGCAACAGCTCTTTATAAACTGTCCTTATCAAGTGCAAAAGCACCAAAATCGGTAGTAAAACAAGCTGAAGGAATGAAAGCATTTTTTTTAAATGATCCCTCAAAAGCAATGTACGAAGTAAGAGATCTAAAAGATATTGATATAGATATGAGTGGAACTATTGATCAAAATGAATTAATGATTCTTTCAACAAAAAAAGTTAAACTCAAGGGTGCTGATAGAATGATGGAGGTACTAAGCACTCATCCTAATATGATAAAAAGAATAAAACATTTAGCTACATTAAAAAGTGAAACAATATAAAAAATTTACATTTTAAACAAGATAAATTTAAATAAGATATTTTAATAGACCATTCCTAAAAAACACAGTAACGGAGGCAAAGAAATATGTGGTTATGGATAGTAATAATAGTTGTAATAATTGTAGTATTATTCTTGCTAGTTTATTGGGGTTACTATAATAGAATTATTAGATTCGAAAATCGAATTGACAATTCATGGGCACAAATTGATGTACAGTTAAAGCGACGAGCAGATTTGATACCCAATCTAATGGAGACAGTAAAAGGATACATGAAACATGAGAGAGAAACTCTTGAAAGTGTAACCAATGCCCGTTCTGCTCTATTAAAAGCTAAAACACCTCAGCAAAACATAGATGCAGATAACATGCTTACTGGAGCACTAAAAACATTATTTGCAGTAGCAGAAAATTACCCTGATTTAAAGGCTAATCAGAATTTTTTAAACCTTCAGGATGAGTTAGCTCACACTGAAAATAAAATAGCTTACTCAAGACAACACTTTAATGATTCTGTTCTAGCATTCAATAATACAATTGAGACATTCCCAGGTAATGTCTTTGCAAAAAGAATGGGGAGAACAGAGCGACAGATGCTTCAGATTCCGGAGGTAGCTAGAGAAGTACCAAAAGTATCATTCTAAAAAAAACACTTAATGAAAGATAGCATGCAAAAACAAATGCTTGTAGAAGACCATATACGAAGAAATAAACAAGCTACAGCAATAATTTGCATGTTTATGGTCATTTTACTTTTTGGTATTATTTTTGCAATTGGTTATGTATTTGGTCTTCCACCAATATTTGCAACAGCAATTGGATTACCTATAGCATTAGCATACATTCTGATTACATACTCTTTCTCTGTTCAAAGTGTTATTTCTGCAGCTGGTGCAAGACCTGCAAAACCACAAAACAGAGATGAAAAAATTCTAATGTATAAAGTTGAAGAAATGGCTATTGCAGCAGGACTGCCAACACCAAAGGTTTATGTGCAGGACTCAAAAGATATCAATGCATTTGCAACAGGAAAAAAACCAGAAGAAGCAATAATCTGTGCAACAAAGGGTGCGATTCAACAATTAAATAATGAAGAACTTGAAGGTGTTATTGGCCATGAAATGAGCCATATTAAAAATCGTGATATTCTTGTAATGACTGTAACTGTTGGTGTGGTTGGTGCAATAGCACTACTTGCTGAAATTGCAATACGTGCATTATTTTGGGGTGGTGGCAGTCGAGGTAGAAAAGGTGAAGGTAATGCTATTTTATTTGTCGTACTTATTTTAGCAATAATTCTTGCACCACTATTTTCGCGTCTTACATATTTTGCGATATCAAGAAAACGAGAGTATCTTGCTGATGCGAATGGTGCATATCTTACAAGAAATCCTGATGGACTTGCACGAGCTCTTGAAAAAATTAAGGCAGATTTTCCAGATGATCCTAAAGGGTCAAAAACTGTTGCTCCTTTATACATTGCTAATCCATTTAAAAGAGCACTAAAAAATTCAATATGGTCAACCCATCCACCTATTGATGAGAGAGTAAAAAGATTAAGATCAATGTAATTTTTTATTTTGAAATTATTTTTTTATCAAAGTTGTCAATATTTTGTTCTCCATCTAATATTTTTCCTTTTGCATTTTAGAGGTAAAAACATATCAGTTCCGATTAATCCTAATTTATTTAGATCCTCATTGATAATAGTAATGACATTTTCTCGCTCATTAATAGAACTTCCTCCGGTATTAAAAATTGCCACTTTTTTTCTCTTAATATTTTCAGCCTTACTCATAAAAGTTTTTAGATAAGGAGACGGTTTACCTGCCCAAGTGGGAAAACCAACAAGGATAAAGTCATATTTTTTTTAAATCAAATTCAGTATTTTTTATAGGTAATTCCTTCTGAGCCATTGCTGCCTTTCCTGCTTTAAAGAATCAAGGTTTTTTCAAATGTTCAACTTCTACTAAATCTACATTTATCTTCTGATCTTTGAGTTTTTTCTCAAAAATTTTAGCAACCTCTCTTGTATTACCCGTTCTTGAATAGTAAACAATACCTACTTTCATGTAAGGTTCAACAAACTGATTAAACATAAAATCTATTAAATAAATAACCATAATCGAGCTTGTGAATTAATTATGAAGAAAATGAATGTCGCTATGTATTACAATAATAACGATGTTAGAATTGAAGAAATGCCTATCCCAGAAATAAATGATGATGAACTACTAGTGAAAGTTAAGGCTTGTGGCATTTGTGGTAGTGATGTAATGGAATGGTACAGATTAAAAAAAGCACCTAGGGTTCTTGGTCATGAAATGGCAGGAGATGTAGTTAAAGTTGGAAAAAATGTTAAAAAATTTAAGGTCGGAGATAGAGTATTTGTATCACATCATGTTCCATGTACCATCTGCAATTTTTGTTTAAAAGATCAACATACTTTGTGTAAAACGTTACATTCAACAAATTTTTATCCAGGAGGTTTTGCAGAATATTTAAGAGTTCCAAAAATAAATGTTGATTTAGGTGTTTTTAAACTTCCAAAAGAAATTACCTATGAAGAAGGAGCATTTATTGAACCTGTTGCATGTGCAGTTAGAGGATTTCGAATTGCTGAAATGAAGCCAGGACAAAGCGTTCTTGTTTTAGGTAGTGGTGTTGCAGGAATTATAAATATTAAACTTGCAAAGGCAATGGGTGCAAGTAAAATATTTGCAACCGACATTAACGATTATAGATTAAAAGCTGCTAAAAAAATAGGGGCAGACATAACAATCAATGCAAAAGAAAATGTTTCAGAAATAGTAAAGAAATATAATAATGGTAAACTTGCTGATCTGGTAATATTATGCACAGGTGTTCCTTCAGCTGCAAGACAAGCACTTGAATCAGTTGAGACAGGTGGAACAATTCTTTTTTTTGCACCAACTGAACCTGGCGTCAAGATTCCATTTCCACTTTTTGATTTGTGGAATAAACAGGTAAAAATGGTATCAACTTATGCTGGTTCTCTGAAAGATTTGAAAGAAGCAATCGATTTAATTAAAACAAAAAAAGTAAAAGTTACAGATATGATTACTCATAGATTTCCTCTAGAAAAAGCTGCTGAAGGATTTAGACTAGCAGCAAATGCAAAGGATTCTATAAAAATTATAATAAAACCTTAAAAAAAAGAAATAAGATTTATTTTAATCATTCTTACCTTTTTCTTGTTCTAATTTATATTCACCAGGTTTTTTGGTTGGTGGTTTTTCTGCCATATAATAAAATAATGCAAATAGTATAATTAATGCAAAAACAAATATCATTATAAAAAACAGTACAGCTGCAATAATAACTGCATCAACAATGAATCCAAACAGAAGTAAAAAAACTCCACTTGCAAAAAGCCAGATGATTCCAACTATAATTGCAGCAATAATTAATGCTCCAATTATTGCAGCAATAATTCCCTTAATCACCTAGTCAAACCCCCAAGTATTCCTCCAACAACACCGCCTTGACTTCCTGACGATCTACCTCTCTCTGGGAAAAAAGGCATTAATGCTGTAGCAAGATTTCCAAGGTTTAATGATTGTAAAATCACTTTCCCAGGTCCTTGAAGGGTTGTTAAAAATATTCCTTCACCACCAAAAAATATTGTTTTTATTCCTTTAATTCTTTGAATATCAAATGTAACTGTATCCTCCCAACCAACAACACTACCGGTATCAACCTTTAGAATTTGATCGGATTTTAGATCAAACTCAACAAAATCGCCACAGGCATGTATCCATACTGTACCATGTCCAGATAGTTTTTCAAGAATAAAACCCTCACCACCAAAAAATGCTGCTCCAAGTCTTTTTTGAAATGTGATGCTTAAATCAACGGCATCTTCGGCACAAAGAAATGCATCTTTTTGAACAATAAACTCCTTACCAGTATCAATATTAATAGGTTTTATTGTTCCAGGTGCATTTCCACCAAAGGAAACCATTCCTGTTCCACCTATTGATGTAAATTCTGTAAGAAATGCTGTTTCCCCTGCAAATTTTCTACCAATTCCCTTCATTAGTCCTCCTCTCATTTTTGCTTCCATATTTATATTAGCACTCATGTATACCATTGAACCTGCTTCAGCGTAGATTTTCTCTCCAGGACTTATTTGAATAGTAACAAGCTGTAAATTATCTCCTGAAATTTTATATTCCATAACATTTATTCTCCATTATTTTTTATTGCTAATAAATTAACAAATTAAAAATCTTTTTTTAAAATACAAACCTTTATCAAAACGTTTTAAATCAAGTCACTAATGAAAAAAATCAAAGCAATCTGGGAAATCATGCGCCTTGAGCATGGTGTAATGATTGCTATAGCTATATTAATTGGCTCATTAATAGCTCTTAAGGGGGAGACATTTCCACCAATTGATAAATTTATTCTTACATTTTTTACTGCTTTATTTTTAGAAGCAAGCACGTTTACATTAAATGATTATTATGATTTAGAAATAGATAAGAAAAACAAAAGAATGGATAGGCCTCTTGTTCGTGGAGATCTATCACCAAAATCAGCTTTATATCTATTTATAATTTTTTTTCCATTAGGATTAATTTGTTCATATTTTGTAAATTTAACCTGTTTTATAATAGCTCTAGTTACTGCATTTCTTGCAATTCTATACGATGCAAAATTAAAAAAGATAAAGTTGATTGGAAATTTTTACATAGCATATGTAATGGCAATTCCATTTGTTTTTGGAGGAGCTGCAGTTATTGAAAAAAATAACTTATTTTTGGAAATAAATTCTGTTATTTACATAGTCGCTCTTATTGCATTTTTAACAGGTTCTGGTAGAGAAATCATGAAGGACGTGTTGGATTTTATTGGCGATAAGGCAGCAGGGGTAAAGTCATTTCCTAGATATATTGGAGAAAGAGCATCAAATATTATTGCTGCACTTTTTTTTATAATTGCAATTATTTTTAGCTTCTTTCCGTTTTTTATGAAGCGTTTTGAGATTTATTATCTAAATTATACATATCTAGGTTTAGTTTTTATTACTGACTCAATGCTCTTAAGCACATCCCTTCAATTAATTATTAAGAAAAGACCACCCTTAAAATTATATCGTAAATTTACATTATTAGCAATTTTAATAGGCCTTTTAGCATTTCTTATTGGTATTTTTCTTCCAATTAATTAATAATATCAATACTAAAAAGTTAAAATGTTGAAGGTAAAATGTGATTAGTAGATAGAATATATTACAAAGTTAATTAATAATACCCAAATATTGATCAATTGGAGAAAGAATTAATGCAGAGCGATTTTATTGGAGTTTTTTTGGTTTATATTTATGTTGCAATTTTAATTATACTAACTGAAAAACTTTCCAGTAAATATTCTAGTTTTAGTAGAAAGGTTCTGCATATAATGGTTGGCAATATTGCTTTTATATTACCCATATTTGAAACAAAGGAAATAATGGCATTTATTGCTGCAGGACCATTCATTCTATTTACGTTTTTAATAAGCCCACATACTCCAATTAAATCAATTCGCGGTAAAACATCAGCCGCAGGTCATGGTATGGGACTAGTTTATTATTCAATTACTTGGACAATTCTTGCATATTTATTTTTTGATAACATGATTGTTATTGCAATAGGAATTCTTGCAATGAGTTATGGTGATGGTTTTGCATCAATTGTTGGTGTTAAATTTGGTAAGAAAAAATACAATTTTTTTGGTGACGAGAAAAGTTATGCAGGATCAATTGCTATGTTTATTTTTACATTTATCACTATAATTATTGCAGTTTCGTACTATCAAATATCAATTACATTTTTTTTAATAATTTCTCTTGCTCTAATTTGTTTAATTGCTACAATTATTGAGGGTTTGACACCAAAAGGACTAGATAATTTAACAGTTCCTTTTGTTGTTGTTTTCATTTATTGGTTTATTTTCCTTAGTGGTATAATATGCGTCTGATAATTGTTGACGGACTCGATGGAGTTGGAAAGGATACCCACGCTCAACTTATTAAAAATAGATACGAAAAAATGGGGGAAAGGGTGGTTATTCGCTCTCATCCTGAAGCTGATAACTATTTTGGTAAAAAAACCAAGGAAGCGTTATTGGGTCAAGGTAAAATTAACAGATTAAAAGCATCTATTTTTTACATGATGGATGTACTACTATCAATTAAAAAATATTATAGAAGAAAGGATATCGATACACTTATTCTTGTTCGTTATTTAGTTGGAACTGCATATCTTCCTGGGAAACTTGCAAATATTGCCTATAATTTTTTTGAAAAGTTTGTGCCAACATCAAATTATATGTTTTTTCTTGATTCACCTCCCGATGAGTTAGTTAATCGTGTAATGCATCGTAAGCAAAAGGAAATGTTTGAAACTTACGAAAAACTTGAAACAGTAAGAAAAAAATCTCTTATTCTTGTAAAAAATTGGAATATTATTGATACAACTGATTCAATTGAAAAAACATATTCAAAAATTGAAAAAATATTAGAAGATACCGATAATAAATAAAATAGCCACACTGATTATTATTTTTTTAATTATATAAAAAAAATTATATACTTATAAAGCAACTAATATATTAAAAACGGATGGGGAATATTATATTTTTTTATCCTATCTCTCCTCACCACCTCCACGGCTTCCCCATCCTAATTTTATAATAATACTTTATATACAATATCCTTAAGAAAGGGAACTGTGTTATATTCTCCTATCTCGGAAGGTGATATCCATTTTTTTTCTATATGCTCCCAGTCTATATTTATTTTACTATTTTTTTTAATTATAAAGACAAATACATAAATTTTCCAATCGTAATAATCTCCTTCATAAAAATCTGTAAACTCAACTGGTCCGTATTGTTTTACCAAGTTAATATCATTTTTTCTTAAACCAACTTCTTCTTTTATTTCTTTTATTGCAGTATCAAATGGCTTTTCATTTTCTTCAACATAACCTGCAACACCACCCCATTGACCTTTATAGGTTCTAACCTTTTCACTTCTCTTTAAAATTAATAATTTTCCTTCTTCGTTTAATAACAAAGACGTTGCAACTTTATTCATATCAGAACCTTTTTGAAATATAATTTAAAACAGATTCAAAGATAGCTTTACCATCACCAAAATTTCTATTAATCCCAGTTTGAGTCCAATTAGGATGTTGATATAGATAAAAAGTTCGTTCAGGATGAGGCATCATACCAAAAACATTTCCGATATAATTACAGATTCCTGCTATATTTGAAATTGAACCATTTGGATTCCAAGGATATCCTGAATAATTTCCATCCCCATCTACATAACGAAAAACAATTTGATCGTTTTGTTCTAGTTTTTTAAGATACTCCTTTTGTTTGTCAAGTGGAAAAAGTAATTTTCCTTCAGCATGGGCACTTGGAATTAGTCTAATATCCTTTTTTGGAATCTTTGTTGTAAATATACATTTACCATTATTCTCATGTTTTAGAAGTGTTGGTCTGCATTCATATCTATTAGAATCATTTATATTTAAACAAGCATAAGGTACATCACTTACAATTTTATCAATTCCTGGAAGTAAGCCAAGTTCTATTAAAACTTGAAAACCATTGCAAACACCTAGCAATGGGAATTCTTGTTTTACAAATTCCACTAATTCTTTATTTAATTTACTTTTTATTCTTGCTGCAAATATTGCACCGGCTCGAATATAATCACCAGCAGAAAAACCACCAGGGATCATAATGCATTGATAGTCAAAAACATTACGTTTTTCATCCTTATTACAATCAATATGTAAAAGCTGTTTTAAATGAACAAATTCAGGTTTTGCTCTAAGTCTTTTAAATGCGTAATAAGATTCCTGTTCACAGTTAGTACCCTCGATTCGAAGAATAGCTATTTTGATATCTTTTTCTTTCAATTTTTCACCTAAATTTAATAGGGGAATATTATAACACAGATATTTCTTTTTTCTATTTTCATAAACTTTAAATACAACTTTTATAATTATATTTAATTATATATAATTACATATAGTGATATATAATTAGGTGAATATTATGAAAAATGAAAAAGAAGAAAAAAGATTTACAACAATTTCAATACCGACTCCTCTTGCGGAAAAAATTAAGAAAAGAATAAAAGGAACAGGATTTACTTCACTATCCTCATATGTAACATACGTTCTAAGAGAAATTATTTCTGGAACAACAGAAGAACATGAAGAAGCATTTACAAAAGAGGATGAAGAAAAAGTTAGAGAAAGATTACGGGCACTAGGATACCTGGAATGAGGCGAATATTATGATACGACCACATGGAGGAAAACTGATAGATAGACATACAAAAAAAGAAATAGTTGATACATCAGATCTACCAAAATACGCAATTAATATTAATAATTCTGAGGATATTTTAAATATTGCAAATGGGATATTTTCTCCCTTAAAAGGATTTCTTGGAGAAAATGATCTTCAAAATGTTCTAACTGAAAAAAGACTTATGAATGATGTTCCTTGGACGATTCCAATTTTACTAGATTTTAATAAAAAAGATATTAAAGATATCAAAGAAGGAGACACATTATTACTGACAAATAATGAAATTGGTGTTATGGCACTACTTGATGTCAATGAAATCTACAAATTTAATAAAAAAACATTAGCAAACAAGGTTTATCAAACAAATGACATAAATCATCCGGGAGTTGCAAATGTTAATAATTTAAAAGAAATATTTTTAGGAGGAAAAATTTCACTTATTGAAAGTAAAATAAGAGAATTTGATAAATATAATCTAATACCAAAAGAAACAAGGTTTTTATTTAAAGAAAAAGGTTGGCAAGAAATTGTTGCTTTTCAAACAAGAAATCCACCACATATTGGCCACGAATATGTTCAAAAAACAGCTTTAACATTTGTTGATGGGATATTTATTAATCCAATTATAGGTAAGAAAAAAGCAGGTGACTTTAGAGATGAGGTAATTCTTGCATCATATGAAACTTTAATAAAACATTATTATCTAAAAGAAAGAGCAGTGATGTCTATTTTAAGAACATCTATGAAATACGCAGGACCAAGAGAGGCAATTCACCATGCAATTATGCGTAAAAACTTTGGATGCACACATTTTATTGTTGGAAGAGATCATGCTGGTATTGGAAACTACTATGGACCATATGATGCTCATGAAATATTTAATGAATTTCCAGATTTAGGAATAATTCCTCTATTCTTCCGCTCTTTTTCAAGATGTACAAAATGTGGAAGTGTGGTAAATGAAAAAATCTGCCCCCATGATCAAAAGTATCACATAAATTTCAGTGGTAAAAAAATAAGAGAAATATTGAGAGATGGAAAAACTCCTTCTGAAGATATGATTCGAAAAGAAGTAACTGAAACCATTTTAAAATTCAAAAAACCCTTTGTTGAATAAAATAGGTTATATAAATGAAGTTAGCAGAATTAAAAGGTAAAGGGCTATTAATACATCATTGGGATACAGATGGAATATGTTCTGCCCGACTTATATTAAATGCCCTATCAGATAAAGAAATCGAAAATAAAACACCAGAACTTGGCAACTATTATTTAACAGAAAACGAACTTGGCAACTATTCCAAATACGATTTCATAATAATTGTTGATATGAATCTACCAGAAAGTAATATACTTAAATTAGCAGAAAATGCAGAAGTTTTAATATTTGATCATCATCTTGGAAAGATAATTGATACAGCATTTCATCATAATCCTGTTATAAAAGGGGAAAATCCAGATAAATATCCATCTGCTAGTTGGATTATAAATGAATTTCTAGGAAATGATGTGAACCTTTTTGCTTTACTTGGAATTGTTGGAGATCATGAACAAAAAATTAAAAACAATGAGGAATTTTATAAAAAAATAAAAGATTTCTGTAAAGAAAATCACCTTGATTTTAAAGATTTTTTAAAAATGGTTTATCTTCTTGATTCAAATTATAAATCAGGTAATAAGAAAGCTGTTGAAAAAGCGCCATCTCTTCTTCCATCAAATGATGTTGCAAATTATATTTTAAATAATAAAACATGGAATGAAAATCTAGTAAAATTAGATAATGAAATAACAGAAATTCTTGGAAAACCTGCAGATGAAATTGATGGAATTATTTTAAAAAAAATTAGCACATCATATAACATTATCTCAACTATAACAAGAAAGATTGCTTGGGAAAGTGGTAAAAACACAATTGTTGTAAACACAGGTTTCTTTGAAGATAAAGATCAAATCTATATGAGAAGTATAAAAAATGCAGAACCAATGATAAAACGAGGCAAATCATTAGGCTTTAAATGTGGAGGAAAAAAAGAAGTTCTTGGGGCAATTGTCCCCAAAGGAAAATCTGAATCATTTGTCCAAGAAATGTTAGATTTTTTAAAAAAGTGATAAAGAGGTGAATTTAAAAATGAAAGAACAAAAAGCAACACATGTAACATGGCATTCTCATAAAGTAGAAAGGAAAGAAAGGGAATCACTTTTAAAACAAAAAGGAGTTGTAATATGGATTACTGGTCTATCAGGAAGTGGGAAATCAACTATAGCAAATGAAGTAGCATACAAATTACACAAAATGGGAAAGATCACATATGTTTTAGATGGAGATAACGTAAGACATGGTTTAAACAAAGATTTAGGTTTTTCACCTGAGGATAGAAATGAAAACATAAGAAGAATATCTGAAGTGGCAAAACTTTTTGCAGATGCAGGAGTCATAACATTAACTGCATTTATTTCGCCCTACAGAAAGTATAGAAATTTTTGCAGGGAACTTGTTGGTCCAAGACGTTTTATAGAAGTTTATGCAAAAGCATCTCTAAAAACATGTGAAGATAGAGATCCCAAAGGATTATATAAAAAAGCAAGAGAAGGTATTATCAAAGATTTTACAGGAATAAATGCCCCTTATGAAGAACCAGAGAATCCTGAGTTAATAGCAGACACTGATAAGGAAACTGTTGAAGAAAGTGCAGAAAAGGTAATTAAAAAATTAGAAGAATTTGGATGTATATAAAAAATAAAAGAGTCAAAATGATTCTAGATAAAAGTGTCAATTATATTGTATCTGGATTAGAAAGATCTGGAACATCTATGCTTATGCAAATATTACATGCAGGAAAAATACCTATTTGCTATGATAACAAGCGCCCTCCAGATAAATATAATCCAAAAGGATACTTCGAACTAGAAGGTGGAAAGATTATAAGCAAACTAGAAGATGGTAAATTTCCACTTAATAATTTTAAAGGAAAGTTCATAAAAATAACAACTTATGGGCTAAAATATCTACCACCTGGAAAATATAAAATAATTTACTCAGAAAGAGATATTGAAGAAATTCTTGATTCAATGGAGAAAATGATAGGGAAAAAAGACAAAAATCGTAAACATACAAAAGAAAACATCAAAAAATTAAATAATTTAATAAAAAGAGAAATACAAGAAAGAATCGATGTTAATGTAATAGAAATAAACTATAATGAAACTTTATCAAATCCAGAGGAAAATATTTGCAAAATATTAGATTTCTTAAATTTACCAAAGGATAACCTTCAAAGTATGATCAATGCAGTAGATATAAACCTGTATACACCAAAAAAAATAAAAAAAATTGAAGAAAGATGAATAAGGAAATTTTTTTAAAAGATAGAGTTTCAAATTATAAAAATTTTATTTTTATTGTAATTGCATTTCTTGTTTTAGTAATATTTTATTATCTACCAACCCCTAATAGTTTATCCCATGATGGACAAGTAATGATTGGAATACTTATAATGGCTGCAATTTTATGGATCACTGAACCTATACCACTAGCTGTTACCGGTCTTTTGATTATGATAATACAACCACTATTACATATTATACCACCAGCAGAAGTTTTTTCCTCATTTGGAAATCAAGCAGTATTTTTTTTAATTGGTGCATTTATTTTAGCTGGCGCTGTGGAAAAACATGGACTCCATAGAAGAATTGCTTTAAAATTTCTAAGTCAATTTGAAAAAAATCCTCGCCTTTTTACTTTTGGAATTATGATTTCATGTGCTTTTATGTCCTTTGTAATGCCAGAGCATGGCGTTGCTGCATTCTTTTTACCTATTGTTATTTCAATATTAATTGCTATGAAAATAGTTCCAAAAAAGAGTAACTTCGGAAAAATAAGTATGCTAAGTATTGCATACGGTTGTTCAATAGGAAGTTTAGGAACCTTAATTGGAGGAGCAAGAAACCCTCTAACCATTGGTATTTTATCAAGTTTACCTGATCCAATTCCTGTAACATTTTTTGATTGGATGAAATATTCAATGCCCATAGTTTTTATTACATTACCTCTGGTGTGGCTGGTATTACAATTATCATTTCCCATTGAAATAAAGGATATAACTGGTGCGAAAAAAGAAATAACTAAGCAAGTAAATATTGCAGGTAAAATAAGTAAAAATGAATTAAAGGTTCTTATTATTTTAATAATCACTATTTTATTATGGATTTTTCTTTCATCTCATGAGTATTTTGGACTAGCAGTTATAGCAATACTTGGTAGCTTTTTATTGTTTTTAACAAGAACTATAACTTGGCAAGATGTAGAAAATCGTGTTCCATGGGGTATAATACTACTTTATGGTGGAGCAATAACACTAGGTTTTGGAATTCAAAAGACAGGTGCGGGCTCATGGATTGCACATAATTTATTTATTACAGTAGGTGTAAATCCATACCTTGTTATCCTTGTAATGATTATCTTTACAATACTATTAACTAATGTCATGTCAAATATTGGGGCAGTAGCAATACTTCTTCCGATTGGTATTGCAATTGCACCTGAAATAGGAATAAGTCCTTTACTTGCTTCAATGTTAATTGCGTTAAGTGGGGGTCTTGCCTTTATGTTTGTAATTGCCACTCCTGGAAATGCAATTACTTACTCTTCAGGTTATTTTTCAACAAGAGATCTACTAAAAGCAGGAAGTATAGCAAATATTATATGTATAGTAATTATTTTTATGATAGCAATTGTTTATTGGATGGGTATTTTAAGGATATGAAAAAATTATTAAATCTGATACTAAATTCAGAAGGGCAAATTTGATGTTTAAAAATATATTAATTCCTATATCATCAGAATATTATTCTAAAGAGGTTTTAGAACGTAGTGTTTTTCTTGCTGAGAAATTTAAGAGTACAATAAACTTAATATATATAATTGAAGTAAAGACTTTAAATCAAACAGATAAAGAGTCTGACTCCTACAGAACCCCATATGAAATCGCAGAAACAAAAAATGAAATAAGAAATAAACAAAAACAAGCAGCAGATCAAATTGTTTTTGAAGATGCAAAATTCTATTTAAAAAATAAAAAAATTCCATTTGAAGGAAAAATTATTGAAGGAGAATTTAGCAACATAGTAAAAAGAGAAATTAATTTCAAGTCTTATGATTTAATTTTGATGGGTTTTGAAAAAGAATGCAATCTTAACTATAGGCTCTTAGATGATATTGATGTATCTGTTTGGGTTGAATCAGAAAGGGATGGTAATTCTATTCTTGCGATTTGTTCTAATCTTGCCCCAAATAAAAAAGTCCCAGAAATGAGTATTAAACTTACAAAAATCCTTGGTTGGAATCTACATATGATATATGTTGTTGATACAGAAGATACTGTTCAAGTTGATGAACAAGGAAAAAGATCCACAAAAAAACCTAAAAAAGCTCTATTTTCAACAGGTGAAAATTTTGTAAAAGAAATGATTAAAAAGGGTATAAATGTAGAACTCATTCAAGGTAGTTTTGAAAAAGAAACATTAAAAGCTGCAGAAAAAATAAATCCAAATCTTATAGTCGTAGGACGAGAACAAAAGAAAAAAGGTATGTTAGGATTACCTGTTAGAAATCTAAAAAGAAAATTAGCAGAAAAATGCAAGTACTCAATACTTTTTTTAAATTGATTTTACCCAGGATTTTGATAATATAAATATATCATATTCTTTATCTTTCATTTTAAATTCTTTTGCTAAAAAACACATAAAAATTGGAAGAATGGTTATATTATAGAAAAAAAGAATTTTGGGCAAATGTAAAATAGGCGAATTAAGCTTACACGTCAAAGGCGATTGTTATGAAAGCTGTAATTTTAGCTGCAGGGGAAGGAAGGCGATTACGACCTTTTACAGAAACTTTACCAAAGGTTATGTTACCTGTTGCTAATAAACCGGTATTAGAGTATGTTATTGATGCAGTTAAAAAGAGTGGAATAACAGATATAATATTAGTAGTTGGATATAAAAAAGAAGTGATTATGGAGCACTTTAAGGATTACCAAGAACCAAAAATTACATATGTTATACAAAATAAACAATTAGGAACATCCCACGCACTTCTTCAAGCCAAGAATTACATAGCTGGTCCATTTATAGTTATATCTGGTGATAATATTATTAATCAAACTAGCATTTCAAAATTAATTAAAGATACCTCAAAATATTCAATGCTTATTAAAGAACATCCCCATCCATCAAAATATGGTGTAGTATTTATTGAAAAAAATAGATTAAAAGAAATAATAGAAAAACCAAAAGACGAAGTAGGTAAATTTATTTCCATAGGAATATACAAACTGCCAAAATCAATATTTAATAGTATAGAAGAATTAGCATCAAATGGTATTTATGCGTTATCATCAGTAATTCAATCGATAATTGATAAGGGCGAAACAATTAATACAATTATTGCTAACTCCTGGATGGATATAGTTTATCCATGGGATTTAATTAATCTGAATGAATCAATGATCCATAATACAAATTCATCAATTAGTGGTGTGATAGAAAAAGGAGTAATAATTAAAGGAAATGTATCAGTTGGAAAAGATACAAAAATCTATTCTGGATGTTATATTGTAGGACCTGTGGTTATTGGAGAGGGTTGTGAAATTGGGCCTAATGCATGTATTTTTCCCTCTACAACAATTGGTCATAATTCTGTTATTCATCCATTTACTCAATTAAGAAATAGCGTTATTATGAATGATGTTCATATTGGTTCAAATTCCATTATTAAAAATTCAATTGTTGGTAGAGGAAGTATTGTAGGAAATAATTTCTCTTCAAGGGAGGGAACTTCAATTTTTGAAATCGAAGGAGAATTTAAAAAAATCGAAAACATAGGTTCTATGATTGGAGAAGATTGTAATATCGGCGATCATGTTATTGTTGAACCTGGCAAAATAATTGGTAGAAAATGTAATATCGTATCATTGAAAAGGATTATTGATAATATTCCAAGTGAAAATAAAGTGATGTAAAGTGTGTGGAATAGTTGGTTATACTGGTTTCAGAGATGCACATAATGTTTTAATTGATTGTTTAAAAAGGCTTGAATATAGAGGTTATGATTCTGCAGGACTTTGTGTATTGGACAAGAAATTTCAGGTTTTTAAGGATGTTGGAGAGATATCAAAATTAGAAAAAGAAATTCCAAAATTAATAGGCGATAACGGGATTTCACATACTCGGTGGGCAACCCAAGGAGCTGTAACAAAAGAAAATGCGCATCCTCATTTAAGTTTTAATAATAAAATTGCTATAATTCATAATGGAATTATTGAAAATTTTAAAAAATTAAAGGAAGAATTAGAAAAAAAAGGTGTTAAATTTTCTTCTCAGACTGATTCAGAAGTAATAGCTAATTTGATAAATGATAATTATTTGGGTAATTTAAAAGAAGCAGTAATTAAAGCAATAAAAAAATTACAGGGTTCATATGCTATTGCTGTCCTTTGTGAAGATGAGCCTGATTTAATAGTTGGTGCAAGAAAAGAAAGCCCTCTTGTAATTGGCATTGGTGACAATGAAAACTTCCTTGCATCTGATATTCCTGCATTTTTAAAATATACAAATAGAGTGATGTTTCTTGATGATGGTGAGATATGTTCTATTACAAAAAATTCAGTAAAGATATTTAATGAAAAGAACGAAGAGATTGAAAAAAGTGAAAATTTAATAAAATGGGATATAAAAGATGCTGAGAAATCAGGTTTTCCTCATTTTATGCTTAAAGAAATTTATGATCAGCCAGACACTATTCATCGGGTTTTTATTGGAAGAATCTCAGAAATTGATAGAACTGTTGAATTTCATGAAAGAATTGAAAATTTACTAACTAATGATATAAATTCTATTCATTTAGTTGCATGTGGTACATCCTTTTATTCAGGACTTGTTGGCAAATATATTATTGAAAAATTAACTGGAATACCTGTCATTGTAGAGCTTGCATCTGAATATAGATATTTTGGAACAAAAGATGAAAATTCACTAATTATTGGTATAACCCAGTCTGGAGAAACTGCTGACACTCTTGCTGCTTTAAGAGAGGCAAAAAATTCAGGGTGTAAAACACTGGTTATTACCAATGTTATCGGTAGCACTGCAACAAGGATTTCAGATGCATTTATATTAACTCAATCAGGTCCAGAAATTGGTGTTGCTGCTACAAAAACTTTTACTTCGCAAATATTAGTCCTATTTTTAATTGGATTAAAACTTGGTATTATTAAAAATAAAATAGGTGCAGATGATCTATATAATTATATACTTGATTTAAAAGAATTACCAAGAATTGTAAGACAGATTCTTGAAGAAAGTAATAATATTAAAGAAATAGCATATCAATTAAAAAATGCAAAATCAATTTTTTTCATAGGAAGAGGTATCAACTATCCGCTATCTTTAGAGGGTGCGTTAAAACTCAAAGAAATTTCATATATTCATGCAGAGGGTTTTGCTGCAGGTGAGCTAAAACATGGTCCTTTTGCATTGCTTACAAAGATTACTCCTGTTGTTGCCATTGTAACAAATGATTTGACATATAATAAAATAATTGCAAATATCGGTGAAGTAAAAGCAAGAGGACCACAGGTTGTAGCTATTGCTGAAGAAAATGATACTGAAATAGAAAAACATGCTGATTTTGTAATTCGTTTTCCATCAAATTCAAACATTCTTTCTTGTATCCCAATTTCTGTAATATTACAGCTTCTTGCATACCATGTAGCACGTTTAAATAATTGTTCGATTGATAAGCCTAGAAATTTAGCAAAATCAGTAACAGTTGAATAGGAGAAAAGTAAGATGAAATGTGTTATCCTTGCTGCAGGTGAAGGAAAACGAATGCACCCATTAACCTTTACTCGTCCAAAGGTTATGCTTCCCATTGCAAATAAACCAATATTGGAATGGAATTTATTAAACGCAAAAGAAGCTGGAGTTAAGGATTTTATTTTTGTTGTAGGATATAAAAGTGAAATGGTCAGAAACTATTTTAAAAAAGGAGAAAAATGGGATATTTCTATTGAGTATATAAATCAGGGAAAAGCATTAGGGACAGCACATGCAGTAGGAATGGTTAAAAGATTTGTTGATAAATTTATTGTTCTGAGTGGAGACACTATTTTTGGTAAGGAAGATATAAAAAATATAATAAAAAATGAAAATTGCATGGGATTATTAAATGTTCAAAACTCGGAAGACTATGGAATTGTTGAAATAAACGGAAAAAAAGTAATAAAAATATATGAAAAAATGGAAAAACCATTTTCTAATGTAATTAATGCAGGAATTTATAATTTTAATAAAAACATATTTGATTTCATTCAAAAAACAAAAAAATCTACAAGAGGGGAGTATGAAATAACAGATTCGATAAATATGATGATAAAAGATAGTGAAGTTGAAGGTGTTTTTTTAAAGGAATGGAGAGATGTTATTTATCCATGGCATTTACTTGATGCAAATGAAGAAATTCTGAAAAAAATAGATAAAAAATTAGATGGAATAGCAGAAAATAATATAGAAATAATTGGAAATGTGCAAATTGGCAAGAATAGCAAAATTTTAAGTGGAACATATATTGAAGGTCCAGTTGTAATTGGTGAAAATTGTAAGATAGGGCCAAATTGCTACATAAGATCTTTTACTTCAATTGGAAACTCTTGTCATGTTGGTAATGCATGTGAAATTAAAAACTCAATTTTACTAGATAATACCAACGCTCCACATCAGAATTATGTTGGTGATTCAATAATTGGTGAAAATTGTAATTTGGGTGCAGGTGCAAAAGTCGCAAACTTACGCCTCGATAAAAAAAATATATTTGTAATATTAAATGGAAAAAAAATTAATACAAAACGAAGAAAACTTGGAGTTATATTGGGAGATAATATTCAAACAGGAATTAATTCGATGATGAATATTGGATCTATTATTGGCAATAATTGTTTTATAGGTCCTGGTGCACTTGTATCTGGAGAGTTTACCTCAAATAGCAGGATTGAATAATTTTTTACTAATCTTTTTATATAGTTTTTATCTATCTGCTGTTAAAATATGATAGGTAGGAAATCCTTCTTAATTGTTGCCACTCATTATATATCTGATGTACTAGGTTTTGTTGGTTTAGTTATTTTATCTAAACTATGGGGTGTATTTGCTCCAGAAGCTCTAGGTATAATCGGGTTTGCAATGTCTTTTATCTCATTGTTTGGTATTATTACAGATTTTGGTTTTTCTGCAGCCCATATTAAAAGGATTTCAGAAGGTAAAGACCTCGGAAAATGTATTGGTACATTTGTTGCTATCAAACTCCTTTTAACATCCCTGATGATTGTAGTGGTATTTGCCAGTATTTTCATTTGGAAAAATGTGTTCAATGGAGGTTTTTATGATGCAACAACTGAGACAGTAATATTAATAATGGTAATTTACTCAGTATTTAACAATCTTCAAAATATTCCAATTCATACTTTTATTGGTAAAAGAGAAATAGCAAAATTACAAATAACAAGATTAACAGAAAATTTTGTCAAATTGCCTCTAACAATAATTGTTGCTCTGGCTGGTGTTAGAGTGATGGGATATGCCATTACACCTGCAATTCAATGGCCAGAATTTCTTCAACCTCTGCAGAAATTTCTTGCGACACATGCAACTGGATCTTTAGCTTTCACCTATGTATTTGCCCTAATAGCAACAACCATTGTTGGTATATGGTATATGCGTAGAGATCCTTTAAAAAGGCCAAGCCTTGCTTTAGCCAAGAATTATTTTAAGTTTGCTCTTCCCATAGCTCTTACATCTGTTATATCAACAATTGCTTATAATGTTGATAAGGTTATGATAGGTTATTTCTGGACATCTGCTGAAGTTGGGTATTATTTTGCATTTCAGAGAGTAATCGGATTTATTACAGTTTTACATATTTCAGTTGGAACAATTTTATTTCCAACAATATCCAAACAATATTCTGAAAAAAATATTGATGGAGCAAAAAAAATCGTTCATCTTGCAGAACGATATATTTCCATGGTTTTAATTCCACCACTGGTTTTAGTATTTGTTTTTGCAGAACCTGCAATTAATATATTTTTAGATAGTTCTTTTTTACCAGCAACATCAGTATTTATTCTACTAGTTGTTCATGCTTTTATAAGAGGTATGTCAGGACCATATTCGAGTTTAATTACTGGTATGAATAGACCAGATATTTCAGCAAAATTAGGACTCATTGTTTGCATTTCAAACATTATCTTAAATTATTTAATTATTCCAGAAAATGGAATTCTATCAAATATACAGGTTGGCAATCTAAATCTTAGTATTAATGGAGCACCAGGTGCTGCTCTTGCAACAGTTTTATCATTTTTATTTATGTTTTTTGGAGGGAGACTCATTTCGAAGAAATTAACTGGGATTAAACTTCTCCAAAATCATACTCCTCGACACATAATTGCTGGGTGTATTATGGGCATTTTGCTTTATCTTCTTGCGTATAAAACATACTTATTTCCAGTAATAAGATGGTACACACTTTTAGGATTTGGTTTAATTGGTCTGGTAATCTATATCTTAGTATTATTCTTACTTAAGGAGTTTTCAAAAAAGGATTTCCAATTCTTTTTTGATATTATTCATCCAAAAGAAATGATTAACTATGTTAAATCTGAATTAAAAAATGATAATAAGAAAAAATAGATTAATAAAATCTAAAACCATTTAATAATAAAAAGTTAATATTAGAAAATATCTTTGCTTTTAATAAAAGAGTATGTAATATTTAAATACAAAATAGATATATATGATAGTTTGAGGGAGGTGTCAAATATGCAGAAAAAAATATATAAAAAAGCAATAGTTTTTATTACAATAATAATTTTTTTCGGAGCTAGTTTTACTTCTGTTACAAGTTTGAAAATTTATAATAATAAGATTCACACATTGGAAATACATCCTTTTAGAAATCCTTTATTTCCAACAGATTTTATTTTTGATCATCCAATAAAAAATAAAGAAATGAACCCCATTGGTTCAGTTTTTATTAATATCGGACAGTGCGTTCAGCAAATACATGATAATGGATATATTGTCACTGGTTTTAAACAAAAATTTGATTTTAGAAATCCAGGTTCTGGTATTATTCAGAATACAATAATTATGAAACATAATGCAAACGGAGAAGGTGAATGGAAAAAAACATTTGAATTTATGAATGGTAATATGGGAAATTCAATTCAACAGACCGATGATAAGGGATTTATAATCGGAGGTTCTGCAGTTTCATCAGACATTTCATATGCTTTATTATTAAAAACCGATGATCAAGGAAATGAAGAATGGAAAAAAACATATCAAGGTTTTAAAAACTCTATGGCAAATTCTGTTCAACAAACTGCTGATAAAGGTTTCATTTTAACAGGATCGTCATCATCTTCAAATGATGAAAATATTACATTATTGTTGCTATTAAAAACTGATGAAGTAGGAAACGTAGAATGGAACAAAACATTTTATTATGACAATATTAGTATGGGGTATTCTGTTCAGCAGACAGAGGATATGGGATATATAATCACAGGTGGTACAGGAAATTTTGAATTTTTACCAGGATCACTAAATATTAATTTTAAGGTATTAGTTTTAAAAACCGATATCAGCGGAAATATTGAATGGAGTAAAATATTTGAATTTATGGATATAGATATTGGATATTCTGTTCAACAGACAAAAGATAAGGGATATATAATTGGTGGAACTACAATATTGATATCTTCTTATACATCTCATGCGCTACTTCTAAAGCTCGATGAGCTAGGAAATGAACAATGGCATAAAACGTTAGCTAAAAAAAATGGTAGGTCTGTTCAGCAGACAGAGGATAATGGATATATTCTTGGTGGAACCAATACTGCTTCATCTAAGGCTATGCTTTTAAAAACAGATGAAAATGGAAATGAACAATGGACAAAAACATATAAAGGTTTAGGAATTTCTGTAGGAATATCTGTAAAACAAACAGTTGACAAGGGCTTTATTCTGACTGGTTCTACCTCGAAGTCAATTTATTCATTAAAAACCTCTACCTACCTTGTAAAAACAGATGAAAATGGGAATTTAGTATGGAATAAAGCACTTATAAAAAATAATCATAAACTTGAATCTAACATTAAATACAACCATTTCAGAATTTTACAAAAAACATTTCTACAAAAATTTTTTGAAAAATCACCGGTTCTTAAAAGGTTATTATTTCTTTTAATTTCACAAATTAAAGATATGCTATATTAAATACATTAATTTATATTACTACCCTGATAATATTACAAAATTATTAAATACATCTATAAATTTTATTAATTAAAGCATTATCTGAAAAACTAGAAAAAATGATATATAACAATTTAAAAAGAACATCTATTTTAATGTAAAATAATGATATCAATATTAAATTACGGAATGGGGAATATTCGTTCAATCTTAAATGCCTTAAATTATATAGGAGTTAAATCACAAATTATTGATTCATCAGCACAAATTCTAAAGAGTGAAAAATTAATATTACCTGGTGTTGGATCTTTTAAATTAGCGATGAAAAATATAAAAGAAAAAAAATTTTTAGATCCTTTAGATAAAATCGCATTAAAGAAGAAAATACCGATTTTAGGTATCTGTCTTGGTATGCAATTAATGGCAGAAGAAAGCGATGAATATGGAATTACAAAAGGATTAGGATGGATTAGGGGTAATTTAAGGAAATTTCCAGCAGAAAAGTTAAATATTAAAGTTCCTCATGTAGGATTTAATACTGTGTATTTTAAAAAAGAAAATTCTCTACTGTATAAAGGTCTTGGAGAAAAGGCTGATTACTACTTTGTTCATAGCTATAGAATCTCATGCGATCAGTGTGATAAAATATCAGGATGGTCTCGATATGGTGAAAAATTTGTGGCTAGTATAGAACAAGATAACATTTTTGGAACACAATTTCATCCAGAGAAGAGCCAAAGTAATGGATTAAAGTTGTTAAAGAATTTTGCAGACTTATAATGGTCGATTAAATGCTGAAAGAGAGATTAATCTTTACATTACTAATGAAAAATGGTTCGTATCAATTAAGTAGAAATTTCAATTTACAAGATGTTGGAGATTTAAAGTGGATTAAAAAATATTATAATTTTGATGCTATTGCTTTTTCAATTGATGAATTAATAGTATTAAATGTTGAAAGAGAAGAAAAAAATATTAAGATTTTTTGTAAAAATTTATTAAAATTAAATGAAAAATGTTTTATGCCTATTGCTGCTGGTGGAGGTATTCGTTCAATTGAGGATGCGTATCTTATTTTAAATTCAGGTGCTGATAAATTGGTGGTAAATACACCACTAATAAGTCAACCTGATCTTGTTAAATCTTTAGTGGAAACATTTGGCAGTCAATGTGTAATTGCATCAATTGACTTTAAAAAATATGAGGATGGATCAATCGATGTTTTTATAGATAATGGTAGAAAAGTAACAGGAAATACTCTTGAAGAGGCTGTTATGAATGCACATGATCTTGGATGTGGAGAATTATATGTAACTTCGATGGAACAAGATGGAACAGGTTATGGATATGATTTAGATATTCTTCAAAAGATTATAAAAATCTCAAAAATCCCAGTTATTGCTTCAGGAGGTGTAGGAAAATATGAGCATTTTGTTAATGGAATTAAAAAGGCAAAAGCTTCTGCTGTTTCAACAGCAAATCTTTTTAATTTTATGGCCAATGGCCCTTCTTTTGTTAGAGATACAATGATAAAGCAGGGATTAAATATGGCAACTTGGGATATTGATTTCTATAGTCAATATAAATAAAAGAAAAAATTATTAGAATTAATCGATATTTCATTTTTATATAAAATATGGTGGGAAATTTAATGAATCAATTAGAATATGAGTCTAACAATAAAACTAAAGATAAAAAAATTTTGTCCAATGTTGATCAGAAAAATTGGATTCATTTTAAATTAAAACCTGGTGAAAAAATTATCATGTGTAAGCGGTGTTTGACTCTTTCTACAAGACCAAGAGCGCAATATGATCAAAACGGAATATGTAATGCATGTAGATGGTCTGAATTTAAAAAATCTAAGATAGACTGGAATAAACGATGGAAAGAACTTGAAATTATATGTGATGATTTTAGATGTTCAGATGGATCTAAATGGGATGTTTTAGTACCTTGCAGTGGAGGAAAAGATGGAACTTATGTTGCATGGATGTTAAAAAATAAACTTAATATGCATCCTCTTTGTATAACAATGAAACCTCAGATGCAAACAGAGATAGGACGAAAGAATCTTGAAAATTTTGCTAATTCTGGTTTCGATCATATTCTAATTACACCGAATCCGAAGATCTATCAAAGCTTAGCAAAAAGGGGCTTAATTGAGCAAGGTAGACCTAAAATGCCATTTGTAATTGGCATATCTCTTTTAATTATTAATTTTGCATTAAAATTCAATATTCCTCTTATTTTTTATGGTGAAGAGGGAGAAGAAGAATATGGAGGAGCTACTTCCCAAATTGGTAAATATAAAATAACGCGGGATTATTTAATAAATTATTATTATAGTGGACATGATCCATCTGAATATCTTGATGAATTTTCAAGAGAAGAATTAAAATGGTGGCAGTTACCATCAGATAAAGATTTTGAAGAATCCGGTTTATATTTGACCCATTGGTCACATTATGAAAATTGGGATCCATATAAACATTATTTACTTGCTAGAGATAAATGTGGTTTTCAAACACTTCCCCATAGAAGTGTTGGAACCTATACTAATTTTGCTCAACTAGATGATGACCTACAAGATTTACATGCATATTTGATGTATATAAAATTTGGATTTGGAAGATGTTGGTCAGATGCATGTATTGATATTAGAAGAGGTGCAATGGATCGAGATCAGGCAATTGCTCTTGTTAAAGCATATGATGGGGAATTTCCAGATCAATTACTAAATAAATATTTAGATTATTTTGAAATGACAGAAAAAGAATTTTTTAATGTAATTGACTCATTCAGAAGCCCGGATATATGGGAAAAAGTTAATGGTGAATGGAAACTAAAATTTGAAATCAAATAAAAAATCTTTATTTTATTCTTAGAGATTTTGCAGGAATTCCAACCACGACAGAGTTTTTTGGAACATTTTTATTTACAAGGCTATAGGCTCCTACTAATGCATTCTTACCAATTTTTACTCCAGGCATAATTGTACTATGGGTGCCTATTCGAGCACCTTCTTCAATGATTACCTTACCAGTTTTATTGTCAATTGTTGATATTGAATAAATTGAGCAATGACTCCCTATTTGAACATCTTTTCCTATTTCAATGCCATATTTTGCATTCATATATGTATAACAACCAATGTCACAGCCCTTACCTAACTTTAAATTGTCATGGTGCTGACATCGCCAACCGTATTTTGTATAACCTTCTTTATTAAATTCTGGATATTTCCAAGTCTTAAATCGATTCAATTGTAAACAACCAAAAAACAATAATTTCTAGTTTTATATTTTTTACGAAATTCTTACTTAAAAGATTTTTCTGGTTTATCCTTTTTAAAGTTTTTATCAAAATTTTAGAATAAAGATTTTTTGATAAAAAAAATATTAGTAGATTAATCAAAATATTATTAATAATTATTGTAACTTTATATAATCTATTTCAGCTTAATATCTTTGTAAAAAGAACAATATGTTACTAATATAAAAAATAAATTTGAACAATATTAATATTATTACCAAATAATTAATATAGTGAATATAACATTATAAATTAAAATATTATTCAAAGGGAGGTACAAATATGAAATATAAAAATTTGTTTAAAATGACTCTTGTTATTGGAGTTTTGTTTTTATTTATTGGAGCAATTGTTATACCTACTATAAGTAGCTATAGTAATAACGTGAATCAAAGATTTTCATCAAAAGGATTACTTTCTTTTAATCCTTTTAAACAGGGATGGAAGTACCGTAAAAATATTACAATAAATCATAATAAAGTTACTGGGAATCTTCAATTTTTTCCAGTATTAATTAGTACTATTGATTATGATTTACGTGATAAAGCACAAATAGATGGTGATGATATTTTATTTATGAATGATAAAGGTGAAGCTAATCAATTATATCATGAGATAGAATATTATGATGAAAATACTGGTGAACTTATCGCCTGGGTGAATATACCAATTATTTCTTCAAGTATAGATACTGTTTTTTATATGTATTATGGTAATCCTAGTTGTAATAATCAGCAAAATGTTGAAGGTACTTGGGATTCTGATTTTGTTATGGTTCATCATTTAGACGAATCTAGTGGAGTACATTATGATTCTACTTCAAATAATCATGATACCTCTTTTGTCCAAGT
>JABAOH010083880.1_pt1 | contig 65400 bp, 53 predicted proteins | sample 7062181 | NCBI WGS metagenome assembly JABAOH01 (sample SAMN14538630, study PRJNA623070) | marine sediment metagenome | biome: marine biome [ENVO:00000428]; feature: marine pelagic biome [ENVO:01000023]; material: deep marine sediment [ENVO:00002113]; isolation source: pool of 5 deep marine... | reverse complement strand
GCAACACTCCTCATCGTTGCATTCCCCTCTCCTCGATCGCAGACGGAGAAGACAGTTCTCGCCGATATCGCCACGGGGTTCGGCTTCCTTCGCCGAAGGCCGGCCCTGATCACCCTGCTCGGTCTCTTCGCCCTCACGAATTTCTTCATCGCTCCCCTCGTCATTCTGCTCCCAGTGGTGGCGTCTGGGACGTTCGGTCTGGGATCGGAGGGTTTTGGTTTCCTCTTCGCAAGCCTGGGCGCGGGGCTGCTTGGTGGGAGCCTGATCTTCGCCGCTGTGAAGCTCCGAAGGCACTTCGGCCTCTACATCATCGTTGCAATCGTGAGCTTCGGTGCCGCTTACATCCTCTTCGGCTGGTCGACACTCTTCTTCCTGTCCATCGGTTGTTTAGGGGCTATGGGGCTTGCGGTCTCACTAGCTTCCATATCCTCCTCCACTGTCTTCCAGAGAGAGGTGCCCCTGGACCTCCAGGGTCGTGTGTTCTCCGCTCGGGCCGTTATGGCTCAGGGACTCCAACCGATCTCCATGGCCGCAGTCGGACTATTGGCGGAGCACATCGGGGTCCAAGCCCTGCTCGTCGCAAGTGGGGCCCTGATTGCGGTGGCGGGGCTCGTCAGCCTAGCCTCAGCTGGTATCAGGAGATTGTAGGTTCTACTCAGGAAGGACCGACTAGAACGGCGGTCGCGAGGTCGAAGTCACTCCGGCTCAGGCGCCGGTGCCGACTCGTCGGCCTCCATCATGCCGAAGATGTTTCCCTCGGTATCCTTGAAGTATGACAGCCATCCGACGCCGGGGACCGGACTCTTTGGCACAAGGATCTCCCCGCCGTTGGCCTCGACCTTCTTGATGGCCTCATCCACAGAGGGAACGTCGATGGTGTTGGTGACGGGCTGCGGAAAGGGGGCGTCTCCTCGCTTTGCCAGGCCGCCATCGATGCCGGGCTCCTTCTCCTCCCCCGTCATAATGAGCCAGTAGTCCTGGGGACCCTCCCACTTGGTAATCTCCCACCCGAAGACCTTCCTGTAGAACTCCACCGCTCTCTCTGGTTGGACGGCTCCCAGTTCAAAGTGCACGACTCGGGGCATGGTGCCCGGGCTAGGCGCTCGCGTCTCATAAGCAGGAACGTCAGGCGAGCCTGCCTGTTTTTTAGGCTGGAGACCATCCCGGGGTCCATGGCGGGCCCCAGGCTACTCAAGATCTCCGTGGTAATTGCCATAATGGTATCACTCTCGGTGCTCCTATGGTTCCTCAACGTCTCGTCTCTCCTGGTTTTCGCAGTAGCCGGCGTAGCCATCCTGCCCTTGGCCTATCTCATGGGGGTCGCCACAGAGGAGTTGGGCAAGGATGTGGGACCCGGCCTCGGCGGGTTGCTCAACGCCTCCTTTGGGAATCTGACAGAGATCATCATTGCCATAGCTGCCCTCCGAGCCGGCCTCGTCACCCTTGTCCAGGCGAGCATCACGGGCTCGATCATAGGCAACCTGCTCCTGATCCTCGGACTCAGCATGCTTGCGGGAGGATTGCGGCACCGGAAGCAGACCTTTGAGAGGAGGGCGGCGTCGACCCGAGCCACCATGCTCCTCCTCGCCACCGTGGGTCTCGTTTTACCCTCGGTGCTCCTCCTCTCCGCGGGCACCGAGGTCGTGGGGGAGGCCATTTCCTCCATGAGCGTCGCGATCTCAATACTGCTCATCGTCGCGTACGTGGGGGGACTCATCTTCAGCCTCCGCACCCATCGCCACATCTTCAATCCGCGTGGGGAGGAGGAGGAAGAGTCCGAGTGGACTCGCGGCTTCTCCCTCTTGGTTCTGGGTGGCGCGACCGCCTTGGTAGCTGTGATGAGCGAGATCCTCATCAACGCGGTAGAGTCCTCCATCGCCGCTTTCGGGCTCAATGAGCTCTTCCTCGGCGTCATTGTCATCGCCGTCATTGGAAACGCGGCAGAGCACAGTAGCGCCGTGATGGTGGCCTGGCGGAATCGGATGAACCTTAGCGTCGGGATAGCAGCCGCGAGCAGCGCTCAGATAGCCCTCTTCGTCGCCCCCATCCTGGTCTTCACCTCCATCATCATTGGCAACCAACTGACCCTGGCCTTCGAGATATTCGAGCTCATCGCCATAGGCCTCGCGGTCGCTATCTTCGGTGCCGTGGCGAACGACGGGGAGAGCAACTGGTTTGAGGGTGTACTCCTACTGGTGGTGTACGCTGTCATCGCTGTGGGCTTCTTCTTCCTGCCCTAGGGTTGGGCTTCCCGGAAGGGGCGGCGACTCCATCCTTCGCCCTAGAAGCCGTCCGTGGGATAGAAGACGAAACGCCCATCCTTGGAACCGAAGAGTTGTGGAAGCTCCTTTGTCTTGAGCCCTGAGGAGAGGGACAAAGCCATCACTTTGCCCATCATGGAACTGGAGGGGGTGTACCCGAGCGCGACGAGCCTCTCCAGGTCTCGTCCCGTCGACACGCTGGAGACGCAGGCGTAATCCCCCCTCGCATCCTTCTCTAAGGCCCGCAAGATGTCTTTGAAATCCTCGGCTCTTGGGATGACGATCTCATCAGTTAGCACGCCCTGGCCCGGCGCGCGGACGTAGCCGATGTCGGTGTTGTCCCTCGTCACGATCCGGTATGGATCGAGGGTCTTCCGGTCCCACGCGACTTTCATCCGAAGAAGACCAGGGTCCCGTAGCGACCATCCAAACTGGTCAGATGTGTGAACCTCGTAGAACCCTTGGATCGCGGAAAGGTCCTTCTCTCTCACGCTGCGGATGTGCAGTCCCTTGGGCCCCTCACGCTCTGTCGGTAGGAGTCGCGTAGCTTGGAAGAAGGGTGGCAGGTCGGTGTAGCCTAGCTTTGCGTAAATGCCATGACCACGGATGTTGCGGCTGGTCGTCAGCGTCGATATGCGGATGCTCAGCTCTCTGTAAATCTCGTGGCTGCGCACCATGAGGCGCCGAGCGTATCCCTTCCCCCACATATCCGGATCTGTGCAGACACCTTGGATTCCTCCCACAGTCTCCTCACCGGTCGTCAAGCGGACACGCATCTTGAGGGGAACAACCTGCGAGACGACCTTGCCTCCCTCCACGGCGTAGATGGCGAAGCCGTCGAGAACCCGGGGATCTCTCTGGAGGCGGTGCTTGACGTACTTCGGCGTGATGGGCCAGTTGAAGGCAACCATTCCGAGCCTGTAGACCTCATAAGGGTCCACCTCATCGTAACTCAGAATTCTCATGACCGCCTGTGAAACGCTCGGGCTGCTTTAATGGGCTTGGCTGGTGAGGGACTCCGGAAGCCATAAGCAGACCTGAGCCATGACCTTCGGCAGGATGACCCTGTGACCCTCGACCTGTTCTACCTCCTAGGTCTTACAGCCTTCATCTCCCTGACAGGCGTCATGATGCCGGGACCGGTCTTCGCCGCGGCCGTTGCCAAGGGCTACGAGGACCGGAAGGCCGGCGTCTGGATCGCCTTGGGCCATGGGGTGGTGGAGTTCCCTTTGATGGCTATACTCTTTGCTGGCTTCGCCTACCTCATCGATGTGCCCCAGGTGACCCTCATCTTCGGACTGGCTGGAGGGGTCGTGCTGATATATCTGGGGGCCAACACCATCCTCCGGCAAAGGGAGGCCCTCGGGAATGAGGCGATGCCCCACCACCCCTTTCTCCTGGGAATCCTGACAACGGCCTCCAATCCCTATTTTATCCTCTGGTGGCTCACCATCGGCCTGGCCCTCATGCTGCTGGTGTACCCCTTCGCTCTCGTGGGAATGGTGGCCTTCGCTATCGTCCACTGGAGCTGCGACCTGGGATGGAATGGTTTCGTGTCCGCCACGGTGCACAAGACCAGGCGGTTTTGGAGCCCGGGAGTCAGGAGGACCGTATCCGTGGTCCTTGGGTCCTTCCTCATCGCCACCGGCGCCTTCTTCATGATCACGGCTGGCCTCTGAGGGTGGTTCACCTCTCAGCCGCCTGCCCTGGGTGGAAGATGGTCGACCCAGAAGGAAGCGCGGGGCTTTCTCCCAACTCCTCAGCAAGCAGTTTCACCCCCCGCTCCAGGGACACGGCCGGGGAGTAACCAAGAGACTCGAGTTTTGAAATGTCCGCCACCAGGCGATACGTGTCCTCGGTGACGTTCTCGATCTCCATCAGCTCAACCTTTCGACCCGTGATGTCCCCCTCCACGTGGGCGAGCTCCCTCATCGACGTCTCCTCCCCTGAACCGATATTGTACGCCTCGCCCACCTCACCCCTCTCCGCGAGTATGATACGGCCTCTGACCACATCGTCCACGTTGACGAAGTCCCTGGTCTTCCTATCTGGATCGCCCACGACCTGAATGGGCGCCCCATCGAGGTGCCATCGAAGGTAGCGTGACACTTCGACGAGGGCCAGGTCCGGGTGCTCGCCGGGGCCGTAGACGCAGAAGGGCCTGGCGATTAGGGTCCGGAGGCCAAAGGTGTTTAGGAAGGTCCTGCAGTACCTCTCCGCGGCCAGCTTCGAGGTGCCGTAGGGCATGAAGGGGACCAACGGATGCTCTTCTCCAATGAGAAAGCCGTGCGGGACCCCGTACACGGAAGCCGACGAGACGTACACAAATCGCCTCACATCGCCCTCCAGGGCCGCTTCCAGGAGGTTGAAGGTCCCCGAGACGTTGGCCTCGAAGTCGAGACGAGGATTCTCCACCGATAGACTGCCATTGGCGTTGCCGGCCAAGTGTAAGACGAGGTCGCAGCCGCTCACCGCCTCGGCGGCATCCTGCGGGTTCAGGAATCCCCCATGAGGAATTCGGCCCTCCCGGGGACCGACTTCTTTGAGCCGCTTGAGAGGTTGTCAAGGATTCTGACTTCGAAGTTCGCCGTGAGAAGAGCCCTGACGAGGTGACTGCCGATGAAGCCCCCTCCCCCTGTGACCAGAGCCGTCCCGTCCTCGCGTGACACGACACACCCAACTCCCCACGGACAATAAGACCTGCGAGGCGTCGAGGGCGCTGGTCGGACAGCCAGCGGTCTGGAGGCCCTTAGTGACGCCGGTGATAATCTCCTCTGATAACTGTATCCAACTCTCTAAGTGAACTCCGGATCGTGTTTCAATAGTCAGGAGGACGAGAGGAGCCTTCAGCCTGTGGCAGGGTGGCGACATGCTGTCGCGAATGTGGATCAGGCCCAATTTCGGGGCTGCGTTAGCTCAGGGTGGAATAGCCGCGGTCCTCGCCATCTTTCTGGCCTTGCCACTTGCTTGGGAGCTCACTGCCCAGCTGACCCATGGCATCCTCACCCTGGGTGGGGTCCCCTCGGTCCTGGTCCTCGCTCCCAACAGCCCCATGCTCTACGTCAAGAATTCGAACGGGGACATCACCGCCTTCTCCATCCTGGTTGAGTGTTCAGGCCTTGTGACGGTGGCGATCTTCGGATTCCTGCTGGCAGCCACCATGGGTCTCCTTCAGGGCCCCTTCTGGTTCAAGGCTGCCTGGGCCACCGTTGGAGCAGGCGTCGGCGTGTTCTGGAACATCAATCGCCTCGTCCTCTCAGCTTCTGCAGCCCACTACGCAGGCATGGATGCCTTCGGGATGGTCCACTTCATCTTTTCACCCATGGTCGACTTCCTCTGGATGATAGTCGTTTGGTCCGTGGGCATGTCTCTCATGAGCCGCTGGGCACCGGAGGTGACTCCCGCGTGATGCAGTACTTCCTCCTGCCGATCGTAGCGGTCATGCTGGTTTACATGGCCCGCCACTACGTCCTCTCATACTTGGCCCTCTTCCGTGCCCCGCGGGAGAAGAGCTACCAGGAGGTCGCCGGGCTTTACCGACCCCTCGTCTCGATCCTCATACCCTGCCACAATGAGGAGATGGTGATTGGCCACCTGCTGGACCGGCTGGTGGCCACCACCTACCCCAAGGAGAAGCTGGAGATCGTCCCCATCGACGACGCCTCGACGGACAGGACCGGGGACATTATCGAGGAGTACGCCGCAGAGCACCCCAACATCCGGCCCCTGCACAGGCCCGTGGGAGGGAACGGGAAGTCCGCTGCCCTCAACGACGCTTTCCGGAGGTCGCAGGGTGAGATCATCCTGACCTTTGACGCCGACTACATGCCCCAGCGAGACATCGTGGAGAAGCTCGTGGCCCCCTTCCTGGACCCCGAGGTCGGAGGTGTCCAGGGCCGCGTGACCGTCTACAACGAGGACGAGAGCTTCGTATCCAAACTCGTCACCCTGGAGAGGATCGGTGGCTACCGGGTGGACCAGGTGGCCCGTGACCACTTCGGACTGATTCCCCAGTACGGCGGCACCGTGGGCGGCTTCCGGCGCGAGCTGCTGGAGGCTTTCGGTGGCTGGGACGAAAGCGTGCTGGCGGAAGACACGGACCTGACGGCGAAGGCGGTCCTGGAAGGCTACCGAGTCCGCTATGTCCTGGAGGCAGAGTCCTATGAGGAAGCCGTAACGACCTGGCGGGCGTATTGGAAGCAGCGCCACAGGTGGGCCAAGGGCCACATGCAATGCGCCTTTCGCTACAGCGGCGCCGTCCTCCGAACGCCCAGGCTCTCTCGCCTTCAGAAGCTGGACATGATTCTTTTCCTGTGGCTCTACTTCTCGCCCATCCTCCTGTTCGCGGGCTGGATTCTGGGCATAGCCGCCTTCCTCACGGAGTCCCCGCCCATTCTCCCCTTCTACTTCGGCACCCTGGCCGTCTTCACATACAGCGCCGTGGGCAACTTTGCCCCCTTCTTCGAGGTGGGCCTGGGTGTCTACATGGACAAGAGGAAGAGCTTCCTGTGGATGCTCCCGGGCCTCCTGGTGGCCTTCTTCATCAATGTCCTAGTGTGCACCCTGGCGTTCCTGCAGCTCATGGTGAGGCGGAACGGGAAGCACGAGTGGAACCACACTGCACACAACGGCAACGGCGTTCACGCTGTCGGCGCGACGGGGGGTAGGTAGATGGCCGTGTCGCTACCCTGGCTCCTCCTCCTCGGCCTCTCCCTCCCCGCGGTCCTCATGATCCCGCTGATTCTGGAGCACACCAGGGTTCACGATCGGGGCCCCAGGGTGGTGCCCACAACGACCCTAGACCTGGAGAAGAGGCGGGTGCGGACATCTAGGCGCCAAGCCAGGATAACGGACCCCAAGGCCCGACCGGGAGTCACAAGGCTGGGCGTCGACCTGGAGATCCTCGAGGAGTCGGAGATGGATGGCAACGTCGTCACCCGAGGACATCTGACGCTGGCGGAAGGCTCCGTCCTGAGAGGAAGCGGGAAGGCTCAGAAAGGCGTGCTCCTCGCCGAGCGGGCGAAGGCCTACGGCAACATCATCTCCGGCGGCGAGGTGGAGATGGACAAGTTCAGCTACGTCCAGGGCATCGTGTACGCCGCTGGGAAGGTCACCCTGAAGCCCGGGGCCATCGTGCGGGGTATATTCACCGAGGGCCGCGTGGACATCTACCCCGGGGCCGAGATCCTGGAGGACGTCATCGCCACTGATGGAGTCCACCTGGTGGTCCCTGTCGGAGAGTCCCGAGCCATCGAAGAGCTGGAGGTCCTGAACGCCCTGCTCTCACCCGAGGAGTTCATGGAGGGGGATGAGTGAGGATTTGGCCAGTGTATCTATTGGTCTCGGTCCTCCTTATCCCTGGAGCCCTCGCAGAACCCGAATGGCTTCAGTTGGACGATCCACCCGATGAGAATGCTGGCGACGCCCCAGACCCTGTAGATATGGTGGACCTGTTCTACGCCACCAACACGACCCACCTCTTCCTCAGGGAGGACCTGGTGTCTTCCCCTGAGATCAACTCATATACCTACGTAGTCTACATCACCATTGGAGTCGGTTCTGCAGAACAAGATTACCGCTTCGTGCATGCCCTGTCCGGTAGCTATCTTGAGCTTTGGGATGGGACCGACTGGATATTCGTCGAAGACATCACGGTTGCAGAAGACGATTTCAATCACAGTCTGATCTTCCAGGTTCCGGTGGACTTCATAGGTGGGCTTGGCGATTCCCATGTGACAGTGCGGTTCGAGAACTACCAGGGTGCTGACTCTTTCCAGCGCAGGCAGGATCGGGCTCCAGACAAGAAGGATTACAAAATCCGGAAGAAGGCCATCCCTAACATCCCCGTCTTGGCTCTCCCGGTGTTCGTGGGAGGCCTGTTGGCAGGTGTCTACTTGCTGCGGAGGAAGTTTACCCTCCCGTGATTCCCGGGACTGCTGGGTTGTTGTCGATTCTCCAAGTCCACGGAGGCCCTGACTGTCACCATCCCCACCACGACCACCCGGCGAAATGACAGCTACTGATGGCACCGCACGGATGGAAGCGCAGGGGGTGGCGAGCAAAGCCTGCCGCTGTGGTCCAGTGGCTGACTGACGACTCCATTCCTGTCAAGCTTCAGAAAGCATCCTCGAGGATTTGCAGCGCGGAGTGGACATCTCCGCGGTCAATGCCACGATGGGTGACACACCTGACTCTGGTTCTCCCCTTGGTAGTGACCCTGAGGCCCTTCTTCTCCAGAGTGGAGGCGAATTCGGAGGAAGACACGCCGAGCGGCGCCACGTCAAAGATGACTATGTTGGTCTGAACGCTCTTGAGGTCTATGTCCACAGCTCCAATGCGGTCAATACCCTCGGCAAGGAGTCGGGCGTTTTCGTGGTCCTCCGCCAGCCGGGGAATCATCGTCTCCAGGGCCACCAGACCGGCTGCGGCGAGGACGCCTGCCTGCCTCATGCCGCCTCCCAAGACCTTCCGGGCGCGCCGGGCCTCCCCGATGAAGTCGGTGGACCCGACCACGACGGATCCTGCTGGACAGCTGAGACCCTTCGAGAGGCAGAAGGTGACGGAGTCCGCCTCCTCCACCAAGGTCGAAGCAGGGACTCCCAGGCCGACGGCGGCGTTGAAGATGCGGGCGCCGTCGACGTGGAGCTTAAGTCCTCTCTCCCGCGCGACCTGGGCCACGTCCCTCATCTGAGTGGCGTCGACGATGGTGCCGCCCGCGGCGTTGTGAGTGTTCTCCAGACAGACGATGCTCGTCCGCGGGAAGTGAACGTCTGGGGGCCGGAGGGCCTCCTCTACCTGTTTGCTCGTCAGCACCCCGTGTTGACCAGGAATCGGTCTTGGGATTAGCCCCGCTATCCGCGAGATTCCTGCACTCTCGTTGTTCAGAATGTGAGAGGCCTCCTCGACGATGACCTCCTCGCCTGCCCTTGTCTGCGCCATCAAGCACACGAGGTTGCCCTGGGTCCCGCTGGTCACCAGGAGGCCGTCCTCCTTTCCCAGCAGTTCCGCGGCCTTCTCCTGCAGGCGATTCACCGTCGGATCCTCTCGGAAGACATCGTCGCCCAGCTCCGCCTTGGCCATTGCCTCCCGCATCTCGTCCGTCGGCAAGGTCACTGTGTCGCTCCTGAGGTCGATGAAGCTCACCTTGGCACCGGCGTCTACAGCATTTCCCCGATACTTAATCGTGCGCCGAGGAAGTCTCTAAGGGCTGATACTCACGGAAAAAAGACTAAGACCTCACGATCGATGACGAGAGGAAGCTGGGGAGTATCATGTCCTCAGAATGCGGTTCTCTCCGTATCGTGTCTCTGATTTTAGCCACATTGATGGTGGTGACGACCTTCCTTGGCGTTCTGTCCCCCGTGGCGGCGGAACCACAGCCAGCTCTGAAGCGTGGCGAGCTCGGCACGGGCTTCGATGTCCTGCTCCGCAGTTCCTCACCGGAGGAGCGTGCCGCTCTTAGCCGGGCGGGCGTGGAGCCAGTTGTGGACTATGGCGGTTTCGTTTTGGCTTCCGTGCCTCCCTCCACCGCGCTGACTCTTCAGGCCAGGAATCTGGTCGTTCGCCTGCTTGTCGACAGGACGACCATCTCCTTGGGCGGAGTTACCTTCGATACTGCGGCGGGCGAACCAGAGATCGCTCCGAACCTGCACATCGACTCCTATGAAGTGGGTGAGCCGGGGCTTCACATCGTACAGTTCGTAGGGCCCGTCAAGGCCGAGTGGGTCGAAGCCCTCGAAGCCCAGGGTGTCCGTTTCTACAACTACATCCCCAACTTTGCTTTCATCGTGGAGATGGATCCCTCCACCGTTCGAGCGACTGGCATGGCTCCCTTCATCCAGTGGGTTGGGATCTACCATCCCGCCTATCGAATAAGCCGGCTGGTGTACCAGGAATTCGGCAGCGTAGCATCTCTTGATGTGCAGGTGCCCAAGCACCGAGACGTGGCCCTAGGGCCGTCCCGTTTGAGCTTCCCCGGCTTCACAGCCCTGCCTGACTCGGGGCAGCCCCTCTCCGGCGGGTTCCCGTCGATCTCCTCTGCAGGATCTAGGGACTTCACCGTACTGGTCCAGGCGTCGGCACCCCCGCGGACCTGGGAGGCCCTCGAGGGAATGGTCATCCTCCACTACCAGACCATGACTGTCGGCGGCCTCAAGCTGGTTCGGTTCTCCACAGATGCGGCCAACCTCCCCGAGCTGGCCAACCTGCCTGGGGTGTACTGGATCGAGCCCTTCCTGCGACCTGAGCTGGTGGACGAGGTGGCGGGACAGATCGCGGCGGGCCACTACTCCCCCATCACCCCTGGTTACATTGACTGGCTCGCCTCCTTAGGACTGTCTGGCCAGAACGTCACCGTGGCGGTGGCGGACACCGGAGTGGACACCGGCGCGGACGACCCCGGAGTGGGTGGAGACATGCACCCAGAGCTCGACAACAGGACCGTGGCACACATCCCTTACGGCAGCCTCATCTCGGCCGAGGACAGGGTGGGCCACGGCACACACGTTGCAGGCATAATCGCGGGCGACAACGCTACGGGCCTGACGGACGGTGACGGCTTCTCCTACGGCCTCGGCATGGCCCCCGAGGCCCTCATAGTGAACCAGCGGATCTTCGATGACTCCGGCTTCTGGGTCTTCCCAGACTATTACCAGATGGGCCGTGATGCCGTTGGCAATGGTACCATAATCCACAGCAACAGCTGGCGGATCTTCACCCTGGGCGATTATATCGCTGACGACGCGATCTTCGACGAGCTGGTTAGGGACGCCGACAACGTCGCGGGTGGAGATCAACCCATCATCTTCGAGTTCTCTGCCGCCAACGATGGTCCTGGCCCTTCGACCACGGGAAGCCCTGCCAACGCGAAGAACGTCATCGCTACGGGCGCATCCCTGAACTACAGGCCAACGGTTCCAATAATGGGGCAGTGGCCCGCTGACAACATCGACGCCATGGTTGGGTTCAGCAGCCGAGGTCCGACTACCGACGGGCGAATCAAGCCCGAGATCGTTGCCCCGGGAACGTGGATCGCCTCACTGCTCTCCAGCCAATCCTCACCCGGCTGGTGCTGGCAGAACATCGACTCGTACCACGAGTACTGCGGCGGGACAAGCATGTCGGGTCCAATCGTCTCCGGGAGTGCGGCCCTCTTCGTGGAGTACTACAGGAACGTCTTCGCCGTCGACCCGAGTCCGGCCCTGACTAAAGCGGCCCTAGTAAACGGTGCCGTGGACATGCCGCCGGTGGCTAGTCCAAGTCTTGGATCCGATTCCACAGGTCCTATCCCCAACTTCGACGAAGGCTGGGGGCGCGTGAACCTGGAGAACCTCCTGAACTTCACCGGTGCTGTCTTCTACGAGGACCAGCAGCAGGCCCTAGACACGGGCACCACCTTCACCTACTCCATTCCTGTCGCCAGGATGGACAAGCCCTTCAAGGTCTCCCTGGCGTGGACCGATGTACCTGGGATGCCGGGCAGCTCGCCCGTGCTTGTGAATGACCTGGACCTTGTGGTGACGGCGCCAGACGGGACCACCTACTACGGCAACCACTTCAGCAACGGGTGGAGCGTGCCTGGTGGCTCGGGAGACCCGCTGAACAACCTGGAGAACGTCTACATCCCAACCTCCGAGCTACGGCTTGGGGTCTACACAGTCAATGTCACCGCCGTTAATGTTCCCGGTAGTCCCACCCAGGACTACGCCATTGTGATTTCCCATGGGGGCAGTCCAACCTCGGACGGGGACGTGTCGTGGAGCAAGCCGCTCTACAGGTCCAGCGCCTCAGCGGACATCTTCCTGGCAGACATCGACCTCGACCTGGACAACCTCACCCAAGACAGCGCCCTGGTAACCGCGGTCAGCAGTCTGACAGACAGTGAGAGCGTGACCCTCCTAGAGGTCGGTACCGACTCCGGCGTCTTCAGCGGTACCATCCAGCTAACCCTGACCCCATCCGCACCGGACGACGGTAACCTCACCGTGGTGAACGGCGGGACCATAAACGTCACCTACGTCGACGCCAGCCCGCCAGCCACGGTGAACGACACCGCAACCATCGACGACGATCCCCCATTAGTGTCAAATGTGCAGGCGACGGACATAACCCACAACTCCGCCCGCATCACCTGGCTCACAGATGAGAGTGCCACGAGCGTCGTCCGCTACAACACCACGACGCCGCCCGATCTCGTGACCATTGATGGGTTCACGTCGTCCCATAGCGTGAACCTTACGATGCTGCAGCCCAACACGACCTACTTCTTCGAGGTCGAGTCCACGGACACAGCCGGCAACACGGCGGTGGACGACAACGCCTCTTCGTACTACAGCTTCACGACGCTGGACGTACCACCGATACTCTTGGTGGATGACGACTTCGGGAACTCCTACGAAAGCTACTACGTGAGTGCCCTGAGCGCCCTTGCCCAACCCTTCGATTACTGGGAGGTGGCTGCCCAGGGGAACCCCGTCCTGGCAGACCTTCAAGGCTTCGACCTACTCATCTGGCACACGCCCTCAAACGGGTTTAACCCGTCGGCTCAGGCCGAGGTCGCCCAGTTCCTTGATGCGGGAGGACGCCTCATCCTCTCGGGCCAGGACATCGGCTTCTACTGGTCCGGAAGCAGCTTCTACTCCGACTACCTCCACGCGATCTACGTTAGCGACAATGCTCCCACCGACAACGTGATCGGTGTGTCGAGCGATCCCATCGGCGATGGCCTAAACATCCTCATCAACGGAGGTGACGGGGCCAACAACAACATATGGCCCAGCGTAGTGGACCCCATCTCACCCGCCGTTACCAGCGCCCAGTACGCATCGGGCCCATCTTCCCAGTCGGCCATACTGCGGGTGGAGGACGGCGCCTACGCAATCGCCTACCTGGCCTTCAACTACGAGGGCGTCAGCACCGCTGCCGACCGGGAGCTGCTGATGGATAGGCTTCTGGAATGGATCATGCCTCCCGAGTTCGGCGCGAGCATCACACCATCGAGCGTGACTGGGGTCGCCGTTCCCGGTGGGACGGCGGAGTATAGCCTGGAGGTCAGGAACCGTGGCGCCTTCCTGGCAGAAGACACCTTCAACGTTGCGGGAGTCGGCGTCCCCTATGGGTGGACGAGGACCTTCTACCACGCGGACGGCGTGACCCCCCTGAATGACACAAACAACGACACCTTCGTGGACACGGGACCCATCCCGTCGGGGGCGTCTCTAGACATCATCGTCCGCGTCGACGTAGATGCGGGAGCGACTGCCGGTCAGGCCGACCTCCTCACCTTGAACATCACGTCCGTGGGGGACCCGAGCGCCGTTGCCCAGGCTTCAATAACGACCCTGGTCCCCTTGCCAGGTGTCGCCGCGGGTCCAGACGTCTACAGCAGCAGCGAACCGGGAGCCTCCGTGAGCTTCAACGTCAACATAACCAACACGGGGGGACTGGAGGACTTGTTCCAGGTCACCGGCACCTCAACAATGGGCTGGACAGTCACCCTGCTGGACTCCGACGGGGTCACGCCGTTGACAGATACCGATAGCGACGGCACTCCCGACACTGGATTGGTGCCAGGACTGCAGGATAGCCCCATCGTAGTGAGGGTGGAAGTGCCATCGGACGCCCCCCTAGACACTTTGGATACACTGATCGTGAGGGCCGTTTCCGCGGCCGACCCGGGGGAGGATGATACGGCCTTGCTGAGACTGGAGGTGTTGCCGCTACCCTCACCAGAGTGGCCGCAGTTCCACCACGACCGGGAGAGGAGCGGCGTGGCTCCCGTGCCCTTCGAGATGCCGCTGACTCAGCGTTGGGTCGCGGGCGTCGGAGGCCTACCGATCCGCTGGAGTGGACCCATCATCTATGATCATATGGTCTACTTCGCGGAGCAGGAGGGAGTCCTCAACGCCGTCGATGTCGGCACCGGCGAGGTGAAGTGGCAGCGCACGTTGGGCGACATCGGAAACATCGCTGGAACACCCGCTGCTGCCGACGGTAGTGTTTACGTCACCTTCGTGACCAGCGGGAACACCAGGATCTCGTTGTTCTCCCTCGACGCGGCAACAGGCACCACCAACTGGCAAACCGACTCCTTCACAGGCTTCGCCCCGGCGACCTTCTCGACCCCCGCAGTGGCGGTGGGGCACGTCTACTGGTCCGACTACGTCGGGACGATCTTAGCCAGCGACGTCACCACTGGCGTGGTCCAGTGGTCCTACTCCATGGGGTCGAGCACCCTTCAGGGACCAACCTACGCCGCGGGCATGGTTTTCGCCGCGGACACCTCCGGCCGAATCGTGGCCCTGGACGCCTTCGATGGGACGCCCATCTGGACGACGACCGTAGCGGCCATCGTCACCTCAGCACCCACGGTGGTCGATGGGGTCCTCTACGTCGGTGATTACGGCGGTTCCCTCTACGCCTTCGAGGCCCTCACGGGAGCGCCCATCTGGACCTCCAGCGGACTGGGCGCCTTGATTGACGTCTCCTCCCCCGCGGTGGCCGACGGGATGGTCTTCGTCGGGACCTTCGACTTCGCCGTAGCCAACGGCTGGATTCACGCCCTCCACGCCACCAACGGCACGCCGGCCTGGTCCAACTTCCTGAGCGGAGCGGCCGTGGGTAGCTCGGTGGGCTACAACAACGGATCCGTGTTCCTTACAGCCTGGGACGGTAATCTGCGGGTCTGGGATGCCCTTACCGGGGCCACCCTCCAGACAATCCTGCTGTCTAGCGCCGGTAGCACATCCTCCGTCGCCCTGGGAGACGGATACCTGGTGGTCGGTGACGAGGCCGGGAAGGTTACCGGCTTCAGCTTCGTCGGAGCCGGCGTCCCCGACAGGGTGGATACGTCCCCCGACTCGGCCGACGTCGTCGTGGGCGGCGCGACCCAGTTCGACGCCGTGGGCTTCGACGCGTACAACAACTCCGTCGGAGGTACCTTCACGTGGACCTCCATGAATGGCCTGGGGACCGTCATCCCGCTCACGTCCTCCGGGGACGAGATCATCTACTTGGCTGGTCCCACGGCCGGTACGGACAGCCTCGAGGTGCGCCTCTCTACCTTCGTGGACAACGTGACGGTGAACGTCATGCCGGGTCCTCCCGAGCAGGTGACCATTGCCCCCGGAGTCGTCGACGTTGAGGCTGGCGATACCCTCCAGTTCACCGCCACGACTCAGGACCAGTTCGGGAACCCTGTCAACGGTGGTTCTTTCGACTGGATTGCGACCGGTGGCATAGGGACCATCGACGCCACGGGCCTCTTCACAGCCTCGACCATCACCGGGACCGGGACGGTGAGAGTGGCCTTGGACGACATGAATGCCACTGCCGTCGTCAGGATAGTCCCCGGCCCCGTGGACGAGATCACGGTGAGCCCGAGCACGCTGGAGGTGTTGACCGGCGGAAGTGCCGACCTGATAGCCGTGGCGAAGGATCAGCACGGGAACCAGATAGCAGATGCCACCTTCGACTGGACGACCACTATCGGAACCATCGAGGCCACCGAAGCGGGCTGGTCTGCCACCTTCACGGCGGGGAGCGAGACTGGGACTGGCACCATCAGCGTGACATATGGGGGCGTGAGCGCCAACGTGGATGTGATCGTCAAGACCCAGGCGCTGCCCATCACGGACCAGGTGACGCAGCCCCTGACCCTTGCCCTCATAGCGGCTGTAGCCGCCCTGGCAGGCCTCTCTGCCTATCTCTACCTCCGGTACGTTAGGCCGAGGCGCCCGTCGGGCGAGGGGCCTGAGAAAGTGCCTGAGGAAGAGGACTGGCTCTGAGACGAGGTGCCCGCTGAATCCGCTAAGGTTATATCGGCTGTACAAGATTCCAGAACGGGTGAAGCTAGACGATCCCTAGCATGCCTAAGCCAGGCGACATCCCTAGGGAGCCTCCCCTGCCCGAGCCCGCAGATGTCCCCGAGACGCCCTCCCCGTTATGGTTCTGGGTCAAGGAAGATCTGGAAACCATGAAGAAGGACATTGGTAGCCTCAAGAAGAGGATGAAGGGGCTGGAGCGCAAGGTATCCTCATTGGAGCAGATGCTCGAGCAAAAGTAAGGGGCGCTGGGAGCGCGAGGTCCGACACAGGACTGCCACTCTGAGGTCAGCAGCCGCGGTGGGCGAGTATGCCGAACATGGGCCACGACGCCAAACCTTGACGAGATCCAAGTAACGTAGGAGACCCTCACGTCTGACAGGTGGGACAGAGGAAGACGTACCCGCCCCCGTGGCTGAGCTTCTCTATTGGAGTCTCACACTCGGGACATCGCCGCCCCTTCATGTTCGCCCCCATGGCCGGCGTGTAGCCGCCCTTGTTTCCATACAGGTCGACGAACTGCTCCTTTCCCTTCAGTCTGACTCGCTCGCGAAGCACGATGCCGATGGACTCGTAGAGGGCTCGCCTCTCCGCTTCACTGAGTCCCACCGCCTTCCGTCTCGGGTGAAGCTTGGCTCGGTACAGGATGTCCTGAAAGGCGCTGTTGCTCACCCCGACGATGACTGCGTCCTTCCCTACCAAGACCGACTTTAGCATCCTGTTCTCGTCCCAGATGAGGCGTGAGAAGCGGTCGAAGGTGAACTCTTCGTCTATGGGGGACGCCACTTCCGGATTGAAGTCCCGCCTGTAGATGTAGGAACGGTCCAGGTCCTCGTCCCTCAGGGCGTGGATGAGGCCCATTGTGACCCTCACTGTCAACGCCGACCCGTCACCGAAGCCTAGGTTGAGATGGTACTTTCTCGGAATAGTGTCCCCGGCATCATGGTATAGGATTCTGCCGCCATACTCCGGGGCGAGGATGAGGTTCATCCCGTTGCTGAGCTGAACGCGAATTCCGTTGCCCCGAGACACGACGGACTCGATCGTGCAGCCAATAAGCGGGGCGAAGGACTTCGTGTCCCTGTCCATCATGCCGATACGCTGGAGCTTCTCGATATCGCCCAGCTGATACGCCTGGACACGCTTGCCACGAAGCGCCTCGTTCATCTGTTCTGCGAGGATCTTAGCTTCCGGGAGCTCGATGCTGGTCATCCTGCCTCCAACCGAATGAACCAGCTGGCGACCTGCCTGAAATAGGTTATCTACATAGACAATAGAGAGGGCGTGAGGTTACAGCCCCCCAGGAACATCGCTGCCTCTTGCCCGACATACGGCCGCCTACGAGAGGGCAGCCTTTAGCGCGGCAGCCGCCGTGAATATAAGGGCGACAACGCCACCGTACGTGGCCGTGAATATCATAGACGTGTTCAGGGCCGTCTGACCCGTCAGGAACATGTCCGTCGCCGGTATGGCCCACGCCGAGAGGGCCACGAGGGCAGCCAGCATGGCCAGGGGACCGCCCATTATCCTCGACAGGCTCGCCCGCCGGGCCAGCAGGGCTCTCCTCTCCCGGATGGCGGCCAGCACCTCCTTCACGTCGGAGCTCAGGGCAGGCCGGGTCTCCTGGTAGGGGACCTCGCGTTGGACCTGACCGCCGCCACCACCGGCCTCCTCCTCGACCAGGATGGCGTCCAGAAGCTCGTCCAGCTCCTTCTCCAAGTAGTCCTCAGAGCCGCCCTCGGCCTCGACCACCTCGGGGTAGGCGGCCCCCATGAACTCCTCTTCCATGCGGGTCTCCAGCTCATCGCTCCACCTGATAACGGACCACCCTAGGCGGTTGTTCAGAACCCCCAGGGTCCGTTCCTCCAGGCTGCTGATGGCGTGGTCGATCTTCAGCCGCAGCATGAAGAGGCCAGCGGCAGCGATGGCTAGTAGGGCCCCCATTCCCTGGATGACGGTGCTATAGGTCGCTAGGGAGATCTCGGGGGAGTACTCGTAGCCGAGGGAGGGGGACATGATGAAGGAGCCCACGGCGATGGCTAGGAAGATACCCCAGAACACGCCGTTCAGGACCTTGGGAGAAATCCTACCAGGGGGCATGCGTGCACTCCTCTTCTAAGCGTCTTTGGAACCTGATAATCTGCAGTAATAAAAGTTCGGCCTCTATTCTCTTCGTCGATAACACTCAATCCTCCTCCTTCAAACCCCTGCCCATCAGCGCGAAGCTGGAGAGGAGGGACTCCAGCTGGATGCGGTCGTTGCTGCCCTGGATTAGCCTGAAATCAGCGTCGCCGATGCGGTCCACCATCCCCACCTTCAACTCATCGGGGACGCTGAGGTCGTACACGGCGCGGTAGATCTCCCTCAGGAGGTCCTCCGCCGCCAGGCCGTACTCTATTAGGAGGTCGTCCAGCTGGTTTCGGGCTCCTAGGAAGTCGCCCTTGAGGGCCGTCTCTATCAGCCTGCGTACGTTCTCCGGGCTCGCCGCCCCCGCCGCCCTGTACAGGGAGTCGGAGTCGATGGTTTTGGACAGGGCTGCCGCGACCTGTAGGGAGTTGGTCGCCCTCCGCAGGTCTCCCTGAGCGATGTACGTTAGGGCCTCCATGCCGTCGTCCTTGACCTTCAGTCCCTCGGCCTTCGCTATCCGCTTGACGTACTCCTGCACGTGCTCGGGCTTCAGGGGGCGGAACCGGAAGACCGCGCAACGGCTCTGGATGGGCGGGATGATACGGCTAGAGTAGTTGACGGAGATGATGAAACGGGCCGTGCGAGTGTACATCTCCATCGTCCGTCTGAGGGCTGCCTGGGCGTCGTTGGTCAGGTGGTCGGCCTCGTCCAGGAAGATGATCTTGAACCGACCTGCTCCTATAGGCGCCATCCTGGCCTGGTTTTTGATGGTTGTCCGAATGACGTCGATCCCTCTGGCATCCGAGGCGTTGGTTTCTCCGAAGTTCCCCCGCCAGTCGTCCCCAAAGAGCTCCCGGGCCAGGGCAATGGCGCATGTGGTCTTTCCTGTCCCAGCCGGTCCAGCGAAGAGGAGGTGGGGCAGGTTTCCGGTCTTCACGTAGGCCTTGAGGCGGGCCACGACCTGATCCTGGTTGACAACCTCCCCCAGGTCTTTGGGTCGGTACTTCTCTACCCAGACCTCTTCCATCCTGGCGCCAGTCGAAGATGGATGGGCGGGTTATAACACTTTTCGGGAGGGTAGGATGAATGTGAACTGGCCACGCCAGACGGCCCATTCCGACATCGTTTGGCAAGACTTAAGATGTCTTCACCCCGTTGGTTGTCAGGAGGAGATGGACCCGGAGATTCCTCCTGCGTTGATGAAGCTCTTCTATGTCCTGCTGCTCATCGGCGTCGTGGCGGCCGTCGTCCTGGGCGGCCTCTTCCTCTTTTCTGGGAACTGGCCACCGTTGGTCGTCATCGAGAGCGGGAGCATGCAGCACAACAACCAGACCAGCTCCTTCGGGGTCGCAGATATCGGTGACGTCATCATACCGCAGGCCATCTCGTCGCCGCAGGAAGTCATCACCTATGTGGAGGGTAGAGCCACGGGCTACGCGACCTTCGGCGACTACGGCGATGTCCTTCTTTTCCGGAGGCTGACGGACAATCGGCTCATAATACACCGACCGATGTTCCGTCTCCTCTGGAACGACTCCGTGGCAGGCTTCGACATCCCCTCGCTGCTCAACTTGGAGCGGGGGGTGGATTGGGACGCGAGCGCATCCTCCCCTCTCGGCCTCCAATCGCCGGACGAGGTGTTTATCCATAACGCCACCTTCAGGGACCTCTCCATCGAGTTCTTCATGAGCACCTTCACCTCACAGGTCGTCTCCCCGAGGTGCACGCAGGAGAACCCCTGCTACGTCACCATGGGAGATAACAACGCTCCCGAGTACGACAGACCCCTGGTCCGTCACAGCTGGGTCTTAGGGCGAGCCCGGGGGGAGCTTCCCTGGTTGGGCCTGCTCAGGCTCGTCCTCACCGGCACCTACGCCATCGGGGACGGTCGGGTCGCAGGCAATAGTTGGACCTCCCTTGGCGTCCTAGTTCTGTTGCTGATTGGCATTCCAGTGGCGTGGGACATCTTCCGTATCAAGGTGAAGCAGAGGCGGATGCCCTCTGAAGGAGAGGACCAGGGAGGCCTAACTGAAGTCGTCTCTCGATTGGAGGAACGTTGGAGGCGGAGAGGTTCACCAGAGGAACAGGAGAGGGAGGAGGCCGAGGAAGGAACGACTCCGCCTGAGGATTAGGGGCTCGGCGCAGGCGGTCCAGGGCGACTAGGTGGGCACTGTCTCACCGACTATCGCCCCGTCCTCGATCTTAAGGATACGCCTGGCGATCTTCGAAACCCGCTGGTCATGAGTGACGATGAGGACCGTCTTCCCCAGGTCCCTGTTCAACACCTCGAACAGGTCGAGGACCCGCTGGCCGTTCTCCGTGTCCAGCTCTCCCGTAGGCTCATCAGCGAGAACCAGGGCCGGATCGTTGGCCAGGGCGACTGCCACGGCGATGCGCTGCTGCTCACCGCCACTCAGCTCGTCGGGCCTGTGGACCGCCCGATCCTCCATTCCCACCAGCTTCAGGAGGTCTTTCGTCCGCCCGTCCCGATGGGTCGCGGGCTTGCTGGCCAACCGCAGTGGCAGCTCCACGTTCTCCCTGGCCGTCAGTGTGGGAACGAGGTTAAAGAACTGGAAGACGAACCCCACTCGGTCTCGGCGATATCGCACCAGCTCGGCGTCGCTGTAGTCCACGATGTTCGTTCCATCGACCTCTACCCGTCCCGCGGTGGGGCGGTCGATACCCCCGATGAGATTCAGAAGCGTCGTCTTCCCGCACCCGGAGGGGCCTTGGATGGCCACCAACTCCCCGTCTACCATCTGCATGTCCAGGCCGCGGAGGGCTATGACCTCCGACCTGCCCGCCCGATACACCTTGATCAGATCCTTCGTCACTATCTGAGGCAACTCAACCACCTCGGAGCTTCAGCACCCTCGCCACGTTCATGCGAGCCACGCGCCAGGCTATGAGGAGAGCCGTTAGGAGCATGGCAATGGGTGTTATGACCACCAAGAGAACGCCCTCCAGGGGAAGGGCGAAGAGGAATGGCACCAGGGGCTCCTGAGGCCCGAAGGAGATGATGAAGACTTGGAATATGAAGTAGGCAACAACCAGGCCCACCACCGTCCCAATCACCAACCCTACGATCATGATGGAGGAGGCCTCGCCGGTTATTAGGCCGGATGCCTGCCAGCCGCTAGCTCCTCGGGCCCGGATAGCTGCGAACTCCACGTCACGCTCCAGGGTGGCGGCGAAGAGAATGAGGCCCAGCCCCGCTGTCAGGATGGCCACGATGAAGGCGACCTCCATGCTGATGAAGCCGAGGACGGAGCGGTAGAAGGGATCCGAGGTGGCGCGGAGCAGCTCTTCCTCGTAGACTTGGACATAGCTCACACCCATAGCCACGATGACCCCCTTCGCCTCCCGCCAGTCGGCCCCTGGCTGGAGGTCCACGAGGATTTGTCCCTCCCCAAAGAAGCCATCCTCCCTCTCAATGAAGGGCGCTAGGGTCTCGTGGCTCGCATATAGAGCAGACGGGACGGTGTAGGTGTATTCCACGGTGCCCGGAAGGGCACGAACGATGCCCGCCACAGTGACGTTGACGGTGACGTCCTCCGGCCTCCCGGCGGTCTCGTTGTAGTACTCCTGAGTGATGGGGATTCTGTCCCCGACCTCCAGGAAGAGCGAGTCCGCCATCGCCTTGGATGTGAGAACCTGATCCTCCCCCCGGATAGCGTCGGCTGCAGCTTCGGCGGACATCCCATCGAAGTACCAGGATTCCGGCTGAGTCACGGCAAAGAGCGTGTCCGGATCCACTCCGTAGGTCTGCACGCCTCTGCCGTAGACCTCCGCGTAGACCACCCTTACAACAGAGATTCCAGATACCTGGGGCACTGAGCTCAGGTTCTGGAGGAAGGAAGCGTCGTCCAATGGAGCGGTTCGAACGTTGATGTCGGCGCCAATCGATGCTCTGATTGTCCTCTGCTGGTTGGCGACGGTCGAACCCAGGAAGGCGAAGATGAAGAGTCCGAAGGCGAGGCCCAGGGCGATGATGACAGCCACGTTGGATGAGCGCCGGGGATTCCTGGCGAGGTTCTTGTTGATGATGGAGTGCAGGCCCCCGGCGATGGGCTTCCAGAGACGCGCGGCCCAACCGTAGATGCGCCCGGTGCTCCGAGTTAGGAGGCGCGTGGCGCCCACGATGAGGAAGACGGGGGCCAAGGGGAGGAGGACCGTGAAGATGATGCCCACGAGGAAAGAGACGAAGTTATCCGGGTTGAAGCGGACGAACCAGGTCCCAGCGAGCGCGATGATGCCTAGGCTCACCAGGACGATGTCGATTGTGGGTCTGTAATCTATCTTCGTCTCTCCGGGAGCGTAGTACCGAAGGGTCTCCGCCACAGGCAGCTTTGCCGTCCGCTTGGCTGAGCGGTAGCTTGCCAGGAGCATGAAGACCACGCTGAAGGCGGCCACTGTGATGACTGTCCCGACGGAGAGGACGATCACGTCGTAGGCGGGGGCGACCTCTAGGGCAAAGGGGTTAACCACCGTGAGGAGGAGACGGCTCAGGCCAATACCCGCAACGAGGCCGATGGCTGTGGCCAGGATCCCGCTCAGCACCGCCCCCAGGAGCAGCAGGCCCAAGACCTGGCCTCCCCCCGCGCCCCGGGTTTTGAGGACGGCGAGCTCCCGACGCCGCTCAGCATGGCCCAGGTCCACGCCGACTGCACCGAGGTAGAGGCCCAGGAGCAGAACGGGTGCGGAGAGTATCAGGTAGATTACCCGCTGGCTAGTGATCTGGGTTTCGTAGAGGCTCAAAGCGAAGGAGACGTTGTCAGAGACTGAAGCATTGAAGGAGACCAGGGCCTGTTCAAGACCCCGCTCGAACCGCGCCAGCTCGCGCCTCGAACTCTCTATGTCATAGGGGTTGATGAAGCGGCCCCTATCTACCCAAACCTCTGCCGCCAATCTGGCGTAGCCGGGGGATAGAGACAGCTGCTCCCCGATCCACTCCACATCCCGGATATGCATCAGGACCACCCACTCATCGTACCAGAAAACGGGTCCGAAGGGCGCTGCTTCGGACGGCCTAGACATCGTAACCAGGGCCTCAACCGTGAGGTTCAGCTGGTAAGTGACCGGCTCCTCATCGACGGGGTCCCAGGCGAAGTTCACCAGAGTGACGTTCTCTCCGATTCCGATGTCGAGGAAACTGGCTAGTGACTGCGTCAGGGCGACCGTGCCTCTCGGCAACTCCAAGGAGCCCACAACCTCCGCATCCCGCCAAATCCGAGGGAGCTTCTCGGGGTCGACGAAGGTCGTTTCAGCTCCGACCCTAGTGATCTCACCACCGGTCCCCAGATCTCCAACGTAGCCCCGATAGAAGACCGCAGAGTCGACCACGCCAGGATAAACCTGCAGAATCTGCTGAAGGTCACTGGCGCTCCCACGATTGGCCCCCACCGTGAAGTCGCCGTTGACTCCGGCCAGCATTCCCTCCAGCGTGGCCCGCGTTGAGGAGTCGATGGCGATATAGGTCCCAGCAAGGAAGGTGATGGCCAAGACGATCCCTAGGATCGCTGAGAAGGTCCGCCGACGACCTCGGACTATGTCCAGGAGGGCATAGCGGAAGAATGACATATCGTAGCATTCGACTAAAGCGAGTTGGCACTTCTAGTTTTCTGTAGGTTTTGCACCCTCGGCACGGAGTCACGTAGAGAGCGGTCGGCCTTTGGTATCCCTCAGGATTCCTGACGAGTCTCCGACAGCTCTGCAGGTCCCGTCTCTGCCCTCACCTTGTACGCCGAGATCTCCAGCAGACCATCGCCGACACGACCGCCAACGATCTTCCCCACCAGCCTCACGATTACGTTGGCAAAGAAGCCGACGAAGAGACCTATGGCGTAATAGGGAAGCAGGTCCTGGGCGTAGAGGAACTTGACCATGCTGATGCCCAGGATGACGGTCATGAAGCTGGCGAAGGCTCCCCATTGGACCCTGTATCGCCGGACGGCGAACATCAGCAGCCAGCCCAGGGTAATCCCGAGGAGCAGGACTGCGACCTGAACTATGTCCAGGTAATCACCACGAGTCCGTCTCCTCGCTGGCTACAAAAAGCTTGCTCTATCCTTCCCCGAAATGATACTCTTCCCAGTGACGTCACGACGCTGGCTGGGTCGAGTACATTCGCAGGTAAACCTGATAGACCTGCACAAGGCCATACCCATACCAGTCATCGTGAGGCGTCTGCTGGTCCTCCAGGGGTAGGGCCGTGTCCATGAGCATACGCTTGACCTGCTCGACCGTCGCCTCACTCCCCTTCCTGTACTCGGGATTGGCCTCCAGCAGGAGGGCCAGGAGTCCAGACACAAGGGCCGCCGAAACCGACGTTCCCGTCATGACTGTGTAGGAGGAGGTCCTTGACGTCGTCAGAAGGGCCACCCCAGGAACCACGAACTCGGGTTTCCTGTTGGGGTCGGTACGGGAGGGACTTGAAGGGAGGCCGTTCTCCCCCTTCGAGCTGAAGGCCGCGATCTCCATTCTCCGGTTCAAGGCGCCGACGGCGATGACGAGGGGTTCGTCGGCCGGAGTGCCTACATCCCCATCGTCCTCCCGACCGTCGTTCCCCGCTGAAGACACTACGAAGATGCCAGCCTCGACGGCCTCCACCGCTGCCAGGGCGGCCGAGTTGGTCCTGAGGGGAGTGGTCTGAGCGCCCAGGGAGAGGCTAATGATGTCTGCCCCGTCGGAGGTATTCCCGTCCCTGTTGGGGTCCGAGCAGAACCTGATGGCCTTGCCGATGGTGTCCGAACTGCCGGTCCCGTTGGACCTCAGGGCCTTGACAACCATCAGGGAGACACCTGGGGCGATGCCACTCAACCTTCCGCGGGCGGCGATGAGGCCAGCCATAGCTGTGCCGTGACCACCGTCATCGTAGGGATAGGGCTCCCCCTCGACGAAATCTCTCCAAGCCACTAGGGGGATCGAAGCCAGGTCGGGATGTATCAGGTCGATTCCAGAGTCGACAAGGCAGACGGTGACACCACTACCGTCATACCCCCTGGCTCGCAGGCGGTCTGCCTGGACGGACTCGAGGACCCAGGGATCACCCTCTATGGGGACGCCCTCCAGGGGCAGGCTCATCACCCCTGCTGCGGCCAGAGAGATGACGATACAGCTCGCTGCGAAGAGGGCCCCCGCCACAACCAGGACTTGGCGGATGCCAGCCCGCCGCACCTGTCTGACCACTTCCCTGGCTTTCTCCTCCTCGCTCACTTCGGACCCCCCTTCTCGGGCGGCAAGGAGGTCAGCGGCACCTCCTCGCTCACCGGAGACTCCGGCTCGATGTGGGCCGAGGGAACCGGTAGCTTCCAGTCGTGTCGGTCCATCTCCATGACCCTTAGGACCCTAACCTCGGAGGGCTCCTGGACCTCGCCGAGGCTCTTCAGCGCCTCCAAGCGTGGGAGCAGCCCCGTGCCGTTGGCCTTCTGGATCTCCAGACCAGGTCGGCGGTTGACCTCGAGCACCAGGGGTCCCCTGAGGTTGTCGAAGACGATGTCCACCCCCGCGAAGCCCAGTCCTGAGATCCTCTGTGCCTCGGAGGCTATCTCTAGGATGTCCTCCCAGAAGGGCACCTGGAATCCCAGGAGCTTCTTCCCCGTGTCCGGGTGGCGCCGCACCAGCTGCCCCTTCCAGGTGGCGAAGTTGATGGAGCCAGTGGAGATCTCAACGCCGGCACCCACGGCTCCCATGTGCAGGTTGGCCTTGCCACCAGAGCGCCTGGTGGGAAGGCGGAGCATCGCCATCACCGGGTAGCCTAGGAAGCAGATCACACGGACGTCGGGCACTCCCCGTGGGGCGATGGGCTTCAGGGCCGGATGGTTCTCCACGAGGGCCTCGACGAGAGCCTCGTCGGGCCGTCCATCGTTGTAGGCTCCATCGAGGATGTTGGTGAGGTGCTGGATGAGATCCTCGCTCCTCAACCTTCCCTCGCTGGTGACGAAGACGTCCCCCTCCCGGCGGTGGACGACTATGATGCCCTCGCCACCGAATCCTTCGGAGGGCTTGAGCACAAAGCCAGGAGCTCTCATGGCGACATCTATGGCCTCGGCCAGGTCCTCCCGCTTCGATACGAGTAGGTAGTTGTCGGGGACCGGGATGCCGCTGGACAGGAGGAGGGCCTTAGCCTTTGACTTGTTGAGCTCCGTCATGAGTTCCGCAGGGTTGTACTTGTCAAGGTAGTCGGTGTTCCTGCGCCTAATAGTGAGGATTGTCTGCGAGACTCCCCCCTGAAGCATCACGTCCTCCAGCCTCTTCAGGGAACCGAACCTCATCTTCTCCGAGACGCGGATCTTGACCCTCGTCCCCAGGAGCCAGTGGACGATCACAAAGGCGGGCCACGTCAGGGGCTCCCTCACGAGGAGGTTCACCAAGGGCTCCTGGACCATGACGAGGTAGGCAGCCGCAACCAGGACGACTGTCCACAACATCGACTTCGTCGGCGGTCCAAGGCCCACGCGGTCGACGTGCTCCAGGAACCGGTCCGCGAACCAGGCTGTTATCACGACGGGGAACAGGAGGAGGAAGGCGATCTCCGGTTGTCCAAGCTGGGCGGCGAAGGCGGCGAACAGGATTGCCGTCAGGGCCACCATGAAGACCATGATGGCCGCCCGGTGGGCCTGCTGGATCTGCTCACCTTGGAAGGACGCCCTGGTGAGGATCATGATGACCATAACGATGGCGAAGAGGAGCAAACCGAGGAGCAGGCCCGTGTAGAGGAAACTGAGGGCGATGATGACAGGGGCGAAGGTCCCGTAGGCCTTGATGCCTACGACGTTGCGCAGGACGGCGATGATCGTGGCCCCTAGGGCCAACTGCATCAGAATGCTGGCCGAGTTAAGCGCGGGCAGGACCAGGTCGATGTTGAGGTGAAAGTAGTAGCTCAGAGCCGCTAGGGCCGCCATGAAGGTGACGAAGGGCCCGTGCTTTGCCAGTGGAGAAGGCTGCCTCATGTCCTCGCAAACCCATCTGCTTGCGGGGAGGCTCTAAAGGTTTGACGCTCCGATTATCAGCAATGAAGAGAACTAGTCCTCCACAGTCTCCAGCCAGACTGCCAGGGACTCCCTCGCGGCCTCTAGGTCCAGGTCCCGACGCTCACCACTCTCATCCTCGATCTCGAAGCGCTGGATGTTCACGAGGTCGCCCTGGCGGATGCCAGCGATGAAGATTCTAGCCCCTGTCCCGTGAAAGGTGGCTTCGACGAAGGTGGGCTCGAAGACGAGGGTGACCTCCTCCCCCTCCTCGTACATGCGGTACATCCCGGAGGAGTCCACGTAGTTCTTGAGCTTCTCGTACTGGACCGTCAGGGGCTTCATGAGATTGGCAGCTCTGCTGCCCTATATAAAACGCGTGAAGGGAATGTATGTTCGGGGGAGTACAGGGGGCCAACCAGAAGCCCGCGCCTACCTTTAATAGAATCGCGGGGATGGCAAGGTGTGAACTGTGACCGCTGTGGCGTGGAGGCCGTGGCAGCCATCCGCTACAGCGGGGCGCATTTGTGCTCCTCCCACTTCCAGTCCTTTGTGGAGAAGAGGGTCAAGCGCGAGGTTCGTCAGCAGCTGAGCCTCGACGGGAAGACGAGGATCGCCTGCGCCCTGTCCGGCGGGAAGGACAGCAGCGTGGCGACATACTTGATGCACACGATTCTTGGAAGGCGAGGTGATGTCGAGATCGTGGCGGTCACCGTCGACGAGGGCATCCGGCACTACCGGCCTCCTAGCATCGCCTCAGCGAAGAGCATGTGTCGGGAACTCGACCTGGAACACCGCATCATCACCTACAAGGACCTCGTCGGTTGGGAGATGGACGAAGTCGTCAGCACGGACCCGCAATCCATCCCGTGCAGCTACTGCGGCGTCTTCCGGCGCAAGGCCCTGAACGCCCTGGGTAAGATGGCAGACGCCGACTACCTCTCCACCGGCCTGAATCTCGACGATACGGTGCAGTCCTTCCTAATGAACCTCGGTCGCGCCGACCTTGGCAGACTCGCCAGAATGGGTCCCCACGGCAGCGTCCAACCCGGCCTGGTGCCCAGGGTCCAGCCCCTCAGGACGATTCCTGAGAAGGAGGTCTACCTCTACGCCCTGCTAAAGGGAATCCCCTTCGATGAGGGCACCTGTCCCTACGCCGAGAGGGCCCTGAGGACGAGGTACCGCGAGGTTTTGTACGCGCTGGAGGATGGGTCCCCAGGGACGCGTCACGCCTTCCTTAGCACCTACGACTCGCTGAAGCCTAGCCTCCTGGACCAGCATCCCCCCACGGTGGTTGCCGCTTGCCAGAGATGCGGAGAGCCCACGGGCAACGAGGTCTGCCAGTCCTGCAAGCTCGTGGAGCGGTTGGAGTCGATCGCAGTCCGTTCGAGCTAGTAGAAGGAGGGCTCGACGTAGTACTGCTCCTGTAGGACCCTCCGGTAGACGAGGTACTCTGCGACGAAGTACATCACCATCAACAGGATGGCGAAGTAGAGGATGTAGAGAAGCTGCGTGAACTGGATGGCGAAGGAGACCGCCTCCAGGGGAATGGAACCCCCTCCCTCCTGTTCGATGGTCACCAGTAGGGTTATGAATCCCGCATTGAAGAAGAAGTAGACCCAGGCGAACTTAGCCCCCTGGCGAGCACAACCGAAGAGCACCCGGCCCGCAAGACCCTTGGTGTAGAAGGCGGTCAGGAAGGCCATGGCCACCACCCCGGCGCCGATGGATATGATATAACCCTCCAGTGTTTGCATGTCCATCTGAAGCTCCAGGGTGATCATCTCAGGGAGCAGCGTCTGGAAGGCCCGCAAAAACAGGATCGGCAGTAGGATGAAGGGGATGGCCGTCAGGACCCCCGACACGATGGCCTTCCCGGGGTGGTACTTCCGAATCACTTAGCCACCTCCGGGGGGTTCCCAGGGAATGGTGATCTGTCGGGTGAAGGTCAGGTTACCTGGGAGGGTCAACTCAAACTGGAGCGTTAGGTTCTGAGGTCTTGCCATGAGCTCAAGGAAGCTCTCGTCTGTGACGAAGAGGGTGAGGTTGCTGGCTACAGATTGGCCCAGGGGGATGAGCTCGGTGGCGTTCCCGACGAAGCCTCCTGTCTCGTTCAGGATGGTGAAGGCCGCCGAGGCGTTCCCAGGCAGGAAGTCTGCTGTTACTATGGTGTAGGGAAGGCGCCACTCCACCCCGCCCGTGACGTTGGAGAAGGTGCTGTTCTGGAAGTCCAGATTGAAGTCGGAGATGAGGGGCTCCTCCATGGGGATCGACAAGGTCACGGAAGCATCGGCGGAGAGGAGGCCTCTTGTAGTCGTAGCACCCCCTCCAATGGTGAAGCTCACGTTGGCCGGTTCGAAGACGATGTAGCCCGTTGAGATGAGGGGGGCCAGATTGATGGCGATGGAGACGGGCACCAGCCTCGAGCTCCCCATTGGGATGTCGACAGGGTCGCTGGTGGTGTTGGCGACCTCGATGTCCTCCACTTGTGCCAGGACTGAGACCGTGAAGTTCGTTATGTCGTGGGTGATGGCGAAGCCGCCGAAGTAGTAGCCGTTGTTCCTGATGGTGATTGAAGTGTCCATACGCATCACGCCGTTGTCGTAAACGAAGTTCGTGCCCTCAGTGTCGGGAAGCGATATCTCGAGGTTGGGCGGGACGACCATGAATATGGTAGACCCCATGAGAAAGGCGAAAAGGAGGGAGGCTAGGACCGAGACTACTCGTATGACTGCGAGGATGCCTCTTCCTCGAGGTCGCACGGGCGGCTGCTGCAAGCCCTCACTTCCTGATGTCCATCGTTTCCTCGCGAGCGGGGCCCACGGAGACTATCCCCACAGGAATCCCCGTCTGCTTTGTGAGGAAGGCGAGGTACTCCCTCAGGTTCGAAGGCGTCTCGTCATATCCGGCCTTAACAACTTCTCTCCAAGTATCCTCGTTGATATCCTTCCAGCCCTTCAACTCCTCGTAGATAGGCTGACACCGAGCGAAGACGTTCATGTTGGCGGGGAAGTGGAGGAGCTCCTCTCCATCATACTCGTAGGCCACACACACCTTTACGGGGTCCAGTCCTGCCAGGACGTCGAGCTTCGTCACCGCCAGGTAGTCCGGAGAGTTGACCCGAACTGAGAAGCGGACCATGACGGCATCCAGCCATCCCACGCGGCGAGGACGTCCGGTTGTGGTTCCGTACTCGCCCAAAGATCTGTCCCGGAGGTAGCCAGCCTGGTCTTCCGGAAGCTCCGCAGGGAAGGGCCCAGTGCCCACCCTGCTCGTGAAGGCCTTCACGACCCCGATAATCTCGGTGATGTGTCGGAAGCCGATGCCAGAGCCCACGGCTGCAGCGGCTGCGACGACGTTGGAGGACGTGCCGTAGGGGTATATGCCGTGGTCGATGTCCAGGTGGGTTCCCTGCGCCCCCTCGAATAGCACCTTCTTCCCATCGGCCAGGGCCTCCTGGAGGAGGAGGGAGGTGTCCGCGGCGTACTCCCCCAAGGCCTTGCCGTATCTGAGGCAGTCCTTCAGCAGGGCATCGTAGGAGAGGACCTCGTCGCCGCCGTAGCTCTCGATGAGACGCTGCTTCATCGGGACGAGGGTCGAGAGGCGCTCCTTCAGCAAGGCCTGGTCCACCAGGTCACCGAACCGCACGCCTACGCGGGCGGCCTTGTCCTCGTAGCACGGACCGATACCCCGCATGGTGGTGCCAGCCTTCAGGGAACCCTTCAGGGCCTCCTCCAGTCCATCGATCACCCTGTGGTAGGGCATCACCATGTGGGCTCTCTCGCTGACCCTCAGGTTGTCAACGGCGTACCCGCGGTCCTTCAGCTCCTTAACTTCCCGGGTCAAGACCTCAGGGTCGACCACCACGCCGTTGCCGACGATGTTGAGCTTGTCCCGCCGGATGGTGCCGCTGGGGATCAGATGGAAGCGGAACACCTCGTCGCCTACCTTGACGGTGTGCCCTGCGTTGGACCCTCCATTGAAGCGAGCCACGACCTCCGCTCCCTCGGCACAGAAGTCGATGATCTTCCCCTTGCCTTCATCCCCAAACTGGGTTCCAACGACTACGGTCCCCGGCATGGTATCGCCGTAAAAAGGGAGGGCGCTCTTAAACTCAATTGCGGTCCTGAGCTTCGGCCTCTTCCGATCGCGCCGGCACGATCCGTACGCGGGTCGGCTCCTCGACCCTTAGAAGCCTCGAGGCGCTGTCGCAGTACGCCGCTATCTCCAGCATCCCATTCCTGTTGAGGGTCGCCAGGACGCTGCCCTTGGGGGCGTACCCGTAGCTCTTCAGGAGGGGCAGCCTTATCGACCTCCCGTCCACCTCCACCTCCAGGAGGTCGGTGTAACCAGCAAGCTTCGCTACCTCCCGCCCCGGGATGCTTGTTATGATGTTGCCGAAGTGGTCCACCGTGAGGACGTCCCCTTCGAGGCCGTCCCCTCTCCGTCGGTAGCCCGGCTCCTCCAGTTCCACCCAGCCGTAGATCCTCGGACCGAGCTTCTTGGGGTTGAGGCCCCTGGAGAGGTAGGCTGCCAGGGATCCGTACACCTCGACGGCCGAGAAGGCGTTGGAGGGGGTCGAAAGCCACCGTAGCGGGCTCGAGACCTCATACACCTCGTCGAGTCCCAACTCCCTGGCAGCCGGCATCAGTAGCCCGTTGTCTGGTCCCACCAAGATTCCTCTCCGACAACGCACGACGATGTCCCGAGAGCCCGGCGTCCTCACTGTGGGGAAGACGAGTCCCAGGTGGATGCTGTAGGGGTAGTAGGGTGCGGCACTCTTCAGGGCAAAGGCGCCAGCCACGACGTCCTGGGGTCTGATTCGATGGCTTACCGCTATCAGGCAGGCCTTTGGGTTGATGGAGTAGATGATGCCCTGAAGGATACCCTGGTAGTGACTACCTCCGAAGTCGGTGGTTAGGGTGATAGGGTGGTTGACGCCCGTCCTGCGATGAAGCAGCCTGGTGAGCCATCTGCGCACCATCCTCCCTCGTGGCAGTATTGTGCTACGAAATATATAAAATATACGCCAGGTAGCACATGTCTCACCCACCTCTCCCGCCAGAACCCAGGGGTCGACATCTTTTTATAAGCCACTTTGGATTCCAACTTCTCGCCTGACCTGGGTGTGTCCTTCCTGCCTGGTCACTCGAGCGTGAGGGGGTGCCTTGAGGGTAAGAACCAGGGTGTCTGGTCTGGATGACAAGATCGGAGGCGGTATCCCCCAAGGCTTCGTTATCCTGGTCTCAGGCCCGCCTGGTAGCCTGAAATCCAGCTTCGCCTACCGCATCCTCTACTTCGAAGCCCTGGAGCGAAATGCCAACGCCCTGTACGTCTCCATGGAGCAGAGCGTCGGGAGCTTGACGAATCAGGTTATGAGCCTGGGACTGGAGCCCGAGAAGGCGAAGAGCCTCCGAGTTGTGGATATGCGGAAGCTCAGGGAAGACCTAAAGGAGATGGGAGGGTCCCGTGACTGGTTGCTCGCCCTGGGCAAGGAGTTCAGGAAGTACAAGAAAGAGGTGGGGTGCGACCTCATAGCCATCGATTCGCTCAACGCCCTCTACTCGCTGACGGAGTTCGAGGACCCGAGGAAGCAGATCTTCGACTTCTTCGAGGACCTGAGGGCCATCGGATGCCTGACATTCCTCGTCGCCGAAACGCCCCGGGAGGGTGGGGCCTTCGGCCCCTACGAAGTTGAGGAGTTCCTGTCGGACGGCATCGTCCACCTGGGGGTCCGGGAGGTCGAGGTGGGACTTACCACCAGCGTCAGGCGATTCATAGGGGTGGTCAAGCTCAGGGGCGTGAAGCACGATCTGGACTACCATGCACTCCTGGTGGACAAGGGACAGTTCGAGATCGTTGGCGAGTGAGCTTCCTGGAGGTCGTCCGTGACGTCCTTGAATCCCTTCGCCTTCCAGTCCCTGGCCTCCCTCATCATCAACGTCGTTCTCGCAGGTTACATCCTCTCCAGGAACCCTCGGGGCAGCACCGCCCGGATCTACGTCCTCCTGCTGGCCACCTTCACCCTCTGGAACGTGCCGGAGCTCTTGCTTAGGTCGTTCCCACCCACGGACGGCCAGCAGCTCCTTCTCCTCGTCAAGATCATGTGGATAGGGATCGCCTTCATCCCGGGGGTGATGACTCACTTCGTCCTCGCCTACCCTCGGAGAAGTGGGTTGCTGGACCAGTCCTGGGGCCTCCTCCTCATCTACACACCCTCCATAGTCTTTACCTCCTTCCTGTGGGCTGGAGACCTGCTGGTCAAGGGAGTGGTGGAGGGTCCCCTGGGCCCGACTGCCCTGATCGGGGACCTGTACCTCCTCCTGGCCTCCCTTTACGCCGCAATCATCATCGCCGCCTTGGTCTACTTGGCCAGGGCCTACGCGCGACCCCAGGACCACCGGTCGAAGATGAGGTCGGGGCTTCTGCTGTCGGGGTTCGCCATCCCGACCTTGGCGGGGACGGTCTCGGAGATCTTCTGGCCCGTCATCACGGGGACCGGAGTTCGGATCGGCCTTGGGAGCGGCTACACCACCCTCTTCCTGGCCTTCGTGGCCTGGGCCATCTTCCGCTACGGCTTTCTTGTCATCGAGTCCGCCGTGGAGGTCGGCGAGGTCAGCCCGAGGTTTCGATGGGAGAAGGGCCGGAACTATTTGGTCATGGAGAGGGGGAGGAGGAACAGCTTCGCGGCCTTTCGAGAACTCGTCCAGGAGGCACCGGGGCTGTGTGTCACCGCCTTTCCCCCCGAGATCCTCGCCGAGGACTTCTCCCTGGAGCGTACGCCAATCTTGTGGCTCTCCTCCCAGGAGGCCTACATGTGGACCCTCAGGCCCACCTATCTCGAGGTGGACGTCCTTCAAACGATCCTGAAGTTCATGAGGGACAACCCTGGAGCCGTGGTCCTGCTGGACGACATGGAGTACCTGATCGAGGTCAACGGCTACAAACCAGTCCTGAGGACGGTGTCCACAATCGCCTCGGCTGCCAGCAGGGGAGGGTGCACCCTCATGGTGAACATAGATCCCGACAGCCTGGCGCCGGGGCAGGTGGCCACCCTCAAGGGGCTCTTCGATGAAGTTCCGGCCACGGAGGAGGAGGGGGTGCCTGAGCCCACCTTCCTGTCATCGACCTCCATTCTCTGGGAACGGGACAGGAAGGACTGTTTCCGGGAGATATCCCGAGCAACTCTGCAGCGCAAGGTCGTGATATCTACGGTCTTTCCAGAGAAGCTGCAGGAGGACTACGACCTCTACGACGCGGCCTTCCTGTGGATAACCCCTACCCCCCACCCGAACTTCTCCTCCTACGATGTCTCTCGCCTCGATCTGGAGGTATTGCGGGACGCCTCCCGGAGCATCGCGACGGACACCCTCATCTATCTGGGGGAGCTCGAACTCCTGGTGGAGGGGGCGGGCTTCCTGACGGTCTTGGAGTTCGTGAAACACATAGGGGACCTCGCCATCTCAAGGTCGGCCCTGGTGGTGGCGAGCATGAGGGGCGGCGCCCTGCCCCGGAACCAGCAGTCAACAATGGAGAAGAGGTTCGCGGTCGTCGTCGGCTGAGCTATTCACCCTCAGTGAGGACTTCCCACAGCTTCTCCTGGAAGTCGAACTCGGCCCTCACGAGGCGCTTTATGAAGTTGATTACCTGGCGCTGGGGATCGAGGCCGTTGGCATCGCAGTAATCTCTGTACCTCTGCAAGAGTTCAGCATCCATCCTGATGTTGAATTGGGCCTTGTCAGACTTGGGGCGGCCTGGCATCCGGGGACCCCGCCGCGCTTTGTAACCTTGCGTCATTATATCTACCTTTCCTCGCGCTTTCCTGTGCAACCGCGATAGGGATACGGTAGCTACGAATACTATATTCAGTAGCAAACCTTAAGTATTGTCGCACAGTTCTAGTCAGTGATAATCACTCCTGCGATTATCGCATGGGGGAAGGGGAGATGTCTCTGAAGAGAGAGGAGTTGGCTGAAGTGTACGTCGACCTCGACGAGATCCCCGAAGTCGGGGGCAAGGCCTCCCTCGGACAGGACATAGCCAGCACTTTCCCGGGCAAGAAGACCGTCCTGGGACACTTCCACGAGATCTGGGGGGGCATAGAGGAGAATCTCGATCTCAGTCTGACCTCCGAGGAGGCCTTGAGGTTGATGCCGTCCCTGGTGGTGTACGACATCCCGGACGGCACGCGGTCGACCCTTACCGTGAGGCCAGACATCGACGTGGGGGTCGACGCGGCATTGTACTGCCTCGCCTTGGTCCACACGCTGAGGCACGTCGGTGCCAGGAACTGCATTTTGATGACCCACACGATGTACAACAGGGGGAGGGGAAGGGAGGGCACGAACCGCATCCTGAAGATCCTCTCGGAGGGAATCAAGCCCTTCGCGTCCTACGCTCGCAGGGAAGGCGTTGGTGTTCATCTGGTGGGCATGGGGGAGGACTACGAGTTGCGGAGCCGCCTGACGAACCTGCTGCCTGAGTACCCTAGCAGCGGCTTCAACGCTTACTTCCTGGTGGACTACACCGAGAACGGCAACGACAACTCTCAGACGGCCGCGCAGCTGAAAGCGCTCCCCGACGTCGATGTCTGCGTCAGGCACACCAAGCTGAACCTATCGGGGGGAGGTTGGATACCCGACAAGCTGCTCAAATCGACCTTCATGTACTGCCAGAACGGGACCCTCTTCAGTAACTGGACCTTCGACGAGTTGGTGGCACTTGCGACGCTTTCCCTCGTGGCGAAGCTCATGCACACTGGCGAGGGCTTGGTGAAGATGTACGGGGACATCGACGAGGTGAAGGCTAGACATCAGCTCCGCGAGCTTAGGCTCTTCAATAAGCGGGTCCTTCTGAGGAGCCGGCCCACCAAGCTCTTCGTCTTTGGCTCGCCCCAGGGCCTCTACCAGTTCTACTACTAGGAGGGGCCGATGTACGATGTTGTCGTGGTGGGAACGGGTCCTGCCGGGGCGGCAGCGGCTTACGTCTTGGCCAAGTCGGGGAAGACAGTAGCAATTGCCGACAAGAGGACGCTGCCACGAAGCAAGGTCTGCGGCGGACTCATCACGTCTCATTGCGTAGAGGAGATCGAGAACCTGTTCGGCGTCGGGATACCCCCGGATGTACACGTCGAACCACCCGTTCTGACCGAGCGCGTGATTCCTCCAAGCGGGAGGAGGAACGGGTTCCACAACCCGTCTAACCAGATTCACAACGTTGACAGATCCAGATTCGACCTATGGATGACCAGCCTCGCGGTGGAGGAAGGTGCCGACCTCCTGTCTTCACACCAGCTCGCTGGCATCGAAGAGACAAGCGACGGCGTAGTGGCTCGTTTTCAGACAGAGAATGGCTCGTTGGAGCTTGAGACGTTCTGTCTGGTCGGAGCGGATGGAGTTTACAGCACATGCCGGAGAAGGCTATTCGGCGAGTCGACACAGAGAACGATTTCCGTCGTTCAGGAGTACTACGAGGATGGAGCTGTCTTCGAGGATTCTTTCTACCTTCTCTTCAGGGGTGATATCTCCCCCATATACTCGTATGTGGTCCCCAAGGATGGGCACAGCGTCCTCGGACTGGGCGTGCACAAGGCTCTGGGACCTCCTGCTGACCTCGCATTTACCAGGTTGCGAGAGTGGCTTAAGGAGGAGTTCGATTACGAACCTGGCCGGCCCGTCCGGAGAGAAGGATGGTCAATTCCCTTCGGAGAGGTGGCCTATGGAACGGGGAGAGCCCTTCTTGTTGGAGACTCGGGGGGCTTCTGTGAACCCTTCACAGGGGAAGGAATCTTCTTTGGCGTCCTATCCGCAAAGGCCGCCGCCACAGCGATTCTCGCGGCGAACGGGAATGAGGAGATCGCAAACCTGTACGAAACGATGGCCGCGCCAATAGGCCAGAAGGTGACAGAGATTTCTGAGTATGTGCTGTCCCTCACGGATGAGGAGCGAGAGAGAAGGATAGCAGCGAAGAAGAACAAGCTTGGCCAGCAGCTAGGCGTGCTAGCTGTTGCCTAGTCCTCACAGCACCGGCATCTCCTTGTAGAACGTATTGAAGAGATCATCGAGCCCTCTCAGGTCGTCCACAACCCCGTCCCACGACTTGATGTCGGCATTCTTCTCTTCGAAGAGATGGAGGGCCTCTATCATCTGTCTGCGCAGGAAATCACTCTCCATTCCCCGAATGACCAGGGCCAAATACGAATACTGCCCCCGCTCAAGGATGATTCGCATGTCCCCGTGTTCCACTGTTCTCAGCCACTTCCCCACCAGGTACGGGAAAGACGTCTTCATGAAACTCTGTATCGCGTCCAAGGTTGCTCCGAAGATGTCATCATCCATGAGTTGTGCCTCACCCTCCTTGCCTCTCGAAGCGATGAGCGTACCGTTCTCGTAGATCAGGAAGGCATCAACGAGCTCGAATTGCTTTCGAGCCCACTTCATCATGGCTGTGGATATCCGCGTACCCGCCGTAGGCATGAGAGCCCTAACTGTCAGAACGCCTGGGAAGACCATCAGTGTTGAAAATAGGGGTGGGAAGTCAGAGAGCCCCACGACTGCAAAGAGAGTGTTTGTGACGAGGCCAAAGACCAACGCGACTGCGAGGCTTATTGTGATTGCCAAGACCCTCCTACCAAGGAGCCGGCTTTGTTGTCCGACGATGCGCGACGCCCTATAGGTCAAGATGATGCCGCCGAAGATGTACCCCACGATGTAGGTGATCCAGACGCCAAACCAAGCAAGGTCAAAGTTGGCCGCGAACCCGTCCCAGCCTGTAGGAATGAGGTTGGGCTGGAGCAGGACTGTCCACACCAGCACTACTGGGAGGGCTGTGGCCACCACGAAGAGAAGATCCCGGCGTCTCACCTGGCCCACGTACCACTTAGCGAAGAGGAAGAAGAACAGGACCGAGAACGTCAGCGCTGTTAGTCCTACACGGAGGAAAAGCCTGGCAGGACTCTCATCAAATGAGCCAAAGAATAGCCAGTCCATGAAGGCATAGAGACCCCCGAAGGCAGCCGCTAGGATGAAAGCGAGTTCCGTGAATGTGCGAATCCGCGCTCTAGCTACCTGGAGGAGGACGATTCCCCACCAGAAGATTGCTGTCAGTAGAGGGGCCTGAAGCAGGATAGCCACTAGGGCATCTGGGATGGTCGCTCACCTCTGATAGACTGGCAATCTGAGGTCGGCAGGTGTCGATATAAACCCTTGCGGGGCAATATCAGGCTAGATAACACGCAGCCGACTCGCTTCCACACGAGACCAAGTATGCACTGCTGGAACTCACCCCTTGATCAGACTATTCTCCGATCGACCGAGATCGATGGGTTGGTTCCGCTCAACCTACAATCTGATTCAGGTCCATTTGGCCATGATGTCAGCTAACCTTCTTGAGCTGACGCTTGTACATGGAAACGAGTTCCTTCACTGACGTAGCGTCCCTGGGCTTCTTGTCCTCCCTCCACCGTCCCGTGAACCTGGGGAACCGGATGGCGAGCCCAGAACCCTCCTTGATGACGTCCAACCCGCAGGTGTGCATGGGGCTCAGCGTGATCTCAGCACCCAGGACCTCCAGGACCAGCGCTGGCTCGAACCATGCGTCGGCCTCGAGCTTCGAATCGACGCGTTTGTGCTGTCCACTGACCTTGTGCCCCTCGAGCCGCTCTGGAAGGGAGAAGAGCGTCTCGTCGTCGAAGCCGGAACCGAGCTTGCACACCGTCCTGAACAGGTCGTCCTGGGCGTCATAGGCCGCCATTAGCAATGCACCGTACGTCCCTGCCCGCCGCCCGCGCCCAGCGAACGAGCCGACGACCACCAAGTCGACAGTGTCAGCCATCTCCGCCATGTAGTCCCGCTTGTACTTGATCCACTGCCACCCCCTGGCTCCCGCCTCGTACTGGGAGTCCAGGGCCTTGGCGATGATACCCTCACACCCCCGCTCGATGGCCTCGTCGAAAAAGCTCTCAGCCCGATTGACGTCGTCGGTCACCAGGGTCTCCGCCAGCCTGGCCTTCTCCGTGGGCTTGATGCACCTGTCCAACGCTTCCCGCCTCTTGCTGTACGGCTTCTCCACCAGCTCCTTCCCATCCAGGAGCAGACAGTCGAAGAGAAGCAGGTGGACGGGCATCTCCTCCGCGACCTTGTCGATGTCGTACTTCCGGCCTCGGCGGATGGAGACGGCCTGGAAGGGGAGGAAGGCGCCAGTGTTGATGTCCACGGGCACGGCCTCTCCCTCGAGGATCGCTTTCTTGCCGGTGAAGGCCCGCTTCACCTCGCCAACGATGTCCGGGAACTGCTCCGTGAGGTCCTCCAGGCGACGGGAGAAGAGCTTGACGGTCTTGCCGTCCACGTGGGCCTGGATGCGGAGGCCGTCGTACTTGTACTCTAGGGCGCACTCGCCCAGCTTCTCGAAGATCTGGCCCAGGTCAGGCAACCTCTCGCAGAGCATCGCCCTCACGGGTATCCCGATCTGTAGGTGGATGTCCTTGAGTCCCTTGACGCCCTTGGATGCCAGCTTTCGGGCCACCGTCCCGAGGTCGGAGGAGACGTTGTAGGCTCTCTCCACAGCGCCACGGTCCTCCTTCGTGGCGAAGGCCGCCGCCAGGGCGTCCACGATGGTCATGTCCGCCACGCCGAGGCGCATCCTACCAACCACGATACGCAGGATATAACGGGCCTCGGGGGGCTCGGCGTCGTGCAGCAGGTCGGCCAGATGCTTAATCTTCGCCTCCTGGGAACCGGTCCCCGAGGCGGTGGCGATGTTCAGCAGGTTGTCGTAGACCTTCAGGACGGTCAACGGCCGTCCGAAGAGGGTCCTCTGCTTCTTCCTCTGGATGACCTCTTCTGCCACGCTCCCCATGTCCCCCAGCCGCTTGTAGGCGGCCTCCACTTCCTTCATGGGGAGGCCGGTGGTGAAGGAGAGGGCCCTGATGACGAGCTTCTCTGCCAGCCCCATCTCGACACCCTCGTACTCTGGCCGGAGGGTGCCCTGGGTGAGGTAAACCACCTTGTCGATCTCCCCCGCGTCAACCTTCTGGAAGAACTCTTGGAGGTAGTCCGTCATCTCCAGACGCTTGGTCGTCCCCTCCAGCTTCTCGTAGACTTCAACCAGCTTCGAGAACCTCACTTGGAGCCCTCGCACATGGCGACGACCCGGTCCACGATGTCACCACTGGCGCCAAGATAGTTGCGGGGATCCATGGCGTCGTCTAGCTCCTCCTCGGTAAGGGAGGCGGTGACGGCTTCCTCCTCTCTCAGCGCCTCCTTCAGTCCCAATCCCTCCGCCTTCGCCTTCAAGGAGATCTCGCGTACGGTTTCGTGAGCCTTCTGGCGTCCCATTCCTTTCTTGGCGAGAGCCATCATCACGGCCTCACCCATCAGCATCCCCTTGGTGGCCAGGACGTTCTCCCACATCCTGTCGGGCCGCACGCGGAGGTTCTCGAAGACGTCTGACATCTTGTGCAGCATGTCGTCCACTAGGACGGTCACGTGGGGAATGATGAACCTCTCTGAGGAGGAGTTGGTCAAGTCCCTCTCGTGCCACAGGGATACGTTCTCGAGGGCCGGCACGACGAAGCCCCGGACGATGCGGGCTAGACCGACGACGTTCTCCGATGTGATGGGATTCTCTTTCTGCGGCATGGTAGAGCTGCCCACTTGCTTCTTCCCGAAGGCCTCCGCCACCTCGCCGATCTCGGTGCGCTGCAGGTTGCGGACCTCCGTGGCGAACTTGTCGAGGGAGGCGGCGACGCCGGCCAAGAGGGAGACGTACTCGGCGTACCGGTCGCGCCCGACGATCTGAGTGGCGGCCTGCTCCGCTGTCAGCCCCAGCTTCTCCATGACGAGATCCTGGAGCTTGAGAGCCTGGTCTCCGAATGAGGCCCCCGTTCCCACAGCGCCGAGCATCTTTCCCGCGATAATCCTCTTCGTCGCCCCCTGCAAGCGCTCCAGGTGGCGCTGCGTCTCCAGTGCGAAGACGGCCATCTTCAAGCCGAAGGTCATGGGCGCGGCCGCCTGTCCGTGGGTCCTGCCCAGCATGACCGTGGCCCGGTGCTCCTTCGCCAAGGACAGCAATGCGCCTCGGAGACGGATGAGACCCTCCTTGATCATGGGGAGAGCATCCTTCAACTGGAGAGCAGCGGCCGTGTCAGTAATGTCATTGCTCGTGGCTCCCAGGTGGACGTATTCCCCCGCGTTCCCGCTGGCTTCGCTGAGAGCCAGGACAAGGGCCATGACGTCGTGCTTCGTCTGACCCTCCAGCTCCGCCACCCTCTCCGGACGGACCTTTCTCTGGTCGACCGCCGATGCGATGGCCTTGACGGCTCCCTTGGGGATGGTCCCAAGGTCCGCGTGGGCGCCCGCCAGGGCGACCTCCACCTGGAGGAGCTTCTGCAGGCGACTCTCTTCCGTGAAAATGGACTTCATCTGAGGGCGTCCGTAACGGAAGTCAATGGGACAGAGCAAGCTACCACCGTTCCTAGAAGGGAGACGCTTGGATTAAGCCTTGTGTGCGCCTGTGGTTGAAGACGCCTGGAGGCCGACCCACCCCAGGCGTCTGGATCCTTTGTTCCACGGGCATCACTGATGTCACAACGACCGGGACCGTTCCTCAGCCTATCCAGCGCCCCGCTTCCGGAACCAAAGCAGTAGGACTACAGCGGCCGCCCCCCCTACCGCCACCGGAATGACAACGATCAGCATGACACCGAAAGGTCCCGTCGGGCTGAAGATGTTCGTGTCCACTGAGAAGCCCACAGTCTGGGACTGTTCGTTCCCGGCGCGGTCTACGGCCATGACTGCAATCGAGTGCCCGCCATCCGCAACGCCCGAGAGGGTATAGCTGGTCGCTGTGCCGGGCAGGGTCACAGGGGTCCCGTCGAGGAAGAGTACCTCGTAGTGGTCCATGCCCGAGGTCGCATCCTCCGCCTCCCAGACAACGTCCACGTTACTTGAGGGGACGACGCTATTCGCGGCAGGCGAGGTGATGGAGATCGTGGGTGGAACGGTGTCGACCGTGAGACCCAGCAGGACGGTCCGTGCGTTGCCTACCTGGTCAACGGCGGTCACGTTGACCGTGTGTAGTCCGTCGGCGAGGTCGACGAAGGTGTGGCTGTTCGAAGTCCCAGCGAGCGTCTCGGGGCTTCCGCCATCCAGTGTCACCTCGAAGCGGTCGATGCCCGAGCCGGCGTCGCCGGCCGTCCAGGTGACCTCCACAGTGCTCGTGTTAAGGAATGAGTCATCCCCGGGGGAGTCGACGGAGAGGGTGGGTGGACTCGCATCGACGGTGAAGTCGACTGTAGCGGCCTGGGATTTCCCGGAGCTGTCGAAAGCGGCCAACGTGACAGAGTGGGCGCCGTCAGCGACACCGGTGAAGGTGTAGCTCGATGCCGAGGATGGAAGGACTACAGGCGTGCCTGTGTCGAGGGTGACCTCGAAGTGATCGACTCCGCTCCCGCCATCGGCGACAGTCCACTGAACCTCCACATCGCGAGCAGCAATGGTGGCGCCGCCTGTCGGCAGGATGATGGTCGGTAGAGGGGGGCCGATCTCGGCTAGGATGAGGTCCCCGTACGCCCACAGGGGCAGAGGTCCGGCGCTCCCCACGGGCCAGACGGAGTAGCCCAGGAGCATGCTCGCGTCCAGGACACCGGGAGACGGATGGCTCGCACCGTGGAATCCGATTTCCCCATCCTGTAGCCCCAAGAGGTTCCTAGGAACGGCAAACTCGTAGACCCGGTGTGCGATCGGGCTATTCTCGCTCGGGCCAAAGCCGATGGCGCTCTCCAGCCCCTGGTGATTGGGAAGGTTGGGGTTGTACGGAGAATCCTCTACGGTCCAGGTAGTGAAGGAAGCATCGTACACGTAGTGTGACTGGAAGCCATCCCCCTGTAGGAACTCGTCCTCCGCCCCATCCGAGGTGATGTCGTCGTTCCCGGTGTCGAAGGCTATGGACCCAGTGTCCATCAGATCCTCCGTCGTGTCTCCAGTGGCATCGTATGCCAAGTATACACGGTCTGCGTCATTCTTGACGTGCAGTAGGGCGGGCACCCGATTGCCGGGTATGGGAGCAAGGTTCACCACGGTCGCGTCGCCCCACTCCCCGGTGGAGAAGGTACCATCGATGGTTGGGGTGACCGTCGCGGGGGCGGAGAGAAGCTGTTCTGCCCCCTCAAAGTCCGCCGGGGAGTAGTTTCCAGTCGAGTATGTGTCGGTGTCTAGGAAGGTGAAGGTGGTGAGCTCAACGATGGATAAGCCGACCATATAGGGGCCGCTAGCTCCGCTCCTCAGACCAGGACCGTAGAACCAGAGCGGCACCACGTGGATGCCCGGGTCGAGGCTCGTGATGTTCAGCGTCGAGACTGAACCCGGAGGTCCGAAGGTGATGCTCCCGAAGACCACGAAGTTCCCCGGGCTGTTCACCTGAATCGTGACGTTCGCCACCAGGTAATCGATTTGACCATCCCCATCGGTATCCAGCGGAAAGTCGGAATGAAGCGGCGCGAAGAGGGCGAGCGGCCCTTCGAAGTCCGTGTGATTGTAGGGGGCGGTGGTGTGGTCCCCGGAGTCGATGAGGTCGAAGGTCGCGGCCTGTCTGACGGAAAGCTCCACCGTGTACGGGCCATCGATGCCGGAGGCATTGATGGCAGAACCCATGAACTGGAGTTGCACTGCTTGCGCCCCCAAGCCCAGGTCTGTGGTGTTGCTAGCACTAACAATCAGAGTCCAGTTCGCATCGTGAAGGGTCCCCTGGAAGACGTAGGTGTCGTTCTCGGTCACGTTGACGCTTACGTCGACGACGAGGAAGTCGAAGAGGCCGTCCGTGTCGGTGTCCAGCCCCAAGTCCGAGTGGGGCGGCAACAGTTCCACTGGGGGCTCCTCGAAGTCTAGATGGCTGTATGCAGCCGTGATGTGGGTGCCAGAGTCAAGGAGGATGAAGGTTCCCACATCTGTAAGGTCGATATTCACAGTATAGGGGCCGTCGGCGCCCGAGGCATTGATGTTGGACCCTGTGTAGAAGAGTTGCACTGTCTGGACTCCCGCCGAGAGGCTCGTCTCGTTGCTAGTAGATAGGGTTAGGCTGTAGTTCGCGTTCCGCAGGAAACCGTCGATCGAGTAGGTCCCTGCCTCCGACACGTTGAGCGAAACGTCCACTACAAGGTGGTTGAAGCGGCCGTCACCATCGGTGTCCAGTCCGTGGTCCCCGTGGGGCGGCTCTAAGAGGGCCGGAAATCCGTCGAAATCGGTGTGGTTGTAGGTTCCTGTAGTGTAGGTGTCATTGTCGAGGAAGGTGAAGTTGGAGTAGTCGTTGATATAGAGCTCCACCAGGTAGGGACCGTCGACTCCGGAGGCGTTGATCTCGGGACCGTAGAACCACAGCGTCACGGCTTGGAGGCCTACGCCAAGGGTCGTCACATTCTCGGCGGAGACGCCGAAGGTGAAGTTTTCGTCATGAAGCTCTCCTGCCACCAGGAAGGCGTTGGCTTCTGTGACGTCAATGGACGCCTCAACAACGAGGTAGTCAAATTGACCGTTCCCATCAGTATCGAGGCCGGAATCTGAGTAGGGCGGGGTGAGGGTCCCCATCGCTCCAGAGGCCCCAGGGAGCACGGCAGCTCCCCACAACCCAATCAGAAGAAGGACTGCCATTGAAAGTGCGAGTCTAACCGGGTTCCTTCTCTCTATTTCCTCCACCCCTGGCTAACTCCACTATGTGGATGATGAATAGAATTATAAGTCTATGGCCAGACCTCGAGCTGTCTGGTCTGAATCTTTGAGAACCGTGTGACGGGGAAATCGGGCATCTGGTGCCTAAGGTAGTGCCTCACCCAAGTGGTTACTCATCTCCCTCGTCACGATGTAGATTCACTTCCCTGACATGGATGTCACTCCCTCTAGGGGCGTCCCCTTTGACACCGATTCTGGTGTAAGGACGAGACTCCTCGGGTTTGGAGGGTGTGATGGGCACCCTCTCCTTCATGGCTTCCTGGAGCCTGACACGAATCCTGTGGGCCCTCTCCCGCCACAGTGCCGTCACGACGATCAATAATGCTCCGAGGATGAGTCCCGCTGCTTGAGCAGCCCCGTAGAGCTTGGTGACCTCCACGGGAGGGCTGGAGAGGAGCACCACCGTTGGCGCGAACAACAGCAGGGTACCAAAGGCTGGCAGGACGAGGGGATGGTACGGCTTCAGACGGGTGCCGAGTGAGAACGGTTGCCTAACGATGACGCCTAGATAGCTCACGAGAACCAGCGCGAGGGCAAAGGTGGGAATGCCGGCTAGGGCACTTCCGTCGGATGCCAGCGTCACCTCGTATCCGACCAATGCGGACACGATCATGGCGAATATAACGTGACTCAGCAGCTTCGTCGGCTTGAAGAGGTTCCACCTGGCTCTCGTAGGTCGCCGCCACTCCTTCAGCATCTGAAACTCCATTGGCGCTAGGCCTAGGAGCAGTCCCATATGAGCCGCAAGGAAAGCGGTGCCCCAGGGCCGATGCTCATGAATCCCCGTGCGAGCCATGATCAGGCTAGCGACGAGGGACCAGGATGCAATCACGCCGAAAACGAGCAGGAGGGGGAGCGGGCTAGCCGTGGCCTCCGTCACCCCCCTCGTCTTGTCTCGCGGCAGCGGGTTAAAGAACTCGATGATCTTTGGCAGCAGGCTCCAGACCACGTTGGCTACCGTGAAGCCTCCTATGAACAGGACCAGAAAGACCACCAGCGTGGAGGAGAAGCCCACGAAGGTGAAGATGGCCGTGCCAAGGGCCCAGGTGGCTAATGAGACGTGCCAAGGGAACTTGTCAAGACGGCTGGACACTTCCGGGAAGGCACCGTAGACCAGGGCTGCCGTGCTGAGGCCAAACCCGAGGAGGGCCGGCATGAGGGCAAGGCTCGTGAGCCCCGAAACCGCGAGTCCTGCGGCGGCAATGAATGCAGCCGCCGTCAAGAGTATGAAGTACCTTACCCGAGCAAGATCTGCGAGGTTGTTTCTGATCGCCCTCACGGGATAGAGGAGGACACCTAGGATTCGCCGCCAGTGGAGATGTTGCCGCAACCTGGCGAGGAACTTGGGTGCCAGCTTCTCCCGCCCCCGCATCTCCGTCAGTTCAACGAGCCTGAGATCGGTGCCTTTTTTCGTCTGTCTGTCATCCTGGGTCATGGGACTCTCGCAGGAATTGCCCGTAGGCGGGGTAATCTCTTGACCACTGAAGCTCCCTAGCATCCTCTTTATTCTTGCGAGACAATTCCGCCATGTGAAAACGTACCCGAGCCGCACCGGGCAATGAGTCTGGGGCTACTGGCCCAGGATCGCCTTGCCTCCCATGAAGGGGCGTAGAACCTCAGGAACGGCCACCGTTCCGTCTTGCCTCTGATTGTTCTCCAGAATTGCCACCAAAGCCCTCGAGGTGGCGATGGCCGTGCTGTTTAGCGTGTGGGCATACCTTTTCTCGCCGCCCCGCTTCCCCACACGTATCTTAAGCCGCCGAGCCTGGTAATCAGTGGCGTTTGAGCACGACACCACCTCAACGTACTTCCCCTGTCTCGGCGACCACGCCTCCAGGTCGTACTTCTTAGCGGCTATAGTACCGATGTCACCGGTGCAGACGTTAACGACCCGGTGCGGTATTTCCAGCTGTCGGAAGATCTCCTCTGCGTTGCCGATAAGCTCCTCGTGGTACTTCGGCGAATCCTCCGGGAGGCAGAAGACGAACATCTCCACCTTGTTGAACTGGTGCATTCGGAAGAGACCCCGCGTGTCCACCCCGTGGGCCCCGATCTCCTTCCGAAAGTTGGTGGACACCCCAGCGTACTTCAGCGGCATATTGTCCTCGTCCAGCACCTCGTCCATGTGCATGGCGCCGATGGGGTGCTCCGACGTAGCAATGAGGTAGAGGTCCTCGTCCTCAGCCTTGTACATCACGTCCTCGAAGTCCGCCAGGTCGACCATACCTTCGTAGGCCTTCCGACGCATCATGAGGGGCGGGAAGACGGGTTCGTAGCCCCGATCGATGACGAAGTCCAGGGCGAACCGCTGCAGCGCCAAGTCCAGGAGGACCAGGTCCCCCTTCATGAACAGGAAGCCAGCGCCCGCCACCTTCCTGGCCCTCTCGAAGTCCGCCAAGCCGGCGGCCTCGAGGAGCTCTCCATGGACCTTCACGTCGAAGTCGAACTTCCCGGGCTTGCCCCATCGCCGAAGCTCCGCGTTCTCCGTGTCGTCGGCGCCGACGGGGACATCATCATCTAGAAGGTTGGGCAGCCTCATCATTGCGGAGTCGATGGAGGCGCGCGTGGACTCGAGATAGCCCTCCAGACTCTCGATCTGTTCCCCGACCTCGGAGGCCTGTCTCCTCAGCTCGTCGGCATCCTTCCCTTCGGCCTTCGCCGAGGCGACCTCCTTCGAGAGGACGTTCCGACGGTGGCGGAGCTCGTTCACCTTTGTGGTGGTCTCCCGCCACTTGGTATCCCAGGTGATGACCTCTTCCAGGAGCCTCAGCCTCTCCTTATCGCCGCGCTTCTCCAGGTTGCGTCGCACGACGTCGGGAGACTCGCGGATGAGGTTGATGTCCAACATCTTCTCGACAACCTTTCAGAATCGTATAAAAGCTTGCGGGCAACTCTCCGGGTGTGCGCTCTCGCCCACGGCCGAGGTCACCGTCCCAAGAAAGAGTAATAGGCCCCCATCCCCTCCCAAGACAGTCTTCGCGTGAGACGATGTCCCGACCCGCAGTACTCTGCGTCCTGGTTCTGATACTCTCCGGCTTCCTCGTTGTACTCCCAGGTGGAACCGCCTTTGAAGAGTCCTCCGACCTACCGTCCCGTAAGTTCGCTAACGGAACCGTAAGCGTGGACCTCCTCTCCCCCTTCAACTATGCCCTCATACCTCCCGGAACGGAGGTCTCACTGAGCATCGCGGGCTCACCCTTCACGCAGGTCAGGTACTCCCTCGACGGGGGGCCCACGCAGTCTCTCCCCCCACCCTACGTTGTCGACACCTCATCGTGGCCCTCCGGGACTCACCTCTTGGCCGTCGAGGTCCTAAATGGGTCGGCTCTCGTGGGCTCGGAGACTTTCGTGCTATTCTTCGATGGCAGCGCCATGTGGCCGCCGGACACGATCGCGGTGGATGTCGTCCTCATCGGTTTCGATGAGTCGCCGAACGACGTAGCCGCACTGCTGCGCTCAGAGTACGCGGTGTTCAGGATTCTGGACGAGAGCCTGGAGGAGTTCGACCTCACCTTTGACTTCTCCGTCCAATCAGCCGATGCCTCCTATCGCGACGGATTGGTGGCCTACCTCCAGTCAAAGGCGACCTACCGCGACACGCCCCAAGGCCGACTCAACCTCTCGGCGCTGATCGACCAGAGGGACAGTGGAACGCCAAGGGATATCTTCGACCCCCTGGAGGGATGGGAGATTCGGACAAATTGGGCGGAGCTGTACCTGCACCAGCTCCCGCCGACGACCTCTCTGCGTGAAGGGGGCTACACCGTCTATCTCCTGAACCTAAGCGCCCTTGATGATCCCCTGGCAGGCACGGACCACTGGTTCGTGCAGGACACCATGGACCCCGACACAAACATTGCCCAGGACTGGTGGCGCCTAGAGTGGGACAACGACCTGAACACACCCGTGGCCTACCCCCTGAACATCTGGGGCGGACGAGACCACGCGGTCTACATCGACCCAACAGCCTACCAGTGGTACCTCGACTGGACCTACGTCTGGTGGGAGGGGGGAGATGTGAGGGCCCCCTACGGCCTGCAGTATGAGGAGGTAGACTCGGCATCCCGCCTGGCTTACCTGTCGGGCGTTCTGAACGACCTCGTGGAGGGTCTGGGGGCCACCTTGCCAGGTACGCCCCCCACGCAGGCCAGCGTCCTAATCCAGAACTATGTCTTGAGCGGCTCTCAGAACCACTCCTTGGAGGAACTCCTCTGGGTCTCCTCCGACCTGGCCCTGGAGAGCTACCTGGAGGGATTCCTACCTTTCAAGGAGTGGACCGTAGAGACGACTTTCGATCTCATCGACAATTACACCGACCTGAAGGACTTCGTCGACTCCGTGACCACTTTCGTCGGAGAAAGGGGCTTCATCGACGGCGTGGAGGTATGGAATTACCTCTTCAGCAACAAGGACCAGTTTGTGTGGGACAACCCCGATGCGTTCGAGGTCCTGACGGTGAACCTTCTCTATGACAACCGTTCCATGGTCTACGGGCCACGTGAGTTCACGGGCCTCGGCGGCTCCGGCATCACCGCGATCTTCCTCAAGACGGAGCGCTTGTTCTACTCGGATGGCCGCCGGCAGAAGGGCCTGACCTCCATCATCTCTCACGAGACGGGACACAACCTGGGTTACGGCCATCAGTTCGGCCCCAACTACACTTCCGACTTCGTCAACGGGAACATGGGGTACTTCATGAACGACCTAAGTTACGGCCTCTTCTGGGAGGACGCCCTTCATCGACTCTACGTCCGGGAGAAGCTACGGGGAGTGCTATCGATCCTCGACTCACGGGAACCTCTCGACCTGAACCCAGAGTTCACGGCCTTCTACAGCGACTATCTTGACCTCGACTTCTTGCAGGCTCACGAGGACCTCGTGGTCATCGAGGCGATGTTGACGGACTCAGTGGCCCCGGTGGCGAACGCGGGGTCAGACTTCACTGGCCCCGAGGATACTCCGATCATTCTCGACGCGGGTGGATCTAGCGACAACTTCCGCGTCGTGAGTTACACGTGGGACTTCGGGGACGGCAGCCAGATTACGACGGAGACGCCCGTGGTGGAGAAGGTCTGGGAGGACCCAGGGGAATACATCGTCGGCCTGACGGTCGAGGACGCTGCGGGCAATCTAGCCGGCGACACAATGGTGGCAACGATTCTTGACATCACGCCGCCCACGGTGACAATCCTCTCTCCTACTAACGGTAGCCGGCTCTCCTCCGCCCAGATACCGTTGATCTGGCGCGCCACCGACAACGGGCCTGGCATTCAACGGATGAGAGTGAGCCTCGATGGCGACGCCGTCGACCTTCAGGGGAATGTAGGGGAGTACACCCTCATTGTTGAGGAGGATGGGGTCCACGTTGTAACCCTCGAAGCCTTCGACTTGGCTGGGCTCCGAGACATCGACTCAGTCTTCTTCCACGTCGAGGGCGTTTCGCAGCCTACGGCCCCCGTCGACCTCTGGACGGTGATCATAGCGGTGTTGACTTCCGCGGCTCTGATTGCCCTCGCCGTATACCTCTACCGTCGCTACAGAAGGGAGCATCCGCCTGAGCCACCCGAATCGTGACTTCCGGCCCAAAGGGTTTTTGGGACTCAGCAGGCATCCCTGCGACGGGTTGGCTCATGGCGGGCATAGTCTGGCGGCCCACGGACGAACTGCTGCGAGGAGCGAACATAACCCGCTTCATGCGGCGCCACGGAATCGAGGACCACGACGACCTGCTGAACCGGAGCGTGAAGAACAACCAGTGGTTCTGGAAGGCTGCCGTAGAGGACCTGGGGATCGAGTGGTATGAGGAGCCCCTAGGCGTCCTGGATGCTAGCAGGGGCAATCCGTGGGCCCTGTGGTTCCCTGGGGGCAAGATCAACATCGCCCACAATGGCCTCGACAGGCGAGCCCTTGGGATGGACAAGGACAAGGTCGCCTGCATCTGGGAGGGAGACGATCGAACCGTCCGGAAGACCACGTACCGGGACCACTACCTCGAGGCCAACCGCCTCGCCAATGCGATGGTGGCCGAAGGCATCGAACCTGGAGACACCGTCGGCATCTACATGCCCATGGTCCCGGAGGTCATCACCGTCATGTTCGCCTGCTGGAAGGTGGGCGCCCTGGCGGTCCCCATCTTCAGCGGCTTCGCGGCTAAGGCCACTGCGACTCGGCTGGAGGACGCCGGGGCGAAGCTCCTCCTGACGGCCGACGGGTACATGCGTCGGGGGAAGGTCGTGGAGCTGAAGGAGGAGGCTGACAAGGCAGTGGCGATGGTCCCCAGCCTCCGCCGGGTCGTGGTGCTCGACCGGCTCTGTCGCAGGACGCCGTGGGACGACGAGGTGGATGTCCACTGGTCCGACTTCCTGGACGGACAGCCGGAGGAGTTCGAGACTCGTCAGCTTGACAGCGAGCACCGGTCTATGATCCTCTACACGAGCGGCACCACCGGCAAGCCCAAGGGTTCCGTCCACACCCACATAGGCGTCTTGGCCCAGGCAACCAAGGAGATCGCGTACGGCTTCGACATGAAGCCCGCTGACGTCTTCTTCTGGGTCACGGACATCGGCTGGATGATGGGCCCCTGGATGATCATCGGCGTCTCGACCCTGGGTGGCACAATGGTCATGATGGAGGGGACGCCCGACTACCCCGAGCCGGACAGGCTGTGGCGCATGGTTGAGGAACACGGGGTAACGACCCTCGGGATAAGCCCGACGGCCATCCGCCTCCTCATGCGGTACGGCGACAAGTGGGTGAGGAAGCGGGACCTCTCGAGCCTAAGGATGCTCGGGAGCACCGGCGAGCCGTGGGACGAGGAGTCGTGGATGTGGTTCTTCGAGAAGGTGGGCGGCGGACGGTGCCCCATCATCAACATCTCCGGCGGCACGGAGATCATGGGCTGCTTCCTCTTTCCGCTACCCATCGTCCCCTTGAAGCCTTGCACCCTGGGGAGGGGGGCGGCCCTGGGAATGGACGTGGATGTGGTGGACGACGAGGGAAAGAGCATCCGCGGGGAGAAGGGTCACCTCGTCGCCAGGAGCCCGTCGCCCAGCATGACCAAGAGCCTTTGGCGGGACCCGGACAGGTACATCGAGACCTACTGGTCCCGTTTTGACGAGGTCTGGTACCACGGCGACTGGGCCACAGTGGACGGGGACGGTTACTGGTTCCTCCACGGGAGAGCCGATGATACCATCAAGCTGGCAGGGAAGCGCGTCGGTCCGGCGGAGGTGGAGGGGGCCCTCATCAGCCATCCGGCCGTCGTGGAGGCAGCGGCCATCGGAGCGCCCCACGAGGTAAAGGGGGAGGAGCTGATCTGCTTCGCCGTCCTGCGAGAGGGGCAGGAGCCCACCGAGGAGCTGGAACGTGAACTCGTGGGCTTCGTGGCCTCGCAGCTTGGAAAGGCACTGCGGCCCGCGGAGGTCCACTTCGTCTCCGCCCTGCCCAAGACCCGAAGCGCAAAGATCGTCCGCCGTGCCATCAGAGCGAAGTACCTCGGTGAGGCGGACCTGGGCGACCTGTCTAGCGTGGAGAACCCCGGCGCCCTGGACGAGATCCACGTGAGAGAGCTGTCGTGAAGCCCGCGCTGAAGACTCCCGGTTGAACGGCACGGTTGTGGTTCAGGATGGCGGTGTTTGGTCTTACGATCCTCGACATCCTCTTGCTGCTCTACGCCTTCGTGGTAGCTCTCGTCATACTGTCATCCTTCGTGCTTGTCGCCGGATTCCCCCGCCTTGGCCGGGGAACTCTCGAAGAGCCTCCCTTGGTGTCCATCGTACTCCCGGTGAGAAACCAAGAGAGGACTGTGGAGTCCTGCGTGGAATCTCTCGTCGCGTCACGCTACCCTCGGAAGGAGGTCATCGTAGTCGACGGCGGCTCTGAGGACCGAACCTCTGAGATCCTGAAGGGGTTCGGGGACAGCATAACCCTCCTGGAGGAACCGCCGCTTCCCCAAGGATGGGTGGGGAAGAACTGGGCTTGCCACCATGGGTACAGGGCAGCGAAGGGCGACTTTCTCCTCTTCACCGACGGGGACACGCTTCACCATCCCGAACTTCTCGAAGAGGCCGTCCGCCACTTGATCGAGGAAGATCTGCACCTCGTCACTCTATCCTCCCGTCTCAGAGTGGGGACCTTCTGGGAACGGACGATTCAACCCCTCATGATCTTCCTTATCGGCCTTGTTCACCGCGGCAGATGGGTCAACCGACCCGACAAGCGCTTCGCCGTGGGCAACGGCCAGTTCCTCCTCTTCCAGAGGGAGGCCTACGAGGACCTGGGCGGCCACGCCTCCGTGAAAGCACGGGTGGATGAGGACTACCGCTTGGCACAGCGCGCTAAGGACGGGGGATACCGCATGCGACTCGTCGACGGCAGGAGAGGGCTGGAGGTGAGGATGTACACTTCCCTGCGGGAGATATGGGAGGGCTGGTCGAAGAACGCCTTCGCGGGCATGGACTTCAGCCTGTACAAGATCCTGCGGAGTACCGTGGGCCTCCTACTCCTTTTGGTCCTGCCCTATATCCTCTTGGGATGGGGCCTCCTAGGGCTGGCGACGGGACACTACGGCCTCCTGTTGCCGGTCTCGGCTGTACTCTGCATCCTGATCTGGGCCAGGCTCGGTTCAGCCCACTCACTATTGGGCGGCAAGGCGCACTACGCTCTCTTGACGCCTGTGGGAGCCCTAGCCATCGCGGCCGTTCTTCTGAACTCAGCATACCGCTACCGGCGGCGTGGAGGTGTCGAGTGGAAGGGACGCCTCTACGGCATTCCGAAGGAGTGAACGTAGTTTGTCCCCCTCGGAGACCAGCTGCCGGTGGAAGTGTTTCCGACCCACCGGACCTCAGGAAACCTGCTCCACCAAGAATCTGTAGACGGTGTAGATCATCAGGGGCATCATGGAGTAGATCAAGCCGATGCCGAAGACGAACTCGTGCTCTTGAGGGTAGACAGTGTACACGTGCAGCTGGAAGACGATGATAAAGGAGGCGAAGAGTAGCATGATTAGTTCCGATATCAGGAGGCTACCCAGACGGGTCCACTTGCTCATGGAGTGAAGGCTGGAGCCCACCGCGCCGCCGGCGAGGACGAAGCTGAAGTGCTCCACGATGTGTACATCTTCATCCAGGACCGCGAGGTTGAAGAAGTATGGGATGTGCCACAGCACGACCAACGCCGCTGCGAAGAGGAGCGCGAAGATGCCCCTTGGGTCTGCCGTGTGCTGCGCCACCAGCAGAGCTCGAGCGGCTCGCTTGAGTTCCCCGGATCCTCGGGTGGCCAGGACCCTGAGGAGCCGGTAGAGGGACACCCCAGCGATGAAGCTGAAGATGAACGCAATGGCGTGCTGAAGGTGGTGCAGGCCCTCGTGGGTCTCCAGGATTGAGTCCAGAGGCGGGAGGAGGGCAACGAGGGAGACGATCACGGACAGCCCGAGCAGGCCGACCCAAATCTCATACCCGTACTGTTTGGCTAGCTCGTCTCTATCCATCATTAATCCAACTCAGGTTTCCTCTCCCTCCACCAGGGGGGGACCTACCTTGGTGAGGGTCCCAGAGAGGCCATCAGCTGCGGTCGACCACGCCTCTGGCTGGCTCTCCGGCGATACTGCGTGCAGACACTGGATTTGCCTAATGAAGTTGACGGCAGTCCCCTTCGCTGGCCTTCGGGAGTGCGCCAGTCCACACAAAGAATATGTACGGCCTCAGAACTCGCGGAAGGGGGAGGAGATTTCATGCAGGAGACGGTGAGAGTCGGCCTCATTCTCGCCCTGATCATTCTCGCGATGTTCGTTCTGGGCTGGCTGATCGTGCTCTTCAGCTGACCCGGGACGCCTCTTCGCCAGGCGTTGCGCCGGAAGCTGCAGTCTCCATCCGCCCTCCGAAGGAGAGGATCGCAGCCACCGTCATCAGCAGGACGAAGGCCGTGGCGACTGCCAGGTGGGCAGTGACGATCACGGGTTCCAGCAGGCTTGAGACCGTAATCCACCCCAGCATGATCTGGACCACCAGGAGGCCGAAGGCCAAGTTGGTGGCGAGCAGCACCTTCCTCTGGGATCTATGGAACCACCAGACGAGGATGAACGCGCCGAGAGCGAAGACTCCGGCCAGGACGGCCGCAAGGCGGTGGGTGTACTCGGCGGCCACGAACCGGTTCGAGAGGTCTGGGACGATCTGGCCATGGCACGTGGGCCAGTCCGGGCAGGCGAGTCCCGCCCCGATGGAGCTCACGTACCCCCCGAGGACGATAGTGGAGTAGCCCGCGAGGACGGTCGCCAGGGTGAAGTAGCTGAGGAGCCTCATAGGTGTACCCACGGATCGGGCTCGGAGGGCTCCCCCTTGATGGTGGAGTGGGTCAGGTTGTAGAAGAAGAGGAGCTGGCCGATTCCCATTATGACGGCGCCTATTGTCATCAGCACGTTGAGCGGGTAGAGGATGGAGGCGCCCTCTAGGAGGGACCAGTCGTAGTACCTCCTGGGCATGGGCAGGAAGTGCATGGGGAAGAAGGTGAGGTTGAAGCCTATGATGGTGAGGACGAAGTGCCAGAAGCCCAGTCGCTCGTTGTACATCCTCCTGGTCATCCTCGGGAAGTAATAGTAGAAGCCGGCGAAGGCGCCCATGATGCTGCCCCCGAAGAGGACGTAGTGGAGGTGTCCCACGACCCAGTAGGTGTCCTGGTACCAGTAGTCCAGGGGAATTATGGCGTTGAAGACACCGCTGATGCCTCCGATGACGAACATCGAGAGGAAGCCGATGGCGAAGAGCATCGGCGTCTTCAGGGAGATGCTCCCTCCCCACATGGTGGCCAGCCAGTTGAAGATTTTGACCCCTGACGGGATGGCGATGGCCATGGTGACCAGCATGAAGGGTATCCGGACGCTGAGGTCCAGACCGGTTGTGAACATGTGGTGGACCCAGACGCCGAAGCCCATGAAGCCGATGGCCACCGTGGAGAAGGCTATGGCCTTGTAGCCGAAGATGGGCTTGCTGACCATGCCCGGGATGACCTCGGAGATGATGCCCATGATGGGCAGGACCATGATGTAGACGGCTGGGTGGGAGTAGAACCAGAAGATGTGTTGCCAGAGGAGCGGGTTGCCGCCCTCTGTCCCGAAGAAGGAGGTGCCGAGGTTACGATCCAGGAAGAGCATGGTGAGGCCGGAGGCCAGGACGGGGGTCGCCAGGAGGATGATCCAGGCCGTTACCAACACTGACCAGACGAAGAGGGAGAGGTTGCCGAAGGTAATTCCCGGCTTCCTGAGCTTGAATATGGTGACGATGAAGTTTACGGCCCCCAGGATGGAGGACGTTCCCACCAGCTGCAGGCCCAAGATCCACATGTCGATGCCCCTGTCCTGAAGAGTGGAGGAGAGGGGCGCGTAGGCGGTCCAGCCCACGTCCGCGGACCCCATCCAGATCAGGATCGCCGCTGGAGGAAGGAGCCAGTAGCTCAGGGCATTTAGCCTGGGAAAGGCCATGTCCTTGGCGCCGATGAGGATGGGCATCAGGTAGTTGGCGAAGCCCGACAACAGCGGGATTACGACCAGGAAGATCATGGTCGTCCCGTGGATGGAGAACAGCTCCGAGTAGGTGCTCGAGTCGACGATGGTGGGCCCGGGTCCCGCCAACTCAAATCTCATGAGTAGGGCGAGGATTCCACCGAGGACAAAGAACCCGAGAGCCGTGACTATGTACAGTATTCCTATGTCCTTGTGGTAGGTGGTTGTGAACCACCGGAAAATCCCATCGTTTCGGACCGGCTTATGGATGACCGATTCTCCCGCCACGGACGCGCCTCCTGTGAGGGGGCTTGGTCCCCTCATAAAGCGACCCTTCTAAAGGTTTTGGGAGTCACGAAAGCTCTACATCCAGAGATTGCGGCCGGGTCGGGAGAACCTTTTTAAGAAGTGAGGAATTGGACTCCCCCGAATGGGAAGGTTGGTCCGGAGGGCCGCCTTGGTGGTAGCCTTCCTCTTTCTCATCATCCTTATTCTCTCCAACGCCAGCGGTCAGGCCGTCACTCCAGGCCGCGAGGCGCAGGATCGACTCTTTGCCCTGGTGTTGACTCTCGCCCTCATCATCGGAGTCGTGGTGGAGGGGCTCCTGATCGCCGCGATCATCCTGTTCCGCAGGAAGAAGGAGTTCCACCTCCCCTCCCGGGTCAAGACCGGCGACCGCCGTCTGGAGTTCATATGGACGGCCCTACCGGTCGTCGTCATCGCCATCCTAGCTGGTGCCACCATCTCCACGCTACAGGCGACGGACACCATCCCAGAGGGGAATGTCTACATCGAGGTAAGCGCGCAACAGTGGCTTTGGGAGTTCGTGTACCCGGACGGCAACACCAGTCAGGGCCTGCTACGAGTCCAGGCAAACGAGGTGGTTATCCTCAACATCACCTCCCGGGACGTCATCCACAGCGTCTTCATTCCCGCCTTCGGATTGAAGGTGGACGCAGTTCCAGGTAGGGTAAATCAGTACTGGTTCAAGGCAGAGCAGGTCGGCGAGTACCAGATTCAGTGTGCGGAGTACTGCGGCGTCGGCCACTACGGTATGCTGGCGTCCTTGGAGGTCTTCGCCGAGGGCAGCCAGTCCCTCCCGTACGGACCCGCAGACTAGGGGGATGTCTTCTTTGTCGAATGGTCTCGGGGCCGCTTCCCCAGGAATGAAGCGACTCAATAATGCTGGGAGGACCTCGAGGGTGACCTTGGCCTTCCTTCTACTCCTGGGACTGATGTCCTTCCCCCAGATGCCCTCCGCAGCGGGCCAACCACCGCAGTCAGTCCTCCTGCTAGACAACTTCACGTTCGACCCTGGGACGATCTATGTGGAACCGGGCGAGAACGTCAGCATGATGATCACTATCCCGGGTAGTCTGCCGCACACCTTCACCGTCTTCGCCCAGCCCGATGTGCAGATTGACTACACCAACTTCGCCGAGCTGAATGCGTACTACGAGGAGAACGAGAGGTTGACTGATGTTTGGCTATCGGGGGGCGAGTCGGGATGGGTCAACTTCACCGCACCGACGTTGGAGGGACGCTATCCGATCGTCTGCATGATAGTGGGCCACGCCGGAGCCGGGATGGTTGGGACCCTCGTAGTGGGTGAGCCGGGTGAGGTGGGTCCTTCAGGCTTCGTCTGGTCCCTGGGCCTCGTCCAGACCATGCTCGTGGTAACCCTGATCGGGGTGGCCGTCTTCGCTGTCTACTACCATCTGCGAACCACTCGCACCTGACGGACTGTCCTTCTTCATCATCCTGGAGAGCCACGCCATCGTCATCCACAGAAGGAGGAGGCCGGCCAGGAGAAGGGCCGTCGAGATTGCCAGGACCATGGTGAAGACTGGGAGGGTGGTGAGCCCTACCAGCGTAGCGGCGGGCGCGAGCCATGCCAGAAACAGGCCAGCGGCGGGTGTGGCGATGCACGTAGGACAGATGACCCCCAGTCCCGACAGGGGTCCCGAGAGGCCGACCAAATTTCGGCGGCCTCGAGTCAAAAGTGTCACGAAAAGGGCGATGACGAGGCCCGAGAACAGGGAAAGGGCAACAGCGGCAGCCAATGTGTAGGGCCTCAGGAGAAGCCCTAGCGAGGATACCGGCGACCATCGGAGGGCCGGGCCGTAGCCCAGGGGGCTGGAGAGAAGGAGCACTCCAGTTTCGAAATTCCCATTGGGCGCTACCACCAGGGATCCTTGAAGCACCATGTAGATGATGGCATAGGCCGCCGCGCTGAGCACCCATACTAGTCGGAAGCTGCGCGGTCGGATGACGCGGCGCAAGGCTTCGAAGTCTGCAGTCAGTACAGTCCCGCGTTTGGTCTCCCGCTTCTCTCCAGTACCGCCGACACCGCCCAACAGTCTCATAAGGGCGTAGATGAACAGCACGGAGGCGTTCAGCCAAATCAGGGGAGCCAGGGAGATGAACCAATCCTGTATGATGGCGGACCGGAGCTCCACTAGGATGGCCGCGAGCTCAACAAGCGCCAACCCAAGGCCTAGGGCCATAAGTTCCATCCAGAGGAGCCGGTTTCGCAACAACGCGCCAAACCCCCGGGCCGGCTTAAGAAACTTGGCTCACGTTTGGGAAAGGGGTCACGGGTCCACGGTGATTGTGCCCGCGCTAGACCCAACGGCGGGCCCATGCGGCCTCGTCACGCTCTCTCCCCCTTCAAACGCTCTGGCGATGCCTATAAATAGCCATGGCCGCTAGAACCGGAGGAATCCATGCCAAAGCGCGACCGTGTGGCCAAGAGGGTGAGGGACAAGTGGCGGGCCAAGACTTGGTACGAGATTCACGCGCCCGAGATGTTCAATAGAGCAGTCCTGGGAGAGACCCCTGCTGAAGAAGCGGCTGGACTGCAAGATCGCGTGATTGAGGTCACGGTGCAGGACCTCATTGGTGACTTCTCCAAGATGCACATAAAGGTCCAGTTCGGAGTCGAACGGATCGTGGGCAGCGAAATCTCCACCGAATACCTCGGCCACACCATGACCTCGGACTACATCCGAAGGCTCACCCGTAGGAAACGATCTCGCATCGACGGGACCTTTGACGTGAAGACCAAGGACGGATCCATCGTCCGGGTCAAGCCCATGGCCATCACCGATCGCCGCATCCAGTCCTCGAAGCAGACGGCCATCCGGAAGGTCATGCATCGCGTCGTTTACGAGAGGGCCAAGAACTTGAAGCTGGCGGACTTCGTGAAGGCAATGATTCTGGGAGATCTAGCCCGGGAGATCGCGACCTCCTGCAAGGCCATACAGCCCATCTTCAGGGCCGAGGTCCGGCGCAGCGAGCTTGTCCGGCCATCGAGGGTGGCCCCCGAGGAAGAGGTCCTCGAGAAGCCCGCAAAAGCTGAGGAAGAAGCGGAAGTGGAGGAGGCCGCTGCACCTTCCTAGCGCGACTGAACCTCCTCCGGAAACAGTTAAATCCCCCGCCACGCGTCGTTCTTTCGATGGACGGCTTTGCCTTCGCGAGGGCCATGGGTGACCAGGCTCATGGGAGCGAGCCCTTCGCTGTCGCAACCATCGTCCGAACCTTCGGCTCGACCCTGGGGAAGGCAGGATTCAGGATCTTGGTGAACAAGGAGGGCGAGGTGCTTCACGGCACCCTCGGCGGGGCCTGTCCCGAGGGCCCCATCGTTGCGGCCGCGTTGGAGGCCATCGCTGAGGGCAGGCCGAGGATGATGCGCGTCTACTTGGAGGAGGCGGAGTCCTCAATAAGGGCCTCCGTGGAGCGGGTCGAGGACGAGGTGCACGTGGAGACCGATTGCGGTGGTGGGATGGATGTCTACATCGAACCCTACGTGGCGGCGGAGCGGTTGATCATCCTCGGACACGGAGCTCGCGACGAGCTGGAGGACCGCTTAGTCGAGATGGGGAAGGCTCTCGAGTTCCACGTGGTTGTCGTCGGTCACACCCCCTCATCTACGAAGCCAGACGAGTTCCACGAGGAGCTGGACTTCGACATCAAGACCTTCCAGTGGCGTCCGACGGATACCGTCCTCATCCTCAGCAGGACGGAGCGGAGTGTCGGGATGCTTGAGGACCTAAGCACCTCGGGCGTGCGGTACGTTGGACTCCTGGCAAGCCAGAAGAGGGCCGGGAAGAACTTGGAGTCCCTGAAGCGGAAGCGGGTTTCCCAAGAGTATCTGAAGACGGTGAAAACCCCCGTGGGCATCGATATCGGTGCCGTTGGTCCGGCGGAGATCGCGCTCTCAATCTTGGCTGACGTCGTCGCGGCTAGACACGGGAAGAGTCTGCCTAGGAAGGGCGAATTGCCGGAAGGGTCGCGGAAGGGCTGAGCAATCACCCCGTTCCTAGAAGTTCCATCACGGCGCCCCTGACGTAGGGACGGACCATTCTTTTGCGCCAGTAGTAGGCACCGTCGGCATTGTCCATGGGCTTGGCCGCGGCAAAGGCGACTTCTGCGACAGCCTCGACGTCCCGGGGTGAGGCCCTTCGGTCGACGAGGAGGCCCGGTGCTTCTTCCACCACCACCGGCTGAGATGCGACTGCCCCGAGGACGAGCTTGAAGTCCTTCACCCGACCTCCGTTCCCCATCTTGATGCGGGCCGCTACGCCGAGGATCGGGAAATCGAAGGAGTCCCTACGTCTCAGCTTCCAGTAGGTCGTACGCCACCCGTCGGCCGGTGGGAGCTCCACGCTGACGAGGATCTCTTCCCTCCTCTTCGCCAAGTAGTCGATGCCGTCGTCACGGTAGAACTCATCCGCGGGGACGATTCTCTCGCCGTCGGGTCCATGGAGTCTGATCTGAGCATCCAGGGCCACGACTACGGGCGCCAGGTCCGACGATGAAACGGCCCAGCACCGATTGCTGCCAGGGGCAACAAGGCAGATGTCCCCATCCCTCTTCAAGCAGAACCCGATGGCCCTGCGCCACGGGTAAGGCATGTTGTAGTAGTTGCACCGCGGGTCCACGCAGAGGTTTCCTCCTACGGTTCCCATGTTCCTGAGCGGCGGGGTCGATACGAGGCCCGCTGCCTTGGCGAAGGCGTGGTAGTGCTCCATAACCGTCGGGTGAGAGCTGACCTCCTGCAAGGTCACTCCTGCCCCTACAGAGACGCCCCTTCCCGCATCCCCCTCGATGCACCGCAGCTCCTGGAGGTTCCTCAGCCCCACGAGGACCTTGGGCTCGAACTGACGACGTTTCATGTTGGGGTACAGGTCGGTGCCGCCCGCCACTACCATGGCACTTTCTTCGTGCTCCACCAGGGCCATTACGGCCTCCTCGAGGGTCTTCGGAGCGATGTACCGGAAGGGGGTGAGGCGCAGCACTTACTCCCCTCCGTCGGCGGCAAGCCGCACCCTGGTATCCTCCGGCAGTCTCACCTTGATGGTCTCGATGGATGGGAACTCTGGAAGGCGAGTGGGACCGATGTACGCCTCCTCTCCCCGCTCCTGCAAGTCCAGTCCCCGCAGCACCTTGTCAGGCGTAATCGGCAACTCGTGAAACTTCACCCCAAGGGCGTCTTTGACGGCGTTGGCGATGGCGGGATTGACAGGGAGAAGGGGTCCCTGTCCACACTCCTTGGCGCCGAAAGGACCCTCAGGATCCACGGTCTCCACTAAGATGGTCTCCACCGAGGGCATCTCCTTCGTCGTCGGGCTCTTGTACTCCAGCATGGAGGGTATCTTGTGCAGGCCCTTGCGGAAGGCCTGTTCCTCCATGAGGGCCTCCCCCACGGCCATGTAGACGCTCCCCTCGACTTGCCCAGTCACCAGCGTGGGGTTGATGGCTCGGCCGATGTCATGGGCCACCCACACCTTGTCAACCGCCACGGCTCCCGTATCCTTATTCACGCTGACCTCGGCGACGCAGGCAGTGTAGCTGTAGGCCGGAGAGGGGCCGACGCCGGAGCCCTTGTAGGGTCCACCGAGCTTAGGCGGCGTGTAGGAACCGGAAGATGCGAGAGCGCCGTGGGCCTCCTCTGCCATGCAGCAAGCATCCTCCCACGACACTCCAGACTCAGGATCATCGGGATCGTAGACCCTTCCGTCCCAAAATCGCAACCGCTCCCGCGCGACCCCGAGTTTCCGGGCGACCGCCTCGGACACGAGATTCCGGAGCCTCTCCGCGGCCTGAACGGCGGCGTTCCCGGCCATGAAGGTAACGCGGCTGCTGTAGGACCCCAGGTCAATGGGCGTGAGTTCCGTGTCTGCGGTGACCAGCTTAACCTCCTCCGGCTGCAGGCCCAGGACCTCGGCCACGGTGGAGGCCAGCACCATGTCGGAACCCTGACCGATCTCGATGGCGCCGCAGAAGAGGACGACAGTCCCGCTACGATCAACCTTCAGGTGGACCTCCGAGTGCGGCATGTCGTTCCAGTAGATCGGGAGGCCCGCCCCGCTGAGGTAGCTGCTGAGGGCGAATCCGATGCCCTTGCCTTTCGGAAGCCTTCCTCGTTTCTCATTGAACCCGGAGGCCTCGAGGACCTTCTCCACACACTCCTCCAGACCACAGCTCGTGACCCGCATCCAGTTGCACGTCCAGGTGAAGGGCTCGACCAGGTTCTTCCGCCGGAACTCAACGGGGTCCATTCCCAGCACCTCCGCCACCCTATCGAAGTGTACCTCCAGGGCGAACCGGGGCTGGGGTGTGCCGTGTCCCCTCTTGGGACCGCAAGGAGGCTTGTTGGTGTAGACCCTCAGGCCCTCGAACTTGTAGGCCGGGATCCTGTAGGTCGTCGTCTGGAGGGCCCCCGTATAGTAAGTGGTGGCGACGCCGTAGCTCCCGTAGGCCCCGCCGTCGAGGATGGAACGGAAGTGCATCGCCGTGAGAGTACCGTCCTTCTTCACCCCCGTCTTCACCCGCATCAGCGTTGGGTGTCGTCCACGATGGGCGTAGAAGACCTCCTCCCGTGTTAGGACGATCTTGACTGGTCGGCCGGTGACCATAGCCAACTTACCCACGGCGATTTCGTGGTTGAAGGGATCGCTCTTGCCGCCGAAACCGCCTCCGACGGGCGTGGCGATGACACGGATGCGTTTCATGGGGAGGCCAAGGACCTTGGAGAGGGCCTTGTGGACGTAATGGGGGGTCTGGGTGCTTGACCACAAGGTGAGCTTCCCCTCGGGTTCCCAGCGGGCTACGGCGGAGTGCTGTTCCATGGCCAGGTGGTTAGAGCCCTCGAAGAATAGCGTGTCTTCCCGAATATGGTCTGCCTTGGCGAAGCCCTCCTCCACCTCGCCGAACTCCAGGGAGATGGCCTTGTGGACATTGCGACCAAAGCCCAGGTCCTCGATGGGTTCCCCCTCCTTCTGGAGGGCCTCCTCGACACTCATGTAGGAGGGCAGGGGCTCGTACTCCACCTGGATGAGCTCGGTAGCCCGCTCCGCCGTGTCCTCGTCCGCCGCCGCCACGGCGGCCACGGGATCTCCCACATATCTGACCTTCTTGGTGCAGAGGGTCTCCTCGTCCTGGCTTACGGGCAGGATGCCGTACTTCTCCGGCAGATCCTTGCCCGTGATGATGGCCTTTACGCCCGGCAAGGTCTCGGCCTCAGACGCGTCGATTGACAGTATGCGGCCGTGGGGAAGGGGGCTCCTCAAGAGCTTGGCGTGGAGCATTCCCGGCATGTGGAGGTCGTCGGCAAACTGGGTCTGCCCCGTGACCTTGGCAGGGCCGTCGACCCTGGTCCTGGGCTTGCCGATGACGGCGAATTCATCCACGGGCACCCACCTCCTCAAGGCCCCTGCCTCTCTGCGACGTGGCTTCACGCATCCTGCGGGCTGCCAGCTCCACAGCTTCGAAGATCTTGAGGTAGCCAGTGCAACGACATAGGTTACCGCTGAGGGAGTCGACGATCTCCTCCCGCGTGGGTGATGGATTGCCCTCCAAGAGGGCCTTCGAGGCCATCAGGAACCCGGGAGTGCAGTATCCGCACTGAGCGGCACCGAGTTCGGCGAAAGCCTCCTGGAGCGGGTGTAGCCTCCTCCCCTTGGCAAGGCCTTCCACGGTGGTGATCTCACAACCCTGCACCTCGATGGGCAGGGTGAGACACGAGAGCACGAAGAGACCGTCCACGAGCACCCCGCAGGTTCCGCACTCCCCGAGTTCACAACCGTGCTTGGTGCCAGTGAGTCCAAGGTCCTCGCGGAGAACCTCCAACAGTGTCTTCTGGACCGGGGCGACGATGTCGTGGGCCTGCCCGTTCACCACCAGGCGGAGCCACACCCTTCCGTCCTCAGCCACGGACTACCTCCGCTCGCCTCCTCAACAGACTCTCCAGGTCGTCACGGGTGTCGATGTCGACCAATATGCCTGGATCGTCCACCTCCACCTCGCGCACCCTGGGAAGGCCTCGCAGCATTTCCCGACACCCAACATCGCCCTTCAAGAGCTCTACTTCAGGACGGAGAGAGAGGTCCAACAGAACAGGATTCCCTCGCCTGCCTCCGCGGGTCGGAATGATAGCTGGGGCTCCCGTCGCTATGTACTCGTCCGCCAACTGGTCGATGGTGTGAGGGCTCACGAAGGGTTGGTCCCCTAGCACCATGAGAACTGCAGAGACATCCGGCCTCAGGACCCTCAGCCCACTCTTGATCGATGTGCTCAACCCCTCATCGAAGTCCGGGTTGTGGACGACATCGATTCCAGACAGGTCGACGGAGTCCATCACCTCAGCAGCCTCGAAACCCACGACGAGAATGATGTCCCGAATGACTAAGCGTCGTACAGTTCCCAGGACCGTCCCCAAAAGGCTGTTGCCATCCAAGTTCGCGATCTGCTTCACCCCGCCGAACCGGAGGGAGCGGCCCGCGGCTAGGACAATCGCCGCCAGGACTGGCAATTGCTTCCTGAAGACCTCTCCGGAGTGGGCGCCAGCCATTGGCGGAGACCTCGCTAGCTTAAGCCCAGCCTCCGAAATAAGGGTAATGGTAGGCCCGACGGAGGTCAGCGAATGACTTATCTATCGACACTGGGTTCTTCGTGACCGTCGGGGTGGCTCAGCCTGGTGGAGCGCCGGACTCATAGGGATCCCGA